>Ga0272446_1000711_pt1 | contig 51069 bp, 34 predicted proteins | sample YNPCB0061_FD_194587 | JGI IMG/M metagenome (GOLD analysis project Ga0272446, IMG submission 194587) | Hot spring microbial mat communities from Yellowstone National Park, WY, United States - YNP-CB-006-1 | ecosystem: Environmental > Aquatic > Thermal springs > Hot (42-90C) > Sediment | place... | reverse complement strand
TAGATATAATGTGGTTCAAATCAAAGACTTGCAATATACAACTTTTTCCGTACATTTTTGCGAAAACATCAAGAAAATTTCTTTGTTGGCGATTTATCTTCAAGATTCACCTCGTCATGCGTGCAAGCGTCGCTGGCGTTGTTTTTGCTCGCGTTCGTGTTCATGCATAATGAACTGTGCGATTTGCCGTTCAATTCCTGTGGTAAGTTGGTGCAAATTGTCAACAGCACCTGTGGTCTCGCTGATTTGTTGTGCCGATTGTTTTGCCATAACCGACACGTGTTCCACATTTTTTGCAATCACATCGCTGGCAGCAGACTGTTGATGGCTGGCTGTGGCAATCATACTAATCATTTCTTGAACTTCGTGGGTACTGCTCAGGATTTGCCCAATGGCTTGGCTGGCACGTTCGGCTTGGACTAAGCCGTCTTGAATGACCTGATTGCCCGACTGAATGGAGACCACAGCTCCTCGAGTTTCTCGCTGAATGGAAAACACCATCGAAGAAATTTCCTTCACCGCCTGACTGGTGCGTTCGGCAAGTTTGCGGACTTCATCGGCAACAATGGCAAACCCACGCCCCTGCTCGCCCGCACGAGCGGCTTCGATAGCAGCATTGAGCGCGAGAAGATTGGTCTGGTCAGCAATTTCATTGATGACCGATAAAATATCGCCAATCTGCCCGCTCACCTCGCCCAAATTTTCTACCGTTGTCGCCGAAGCGTTGATAATATCGGCTACCGAACGCATTGTTGTTGCAGTTACCGACACAACGCTTGCGCCCTCTTTGGCAAGCACACGATTTTTTTCGGCTGCTTCGGCGGTCATACTAGCATTGCGAGCGTTTTCACGGATGGTCAGGTTCATCTCTTCTACCGCCACCGCTATTTCGTGCATTCGCTCGGTTTGCTGCACAATACGCTCACGCACGTCAGCAGCCAATTGGTTAATTTGCTCGGAAACTTGAACGTTGCTTTCGGCTGTGCGACGAATGTCCAAAATAATACCGCGCACAATTTCGACAGCACTGTTAAATCCTGCATACAACCGCGCAATGTCATCTTGGCGTTCGGAATAAATACGCACAGTAAAATCGCCATTGGCAAAATCTTCCATCTTATAGAGAATTTTGTTCACGCAATCCTGCAAATACGCTTTTTCCTCTTTGAGGTCAGCAACGGCTTGCTCCACTTTGCGCTCTACGCCAGCTTTTTCTTCAGCAAGTTGCCGTATAGCATACTGAATACTGCCCACCATAGCCATAAAACTCTCAGCCAAACGCTGGAGTTCGTCGCCTGTCTGAATCCTTGCCAACTCCGATGTAGTATAAACACCTTGTGCGACTTGTTCGGCGGCATGATGCAGTTGTTTGACTGGTTGGGTGATATTCCGCGCAATGAATCGAGCTAATACCCCCACCAACACCAGCACCACAAGGCTCACCGCCACAAACGCTGTGCGGAGCGTTGCTATTTCTGCCAGTGCCTCGTCCGTATCAGCATGAGCAATCAGCGTCCAGTTGTTAGCTTTATAGCCTAAAGCACCCACAGAGTGTGCATATGCCAGAATTTCTTTGTTGTGTGTGTGCAATCCCCGTTCTATCACAAACCCTTTGCCGCCCGCAATGCCTTTTTGCACAGCCTCTGAGGCAGCAGCGAGATTGGTGGTTAATATCGCTGACTGCAGAGGTGCATCCAGCACAAGACCTTTGCTATCGACAATCGTTACACCAAATGAGCGGATACCCTGCTGCTGGAGGCTTCTGGTGGTTTCAACAACAATCTCTTTAACAATACGGTCATAACTGGCATGATTACACCATACCCCAAGCACGTTACCCGCTGCGTCGCGTACTGGTGCTGCATAGGTCATAGTATAGCGGCGTTCTCCGAACAAGTCTTGATAGGTTTGGCTCACATACGGGTCTTGATAAAACGATTCCCCTTGCCCAATTGTTCCATCTATGCAGGCTTTGAACCATCGCCTGTCTGCTACCGAATAGCCCAATAGTTTCGTTGTGTTGAAGGGTTTTCCAGTGTGATCGACTGTCGTTGCCATCACCACTTTGCCCTCACGATTGACGACCATCATCAGGTCATAGATGTCATAGGTAGTGAGCATCGTATTGGCAAATTCTTGCAATTCTTGTTCCCCCGTACCATCGGACAAATACCGCTTTACTACTTGGTTAACAGCGAAGGCTTGCACATCGCCATACCGCTCAAATAAGTTTCGGTCTATTTTATCCATCGTTGCGGCAGCAATATCGGCGTAGGAGTTTCCTATGGAACGACGCAATATAAATTTTCCCAGCTGATATGCAGTGATAGAAACAGCCAATGTGGACAGACTTGCCACCACAAAAAACGCCGTAAGCAACTTTCTGTGTACCGTAGTTAAGACCCATTGTATCATAAACACGTTCTTCCACGTAAAGAAACAACAACATTTGTACGAAGCGTCAAAGATATGGATTTATCGGGAAAAATCGTAACGCTTCCTCCTTGAATGTACGTTCTCATGGCTACACAGAATACAAGACAGCCATGTACATCATTGAACTGTGGACAACAACAAGGAGTGAGACAAATGCAGAACGTGAACAAAACAATGTGAATAAAACAATGTGAATAAAACAATGTGGACAAAGCGATGTAGATAAGACGATGCTTGGAGCGAGGAGCAGTATGCAGCGCGGTATGCAACTTTTGTGTACTTGTTTTGTGCAGTTGGATGGCGGAGCTGTGGTGTGTGTCAGTGCTGGGTAACAACAAAAAGAGTCATGGCTAACGAAGCTAACGCTCCCCTACTTGTTTGTGTGTGCCGCCTGTCCTCGTTATCTTCGCTTCGCCATGACATCGCGGTGAAGTTTGTGTATTTTGTGCATTGGGAAATGACTGATGGCATGGTTGCAATGTGGTATTCAAACCTCGTGCCAATCATCAAAAAGCACGATTTTGCGGGCTTTGCGAGCATTGCTGTCCGTCTGCGGTGTCAAGGTTGTCAAAAGTTTTTTACAGTTTTTTTGACACAATCGTTCTTGCGTTCTTGAGCCGTGACACGCGGCGTGTACACAGTGTCAAAACGATTTGTCAAAGCGATTTTGCCCAAAAGAGGTCGTCGTGATTTCACAGTATGGAATGGCGTAAGGCAAGCCACGCAAGCGACAAGGAAACGACGGGACTGTGTAGGATTCGTCGCGGAGTTCGATGCGTTGGTGATTGAACGGAATAACAGGGCGCAAACACAAGGGGAATTGTGATTGATGACAGACTTCTTTCAAAAGTGCTTTTTGACAATGCCCTCACCCGCTTGCCACCTCACTTCAAGCACCCTCTCCCAATGAGAGCCCAATGAGAGAGGGCGGGGTGAAGGCATTTCTGGCTGCCACTACAAAAACGATTTCGGGCGGAATTCTTCAGCGCGAAGATGATATTTTTTGAGCAAGTAATACAAGTTTTGGCGTGTCATCCCTGCCGCTGCTGCTGCTTCTGAAACGTTGCCCCCGTGCTTGGTCAGATGCCGCACTAAAAACTGACGCTCAAACACTTGATGAGCATTGGCAAGCGTATCGTCTTCATAGTCTTCGGAAAAACCACGTTGCTCTTGCTTGACTTGTTCGCGTTGCAACAACGTAGAGCTATCATCGGCAACAAGGCTGTCAGTGAGTGCCTCCTCTGCTGCGGTGTCCTGTACTGAACGTGTTTCCTGTACAGCATAGTCAGCAACAATCCCCGTAAGGGCTTCGGGCATAACTAATTGCCCTTGCGACAGTGCCACAGCGCGTTCAACAAGATTTTCCAGTTCACGCACATTGCCCGGATACTGGTGCGCCCGGAGCATAGCACGGGCTTCGTCGGAAAAGCCCCGCACGTATTTTTGCATCTGGGTTGCGTAGCGCATCAAAAAATGTTCGGCGAGCATCAACACATCACCATCACGCTCTCTGAGCGGCGGAAGGGTAATCGGGAACACATTCAGCCTGTAATATAAATCTTCCCGAAACCGCCCTGCACGGACTTCTTCCTTCAAATTTTTGTTGGTTGCCGCTACGAATCGCGCTTGTACGGGCAAGACCGTGTTGCCGCCAATGCGCTCAAATTCACGCTCCTGAAGCACTCGCAAAAATTTCTGCTGCAAGCCCAGCGACAACTCGCCAATTTCATCCAGAAAAATCACTCCTGCACCAGCAGCTTCAAATTTTCCTATGCGCTGCGTAACCGCACCAGTAAACGCGCCTTTTTCGTGACCGAATAATTCCGACTCCAACAAATGCTCTGGCAGCGCAGCGCAATTGACTGCCACAAACGGCTCAGAAGCCGCACTACTATTGCGATGAATGGCACGAGCTACTAATTCTTTGCCTGTGCCGCTCTCGCCTAAAATGAGTATGGAGGTGTGGTTCGGGGTCATTGCCGCCGCACCTATCAGTTTCCCCACATGCTGCATCTGCACACTGTTACCAAGCAGCTCATACCGCTCAGACAATCCTTGCAGGGTTGCGGCGGTGTCGTGGCGTTGATATTGTATGCCCTCGGCAAGGTTGTGTATCACGCGCACAATTTCCCTCACACGGAACGGCTTGGTCAGGTACTCGGCTGCCCCGTGTTTCATGGCATACATAGCTTTTTGAATCGTTCCCGAGCCCGTCAATACGACCACAGGTACAGTTTTGTCGAACGCATGGATGGCTTTGAGCAATGCTAAACCGTCTTTTTTCGGCATGGCAACGTCGGTTACGACAATGTGGGGTCGCAGCTCAATAAATTGTTCGAGCGCATGTTGTCCGTCCATTGCTGTTATTACTTCGTACCCCTCTTTTTCGAGCGTACGCGCAATGGTCAGGCAAAATAATTCTTCATCATCGGCTAATAGCACACGTATCATATATCACATATATCAATGGTCATAATGTGGAGTTGCTCACCGCGTGATGCCGTTGTTCACCGCAAAATTTTCTGTAACACCACCACAAATATATCAAAAAAGACCTCTTGCAGCAATGACAAGTTTGACAACGGCTATTGTCCTTTGCCATCCCACAGATGCAAGCAAACTTTACCAATTCACAGGCGTTTCTACCGTAATCAATACCGTTCGACTATACACGCGCCCTTCAGGAACACTATTGTCGTACAACAACGGTGTTTGACCATGAGCGCGAACGTCTGTGTTCGGCGCACCTAAAAATTTCGCCACAGCCTGAGCGCGTTCCAACGAAAGCCGCGTACTGTTTTCTTCGCTGCCTGAACTGTATTTATCGGCAAAACCAACAACCCGCACCACCGAACGCGGCGTAAGGCGTTGTTTTACGTCTTGCAGTATCTGGCGGTGTTCTGGCGAAAGCTGCGTATCTGCGCCCTGTATGCCCTGTGCGCCCGCAGCAGGAGCGGCACTGTTGCCCACGTCGAACAAAATCAGGCTGTACCGGTCAGTGCTTTTTTGACGCACGGGGTTGGCGTTGGTGCTGTTGGGGCGCAAAGGCTGTGGCACAACCCGCACAGTGCGCGTGGGGAATTGCTGCGGTGCGGTGCGAATGTAGTTGCCATCAGCATCGGTAACGTACAGCACATATTCTAACGGCGAGGCGGTATAGGGAATTGCCCCTGAGTGCTGCTCGTTCATGTCCCAGTCCACTACCGACGGCAGCGTACCTGTGCCGCTGAGTTCCTTCAGCACAAATCCGTCTTGGCGCACTTGAATTCGCCACTCGCGCACGGCACTATCTGCTGCCAACCCCTGCAAACGCGGACGAAAACGCACCAGTGGCGGCAGCGTGATTTGCGTGCTATCCTCTACCACCAGTGGCGCAAGAATAGACGGCTCGGTAGAACGCAGCTCTACACGGCGATTTTCCTGCATATTGAGCGCGTCTTCAAGTGGTTTGGCGGGCTTTTCAGGCTGGTCGCGTGTCTGAAGCATCAAGCGTTCTGGCGCAATGCCCCACGCAGAGGTCAAATACTCGCGCACGGCTTCAGCACGGGCTTGGGCGACTTCACTGCTCCAGCGTTCGGTGGAAATACCATCGCTTGTGCCTACAAGCGTAAGTGTTGCTGCGGGATTCAGTTGCATCCGCTTTCCCACGATGTTCAGCAGATGATAGTACACATTTTCACCTTGTTGTAAGGTCAGACCATCGTAAGGATTATTGAGGTCAAAGCGGCGCGTTTGTTGTCGATTGAGCAAAACATAGCGTCGGGGAATTGTCGTTTGGTTTTCGTTGTCGAAGAAAATGTACGGAAGCAGTTGCCGAACGCTCCGCGAGACGACTTCTTGTGCGCGAATGAGCATTTCTGGCACTTCGCGGCGGTCGTCCAAAATAGAAAAAGCACGAACGTCAGCCTTTACTGCCGCCACAGGCACACTGACAACAGGCTGCACATTCGTCGGTCGAGTATCTGGTCGAAGTTCGGGGCGCAAGGGCAGTGCAGACGGTACTTCTTCTGGCACGGCTGGAACAAATTTTATTGCCACACCAGCACGGAACTGGCTCATACGCCAGTCCACGCCCTGCACCAAATTCAGCAACCCCGCACTGTACCACAGTTCTGGCGCAATCACTAGTGCTGCCGAACGCACCGATGTTCCCAACGGCAAGGCAATATCGTAGCCCAAACCCACTTGAGCATCCAGCGTGAAACGCTCGGCGTTTGGGATTATCCCCGTGCTGCGGTTGCGCTCTCTGCCTGTGCCGTCGGGCAAAAATCCGCCATTGCCTGCATCAATCAACGTTTCGGATTGTGTCAAGCCCGTCGAAAGCGTCCACCCAAGCCGTGCGCCCGCCATGAGCCTAAATCCGCTCAACGGCGCGTTGATACCACGTTCGGCATCTTCGCCCAAGCCCGCGTCTGGTGCCCAAATCACGTGCGGCGCAAACAGCACACTTGTCCACGTGGGCTGAAAACGAAATTCGCTCGTTATTTGCTCCGTGCCAGTAGCGGGCGGCGGCAGAGCAACATCGTGGATTTCGCGGGCAGTGAGCGCGGCAGACCACCCGCCCCACAACCCACGCAACCCCAAAGACAACTCCAACGAAAGCGGAATTTCCACCACAACGCCTGCTTCCAAGCCCGTTCCTGTGCCGCTTGTAAAGGGTGTTGGCTCAGTGCCAAGACTACCGCGCGGCACGGCAATCGGCAGCGTGGGCAATTCCAAAAAATTTGCACTGTGCGTTTGCCACGCATAGCCGCCCACCACGCCATATTGCCAGCGTTTATGCAGCAAAGGGTCAGCCATGCGCCGTGCGTTCGGTGCAGATGGTGGCACGGAGCCTTGCTGTGCAGACATTTGAGCAAGCATTTGCTCGCTGTACAGCACGGTAAGGCAACCAAGAATGAGTAATGACCGATGCTTCATGATACATGATGTCTATTCCGCAGCAAAACATTTACTGGCAACACAGCAATACATTGAGCGCACGCATTAGAGCCAATGTCATTACGTTAAGCCTTTCTCCCTCATCCCAACCCTTCTTCCAAAGGGAGAAGGGCAAGATACAAAGCCGTTGTTCACCCTCGCCCTTTGTGGGAGGGTCTCGCGCAGCGAGGGGTGAGAGACTTAACTTCATGACATTGCACATTAGAGCGTATTGCATGTTCTATTACTTCACCACGCTCAAACGCAGCGTTTCTGCGCCCTCTGGCGTGTGCAGTTCGAGTACATACACGCCCGAAGCCACCGCACCAAGCGGTATGGTAAGGCGGTGTTCGCCTGCAGCAACGCTTCCCTCGTGCAGCACAGTGCGCCTGCCAAACACATCGACCAATTTCAGCACAAACGGCGTGGATACTTGCGCCAGAAGCGTCAGTTGCACTTCGGCAGTAGCGGGATTGGGCGCAAGACTGACAAGCCGCACGCGCCGCAGATGATACAGTCGTGTGCCGCCCGCTTGGTTGAAGCCTGTTGCCTGCACACGGCTTTGTGCCGAGCCACTGAGCGCAAAACCGCCCACTACCACATTGTCCACTGTGAGCGTGGTTACGCTGTCGTTGCCCAGCAGACCGCGCAATCGCAGCACGGCAACAGGGGCTTGGGAATTATCGGAGTTCACACTGGCACTTACTACTGCCACGCGCTCACTTCCTTCGATGCGCTGTACACCGATAGCAGTACTATCAGCGCGTCCCGATTGTCCTACAACTCCTACAAACGTTGCCATTGTGAAATTACCCAAGCGCACCCGTGCTTGGAGTCTCATGCCCGCACGAATGCCCGCACGGTTGTTCAGCAACACCGGCACATCCACTTCGCGTGAAGGCTGAAGCCCAATGAAAGGCTGCAACGCCACCGCACCGCCCACCACCAATGCCGTAAAACTCGTGCGGTAGAGCCTGCCACACGTGTCGCTAATAGTCACAGGAGTTTCATACATGCCACCGGTGCCGCCTGCAAAGCGCACTCGAGCTTGCGCTCGTGCGCCCACAGGCGTAGGGTTAGGTGTAACTTCTTCGATGCTGAACTGTCCAAGCGGCTGTCCAAACCGATACGGTAAGTTTGTCCACACAAGCGGCGTTGTGCCTACGTTTTGCATCAATTCCACCGTGCGTTCAAGGGGCGTGGCTGCGCCCGTTACGCCCAAATCAAACCGCGAAGCAAGAATTTGCCCACCTATTGAGTCCTTGTGGGCTTGCAGCCGAATTTCCAGACGCGGCGCGTTCACGGCGTTGCTTTCCACAACGAGCGTGGCAGTCGTCAAGCCCGGACTGCGTGGCAAAAAGGTAATCAGCAACGTTTCGCGTTCACGCACACCAAGCGTAAATGGTAGCGTAACGGCTAACGGTGCCGATGAAGGCGCGGTTGGCGGCATAGTTGTCGGCACGCGCTGCACCACAAACGCTGCCGCACCTGCGCCCTCCAGACGCAACGAGCGCAACACAAGGTTTTCCGAACCCGTGTTTTCGAGCGTGAAGGTGGCTTGTGATGAACTTTCGCACAAGATTCGACCAAACGTGATGTTCGTTGTAGAAGCAGCAATACGCGCTTGACGGCTAACAGAGGCTTGCACACGAACACTCACGCTGCGTTCGCACTCGTTCAACGACAAGGTGAGCGTTGCGCTTGTCGAAAACCCTTCGGCTGCCCCTGCAAAGCGCACCGTGCCAAGCGAAACGCCGCCCGGTGGTGTGAAATACGGCTCAATGCTGTGCAGCGTCAGGTTTGCACCCAGTGAACGCGGCGGTGCGGTTGGTTCTTGCCAGACAATGGGGCGCGTTCCCGTGTTGCGAAGCGTAAATGTGGCGGCAGTTGGCGTGCTTGCTTGTGTCGTGGCGAGCGTAAGCACATCAGGCTCTATCACTGCGCTTACCGAATCTTTGCGCCCACGCAGCGATAGCGTCATTTCGGGGTTAGTAGCATCGTTGGACACCACCACGAGCCGCCCTACAACATCTCCCGTGTCGCGGGGCGCAAACCGCAAGCGCACAATAGTTCGCGCATTGACGGGGTTTGTCGCAGCTTGCAGCGTGAGCGGCATTTGTGGGCTTGGCGGCGCGTCGAGCAGCGCAAACGCCGTGCCTCTGGACAACGCCAATGGCTGCACCTGCTCTACGCGCAGTGCGGTGATGGTGATGGGCTGCCCACCTGTGTTGCGCAGTGTTACCGTGCGGTCGAAGGCATTTTGACAGATAAGTGTGCCAAAGTTTAGCTCCTGCTCCTCCACTTCCAACCGCCCAGCAGGCTGCCGCACACTGGCAGTCAGGACGACCGCACGTTCGGTGCCACAGGAATCTCGAAAACGAAACGTCTCGCGGAACTCTTGTGCAGTGGAACTGCCCAAAAAGCGCAGCCGAACTGTGCCAGTGCCGCCTGCGGGAATGGGGTTCGGCGTAAGGCTTTCAAACTGAAAATTCCCTTGCGTTTCGCCCACATTGCGGAAGCGAAGCGGCTCTGAGCCGGTATTGATAATCTGCAGTTCCTGCACAATTTGCGTAACCAATGGGCGCGGGTCGACTGCGCTCAATGTTGCCGTGCCAAAGTCCAGCATATCGTTACTGAGCCGAAAATTCAAACTGCGTTTTTCGCCCGTCAGCCTGATGAATACTGTGGTGTCTCTTTGTGAGGGAACAGAGCGCACTACACCACGCAGTTCCAACTGTGCCTCTTTGAAGCCGTCGAAGCGGCTGTCGGTGATGGCTGGCGCAAACTGCAACCGCATTTGCAGGGACTCGCCGCCGCGAATATTAACCTCACCGCGCTCAATGCTCTGCGCCGTGGGTTCAAGAATTCTAAAGTCCGCAGCGTGGATGCCACGCAGCGTTGCGCTCGTCAGGGCAAAGGTCTGTTCGCCCGTGTTGCCAAGCGTGATGGAGATGTCACGGCTTGACTCACAGACGATGTTGCCGAACGGCACACCAGACGGCGTTTGCAGCACGGCGGGCGCAGGTCGGCGCGAGGCTATCACCGCCAGCCGTGCTGTGCGGTTGCAGCTGTCCGTAAACGAAAAAAATTCTCGAATGGGACGGTCAAAGCTCAATCCTGCGGGCGGAATAATCTGCACGGTAGCTTCAAGGCTGCCTCCTGCCGGCACGAGTACACCGTTAGGAAAAAACACACTCATTCCGCTTTCGGCACGAGTAAAATTTGCCGGATTGAGCGTGTACGGTACTGTGCCCTCGTTGAACACGGTTATCGTAAACGTTTGTCTCAGCCCTACCTCTGCTTCTGCAAACTCGACCACGTCTTGGCTAAGGCGCAGCCGCGTGGAATCTTTCCGCGATAATAACTCCACCACGTACTGCGGCGCGTTCGGCGCGTTGGTGGGAATGATAAGCCGCGCAGAGCGTTCACCAATGCCAAGCGGTCTGTGGACGACGGTAAGGTTTATGGTGGCACTTCCCGATGTCTGTGGCGGTGGAACAAGCACAAAATCCGTCGGATGACTGCCTTCAAATCGTGCTTGATTGAAATTGAGGACAAGCGGTGCAGAACCACGATTTCGCACTGTCCATGTTCGACTCACAGGAGTTGTCTCGCAGAGCAGCCGCCCGAAATCTGCGCGTGTCGGTCCCTCCAAGAACGGCGCGTCCACAATGCTGAACGGCGGCGATTCTGCAGAAGCCCCGCCCAGCACGGTTACGCGCACTAACGCCCGATTTTGCACAGGCATATCGGGAATGGGCTGCCATAGAAAACTGCCGCCGAACGTTGCTGTGGTAACGGTAAGCCACGTTGCTCCCAAATCAGCCGACCAGTCAATGCTCACGGTCTGTTGCGGGTTGATGCCCGTCCAGCGAATAGTATAAGAGCCACCCACCGCCAGCCGTTCATTGAGCATTGGTGCAGTAACAGACAGTTGTGCGTGGAGTATAGTGGGTGCAGCGCATAATCCACACAACCAACATAACCATAACATCTCACACCGACACAATACCCAGTAGAGTACAGGACGTAAAAAGCACAAAGGCGGTATGCGCCAAGCGTTGTTTGCAGCAATGTTCCAAACGGCAGTCGTGACGGCAATTGTGGCGTTCATATCAGCAATGCGTGAAACGGAGAGTGGTGATGTAAACGTGCGTAATGTACGGTGTCCTGAGACAACCCCAGAGAAAATCAAGTCTGCTTCACAAAAATACCATTTTTTTCCGAACTGCGTTTTTTTCCCGTACCCACATTCGTCCTCATTTGTCCTTTTGCTCCGTCATCTACACGGTTATCTGCACGCTGAAAAGTCTGGCGACAAACGCCGCAAAAGCCTTGCACGCTTTTTGCGACAACAGCCCCGCAAGTCCTTTTGTAACTGGCTTGCAGGGCTGTTCAGGCTTAACACACACAATGGAGAATCGGCTGTGAAACTGATTGCTATTGACTGAGAAGGCAGGTATTCGAGACGTTGGGGGGATGTTTTCGGCAAAGACCATCAAGCAAGCGCAGGCTCTTGCAGCATTTTTTCGCGCACTTTCAGCACCACCACGCCCGCCGCCGCACACAAGCCCATAGCCGTGAGCATGGCAAATGCCAGCTCGTAGTTGCCGATAAGCGTCCTCATTCTGCCCAGCGCATAGATGCCTGTCACGCCAGCGAGTGAATCGAACATTGCCACCGCACCCAAAATTTTGGCAAATGCTGGGTGTTTGCTGTATTCTTCCGCCACGAGCAGCTGCACCATTGTAAAACTGCCGCTAAACCCAATTCCGTACACGACCGCCGCCGTGTAGAGCAGCGTGATGGTAGCGTGGTTGTCGGGCGTAGTCAGCCACACAAGGAGCGAACCGCCTGCCATGCAGAGCGTTGCCACCAGCAAAATGAGTTTTTTGTCGCTGTACGAACTTACCCAACCAAAACTCAGTTTACCCACAATGCTGCAAAAAAACAGAATTTGGAGAATGGTGGCAGAGGTGGTCAAATCTACCTTCAAGTCTTTCATATGAAAAGCCAGATGCTGAATCATGGGCGTTACGCAAAACCACACCGCCGCCGTGATGAACAGCACCAAATAAAACGTGGTCGAGCCAAGCAACTCCCGAAACGGGGCGTTCACTGGGGCACTTGTTCCGTTGGCTGCGGTTTGGTTGGCTTCTGCGGGCTGTTCGGCAGACGTTTCTGGAGTAACGAGTTCGCCGTCAATAGTTGTGCCTACGTCTTCGGGTGCATTGCGTACAAAGAGCCATGGCACAGCAGCCGTCAGTGCCGTTGCGCCAGCAAGCATGAGACCCGTTTCCTGCCACGAATGCCCGCTTGAAAGCCACCACGCCGCCACACGCGGAAACACCATACCGCCAAAACTTGAACCAACAGTAAAAATTCCTGTGGCAATACCACGATACTTCTTAAACCACTTGGAAATCAGGTAGATGCCCGGTATAACGCCCGTACACACACTGCCAACGGAGTACACCACATACACGAGTGCGTACTGCCACAACGACGAAATCGCCGAATACAACAATAACGCCACGATAAAGCAGAGCCAGCCCACGAGCAACAGACGTTTGGGGTTCAGCTTTTCGAGCAGAATGCCCGCAAATGGCGACATCGTCGCCATCATCAAAAACAGCAGCGACGGCGCAAGCGTGATTTGTTCATGCGTCCAGCCGAATTGGTCTTTCAGTTGGGCGTTCACAAGCGGCAGGGTGCTTACGCCAATTGTCCCCGAAGCATAAACTAAAAATATTGCTCCAAGCATTATCCAGCCGTAAAACACTGCTGAACGCTTGGATTGCTGAGGTTCTTGAGCAAGCGATGGAGTCATAATTTCCACAGAGAACAGGTACGAACAGAATGGTTATTCACAAAAGCACTTATGCAAAAATGTCATCGAACGGAATTTCGATGTGCATTACTTCATCACGGACGATTGTTGCTGTAAATGTTTGTGGCTCGGCGTTTGGATGCAGTACCGTTACAAGTTTGAGCGGTGGTTGCACTATCCAACACGACTGCACGCCAGAGGCAAAATACTCCTCTGCCTTGTCTAACAGTTCACTAATGCTTTGTGAAGGCGAGAGAATCTCTACGACCAGCAAAGGCGGTGCAGCAACGGGGTATTCGTCGTGGCGCATATTCATGGGGCTGTACGGGTACAAGCATATATCAGGTGTGGCGTAGCGTTGCAGCAATCCAATCGTAACTTCTGAGGCAATTCTGTACTGCTGTTTGTAGCGTTGAGAGAGCGTAATGATAAGGTTTGCCTGCACAAAACCGTGATTTTTCGTAGGCATAGGTTTTCCACGTTCACGTTCATATTCGGTTTCTTTGTTATCGGCATTCACCATATCTACGGGCGATTGCTCTGCAGAGAGTATGTCAGGCTCTATGGTTGCGGTTGCGACGTTTTCCATAGCATCATTGAAAGTGGTGTTGGAGAGCGCATGGATTCGAGGCTTTATTCTCATTATTCTCCTTGCGCGTCGTAATTTGCGCAAGATTCCGTTCTTTGCCAACCAGTTTTTTCGTCTTTTTCGGCTTTTCCTCAGTTTTTTCCTTGTACTCTTTTGTACCACAAAGCCCCGAAATGCACGTTGGCACATCGGGGCTTTGCAAGAGAAATCCAACTACCCACCACGCTTAGATGGGTGGGTCTTGTGGCGTGTTGTCGCGGTTGTTATCGCGCTCGTTTTGCGGATACGGATAAAAATTGCGATTGCGTTCGGCGTTAAAGTTAATCACCGTAGGCATTGGTCTGCCCAAGCGGCGCATATCCTCAAGGCGCATGCCCGTAATGAAGAGTTCAGCAGCGCGTTGGCGGAAAATTTCCTCGCGCAAAGCAGCATCGGTGCGGTCGCCGGAGTACGGGCGCAATCCCGCGCCCAGACCTGTGTAGTCCTGCGACGGAAGTTTTGTGCGAACACTGTCTATCCAGCGCACGGCATCATCAATGCGGTTCAGACGCAAATTTGCCTCAGCCCGAATCAGTGCAACCTCGCCCGGACGAAACACTGGGATAACGCTGTTGATAGACCCAAAAAAGCTCGTTGGCGTAAATGTGCCTACGGGCAAGCGGTTTACGTCGCTGGCACGTTGGCGTGGCACCATGAAGAACGCTATGCGGCGGTCGGTGGTGTCCGTCAATGGTGTGCCGAAGTTTTGGCGGGGCTGCCAGCGAATCAGCGTAAAGGAGATGTTGTAAATCGGGTTCGGGTTCAGCCCGCTATCGTAGCGGAAATCCGAGCGTGCAGCAGCAGTAGTATTGACCGCAGCGGCCAAATCCAGTGCTTGCTGCCACTGACCCGCCATCAGTGCAGCCCGTGCCCGCATAAGCGCAATCGTGTTGGCAAGGTTAAATCCTTGCGCCAAAATTTGGCGGTTAAATTCACCCGAAGGTGCATTGGCTTGGATAAGCTGGGCGGCATTGTTCAGCAGCGTTTGGGCGGCGGCAATTGCCTCCAAGCGCGGAACAAAGCGTGCCGGAGCCTCTGGCGTGCCTGCACTGGTGGGCAGTTGCTCAAAGTTCATTGCCAAATGCAAAATCGTCATGGCTTTGAACAGCGAAGCTGTTGCCAAAATGCCGCTCCGTGTGCCAGGATCCATTTGAATAGAGGTTTGCGCCGCATTTGCCAAAATTTTGTCGCACATGTTGATAACTCGGAACGAGCGCGTCCACAGGTCAGTGATGTGCTGGTTTAGTGCTGGCAGCGACGAGCCGCCCAATTCTAATTCCACAAACGGTACTTGGTTCAGGTCAATAGCTACTTCACGGGTGGTTGTGCCCGGAACCATGAGCAAAAGTTCCATCAGCGAGGTGGCATAGACGCGCTGCATACCTACTGTTAGAGCTGAAAGCCCTTCGCGGGTGTTCAGCACTTGCACGTCGGAGGCTTGATTGGGGTTTGCCACATCCAAACTGCACCCGTAGCTGGCAAGCAATACCACCAACGACGCGAGCGCGGCTGTTGCTTTGTGTTTGAAGTTCATAGCGAAAATCCTTTGTCGAAAATCATTATCAAAAAGTAGTGTCAAACAAGTAGTGTCAATCGTGTTGAGCAGTGATATGCTGAAACGATGCACTAAAAGAACTCTGGACTATCATCATACTGGATGTCATACGTTCATCTTTCGTCTTTCATACTTCATACTTCATACTTCATACTTCATACTTCATACTTCTCTCTTAAAATCCCAGCGTCATGTTGAGCGAGAACACTCGTGGCGGCGGCACAGTCGAAAAGTCTGCGCCGCGCACGTTGTTGCTTTGAGCAGCAGAGTTGATTTCGGGGTCGTAGCCGCGATACGCCGTGAAGAGAGCCACGTTGCGGGCTGCAAGCGTAAAGCGTGCGGATTTTATGCCCACATCAGCCAGTGCCGAGCCTACGTCGTAGGTCAGCGCAAGTTCGCGCACGCGAGTAAAATCGCCCGGCTCCACGTAATGCTCAAAAATATTGACCACCGAAGCCGCATGACCTGCTGGGAGTTCTCCTCTGAGTTCTTTACCCGAATCCTCGTGAGTGCCAAAGAACGTGCTTGTGCGGCGGGTGTAATTTAGGACGTTAAACATGTACATTCCGTCGATTTGCACACGGAGCGTGAGCGCACCCAAAAACTTGAATTCGTTTATCCACGAGCCTGTCCAGCGTGGGTTCGGGTCGCCGATAACCTTCCGTAGCACTGCTGCCGATTGTGTCGTGCCGTTTGGCAGCACACGCGAACCACCCGGCAGACCAGCCGCCGTGCGCGATGGCTCGCCGCCAATGCCGTTTGGTCCGGGGAAGCCTTGCTCCAAAAATGGCAGGCGCGTCGTGGGGTCAAGCAAAATGCTGCCGTCGGGGTTACGAGCGTAGTAGCGTTCAAACATCACGGGGAAACTTTCACCGTTGATGATGGCATACTGACCGCCCGGAATAATGCCGCCCGGCACATTGTCAATCGTGTTGCGGTTGTTGTTGACGATAATCGTCGAATTCCATGCAAAGTTTTCGTCATTGACGGGTGTTAAGCGCACAATAGCTTCAATGCCGCGATTGGTGAGCGTTCCCACGTTTGCAAGCTGGGTAGCAAAGCCGTTCGAGGGGGCAATAGAACGTGGCATGAGCACATCGGTCGTAACTTTGTTGTAGTACGTGAACTCCAAGCCCACGCGCTCATCAAGCAGCGTTGCATCGAAACCAAGCTCCACCTCGCGTTGGCGTTCGGGTTTGATGTTCGGCGTACCCAGACGTGTGCCAATTGCCAAGCCGGGTAAGCCTGTGAACGGGTTCGATTCAAATGCCGTAAAGCGGTCAAACGGTCCGATTGAAGTCAAACCACCTGATTCGCCGTAGGCAGCACGGATTTTAAACTGCGAGAACGCTGAACCGAGCGAATTTTTCCAGAACTCTTCTTCCGATGGCAAATACGTAACGCTGGCTTTAGGGAAAAATTGCACACGATTTTCCAAGCCAAACACCGACGAAGCGTCCACACGCCCTGCACCCGTAACGATGAGTTTATCGTCCAGATTGAACGTTTGCTGCACAAAGCCGCCATATACCACAAGTTCGGCACGATTTTCCGAGATAACCTGCTGCGAAGCACCACCCGGAACAATTTCCACAATAGGAATCAGCCCGCGTGATTCACCGGCAAACCGTTGGCGGCGTTCGTACTGCATGGTGCCGCCAAGTTGCGAGGTTGATTTTATCGAACCGAAGGAGGTCTGATAGCTGATATTCACGTCGTTGTTTGCCTGAAGCACTTGTGCCGAAGCGTTGCGTGCAAAGCCCGTTGGAAATTCAAACGCCGTTGTTCCGGGCGGAATGTACGCCGTTGCGTTTTGTGTGTAGGTGTCCACACCAAGCGTATAATCGATGCTCAAACCCTCAAGCGGCGTGAGTTTGAGTTGTGTGCCGCCAATAAAGCGGTTTACTTTTTGGTTAAAGCGAAAACGGTCAAGCACTTCCAAAGGATTACCACGCCCAAAGCCCGCAAGGTCAAGTACGCCATTGCTGATGCCTGGGTAGATACCCGTTACTGGGTTGCGGCGCGGGTCAATAAAGTTTTGGGTAAAAATCAAACCAAGCATTGCACCGTAGCCAATGCTGCCAAGTTCGTTGCCAAGCGGTTCGTTCGGCACTTCATTGCTGTTGCTGTACGTGTACGAAGCCGTTGCTGACAGCGAAGCCCATTCGGACAACACTTGCTCCACACGCACACGACCTGTGGTGCGCTGAAAGTCTGCGCCGCGCAGAATACCTTCGTTGCCAAAATACGACAGCGATGCCGAATAGCGTGTGCCTTGTGTGCCGCCGTCCATCGAAAGATACTGTTCTGTTCCCCACGCTGGACGGAACATCAGGTCTTGTACGTCTTGGCGGGAAACGGGTTTGCCTTCTAACTCCGCCAAATACGGAAACTGAGCGCGTTGAGCGGGCGAGAACGTGAGCGTGTTCACGGCTTGCTGACCGGGCGCAAGGCGGTAGTTCAGCGCATTGCCCGGTGTGGCAAGCGGAACAAGGTTCATCGGCAGTTTACGAAGCAACGAACTGTTTTGCACCGTGCTGGAGAACGTAATGCGTGGTGCGCCTGTGGCACCACTTTTGGTAAAAATTTGCACCACGCCGTTGTTTGCACGAGAACCGTAGATAGCGGCGGCGGCAGCACCTTTCAAGATTTCAATGCGCTCAATGTCATTCGGATTTAAGTCCGCCAAACGGTTTTGCTGATAGCCACCGAAGTTGATAAGTGCAGGCGAATCGTTGTTCATGATTACGCCGTCAATGATGTAGAGCGGGTCGGCGTTGCCCGACACGGTGTTGGTGCCGCGCAAGCGAATTGTCATGCCGCCCGACGGGTTGCCACTGTTTTGCTGAATGAGCGCGCCCGAAAACTTCCCAGCCAGAGCTTGGTCGAGCGATGTGGCAGGCACAGACTGCAAATCTTTCGTCGTTACACTACCAATAGCGTTACCAAGCTGCTTGCGGCTTGTAGCAGCAGCCATGCCCGTAACAACGACTTCATCGGCACGCACTAAGTCCTCGACAATTTTGACGTTTACACTGACTTCGTTGTTATCGCCCAAGACAACGGTTTGTTTGGCTTCTTTAAAGCCCAGATACCGTGTTGAAAGCACGTAACTGCCGGGCAGCGTGTTCAGATTGATAGTAAAATTTCCATTACCATCGGCATATGCACCCCCAGAGCGTCCCGTCGTACCGCTCGCGGGCGAAATTTTGAGCGTCGCGCCGCGCACGGGCTTGTTCGTGCCGCTTTCAACCACTTGCCCTTTTATCACGTAGGTTTTTGCCTGTGACCACACACGCGCCGGAAGCGCGGCTGCTAACACAAGCACTACCAACCATCCTGCCAGAGCCTTCCGTGAAGCCCGCGCCGATGATTGCAGAGTCGCAGTATTCATCATTCCTCCATAGAGTTTACAGTGAAAAAAACAAAAAAGAAGTTGTCCTTCACGCTGAGGTACGAGGAGAATGTCGCAGTGTTTCATGCAGCGAGTAGTTGCAGAGTAGTTACACGTAGGCATCTTACCACTTTTACCACTTGGGCACCGCATAATGTGTTAGCGATGTTAGCCCGTCACCCATGCACCAGATTTCCCCCACGCACTCTTTACCTCCTTGATTTTGTAGCGTGACGTTTTCTAATTTAGTGCGAAAATTGTTGAATGTCCACTTTTTCTCACTCACATCGGATGGCATATCGAAGGCTTTTTGCACTCTAAGCGTCACATTATCAATGGCTTACTCCAGCCATGTTATTTTAGCACATCACCTGAAAAAATAATTTCGCCAAACATCTCTGGCACATGAAACTTGGGTACGCCTGTGGGCGACCACGCGCTCAGTTCCCTTGCGCCTTGCAGAGCAGTGTTAGCGGTGGTAGAACCGTAATCAATTCTCAGCACATTCATACGCCATTTGTCGCCATTCTGAGGCAGCGGGCGGCTCTGACGCACAAGTTCTTTAAGCGGCACGGCGCATTCCAATGTCCAGCCTTTATCTGCGGTTGTGGAGTCGTTCAGCACTCCGCGCACCTGCACCGCCGAACGTACACCGAGCGTTACAACACTGTACGGAAGCGCAACAGGCGAGGCATCCACCGCTTTGACGACGAACAAGTCCAGCACCGTGTTGCGTGGACTGAATTGTAGCTCGGTGTATCCCTCATCCAACCGCTCACCGGCAATAAACAGTTCCACAACATCTTCTTTCCACAAGAACGCATCGCGTTCGGTAAACGTGGCAAGAATATTCCCGTCATCCACCTGTGCAGCCACGTACAGCGTGGAGTCGTCCCAAAGCATCATAGCGCGAGTGGCTTGAAGAGGCGGTGCGCCGTTTGCTGGCTGCACAAAATTCATCACCGCAGCACTGCGCTCCAGTATTTGCCACGAACGTTCGTCCAACACACCGTCAATGCGAAGCGGCTCGCCCTGCACCGGTCGGCAGACTTGATACGAACGCACTGGCAGAGTATTGCCAGCAAGCCCAGTACGCGCCGATTCTTGGGAAGCACGCTGTTGCCAAGCACACGCACTTAGCACAATACTGGCGACCATGCCAATAGTCAAAACAATGCCGAACGTTCGTGCGCTCGCAAAAGCACAGGACATTCGGCGGTTGCTCTGCTGTTTCACGCTGCACCTCGTCATTATTACTGATACAGCCAGTATTTTTTGCTGCGGTCGGCAAAGGCTTTCATTTGTGGCTGGACAATTTTTTCTACGTCGGCAACAATATCTGGCACATCTTTTTTTGCTCTAATGCCCGCCAGCATCGTTTCAATCACTTTTTTGCTGCCAAGCAGTTTTGCGCCTTGTTGAACGGCTTTGGCGCGAGAGGAATCAGGCATCATTTTGAGCATTACCGTTCCAACGGTGGCGGCGGCTTGCAGTGGCTCGATGAGTGTGTGTTCAGTAACCGCTAAACGAATACCGCCGCAGAGTTTATCTTTATGCTTGGAACTGGTGGGCGTAAACGAAGCAGGCGTGAATCGGCAGCCGCTGACGCGCAGTTCTTGAAATTCCAGTGCTACCTTGCCACCCACCCAGCCGGGCATACCGAAGAGCAAAAACGGTGTGTCTGTGCCACGCCCTACGCTGATGTCCCAGTATTCCATCCAGCCAAACACCTGATACGCCAGCAGTGCTTCCATAGAGCGAATGTTCGGACTGGGGTTACGCCACGCAAGCCCAAGTTCGTCGAAAAACTTTGTTCGTGAATAATTCTGCATTGACACAACAGTCAGTTTGCATTTGATACCAAACTCTTCATTGTAGAACTTCGCTAACTCTCCAATGGTCATGCCGTGCGCCATCGTGATGGGATACATGCTCACAAAACCGCCTTCCAAGTCTTTGTCCAGAATCGGACCATATGCACCAAGTGGCAACGCGGGATTGGGTCGGTCAAGAACGTAAAACTCAATGCCCGCTTTGGCAGCAGCCTTCATGGCAAGTGCCATCGTCGAGGAGTAAGTATAGTAGCGAACACCAATTTCCTGAATATCAAACACAAGAGCATCTACACCCTTCAAGTCTTCTTCCGACGGGGCTTTTTTGTCGCCTTTGTACAGCGAAATAATTGGCAAGCCCGTTTTTGCATCAGTTTCATCTTTTAAGTTTTCTTCGTCTTTTTCGCCGCGAACGCCGTGTTCGGGCGCGAATAATTTGACAGCAAGTTTTTTTGCTGCCAGCACGTCTGCCAAATGTTCCCCTTTGGCATTGACTGACGAATGATTCACAATCAAGCCCAATTTTTTTCCAGCAAATATCTTAAAATCGTTGTCCGACGCTACGTCTGCACCCAGCCGCACTATTTGGGCAAACGCTACGGTATGCAAAACCGTATTGCACATTCCAATCACCACAGCACTGACCACACAGTGAACAACACAGTGAAATGTTCTCATAGAATCTTCTCCTCAACCACGAAACAGTGAAACTTTCTCTGAGATTTTTTGCAATTTTGTTGCTCTGCTCTTCAAACGCATCGTGTTTGTTGCAAACATAGAAGATTCATCTGGTTCTTAAAAGTATTTCGGACATGATAGAAAAAAAAAATCTGCTCAGACGGCTGTCGGTGTGTGTCGCTGCAACACTGCTTCTCACGCTTCTGACGGTGGTATTGCCCGATAAAACCTCGAAGACGCTTTTCGCACAAGAACGCCTAACGCTTGTACGAGCCATTGAACTCGCTCTGGAACACAACTACGCTATCAAGATAAGCAAAACAGTTGCGCTGCAAGCAGAGAACAACGCTGAGGGGCTGCGGGGGTTGGGGAATGCGGGTGTGCTACCGAATGTGAATCTCATTGGTGCTTTTAGCGAGGCATATTCTGAGGCGACGCAGCGTCTGCGTTCGGGCGACTCGGCTGTCATTCGTGAACGTCGTGGCTATGCTGACCGCATCAACGCCGTGATTCAGTTGGATTGGACACTGTTCAACGGAATGCGCATGTTTGCCACGCTTGACCGACTGAAAGCCTTGCAGGAAGGCAGCCGCTACGATGTTCGTCAGCAAGTGGAAGGCACGGTCGCACAAGTTATGAACAGCTACTACAACATCGTGCAGCAGCAAACTCTGCTTCGCGCCCTGCAAAACGCTCTTGCCGTCTCGCGGGAGCGTCTTGAAGTGGCGGAATCGCGGCAGCGCATTGGTGCGGGGTCGCAACTGGAGATTCTCCGGGCAAAAGTGGATTTGAATGCCGATAGCGCGGCGGTACTACGCCAAATCACCACCGTTCGCAATGCCAAAGCCACGTTGCAAACACTCTTGGCAAAACGTGCCGATGACGCAAGTATTGACCGCATGGTTATTCAGGATAGCATTACTTTGAGTTTACCCAAGCGTATCAGCTATCAAAGTTTGATAGCGAACTTGGAGACAACCAACGCCGCGTTGCTGGATGCCCGCAACACACAAAACGTCAGCGCGGCAGCCATCCGTGAAGCACAGGCTGCGTACTATCCTACCGTGAACTTTGGCGCAAATTATTCATATGCCAACACACTCCGCGACGAGGTCAATCCTATTCTCTTGGGAAGTTTTGCCAATGGCTGGTCATTCAACGTCAATGCACAATTCACGATTTTTAACGGTTTCGATACTGACCGCATTGTGCAAAACGCTCAGTTGGAGGCACAAAATGCCGAACTCAGCTACAACGACCTCAAAAATCGTTTAGAAAACAGCATTGCCCAATCATTGCGGTTGTACGACAACAGCATTGCTCTGATGACGCTTGAGGAGCAAAGTATTGCACTGGCACGAGAAACCGAGCGGCTTGGTGTGGAACGGTTCAAACTTGGTAGCATTACGTCGTTGGAACTGCGAGAAATTCAGCTCAACGTGTTGCGTGCCGAAACGCGGCTTGCCACGGCACAATTCGAGGCAAAAGCAGCAGAAATAGAATTGCTCAGGCTTACAGGGAAAATTGTGCAATAACAGACGCACGGGATTCTTCTCGATTTTTCTCGATTATTCCTCTCGTAGCGCGACTGCGGGCGACACTCGTGCCATCTTCCATGCAGGATACAGCCCCGCCAACACCGCCGCCACTACTGCCAGCAGCACAGCTTGCGCTAACACATCAGGCTGAAACGACATTTGCAGTGTCCAGCCAAAGGAACGCTGGTTGATAACGTATATCAGCACAAATGCCAGCATTAGCCCCACAGGCAATGCCAGCAGACCTGCAATAATGCCCAGAAAACTTGTTTGCAGCGTCACCAAACGCCACACTTGCAGTGGCGTAAGACCGTTGGCACGTAAAATACCCAACTCACGTGTGCGCTCCAATTGCAACGCCATGAGTGCCGATAATACCCCCACGAACGCCACGCCCACCGTGAGCAAACGCAAAACATTGGTGATGGCAAACGTGCGGTCGAAAATCTCTAAGGATTGACCCAACAGCCGAGCATTGGAGCGGATAAGGAGGTCTTGTTTGCCTGTGGCGAGTGCCAAACAGCGTTGCATCAGCGTATCGGGCGAAACCCCAGAAGCGGCATAAAGGCTAATGCCAGAGATAGAACGGTCGTTCCACCACCGTTTGAACACGCTGTGTGCCATAAAGACGATACCAACGTCGGAAGCGTAATCGAAGTAGATTCCCGCCACGCGGAACAGGCGTTCGCCTGTGTCGGTTTGCAACGTCAGCGTAGAGCCAAGTTCGACGTTATTGTGAAACGCAAATGCCTCAGAAACCATCACTTCTCCTGCCTCTAAGCGTTCCCACACGTCGCGTTCGGCGCGTTTGAGCGTGTACCGACTATGTGCGCGGGAACTCAGTTGCACCGCCATCACCTGTGCCAAACGTGTTGTGCGATGTGTCGTGCTGCCTGTGCTGACCGAACGCAACTCGGCGAGTATCGTGCGAAAATAACTGGCTTCGGCGACACCTTCGGTGTGCACGAATGCAGCCACAAGCGCGGAATCTATCGCAGATTCACCACGCCGTGCCACAAGGTTGGGCGGCGAAATATACACATCGGCGTTCAACGTGGAAGAAAGCCATTGCACAACGGTTTGCCGAAAACTTTGCACCATCACGCCCACGCCCACTGTTGCCGACACAGCCACCATCAGCGCAGCAATAGCGACGGCGGTACGACTGAGCGAAGCCACAACAGCGCGTGCTGCCATGCTGCCCAGTATGCCCAGCGTCTTCGCTGCAAGCGGTCTGAACGCACCCATCAGCACAACGGTAAACGCAGGAACACTGAGCGCACAGCCCACCAGCACAATAAACAACCCTCCGTAGCTGACAACGATACTGTTGCTTGGCACAAGCAGCACCGCCACACCCAGCAGCCACGCACCGAAGGCGGCAACGCTCAACTTGGGCAGCGCAGCGCGAAGCGTGGTTTCTACCTGTGAGCGGCTCAGCACGGCTTTTGGCGGAGCTTTGGTGGCTTCCTGTGCAGGAGCAAGGGCGGCTGCCAGCACACCCAGTACGCCCAGAGCAAACCCTTTGAGCAACAGCAGTGGTTCTGCATCCAACTGACGCACCGAGACCACAAAGTACAAATCGTTAATCGTTTGAGTGACCAAACCCACCAATCCTCGCCCCAACAAGATTCCCACTGCCACACCCAAACTTGTTCCCATCACACCAATCAGCAACGCCTCGCCCACTACAAGACGAAAAATTTCGCCGCGCGTTACGCCCAATGCCCGCAAAATACCAATGCTCAAACGTCGTTGCACCACAGCAAAAGTCATGGTGTTGTAGATGATAAACATTCCCACCATCAATGCCAACAAACTTAGCGCGGTTAAATTCAGGTCAAACGCCCGAGCCATATCTTCTACGCGCTTTGGACGTGCTGCGGCTCGGACAAGTTCTACGCCTTGCGGTAGCGAGGCTTGCAGGCGTTCGGCATCGCGGAAGCCTTTCTCATCATTTGGGAGAAGACAGTCTATCCGCGAAAGCCGACCGTGCATAGACAATACCTCCTGTGCTACGGAAATATCCGCAATGACGATGCTCGAAAGCGCGTCGATACTGCGTTCGTCGGAAGGACGGATAAGCGCGGCAAGCATAAGACGAAAACGTTTACCAGCACGCGCGCAAAGCAGCGTATCACCAAGCTGTGCGCCCAGTTCCTGCGCCGCCTGCACGGTCAGCACGACAGCATTCGGTTTACTCAGAAGTGTTGTGGCATCTACCCGTTGCGCTTGACGGTTTGTGGCGGAGGCACTCTCATTACTGTTCGGCGACAAGTATGGACGAAAGGGGCGTTCGGCAAACACGTCCACGCCCATAAGCCTAAACGGACGGGGCTTCATGATGGCGGTCTTGAGCTGTTTAGTCCCTACATCATGGTTGGTAGGTTCAACACGCTCAACCAATACATCGCCTTCAACAATGGGAGCAAGCGGTCGAATAGCGTGTTCGACAAGCACATAACGGTAGAGCGTGTCAGCAAAGCCCTGTGTGCCGCCGACAATGCTGTGCGTGGCTTTGCCCGTTGCGGCTTCGCTGGAAAGCTGAAATGCTCGCCGTGCGCTAGCGTTTGCCAGGTCAATCGCCACTACAATCGCCACGCCCAACATAACACCCAACACCGACAACGCAAATTGCCATGGATGCCTGAGCAGGCTACGCACACTCGAACGCCAAAGCAATGAAGGCATCATGTCTTCTGGATGAAATAGTGTGAAATGCCATCAAGGTCGTCAAAAACACTTGGCGGAGAAGCGTTTGAAGGGTCTATGGCATGGGAAGAAGTTCCGCTTGTCTTCGCCTTATCCGCCTCAATAGCCCATGCTTGCAAGCCACGCTTCGCTTAACTGAGACGGCTTTGCGGCGTGGTTATTGGTCTGTGCAGGAAAATGTGGCTGTATGCCAGAGAGGAGCATCCGTTCGATGTATTTGCCAATCACATCAAACTCCAGATTGACGGCTGCACCCGGAACAAGTTCAGCAAGCGTGGTGCTTTTCCACGTGTGAGGAATAACGGCAACAGTAAGCGTGTTTGCCTGCACGCGGGCAGCCGTGAGGCTTACGCCGTCGATACAGATAGAACCAACAGGAATCACATAGCGCGTGAATTCTTCTGGAAACTGTACAGTGAGCAGCCATGAGCCTTGTTGCGATTCGACACTGACAACGCTACCGCGCGTATCCACATGCCCCTGCACCAGATGTCCGCCAAGCCTTGCGCCAAGCTGCATGGCACGCTCGAGATTAACCCGCTTGCCCACACTGAACAGCGTAAGGGTGGTCTTTGCAAGCGTCTCACGCACAGTATCGACCGTGAAGGTTGTAGAGGTGCAAGCGACAACGGTTTGGCAGGCCCCGTTGATAGACACAGAATCGTCAATCTTTACGTCGTTCATAATTTTCCGCGCTTCAACTACAAGCCGCAGCCCCGTGCCTTGTGGTTGCACAGCGCGGACAACGCCAATCTCTTCTATTAAACCAGTAAACATCAGCGTTCGGGAGTTCGTAATTGATGATGTTAGTTGACGATTTCAGCTTGTTTGAGGATGCCACGCATTTTGTCCACGTCCTTAGCATCTACGGGATTATCTTTGACTTCGAGGTTTCGCAGTTGCGACAGACTTACCACACCGCTAATGTCGCCAATGCGATTATTATTCAAGTACAGGCTCTGCAACTGGAAGAGCTTTAGCACAGGGGTGGGAATACTGGTGAATTTGTTGTTGTTCAAATACAGTTTTTGCAAGTTTTCCAAATTGCCGAACTCTGGCGGCAACGCAGCAATTTGGTTGCGCGTGAGGTTCAACTCTTGCAGCGAGCGCATGGCACCGATTTCTGGTGGGATACTCGTCAGGCGGTTGTTATTCAAGCGCAGCGTGGAAAGATTTTTGAGTTTACCCAAATCGGGCGGCAGCGTTTCTAATTGATTGCCGTTGAGCGTCAGTTTTTGCAGCAGCGTCAAGTTGCCAATTTCGGCAGGAATACTTGAAAGTTGGTTGTTGTGGAGCGAGAGCCGTTCCAATTTTGCCAAATTCCCGATTTCTTTGGGCAGCGCGTTCAAACTTGTTCCTACGAGTTCCAACGCCACTAAATTTCCTAAGGCACCGATTTCTTTTGGCAGTGTCGTCAGTGGCGGGTTACTGCTTAAATCCAGAAGTTTGAGATTGGTAAGTTTGCCGATTTCTGGGGGAATCTCCTTGAGTTGATTGCCCAGCAATCGTAATGTATCCAAGTTGGTCAGCTGACCTATTTCTGCGGGAATCACTTGAATACCGCCTTTGCCCTCCTGCGACTGACTGCTGAGTTCTAAGCGTTTCAATGCCGTGAGTTTGCCAATGTTGACGGGAAATGCTGTGAGTTGATTGCCTTCCAGCATCAAGGTTGTGAGCGATTTTAACCCCGCAACGTCGCCCACTTCTGTCAAGCGATTACGGCTTACGTCGAGGAGCTTTAACAAGGGTAGTGTTAATATTTCACTGGGCAGCGAGGTAAGTTGATTGTTGCCCAACTCCAAGGATTCCAACAACGTGAGTTTACCAATGCCCGGTTCAATAGTTGTGAGCGTGTTATTGCGGAAGTCCAGACGGCGCAATTCTTTGAGTTCGCTAATGTCCGCAGGAATAGTGCCGATTTGATTTGTTGCCAAGACAAGATTCGTCAAATTGGTGAGTTTGAAGAGTTCTTTGGGAAACACGGTGAGTTTGTTCGCTGCTAAACTCAGCACCTGCAAATTTTTGAGTTTGACAAGCGTTACTGGTACGGAAGTCAGCCCATTACCATCTAAAATCAGGACTTGCAGATTGAGGAGTTTTATGACATTTGGCGGGATTTCGCCTAGTTGAGCGTCCCGAAGGTCAAGTTTATAGACTCTTTCGGGCGTTTTAATGGCTTCGTTGAGCGAAGTAAACATTTGCTCGGCAGCAAGTTGCGTGCTGTCTAAGAGTTTTCCTTGTGCCAGAACAGGCATCGGTGCGAGGCACGCCGCCACACTCCACAGACAGCAGACAGCCCACCATGTGGCAATACTTTTTGCCACAGCAAACCAGTACTGCGAAACAATCTGTAGAGCGACGTGATATTGAGAGAATGCTGAATATGCCATCATACGGTTCTTCACAGTGCAAAGTGTACATACTGAAAACTGCTTATTCTACCAACTCTTGAGAGCCTGAGGGTAGTTGTGGTCGCACCATTACCACAGTTTCGCGCTCTACCGCTACGGCACCAACAGCTGAACCTTTGGGCTTGCGAACGTATTTTTTTTGTGTGTACACCACAGGTGTAAGCGTTGCGTTACGGGCTTTAGAGTAATATGCCGCTATGGAAGCAGCCCACTCTATCACGTGTTTGGGTGGCTTTTTGTCTTTCGTACCACCACGCAACACTGCGTGCGAGCCAGCCACGCCGCGAGCATGAAACCAGTAGTCTTGAGGTTTGGCAAAGCGCATGGTGAGTTCGTCGTTGTCGGCAGCAGTTTTGCCCACATACAGCACATATCCTTCAAGGTCAAATTGGCGAAATTTTCCGCCCTGTGTTGGTGAATGTGCGCTTTGCACTGCCCGATGCCATGCTTCGTTTGTCATGCGTTGTTTCCATAAGCTTGCTGAACGACCAAGCGGACTGGCAGCTATGACCGCCTCTAAAGAACGCATATCCGTTACAGTTTCCAATGCCGATAGCATAGCTTGTACGTCTTGCAACTGTTTGGCATAGCCTTGTGTCCGTTCGGCGCGTATTCGCAACGATTCTTTTGCTGTTCGTGCCTTTGCAAAATACTCTTCCGCATTTTCTCTCAACGATTTTGCTGGATTCAGCGCAATACGTACTTCACTGCCAGACCAGTTGTGCAACACTATGTGCGATAGCCCACGCTGTTGGATGTTCGGCTGTGAAAGCAACAATTCCGCATATTCCTGCCGCTCTCTGGCACGATGAGCGTTTTCTGTGTCTTGTGCCAGATGGTGTAATGCCTTGCATAATTTTTTCTGCTGCCGCTCGAAGTAATCACGTATGGACACATAACGCTCTCGAAAGGTTTGTTCTTTGTGCTGAAGCCCTTGCACAAGACGCACCGCATGACTGACAGAATCCACCGTTCGCTCAAGCACAGCAGTTGATTGGTAATGGTGGAGTGGTATCAGCGACAATGTTATTTGCGCCATCATTGGCACAGTACTACCGTGGAGTTCGCCATGACCATTCTGAGCATCATGGTGTTGTGCGTTGCTGCAAGGATATACACGGTAGATGTAGCACTGCGTAGAAGTTAAACATTCATGCCGAACGGTCTGAGCCAAATGTTCTATTGCTTCAATTTCTGCCCAAGAGCATGTGTGTAGTAGCCGTGATTGCAAGAGCGCGGCAGTGCTTTGCCCGTGCGAAGCGCGTGGCTCTGCGCTCCGAAGAGTATCGTGCCAACGCCACAGAACTTCCCAAGCGTACTCTTTGCCAAGCAATATATCACACTGCGCTAATGTAGCCAAAAGAGTTCTTGGTGTGGATTGCTCCTTCAAGGATTCTTTATATGCCTGCTGCAACGAATAGCGTACAGTGCTTGCTGGCAATGGTGCTGATTTTCCTACGAGGGTATCAGCAGACTTGAACGCTCCCGCAACGTTTCCACTTGCGTCCACACACAGTACATTGCCAGCACCTGCAAAGCCTGCGGCACGCTTGCCGCCAAAAAACCAAAAGTCCAACGCCACAGGCGCACTCTGGGGCGAACATCGTATTGTCATGACGCGCTCATGGTCTGCCATTGTAACGGCTTCTACGGTTCTGCCAAGAAGTTGTGGAAACAAGTCCACAGTGTTGCTACGAGCGCGGTGGAAATCCTTCCGCATACTCATACCGCCAGAACGCACATCGAGCGAATACTCCACATACCACCGTTCGGCACCACGTTCAAAGCATACAACGAGTGTTCCTTTGTCTTGGGTGAAACATTCGGTCAGCAACGCGCCTTTGCAGTGTGCAGACACTTCTTGGGCGATTTTGTACAAGGTGTAGTAATGCCTTAGCACATCTCTGCCTAATTGTTCGTGATTGATAACATGCAAAATTGATGACACGCAAACTTATTCGGTGATGGCAGCGATAAACCAGAATTCGTCAAGTTTGACAGTCGTAAACGTGAATTCTCTGGTATAATTGCACTCCATTTTGACACGATGCTTCGTTTCCGAGAGTGTGTCAATGCTTATCATAGTAATCGGCTTTTTGCCCATCAGCCTGCCGTATCGCGCAATTTCTTCACGGAGGTCGTATTTTTCTATTGCCAGCAGGGGGCGTTCTTCTTGTGAAAACAGGCGCAGCGCAGCTACAACGTTGTTACTGTCTAATTCGGATTTAAAAAGCCGCACGACAGCCTCTGAACTTGATTGATTCAGCATAGGGGGTTTCGTGCGCTTGGGCGTGCTTGTTCCCAACACAATCAGTTCGCAGCCTGCGCCAAAGGACGCCAGAACCATACACATCCAAACAATCTTGTAAGACCACTTCACGAAGCTAAAAAATCCAGTGTGTGTTGCAGGGCAGCCTCAAACGCTGGTGTTGAACCTGCAAACGGGTGAACAATGTTCCATGTATGACCACTCTGTGCTATGTATTCAACACGCACTATCGGGCGCGTTGTAGTTGTTGTAAGCACTGGAGCTGCTGTTGATTCCGCAGATGGTGCTTGAGCCTTTTGCAGCCCTGTGCGATATGCTTCTGCTAAGGCTTGTGCGTGCCATGCAGGAACGGTCATATCTTGCTCTCCATGCAGCAGCAGAACATCAATAGCATTAGCAGCCACACGCTGTATAGCATACAGAGGCTCATACTGTTCAGCATGGCGTTGAATATCGTGCAAATACTCAACGTTCATCTTCAACACTTGCCCGGTTCGGGCATTCTGCACCTCCATAAAGCCCTGTGCGTGCCATTCTTGGTGCTGACGCTCGCTAAAATGGTCTAAGTGTGCCACGGTACACCATCCAACAATGCGCCGAACACAAGAAAACTCAGGAGCAACTATCCATGCCACAGCACCTCCGCGTGAGTGAGCAAGCAGGAAAACCCTGCCGTCCCAAATCTTATAGACGCTCTCTGGAAGGGGAAGTTCGTGCCGTAGGAGATGATGGAGCAATAGCCGCACATCGTCGCATTCATGCGAGATAGTATTGCGAGCAAAATGGTCGGTTTCCGTACATTCTGTGAGCATTTCTCCTGACAAATCTCCTGACGAGGTAAGCAATCTACTCACACCATTGAGCGAAAAATTCATGACTATCGAAATCATGCCCGACGCTGCAAGCCGCACGCCCAGCACTGGGAAAAAGCCCCACTGGGCAAAGCCTTTGAACCCGTGCAGAACCAGCACAATGGGTTTATGCAGTGATGCGGTCTTTTGAGCTGTCGTAGCGGTGGTTGCATCGTGGTGTTCATCCGATGGATAGCGCACATCGGCTGTTACAACACTGCCATCCGAACGCTCAAGACAAAGGAAATGATAGTGCATACTCGCTCTGCTGTGCTGGTGAAGAAGATGCTTGCAAGGGTGTGTTCAGGCTGTTGGCTGAATACGGTCGTTTTTTTCACGTGAAGCCAATTTCATCTCTTGTTTATACACGATGAGTTTTTTGCGTAGTTCTTCTTGGCTTATGGCGAGCATTTGTGCAGCCAGAAGCCCTGCGTTTGTGCCGCCATTGATAGCGACTGTTGCTACTGGCACACCGCTTGGCATTTGTACAATCGACAACAACGAATCCATGCCGTTGAGCGAGGTACTGTTGATTGGTACACCAATCACAGGAAGCGTTGAGTATGCCGCCAGCATACCGGGCAAATGTGCTGCGCCCCCTGCACCTGCTATGATGATTTTCAGCCCGCGCTCAGCAGCACTTAAGCCATATTCTGCCATATCGCTTGGCGTGCGATGAGCCGACACAACACGGAGCTCGTATTCCACCCCAAAGCGGCGTAAAATTTCTGCTGCTTGCTGCATCACTGGTAAATCCGAATCGCTCCCCATTACGATACCAACGTTGGGTGGTGTGAAATTACCGTGTGTCGGAACGCTTAAACCGAATGGTTCTTGCATATTCTCAGTATAGTCAAGATTCATATAACATGCTTTTGGTCACCCATCTTGCTCAGCCCATCCACACTTCTTTGTTTGGCAGCGTGCTGGATAATTTTACGCACGGCATCGTGTAGCAGGAGTATCGGAGCGCATTACGAACTTACAAAAACTCTTTGCAGAAGCCAAGAGTTCTTAGCGGCAATTTTTGCTCCCTGCCGTGTTGCTCTCGGGCATAACTATTCTTTTTAGTATCAACAATGATTTCCGTATTTTGGCGTTTTTTGAAATACTGTTTTCAATAGACACACTATTTTTCAGCATTTTTGATGATTTTCGGAGTTTGTGCCATGACATCCAGTGCAACGTTAGTTCCCCGTAACCGAGATTGTGTGCCTCTGCAACTTGTTCAAGGCGTATCATGCAGTTATCACATTGCACAGTGCCAGAAACTCATGGTAATAGTCATGGTCTTGTTGGCAATCAAGATATTGTGTATGCCTGTTGTGGTGATGGCACAATCGGCTAAAGCTAAGGCATCAGCTTCAAGTACCGATGCACGAGCCGATGAATTGGTCTCTAAGGTTATAGAGGCACAAGGCGGTATCGAAAAACTTCGTGCGCTCAAAACCGCAGTGATGACCGGGCGAGTTACCGTGCAGGGTGCATTAGAAGGACGCTGCACACTTCAACTCAGCCGACCGAAATCATTCCGTGTGGAATCTACGGTGCAAGGATTCACGATTATTCAAGGATTTGATGGCAAATCTGGCACCGCGTGGATACAAAATCCGCTTATCGGGGTGGTAGAACCCAAAAAAGCGGGCAAAAACGAGAGCAAACATCTTGCTATCCAAGCGGAAATTTTTGATAGTGAACTTGTTGATTACAAACAAAAAGGTAACAAAGTGCAACTTCTTGGCAAAGAAAGCGTAGAGACCATTACAAACGGAGTGATTGAAGGAGTAACGTTCTACAAACTCAAAATCACGAAAAAAAATAACGAAATCGCCTTCGTTCATATTGACGCAAACACCTATTTGCCCATTAAGCACATTGCCATTGTGCCAAGCAATGAAGGAAATGTCGAGATGAGCACCGTACAACGCACCTACAAAGACATCGACGGCGTAAAAATACCGTTTGCCATTGAGCAAACATTGGGCGAAAAGCCCTTTATCAAAATGATTTTTGAGGACGCAAAGCTCAATCAGCCTCTTGAAGAATCACTCTTCGTCTTGCCCAAAAAAAAATAAGGCACGAGTGCGATAACTATCGCGTGAATAACTATCGTGAATCTTACACGACTTTTTTGTTTACTTTATATTTGTGTACCGGCCTATGTTCAAACAATTCTCTACGTTGCTTGCTGGTGCTGTGGTGATGGCACTTTGTACTACACAGATTACTCCTACACACCTTTACGCACAAACTTTAGATGAGGTCATTACCAAAGCTAATGATGCTCGCGGCGGTGTGGCAAAACTCAAAGCTGTACAAAGTGCCGTTATTGGCGGCACAATGGCTTTCAATGGCGGTCAAGTTAAACTCACCTATCAAATGCACTATAAACGCCCCAAAATGTTTCGCTTTGACCAAACGATTCAGGGCATGACCGCAACGCAATCGTACGATGGCAAAACAGGATGGCAGACGAATCCCTTTGCTGGCGTTCGTGAGCCGCAAGTGATGGATGAAGAAGCACTCCAAGACATGGAGGAACAAGCAGATTTGATTGACGGTTCGTTCATTGACAGCAAGGAAAAAGGCTATACACTCGAACTCATGGGCAAAGAAGAAGTCGAAGGTTCGGGCGTGTACAAAGTCAAAATCACGCGCAAAGACGGCAGTGTTACCTACGAGTATTTGGATGAGGGTTCGTTTTTGACCGTGAAAACCATTAGCAAACGGAAAGACAAAAAAAGCGGTACAGAAACGGAAAGTGAGCAGGTTTTTGGCAATTACAAAACCGTCAACGGCATCGTATTTCCGGGTTCGATTGAATTCCGTGCCGGTGGTAAAACGCAGGGGCAAATGACGATGGAAACTATTGAACTGGGCAAGGCTATTGACAACAGCGTATTTGCCATGCCCGCAAAAAAAGAGGGGAAATAATATCTTCCTGCAACCCTCTTGAGAGGGCATGATGCACCGCTCTGTTCTTTGCACAAGTTGTTTTTTGGCAGCACCCGATGAATCTGTGTTCATCGGGTGTTGTTTTTGTGGTATGCTGCCGTAGAACATCAGCAAACAACACAGTCGTGGGTCTATCGGGTTTATCATTCAAGTCGTGGCGTTCAAGTTTTGTCGTTCAAGTCGTGTTTTGGTGGTCAAGGTGGGAATGTTGCTCAGAAATTGCCAATGGCATCAGGAAATCCGCCGTTTTTGCGTAAGTTTGTGCTGGGAAATGGTCGTTGAGAGTTTTTCGTGAAAGCACGCAATAGACAGCAATAGACGATAGACGCGCACTACACTTTGTATGACCGTAGCATTATCAGAACCCCTGTTGCAGAAGCTCGGCGCACTTGCCGATACTGAGGGCGTAGAGTTGTACGTCGTTGGCGGCTATGTGCGTGATTGTCTGAGAGCCGAACGCGGCGAGGCAATTATTCGCAAGGATGTTGATTGTACCGTTGTGGGCGATGCCATTGCCTTTGCACGGCGCGTGGCAACAACATTTCACTCCAAAGTCATCACCTATGAACGTTTTCGCACGGCAATTGTGCCTGTGGGTGAGTACCAGCTGGAATTTGTTGGCACTCGCAAAGAAGAATACCTGCCACACTCGCGCAAGCCGATTGTTACGAACGGAACGCTTGAGGACGACCTTCGCCGCCGTGATTTTACGGTCAATGCGCTGGCAGTACCGCTCAATCATCAAGCATATCAGCGTGCACAGGGTACGTTCGGCAACGTGATAGACCTGTTTGGCGGACTGGAGGATATGGAACGCCGACTGCTGAGAACGCCTATCGATGCTTTTGTAACTTTCAACGACGACCCACTTCGTATGATGCGGGCTGCACGGTTTGCTTCGCAGCTTGGCTATCGCGTAGATGACCACGCCATAGAAGCCGCCAAACGCCTTGCCGAGCGCATCAAGATTATCTCCCAAGAGCGCATCACCGACGAGTTGCTGAAAACACTTGCCACACCGCGTCCAAGCGTGGGCTTCACAATATTGTTCAAAACGGGACTGCTCAAGCACGTCTTTCCCGAAGTTCATGCTCTGGCGGGCATTGAACTTATCCATGAACACACTGGCGACGGCGAACAGGTTTACCGCCACAAGGACGTGTTCTACCACACACTGCAAGTCTTGGACAACGTAGCCGAAATGAGCGACAATCTGTGGTTGCGCTTTGCGACGCTCATGCACGACATTGCCAAACCAAAAACAAAAAAGTTTTTGCCCGGCGTAGGCTGGTCATTTCACGGTCATGAAGAAGTAGGCGCACGGTGGCAAGCACGGATTTTTCGCCGTATGAAGCTACCGCTTCAGCACTTGCACTATGTGGAAACACTCGTCAGGCTGCACCAACGCCCAATGGCATTGGTGGACGATGAAGTAACGGACTCTGCTATCCGCCGCCTTATCGTTCACGCCAACGAGGCGTTGGAAGACCTCTTCACGCTCTGCCGTGCGGACATCACTACAAAAAATTCTCGACTTGCCGAACGATATTTGCGGAATTACGACGTAGTGTATCAAAAAACACTGGATGTGCGCGAACGCGATGCGCTCAGAGCGTTTCAGTCGCCCGTGCGCGGCGAGGAAATCATGCAAATATGCGGCTTAGAGCCGTCGCGGATGGTGGGATTTATCAAAGAATCTATCGAAGAGGCAATTTTAGACGGCATTATTCCCAACACCTACGATGCAGCCAAGGCATATTTGCTCGAACACAAGGAACAGTGGCTTGTGCAAGCGCGTGAGGACATGGCTACACGCTCGCGCGGTCGGCACGAGAAGGCTGCCAACCAGTAACCAAGCGTCTTTTCTTTCTCATACTGTTTCTCATACTGGCTTGGCAGCTTTCACCGAAAAACCCGCATCAGCAATTGCGCCCATTATTTCCTGCACGTGGCTGTTCCCTTTGGTTTCCAGCATAATTTGAATTTCGGTTTCGCGCAAACTGGCTGAAGTAAATAGGCGGTTGTGAAAAATATTGATAATGTTACCGCTATGTTTGGCGACAATTGCGGTGATGTGCGCGACGCTGCCGGGTTTGTCCGGCACGATAATTTTCAAATTTGCTAAGCGACCGTCTTTTGCCAGACCGCGTTCGAGAATCTTGGAGAGAATGGAAATGTCAATGTTGCCGCCTGTGAGTACCACGCAGACGCGCTTGCCTTCGATGCCTTGAATTTTATTGTTGTACAGCGCAGCAAATCCCGCCGCGCCAGAGCCTTCAACCAGCGTTTTTTCCGCTTCGAGCAGCACCATAATACCATTGGCGATTTCTTCTTCATTGACCGTAACGATTTCATCCACATACTTTTGTACGATGGGGAACGGATGCCGTCCCACCTTAGCGACTGCAATACCGTCGGCTATGGTGCTTTTGCGTTCGACTTCCACGATGCGACCCGCTTCCATACTGGTTTTCATGCTGGGAACATGTTCGGCTTCCACACCAATTACGCGAATTTTAGGATTTGTTTCTTTCATTGCTAACGCAAGCCCAGCAATTAAGCCGCCACCGCCCACAGGCACAAGCACGGTGTCCAAATAGGGGTTTTGTTCTATCAGTTCCAATCCCACTGTTCCTTGTCCGGCAACAATCAGCGGGTCATCAAAAGCATGGATGAAAGAGTAGCCATGTTGCTGTTGGAGTTCTGTTGCCAGCCCAAACGCATCATCGTACACGCTGCCGTGCAGTATGACCTCTGCACCAAATTCTTGAGTACCACGAATCTTTGCAAGCGGTGTGGTTTCGGGCATAACTATCGTGGCTTTGATGCCGTTGCGCTGCGCGGCATATGCAACGCCCTGAGCGTGGTTTCCTGCCGAAGCGGCAATCACACCAGCACGTTTTTCTGCCTCGCTCAGATGCAAAATTTTATTCATTGCGCCGCGCTCTTTGTATGAAGCGGTCATTTGCAGATTTTCCATTTTCAGATGGGTTTTGCAGCCCGTCATCTTGCTCAGGCGTTCGGAGTAGGCACACGGTGTTTCAAACACATAACGCCGAATGGTTTCGCGGGCAGCCTCGATGTCAGCAAACGAAACGGTAATGGGATATTCTTCTTTTTGACGTTTTGCCATAGTAGCAGGAGTGTAGAGTTAGAGTTGAAGAGGAGTTCAGGCACGGTGATTGATGATGCCAGCAGTTATGCCACAGCCATTCGCTTAAGATTATTCCCGCAGCCGTTGTCAGGGACGCGGCGATTTGAAAAAGGCAATAGAGCCAATCGAAGGTTCGGCGGCTTGAATTTCTTTCTTAAAGCCCTGACGAGGCAAGATATAATCAAATTGCAAGACTTCCTTGTCAGGATTCATACAAAGCATCCGAAAAATTGCCTGATTTTCTTGCTGAATCAAATACTGCACAAAACGGATGCTGCCAGCGTTAAAGCCCGAAACCTCCACAGGGTTAGGGTCAAACGACTTCTTCACTTGGGGCAAGTACGCATCGGTGCATTCTCGAAAACTCATGCCTTTGCGTGGGAACTGTAAATGCGACACTGCCAGACCGCTTTGTGTTTGGTCATTGCGAAAACTGTACAGGAGTGTGGGTTTGACATCGCTGTCTTCAGGCAAGCGCACCAACTGCTGGTAGGTGTTTGCTGGCACGGGCTTCCAGTCTTTGGGAGGCGCGAAAATAATACCGTAGCGTTTGAGGTTCACTACCGAGCCAAGCAGGGCTTTATTGACCACAAATTCCAACTGCTTTTGTGCTTCTGCCACGTGTACTTTTTCTGGTTCTGCTCCGGGTGGCGGTGCATCGCTTGGCGTGGTGGCACGGTTGTTACCAGTATTTGGCAGCGCAGGTCGGTTGTTGCTGTAAGCATCCATCGGCGAGGGTGTTCGTGCTGGCACGGGTTCGTCCTTTTTTTTGCAGGACGACGCACCAGCAGCAATGCCGGCAAACGCAGCCAAGAGGATACATCGTATCGCTAAACGCAATGGGACTTTGAGCAACAACCATTCTACCAAAGCGTATGTAACACGTTCAACACCAAAACATTGCATGTTCTTGTACTCTCAAAAAAAATCTCACAAATAAAGGTTTTGTGTGGCGAGGTTTTTGCGGCGAAGTTGTCTAAAGTTTTAAGCGCAGAGAACGCCGAGGGCGCAGAGAAGCAGGACAATATCTTGTTCCCCACTCGTCGAACATACTTTTCTCTGCTCATAATTTCTCTGCGTTCTCCGCGCTCTCTGCGCTCATTGTTAAAATGTTAGACAACTCCGGCATTAAGACGGTACGTTTGGCAAGATTCCAAAGCGCAAAGAACACCGTTTTCACAAAAGCCGCATTATTGCTAATTTACGTTGCTAATTTACGGCACAATTTACAATTTTTCAGAATCTTCTGCACAGTCTGTACAATTATCGGGTGAGAATTCATGTCGCAGACCATTGATTACCGCAAATATCCGCTACCGCGCTCACGCCACCACGTCAGCGCAAACCAATATGTTCCATTGGCACAACTCAAAGTAGAGTTAGCGTATTATCCGCCCGTAGTACAGGCTTGTGCATGGAGTGAACTCTATGCAAACGGTTTAGCACCTGAGTTCATAGACATTGGCTGTGGTTTGGGAAAGTTTTTATTGGAAACTTCGCTGTCGTACCCACAGGTCAATATGTTAGGGTTGGAAGTACGAAAATACGCCGTAGATTGGATTCAGAGCGTGATAGCGGGCGAACACCTGCCAAATGTTGCGGCTCTGTGGTACAACGTTGCCAACGGTCTCCGTTTTATCGAGTCAGCTTCGGTAGAGCGCGTTTTTTATTTTTTCCCTGACCCTTGGTTTAAGCGGCGGCATTTCAGCCGCAGAGCATTTACGCCAGCACTGTTAGATGAATGTGCGCGGGTGCTCAAACCAGATGGCACAATGTATCTGATGACCGACGTTCCAGCAGTGGACGAATACCACCGCCACACGCTTATCAATCATGGCGTGTTTGTGTACGAATACTGCCCCCACGACGCTGCCGGTGATGAAGCATGGGGATTACACGTTCGTACAAATCAAGAAGAGTTCTGTATCAAAAAACGCCTGCCTTACGTGCGGATGAAGTGCCGCAAACGTTCCGCACGATAACTCCTCACGATAATTCCTCACGATAACTCAGCAACACCACATCAATAACCACGAACCAGATGATACAAGCACACACTATCACACAACCGCTACCAACATCGAAGGGAGATTTGCTTATCGAACGCCCGACGATTTTTCCGCAACACGTGATGGCTGGCGTAACGCTCAAAAATTCGCACTTGTTCCCAGAAACGGGACTTTCGCTGCTGAAGGCGCAGATTCTCACGCCCGAAGAGGTGCTTGTACACCGTCAGGTGTTTGCTGAGGCATTGGATGTACCGCTGGGAAGCCTGAAATTTCAGCACCAAGTGCATGGCAGCACCGTGCGGCACATTACCTTCGACAGCCCTGAAGAAGAGTCCGACGCAATGATAACCCACACACGAGGTTTGGTGCTGTGTGTGGGCATGGCAGACTGTGTGGGCGTTCTGCTGTACGACACCGTGCGGTCAGCATTAGCGGCCGTACACTCAGGATGGAGTGGCACACGACACAACATCGTCAAAGACACGATTGAAGCCATGCAGCGCGATTTCAGCATTCACCCCGAGCATCTGCTGGCATATCTTGCGCCTGCGGCTTCAGGCGCACGGTACGTAGTGCGGGAAGACGTCGCACGGTATTTTCCTGCGTCGGCTTTGACACCGCTTGAACATGATGCTGACGGAAACAGCCAATGGCTTTTCGACAACCGCCAGCGCATTACAGAACAACTTCTCGAATGTGGTGTGCCTGAAAACCGCATAGAATGCGCCGCGGGCTGCACACTGGATGAAACCAACGCCGACCGCTACCATTCGCACCGCCGCGAAGGAGCGCGTGCTGGGCGCATGGTGGCGTTTATTGGCTTGATGTGAGCGGCAGAAGTGTGCAATCGGGCGTGTAGTTGGGCAAAAGAAGTTGAGCAAAAGAAGCAAATGCTTTTCCCCGCCTGACCAAGCCGCAGCATTCAACGACTCGGCAAAACATTAACGACTATCGCTTGCCAAGTTCCTTCAACAAGACCTCAACGGCTTTTTCTATCTGCATGTCGCGCCCTTTTGACACGCTTTCGGGGTCGTTGTAGATGAGTTCATCAGGCTCAAGTTGCTGATTTTCCAGATACTTTCCGCTCAAGTCGAATTTTCCGATTTGTGGAATGCCGAACACCAGCGTATTGTCTTGCAGCGTTTCCCACCACACCGACGTAGCAGTTCCTGCCACAGGCGTACCCACAAGTTTGCCAAGCCCCAATGCACGATAGCTGTACGGAAATCCGTGCGCGTTCGAGTAATTGCCTTCGCTCATCACCACGATAGAGGGTTTCTGCCATTTGGTAACGGGGTCGCTGCCGATTTCCTGTCCACGCGGGAAAAACGTTGCATAGCGTTTGCCCGCCAGCAACGTAACCAAATCCTCGTGCAACCAGCCGCCGCCGTTGTAGCGTGTGTCCACGATAATAGCCTCTTTGTCGGCATAGCGTCCCATCACATCAGCGTAAAACGGTCGAAAACTTGCGTCGTTCATAGCACGGATATGCACGTAGCCAATGCGCCCTTTCGAGAGCCGTTCGGTGTCCTCGCGGCGTTTTTTTATCCAGCGTTGATACAGCAATTCCTGCTCTTGGGCAAGCGATAGAGGCTTGACGGTTTCCTCCCAGCGTTTGCTTGTTGTGGGGTCAAACAATCCAAGCACAACTGTTTTGTCTGCTTTGCGATTGAGCAGTGAAGCCGCGTCGCGGTCTGCCGTAATTGCCACACCGTCAATAGCTTCTATCACCATGCCGGGCTTCACAAGCGAACCTGCACGCGCAAGCGGAGAGTTTTCCAGAAGTTCAGCAATCTTGATGCCCTGCCCAGTAAACGTTTCATCGGGGAACAAGCCCAGCGAAGCAGTCTGGTCGCTCGTTTCAGGGTCAAACCGCACAGAATAGCGGCAGCCCGTGTGCGAGGCATTCAATTCGCCGAGCATCTCGCTCATCATTTCGGCAAACTCCCAGTTGTTGGAAATGTGCGGCAAATGCTTGGCATATTCGCGCTTGTAAGCAGCCCAATCCACGCCCTGCATATCCACGCGGTAGAATTTTTTGAGCATCTGCCGCCATATATGTTCAAACAGGTACTCCCGTTCGGCAGCCGCATTGAGCGAACTTTCAGCGCGGAACACAATGCGTTTTTGCTGACCGTTGGCAGTATCAATGCGAATGAGCGTGCCCGTTTGTCCTAAGGTAAGCACAAACAAGTGTTTACCGTCGCTGCTTTGGTCAAGCATAGCACCTTGTGCATCCAGTTTTGCCAGCAGTTTGGTTTCCTTGTCGCGGAGTTTGTGCAGCCACACATCGTAGCCTTTTTCAAATTTGCTCAGGTAATACAACCTCTCGCCGTCTGGCGACAGCGCGTAGCCCGCAAGGTCAGACGAATGAAGGGTCAGGCGCACCTTGCGGCTGTCCAGATTCGCAAGGTCGAGTTCCAGTGGTTTTTTTGACGGTTCGGCAGGCTTTTCCGAGTCTTTTTTGTCACTGCTTGGCTTTGCTTGGTCGCTTTCTTTTGCTTTGAGTGCTTCAAATTCTTCACGATTCAAGCGGAAGCGGTCAAACGCCTCTTGGCTAAAAAACGCTCCCAGCACGTCGTGTTGCCAGCCCTGCGAACCGTGCGATTTAAAGCCGTACTGCGAACTCACCCACAGCATCATTTTCCCGCCCATAGCCCAGCGCGGCAGATTATCCTCGTAGCCACTTTGGGAAAGATTCACAGGCGGCTTTTTGCCCTGAGCATCCACAAGCGAGATTTCATCAATGTTCTGAGTTTTGCCGAGTGTGCTGCACAAGAGCCATGCGCCATCGGGCGACCAATCAAAGGCAATATCGCCATCGCTGTACGAAAAATTGTACGAACTGTCCAGCACTTGGCGGGTTTGTCTGGACTTCAGATTCAGCACGTACAGGCGCGTGCGTTCGTGTAAATACGCCACTTCTGAGCCATCGGGGGAATATTTGGGCTGAAACTCTTCGGCGGGTGTGGCAAGTAGCGTTTCCTCTTTGAGCGTGGTGGCTTTGTAAAAGTACGGCTCATCGGTTTTGTTTTTGACAATCGAGGTTTGATACAAGTTCCACGAACCATTGCGCTCGCCTGCATAGAGCAGCGAACGTCCGTCGGGGCTAAAGCTCACCGAACGCTCTTGCTCGGGGGTGTTAGTGATGCGTTTGGTTACGTCGTAGTCCACCGCGCAAACAAAAATTTCTCCGCGCACAACAAACGCAACCTCTTTGCCATTCGGTGAGACGGCAAACTCCGTTGCGCCGCTGGTGAGCAGTTGAAATTTTTCGCTGTTTTTTTTGTCCTCGACAGCAATCTCAATGCTGAGTTTGCGTGATTCTTTGTCCGATGGCGCACGCAGATAGATTTCACCGTCAAAGCTGTAACACAGCGTGCCGTCCTGTGCTACGGTGAGCGAGCGCACAGGATGAGTGCGGTGTGTGGTGATTTGCGTGGGTTTGTCGGGTGCAGCAAGTGCAAATTTCCAGACGTTCAGCGAGCCGCTTTGTTCGCTCAGATACAGAATTTCGGTGTTATCGGGCGACCACACAGGATTGCGGTCTTCGCCAGCAAAGGTTGTGAGTTTGGTGTATTTGCCTGTTTTGGTGTCGAACGTCCAAATGTCGCGGGTTACAGATGATGTGTGGTGTTTGCGCCATTCATTTTCGCCGCTTTTGCGGTCGTGAAACACGAGTGTTGTTCCAGTCTTGTTGTAGCTGGCATCCTGAGCAGGAGTCGCCAAAATCTGCTTTACCGCGCCGCCTTGCGCTGGCACACTGTATAATTCGTTCATGTAAGCGTTCGGAAACTGAGCATTCGTGCGGCTGTCAAGCCTTGTGCCATAGAAGACCACATTATTGCCGTCGGGCGTAAAACTTGTGGGAAATTCATCGTTGGAATGAAACGTCAGGCGTTTTGCCGCGCCACCGCGTACCGCAATGATAAATACGTCCATATTACCGTGCCGCTCCGAAGCAAAAGCAATCATTTTGCCATCGGGCGACCAGACAGGGCGCATATCGTGTCCTTCGTGCTGGGTGAGTTGCGTTGCACGCCCGCCTGTGCTTGGCACAAGCCAAAGGTCGCCTTTGTAGCTAAAACACACAGTTTTTCCATCGGGCGAAATTGCTGGATACCTGAGCCAGAGCGGTTGCTGGGCTTGCAACAGCGGTATCGAACCCGGATACCACAAACCCAGCAAGAGCGTACAACCAAGAAGTGCGAGGCCTAAAGAATGTTTCATGGTGATAGAACAACAAGCATGACCAGAAATGAGGAGTTACGCGAGCGAATGATAGCTGCTTGAGGCACTCAAAGGCAACATGGAGACAGCGCGATATGATTTCGACACGATTTCGACACGATTTCGACTACGCTGAAACGGCGACGGCCTGAGCCTTTGGCTGAAGGTGGCGCAAAATCTTAGCAAGCGTGGCTTTCATGTCGCGGCGGTGAACAATCATATCCAAAAAGCCATGTTCAAGCAAAAACTCCGAACTTTGAAAGCCATCGGGCAGTTTTTTGCGAATCGTTTGTTCAATAACGCGCGGACCGGCAAAACCAATCAGCGCACCCGGTTCGGCAATATTGATGTCGCCCAGCATAGCAAATGACGCGCTCACGCCTCCTGTGGTCGGGTCGGTCATAATGGAAATGTACGGCAATCGTGCTTCGCTTAGTTGAGCAAGTTTTGCACTGGTTTTTGCCATTTGCATCAGCGAAAAAGCTGCTTCTTGCATCCGCGCTCCGCCCGAAGCGGAAATCACGATAAGCGGGCAGCGTTCTTTGAGTGCGTAATCGGCAGCACGAGCGAATTTTTCCCCCACAACAGAACCCATACTACCGCCAATAAAGCCAAAGTTCATGCACCCAAACGACACCTTGAGACCGTCTATCAATCCGTAGCCCGTTGTGAGAGCATCGGAAAACGCTGCGGTGCTGTATGCTTCTTGCAAACGCACCGTGTAGGGCTTGGTATCGGTGAACTCCAGTGGGTCGGCAGAGCGGACGTTGCCGTGTGTTTCTACAAAACTGCCTTCGTCGAAGAGCATTGCTACGTACTCGAAACTGCTAATGCGAAAGTGGTTGTTGCATTTTGGGCAGGTGTAGAGCAGTTCTTCAAGCTGGCGTTTATAGATAATTTCACCGCATTTGTTACACTTTGTCCAGAGCCCATCAGGCATTGCACTGTTTTCAGGTGCGCGACCCGGTAGGGTGTTTTTTGTTCGGAAAAACCAAGCCATAATTCCTTAGGGTTAATAACAGTGAAGTGAAGCGTTTCTGACGTTTGGTCAGTTGTTGGCTGACAGAGCCTGCCAATTTAGCCATTTTTTGAACATTCCCACAAAAGAATAATCATGCGTTTTGTTACAAGCGTTTTGTTACAAAGTGGCGTATCAACAAAGGGTTGTAGCCCCTTGCCAACAACAGTGCGATGTTGCAAAAGTCCTGCTCATTGTTGCTGAAGTGTTGGATTTGCGAACACGTTACCGCACGCAGTGAAGCGGTTCGCTCACGATGTGGGAGCCGAGATAGAGTTGCAGAACGTACATGCCCGGAGCATATCGGCTCATATCCAGCGTCAGTACGTGCCGTCCCGCGTGCTGTTCGGGTACTTCATCGCGCCAGAGCGTTTGCCCAAGAGCGTTCAGAAGCCGCAAGCGCACACGAGCAGGGGCAGAAAGCGTGTAGGAAACTTGTGCGACACTGCTCGTGGGGTTTGGCGCAATGACGAGGTTTTGTTGCCGCTCACGCTGTGGCTGTTCGGTTTGTACGGACGTTAGCACGGTATGAGGAATTTTGAGCGCGGGGTCGCCAAGCAGGGTATTGCGACGAAAAATATAATCTTCGGGAGCGTTGTCGGGGTAATATTGGTCGCGTTTTGCTTTGAGCGATGCCGTACCAAGAGTTTCGTTGGGGCTTTTGAGAAGGTACTCGTAAAAGGCTTTTTGCAGGAGATTGTTGGGCGCGAGGTCGGAAAATCCCGATGCCGCATACGTAGCCACTGCACCGAACTTACCGTTTATCATCCGTTCAACAATAGAGCGGGTGCGGGCTGCGTCAAAGTTTTGGCTGCAGCCAACGGAAGTCATAATAAACGGCTGCGTGTTCGTAAAGCGCGTATCAACGTCTTCGGTGGTCATAATGCGAGCATCAGACCACAGGTTTGGCGCACCATGACCGTAGTAGGTAACAAACATCGTCGTTTCCATAATTGCCCGAAAAATGTCCTCGCGGCTGCCCGGATTTGCCGAATGCTGGCGGTAATTGATTTCTCGCACACGAAACGGACGACCGCGAAACCGTGTTTGAACGGCTGAAGCGTATTGAAAAAAATCCTCTAAGGCAACTTCAAACATGTCCGCATCAAAAACGTCGGTAATGCCCACAAAGTCATACTTGAAGCGCATCCAACGCCCTTGGTCTTCAAAGCGGATGGTTTTTTCGACAATGTTGGCTACATCATCTGCCACTCGCGCTGGAAAACGCCCAATTGCCGCTTGCGGGCGCGAATCGCGTTGCTGCACGTACTTGTTTACCACAAACATCTCGTCCAACGAGACAGAATCTTCGTCGCGCAGCAACTCCGGTGCAGTAAACGTGGGGTCGCTTACGCGCACACGAAAACTCGGAATGTGTGCCGTGCTGCCAACGAGCAACACATACTGCGGTGCGGGTTTTTTCCAGTACTGGAGCGCGTAACTGATAAACGAGCGAATCGCCTCGCGCTGGTGGCGTTCGGTGCTGTCCATGAATTCGGCATAAATCTGCGGCGTTTCAAGAATACGAACGTCTAATCCTTTACTGCGCCGCCATGCGGCGAACTGCTGAATGGATTGCGTAAACTGCGGGTGCGTGATGATGAGGTATTCCCCGCGATTGTTCGGCGAACGCAGAAGCGGCGAACTTGGCAATGACTGTGAAGATGCGTTCGGCACACAAAATGCTGCGTGTGCAACAGCTACGCAGCACAGCAGTAAGGCAAGGAATTGTATGTGTTGTCTCATACGAGCGCAATCAATCATGGAAGCAAGTCATTCACGGAGAGAGTCGTTCTCGAAGCCAAGTGCTGCCCGTGCGTGTGTAGCGTAAGCGGTCATGCAAACGGCTGGGACGACCCTGCCAAAATTCTATGTGTTCGGGTATCACGCGATACCCACCCCAGTACGGCGGCACAGGTACGTCGTTCGTGTGAGCGTACTGCTGCATCAGGGCAACAAAGCGTTCTTCCAAAACCGAGCGGCTTGCAATCACCGTGCTTTGCTGCGAAACCCAAGCACCGATGCGGCTTTCTTTGGGGCGGCTTTGAAAATACGCCGCAGTTTCTTCGGCACTGACTTTCTGCACGCGCCCGTCTATCCGCACCTGACGTTCCAACTCCGACCAAAAAAACACCAGACACGCTTGCGGATTTGTCAGCAAGTCGCTGCCTTTTTGGCTTTCGTAGTTGGTGTAAAAGACAAACCCACGTTCGTTCTCACCCGCGCTTGCATCATCTACGCCCTTGAGCAATACAATCCTTGCAGAAGGCTTTCCTTCAGGGCTTGCCGTAGCAAGCGTCATGGCGTTCGGTTCAGTGGCAAGTTTGGCTTGCACAGCTTCCTCGAACCATGCAGCAAATTGGTCAAACGGATTGGCTGCTGCATGGTCTTCGTGTAAGCCCGCAAGCGTGTAGTTGCGCCGTAAATCGGCTAAAGAAAGAGTGTTCATACGTTAATTGCGTTATGTGCATTGAGAACAACAATGACCTGTTTTGACTACCTTTCGGCGTGGCGCGGTTTTGCTGAATCATCCATCGGCGGTGCATCAACAGGAAACTCCGAACTTGACAGTGCTGCCATGATACTCAGCGTCAGCACTCCCACAATACTCCAGACAAGCGAGCCTATGGGAATGTGCTGCAACCACGTGCTGTACGGACGCATCCACCACCACACGCACCACACAATGCCGCAGCCAACAAGTGTGCCGAGAGTGCTTGTGATAATACCAAATCCCACTGGTGGCGTGTCGGTCGTCAAACTCTGTGAAGCATTCCACAGCATCACCACTATCACCACTGCAAGTATCGTTCCCACTATCCAAACGCTATACCACACTTGGTGAGAACGCCGCTCCACAGCTTCCGTAAATTCTCGGTCGAACGTTGCTGAAACAACATTGCGCAACGTTCTGGCACGCCCAGCAAGCGAGTCCAAGGCTTCCACGTTCCGCTTTTCACTTGCTACGTGAGCTGTCAGCACGGGTGGGAACGGATTGTCGGGCAGCAGTCGGTCGAGGTCGCTGGAAAAACGTTCAGCAAATGTGCGTTGCACTTCCTCCGAACTTTGCACGCGCACTGAATCCACACCGCTCATATCGGACAGTATTCTCCGAACGCCTTCGACGGCGGTTTTGCCTGTGTTCGGCTCTAAAAACACTGTTAGCACGAGGTAATCAGACAGTTCACGCACATCTCGCAACGCCGCAATGATGCCAATGGCGGTTAGCGTTACCAGCACCGTTGCCACTGTGCTGGTAACTACGAACCGCACACTTGTTGCCACGTTGCGGCGGAGATAGTATGCCGTCTGGCGCACTGTATCGGCAATACTAAACCTGTGCTGTTGGGTGGTTTGCAATACTACGTTGTTGAGAGTGTGGACAATATTTCTGCTACTTCGTTTTTCGTGCTACTTCGTTGCGTCGCTCATAATTTCCCACATTCGGCGCACAAACAGCGCAGGCGCGGTCAGATTCCCTTCAATTAGCAACGCTCCTTCGTACAAATGCAAGGCGTACTGCCGTAGGCGCGGGTCGTTGGCATCGGCAAGATAGATGCGTGCCAGATTTTTGAGTATTGGATGCTCCATGTTCACTTCCAGCACTTTTTTCGAGCCAGTGAAGTTCGTATCAAGCATTTTCATCATTTTTTCCATCTGCACGTCCATGCCCTCTTTACCCACAACCAGCGTTGCGGCTGAATCCACAAGGCGTTTGGAAGCAACCACGTCCTCCACTTTGTCAGCCAATGCTTCTTTGAAGGCTTGCAGCACACCGCTTGTTACGGCATTATCAGACGATGCAGCATCGGACACATTGCTTTGAATATCGGCTTTGTCAATGGATTTCAGCGGCTTGCCTTCAAACGTTGGAATGGAAGGAACGATGATAATATCCACCGGGTCGGTGAGCAACAGCACTTCAATACCGTGCTGTTGGAAATACTCCAAATTGGGGTTATTGAGCATGAGGTCGCGGTGTTCGCCCGACAAGTAAAAAATCTCTTGTTGGTCAGATTTCATGCGGGCTACGTAGTCTTTCAGCGACGAAAGTTGCCCTTTGGCTTGAAGCGACGTTTCAAACCGCAACAAGTTTACCAGCGTGTCGCGGTTCGAGAAATCTGTGTTGATGCCAAGTTTGAGCATTTGCCCAAAATTTTTGTAGAATGTTTCATACTTGCCCACATCATTTGCCGCCCAATCTTCCAGCAGCCCGAGAATTTTCCCTGTAAGCACTTTTTGAATTTTTGCCATTACGGGGCTTGATTGTGCGGTTTCACGCGAGACGTTCAGCGGCAAATCTTCGGTGTCCACCACGCCGCGCGCAAAGCGTAAATACTCAGGAAGAAGCTCTTTGCAGTGTTCCTGAATCATCACTTTGTTGGAGTACAGATGCAGCGATTTGTCTTGCTCAAACGCCGACGGACGCAGCTTGCCAAGCCCCGATGGTGCTTGTGGCACAAAGACTAACGCCTTAAAATTCACCGAGCCTTCGATAGACAAATGCAGATGCCCAAGTGGTGCTTGATAGTCATTGGTGATAAATTTGTAGAACTCTGTGCGTTCGTCGTCCGAAACGCTGTCCTTCGAGGCTTGCCATAGGGCTTTGACGGAATTCATGCGCTCTGGAGAAGCACCCTGCGTCGCAGCATCGGTCAGCAAAATGGGGAACTCGACAAAGTTTGAGTATCGTTGAATGATAGATTTTAAGCGGTATGCGTGGCTAAATTCTTTTGCCTCGTCTTTGAGCTTGAAAAAAATCCTTGTGCCGCGTGTGGGCTTTGCAATTTCCTCCACCGTGAATGTGCCTTTGCCATCAGATTTCCAGCGCAAGCCCACAGAATCAAGGTCTGCATGGCGTGTTTCGACGGTGACTTCGTCGGCAACCATAAACACTGCATAAAATCCCACGCCGAACTGTCCGATAAGATTGCCGTCAATCTTCCCTTCGGATTGTTTCAGAGTGTTCAAAAACTCTAACGTTCCTGAACTGGCAACAGTTCCGAGTCGTTCGACCAAATCTTCTTTTTTCATGCCGATACCGTTGTCTTCAATGCTGAATGTTTGTTCGGCACTGTTAACAACAATCTTGATTTCAAGCGGCGCATCGGCATCGAGCATGGCGGCGTTGGTCACTTGACGGTAGCGCACTTTGTTGAGCGCGTCGGAAGCGTTGGAGACCAACTCACGCACAAAGACTTCAGGATGGGTGTAAAGCGAATGAACGATAAGGTGAAGCAACTGCTTCATCTCGGCTTTATACTCAAACTGTTCTGCAACGGTGTTGGTTATCATAACGTTCTGTTGGTTTGTGAGTAAAACTCTGTGAATGAAACGCTTGCACGTGTATCTTGTCCACGCACATCTACCTGTGTGCATTGATAGCCATAAGCTATCTGACAGACAGAATACACGTGTTAAGCACTACAAAAATAGAAAAAATGTTGGAAACCGTGAGGCTCATGTGAGAAGCACGTGGTGTGTAGCACGGTGTAATGAACACCACACAACACCTACGCTAAAGCACGACAGAGCGGGAAACTGGTTGCTGGATGAAACTCCCGCCGAGACAACGTTTTGCAAAACAGCAACAACAATGTGGTGTGGTGCTTGAAGAAATTATCGCTTATGAAAATCGTTGAGCATCTGCCCAAAACGTTCATTATCGAGTCCGAGGTCGTGGTAAATGATTTTGTGCATTGTACCAACAGGAAGCGGAGTGTTACCGTGTACAGCAACCGTCGTTATGCGACCGTCTGCGTGGCGAAGACGATAATGAGACCCTTTAGTGCGCACAATAGTAAAACCGAGCCATTCAAGAAATTTGAGCATCTCTTTTCCTGTCAGAACGGGGCTTTTAGGCATGAGCAGCAACCTCAATATCACGCACGCCAACGAAAATATTTCTTGAGTATGGCTCTTCTGCTTGCTCCTCAAGGCACATTTCTATCACTTCACGAATATTGTTCATTGCCTCGTCGAGCGTTGTTCCGAAGGAATGGCACGCACGAAATGATGGACAAGAGACGATAAATATGCCATGTTCATCAAGCTCAACAATGACCGGAAAATGATGCTTTTGCATAGTACGTAGTGATATTGAGTTAAGCATTAGTGAATTGTAAGCTACTATTTTCCAAAAGTACGCTTTTTGTGCGGTGTTCCCAATACTCATGCTCTGCACACAGTATGCTTGTTGTCTGAACAGCAACGAATGCACACGTGTTTAATGGCAACAGCAATACTTCACGAATATCCTCCAGTTTCAAATAGAGATGCGCCCTCACAGATTTGCTTCGCCGAATAGCCTGGGACAAACTCATGTACTACAAAAATAGGAAGAAAATGGTAACAGCGTCTGCCCATACACTCCAGCACAACCGTTATCACTACAAATATTCAAAAAAAAACCGCGTAAAGCCTGAGCACTACCGGGCAGCGATGCAACGATATTGTGGGCAACGATATTGATTGTACCACCATATCGTAGAGGCTAATACCAAATTGAAATGATGACTGTGCATAACAAGGGGTTGCAACCCCTTGTTTATTAGACATTATCTATCATAAGTATTTGATTACGGAAAACTGAGGCGAAGATTGGCTAGTCCGCAGGCTATTTCCATGACCAAGTCCCGCGTAGCCGCCT
>Ga0272446_1000710_pt1 | contig 51103 bp, 32 predicted proteins | sample YNPCB0061_FD_194587 | JGI IMG/M metagenome (GOLD analysis project Ga0272446, IMG submission 194587) | Hot spring microbial mat communities from Yellowstone National Park, WY, United States - YNP-CB-006-1 | ecosystem: Environmental > Aquatic > Thermal springs > Hot (42-90C) > Sediment | place... | reverse complement strand
TAGTAAATGCGGACTGCTGAAGTAAGATTTTAGAGGCAAAGGGCTTTCGCAACAAATAAGGAACAAGAGGCTGAAGCCCCTTGCTATGACAAGGCTGCGCCAAGCCTCGTACAGCAAGGAGCGTACTCCCTTTTCAAACAATGCCGTTTTGCGAAAGTCCTAAATCACTTACACTTTCATCATGAAAACCCTATGCAAATGCTTCATACACCGCTTTATTCACAGTGTTGTTTACGGTGCGCCTTGTATCTGCTGTTGGTACTTATGGCATTCGACGCAACAACGGTCGCGCTGGCACAAAAGAAGTCTGCAAAACCCGATGCCACGCAGCCGCCGTACACACCAGCAAAGACGCGCCTTGCAGGCTTTGAACAGCGTCAAAAACTCTTGAGCGCGTCGCTTGTGGGCAATGTGCCGTTTCGCAACATTGGTCCGACTGTGATGAGCGGTCGGGTTGTGGATGTGGAAGCCTACGCACAAGACCCCACACGCTTCTACGTTGCCTACGCATCGGGCGGGTTGTGGCGCAGCACCACTAACGGCATCGCGTTTGAGCCGTTGTTCGACCACCACGCCGTCATGACCATAGGTGATATTGCCGTGCAGTTTGCTGCAAAGCCCGAAAACGACGTGATATGGATTGGCACAGGAGAAAATAACTCTTCGCGGTCGTCATACTCTGGCGCAGGGCTGTACAAATCTACCGACGGCGGTGCATCGTGGCACCATATCACTGCGGGCGGCTTGGACGAAACGCACCACATTGGGCGGATTGTGCTGCATCCAAGCGACCCCAACACAGTGTGGGTAGCAGCACTGGGGCATTTGTATTCGCCAAACCCTGAACGCGGGGTGTTCAAAACCACCGATGGCGGCAAAACATGGAAAAAAACGTTGTTTATTGATGACAACACGGGTGCGATAGACCTTGCCATAGACCCCAAAAACCCCAAAACACTGTACGCTGCAATGTGGTACAGAACGCGCCGCGCTTGGAATTTTGAAGGAAGCGGCAAAACCTCTGGTATCTACAAATCCACCGACGGCGGCGAAACGTGGCAACTGCTTACTAAAGCAGGAAGCGGCTTTCCTGTGGGCGACGGCGTTGGGCGCATTGGTCTCAGTGTGTTTGCAGAAAACCCCAACATCGTCTATGCTGTTTTGGATAACCAAACTCAACGCCCCAAAGAGCCGAGCGACGACGGCAAACTTGAAAAAGATACGCTCCGCACCATGACGAAAGAAGCCTTCTTGAAACTTGACAAAACCTTGCTTGCGGATTTTTTGAAGAACAACGGTTTCCCAAAAGAATACTCTGCTGATTCTGTTCGTACACTCGTTGAGCAGTCCGTCATTACCCCACAGACACTCGTGGAATATCTCGAAGATGCCAATGCCGCACTGTTCGACACGCCAATTGTTGGCATGGAAATTTACCGCTCCGAAGACGGCGGCACAACGTGGAAACGCACGCACGACAGCCGTTTGGACAATGTGTTTTTTACTTATGGCTACTATTTTGCTCAAATTCGTGTTGCGCCGTTTGACGACAAACGCATCTATGTTATGGGCGTTCCAGCCTTAAAATCCGAAGATGGCGGCAAAACGTTTGCGTCGATTGGCGGCGACAACGTTCACGTTGACCACCACGCGCTCTGGCTGCATCCCACACGGCGCGGCGCGTTTATACTGGGCAATGACGGAGGAGTGCATCTGACCTACGACGACGGAAAAACCTACTTCAAAGCAAATACGCCGCCTGTGGGGCAGTTTTACCACGTAACCTACGACATGGCAAAGCCCTATAACGTCTATGGCGGTTTGCAGGACAATGGTGTGTGGACGGCAGCAAGCACCTATGCTTACAGTCGCAATTGGTACGCGCAAGGGCAGTATCCCTACAAGTCCCTGATGGGCGGCGATGGTATGCAAACGCAGGTGGACAGCCGCGATAATGCAACGGTGTTCACGGGATTTCAGTTCGGCAATTATTTCCGTTTGCACAAAGACAAAGGCGGTGCGGTGTCGGTTACGCCGCGCCACAAACTCGGCGAACGCCCATACCGCTTTAACTGGCAAACACCGATTCTGCTGTCGCCCCACAATCAGGATATTTTCTATATCGGCTCGCAGAAAGTTCATCGTTCGTTCGACCAAGGCAGAACCTACCAAACACTGTCGGGCGACTTAACGCGCGGTGTGAAAATAGGCAATGTTCCCTACGGCACATTGTCGGCGTTGGATGAATCACCATTGCGCTTTGGCTTGCTCTACGCAGGGAGCGACGACGGGCTTATCCACGTGAGCAACAATGGCGGTCATTCGTGGGAGCGTGTGTCCGACGGTTTGCCCAAAGAGGTTCAGTACTTTTGGGTCAGCCGCGTGCAAGCCAGCAAACACGACACGAGCGTAGTCTATGCCGCGCTCAATGGCTACCGATGGGATAATTTCGAGGCACACGTCTATCGTTCGGCGAACTATGGGAAAACATGGGAACGCCTTGGCGCACATCTGCCGCCTGAACCCGTCAATGTTATCAAAGAAGACCCCGTGAACCCGAATCTCCTCTACGTTGGCACCGACCACGCGCTCTACGTTTCGCTTGACAAAGGCAAAACGTTTATGGGCTTGATGGGGCAGCATCAACGCGCCGCCAAAGCCACCGCGCTTGAGGCTTCGGGCGATGCCAAAGCCGTGATGCCACACGTAGCAGTGCATGACGTGGCTGTTCACCCGCGCGACAAAGAACTCATCGTTGCCACCCACGGACGTTCGTTATATCTGGCAGATGTATCACACATTCAAAGCCTCACGCCCGAAATCCTCCAAAAGCCACTTGTGGCATTTGCACCAAAAGCCGTAACGGTATCGCCGCGCTGGGGCAAGCGGGGCTTTGGTTTTGCTGAAGTGTTTGAGCCGCAGGTGAGTCTCGGATTCTACACAAAAACGGCTGGCAAAGCCACTGTTCGCGTGAAAAGCGATGGGAAAAACGACCATAGCGTTGTTCTGCGCGAACTCAGTGATGATGCCGAAGCGGGGCTGAATTACGTGCAGTTTGATTGTGCCGCAAAAGACAGCGCGACGCTTGCGGCGTATTATAGTGTCGTTAATGCAAAATCATTGCCCTCCAAATCCCCACAAGACAGCACAGCGTCTGGCAGCACGGCAAGTTCTTTCAAGCCTTTGAAAGCCAAAGCTGCAGAGAACGGCAAGTTTTACTTGCCCGCAGGGAAATACACGGTGGAAATTGAATGTGGCGGTGCAAAAGCCACACAGACGCTGGAACTGAAAGAGCCAAAACAACAGAGCGAACCTTCTTCCGCGCCTCGTTCTCGCACACTGCCGGGCGAGCAGCAGGAGCGTGATGAATAAAGCCGCCAAACAGTGAGCCGTACAAGCATGGTAAAGAGCATGATGAGCTATGCGGAAAACACTATGCTTGATTATGCTTGAGGTGTTTCTGGGCTACAAGCAAGGCTTGATTGCATCGGATTTTCCTGCACGGTAGAACAACGGCGTTGCACGTTGTCTGCCAGAAGATGCTGTTTCACAGCAGCTGATTGAAGTTGTTTTACGCAGATTCGCGTCGAATAAGGGTGGCGTGAAGCATCGTTACGCTTTCATTTGGCGGCATTGCCACGGAAAGACCGGCTGGCGTGGCTGTGGTGGTTGCACGGAGTCGGTGCAGAACCAATTCTGCCGCAGTTTCGCCAAGTTCGCGTTTGGGCATAGCAAGCGTAGTAAGCGATGGGGAAATAATTGAAGCCAACGCAATGTCATCGTAGCCGACCACGGCAACATCGTTCGGCACGTGCAATCCGGCACTTTGAATAGCTTTGATAGCCCCAATTGCCATCAAATCATTTGCTGCAAACACAGCACTGGGGGGTTCTGCAAGGTTTAAGAGTGTCTGCATGGCGCGTTCGCCAGAGGCAAGCTGGAAATTCCCTTCAATTACATAATGCGGTCTGTATGGCAAGCCCCTCTCTTCGAGGGCTCGCTTATAGCCCTGCAAGCGCGTGGAACGCCCGAACGTTGTGCTGCCCACGCCGTGCGTAGGACCGCTTATCATAGCAATATTGCGGTGTCCGCGCTCGATTAAAAACGTTGTGGCTTCAAATGCTGCTTGTTCGGAGTCCACCAGCAGCGTAGGTAGGTTTGCTATGGCGTAATCTCGCTCAATGGCAACAACAGGCACGTCGCTCATCTGTTGCCAACGCTGTAAGGCTGCTTCGGTCACAGAATCCCCAACAATCACAATTCCATCCATCTGGCGTGCCAACATAAACTCAAAGTGTTTATCGCCAATCTCGTGGCTACGGTCGGAATTGCAGATAACAAGCATGAGATGCTCTTGCATCAAGCGCAGTTGCAAACTGCTCGCCACTTCAGTAAAATAGGGATTGGTGAGGTCAGAGATGATAACAGCAATGACGTTACTTTTTCCTTTCTTAAGGCTTTGTGCCACACGATTGGGTCGGTAGCCAAGTGCTTTGATACTGCGCTGAACATGAATGCGAGTGTCTTCTGGAACCCATGCGGATTCATTTAGTACCGCCGAAACGGTCGAAATCGAAACTCCCGAATGACGGGCAACGTCTTTAATTGTTGGCATAGTGTCTCAAGCTAAAAATGAAACAGAAATTTTTTTTCACTCAGAGCGAAAAGTTCTTGCGCGAAAGGTCGTGGTTCTGTATGTTTGTGAAACGTTTTAGTAAACCGTTTTAGATAGGGCAAAAATACAACAAACGCTGGTGTTGTTCAACAATTGTTTTCTTCGGCAAAGCAAATGTTGTTGCCTTTGTTGTAAAACGTTTTAGTAAATCGTTTTATCAAAATGGACGGAGTGTATCACCTTGTTGCTATACAGCTATGAAAACTGCTTGCGCTACTTGTTATTACGATATCGCGCTCTTTTCCGCACACATTGTGCCGCACTGGTTGGTAGTTTATTTAAGGCTTTGCTGCTGTTCTGCGCTTGTGCTGCTTATTATGATGTTGTACATGCCTCTTCGCGTCCTTGCTGCGGGCGACATTAAGGGCAAAGTTACCGATAAAATCTCTGGCGAACCGCTTGCTGGCGTGAACATCGTCGTAAAGGGCACTAACAACGGCGGCGTAACGAACCTGCGCGGCGAGTATTTTATCCGTAACGTTGCTGCTGGCGAAGCTACGCTTGTGGCTTCTTATCTTGGTTTTGACAAAACTGAAGTGAAAGTGACGGTTGTGGATGGCGAAGCCGTCACGAAGTCTTTCACTATGAAACCTACAGCAGTTCTCACCGATGAAGTGGTGATTTCGGCAAACTTGGAAGGGCAACAAAAAGCGTTAAACCAGCAGCGCACTGCCGACAACATCAAAAACATCGTTTCTGCCGACCTCATCAGCCGTTTTCCTGATTTGAACGTCGGTGAGGCGTTGCAGCGTGTTCCGGGTGTGCAGATTGAGCGCAATCGCGGCGAGGGTAATCGCGTGCAGTTGCGCGGTACGCCGTTTTCGTTCACCACCGTCACCGTCAATGGTGAACAGATGGTCAGCACCGAAGAGCAAGGTAGCCGGGGCGCGTCGCTTGATTTGATTCCTGTGGATTTGCTCGGTTCGATGGAAATTACCAAAGCACTCACGCCCGACCAAGACGGCGATGCAATTGGCGGCTCGGTGAACCTCCGCACACCCACGGCAAAAGGCTTGAAGCCCAGAATTAAAGCCGAACTTGGCGGCGGCTACAACAACCTTGTGGGTGGCTTAACGGGTATTGGCAAGATTGGCTGGAATCAACGCTTTTTCGAGGACGACAAAGTCGATGATGGGCGTTTAGGAATTCGCACGGACTTCACGTTCTATTCGGCAAACATCGGCGAAGACCGCATTGAAGTAACAGACTGGGGACTGCGCCGCTTTGCGCCCAGCGTCATAGCCGACCCGAAATTCAACGACCACCGCATTGGCGACAGCGTGTTTGTGATGAACGACTACCGCTACCGCGACCAAAACACTCAGCGTCGCAGAATTGGCGCGGGCTTGACGTTGGATTACAAATTCAACAACACCTCCAACATTACCTTCGACGTGCAGTACAGCAACATCAACGACGAAGACGTGCGCCGCGTACTGCGCTTCCGCCCCAACAGCGGCACGTTCGTCACGCCAGAGTTTTCGCGGCTTGGGCGGATGCAGATTCAGACTTCTAACCGCATTATCAAGCGCGACGTGATAAATCTCTCGCTGACGGGCGAAGCACGGCTTGATAACTGGCTGATAGATTACGGTGCATCGTTCTCGCTCAATCGCGCCGAACGCATTTTTCCGCGCATCAACTTCAATGCCCGCGATATTGACCTCGAAATTCAAGGCTTGTACACGGATTTGCCGCGTGCCGTCGCTACCACACGCGACATATACAACCCGCTTACGTACAATGACTTCCAGAGCTATGCCGATGACAACATCCGCAACAACGGGCGCAACATGACGGCACGGATTAACGCTTCGATGAACTATCAACTTGGTGATTATGTGGGTGTGCTGAAAGTGGGTGCAAAAGGGCGTTCGGTGAACAATGCTCGCTCGCGCTATAATGTGGATTACAACTTCGTTGGCGCACCCGATGAAAACGAGATGTTTGCTCGTTTCCGCGATAATTTTGAGGATGTTCGTTTCTATAACCGCCAGTTGCGCATAGGTCCAACGATTGATCACATCCGTATGCGCGAGTACTGGTTGGCAAACCGCAGCAATCCTGAGCGTTTTCTTGCCGACAGCAATGGCATTCGTCGTATATCCGACCCATATTTTTGGGATGCCAACGAGACGATTCTCTCCGCTTATGCCATGACGCGCCTGCTGGTGGACAAATGGATGTTCTTGGGCGGTGTGCGTGTGGAGCATACGCAGTTGGTAAATGCTGCCAACCAAGTGCGCGCCACAGGCGACCGTTGGCTTAGTACCACGCCGCGCTCCGAGTCGGCAAATTATACGTTTGTGCTGCCCAGCTTCCACGTGAAATACAGCCCAATGGAACTTTTGAATCTGCGGGGCGCGCTCACGTGGAGCTATGCGCGTCCTGATTTTAATCAATACGTGCCGATTGAAGACATCAACCCCGAAGGATTGGTCGTTACACGCGGCAATCCAAGCGTTCGTCCATCGGGCGCAATGAACGTGGATATACTGGGCGAATACTTTTTGCCAAACGTGGGCATCATCTCTGGCGGTGTGTTCTACAAACGCATAGACCGTTTTGTGTACACAAAGATTGACTTTCGCCCTGTCGAGGAATTTGGCTTAGACGGCTTGACAAGCGACCGCGTGCGGTTTATTACCTATGACAATGGCGAAGTGGCAACAGTGCTGGGTGCAGAGGTGAGTGTTCAAGCAAACCTTGATTTTCTGCCGTTTCCCTTCAACGGACTGGGCGTGTATGCCAATTATACCTACGCATACTCCAACGCTTTTACCCAAACGCGGCAGAACATCAGCTTTCCGGGGCAATCGCCGCACTCTGGCAACGTTGCGCTGTCCTACGACACTGAGGGCTTTGCTATCAAGGGTTCGCTCAACTACAACGGGCGATTTATTCTAAATATCGGACCTGACGCAGCACGCGACGAATATGCCGAACAACGCTGGCAACTTGACGTAAACACGTCGTACCGCTTCGGCAAATACCGCGTCTATGCGGAGTTTCTGAATCTGCTGAACGAGCCGCGTTTAGAGTTCTTCGGCATTCGCAGCCGCATCTCGAACGTGGAATATTACGGCTGGAATATGCGCTTTGGCGTTTCGTACACAATGTAAATCTTTTGCAGTGCGCTTCGGGTACCTCGAAGCGTTGCTACACATACACAGGCTACGCGCAGCACAGGAAGCTATTGTTTGAAAGATGTCCTTGCTGATTTGAAAACTCTACAGGCAAGATGCATCATAGATAAGGGCGCATTGCTCGCAGCCGCTTCAAATGCTTACCTAAAAAAACGAAACAGTGCAAACCAACAACTGTGCATCATGAACACAATTTTTTCTATGAACGACAAACTCGCGCTTATCACCGGCGGCGGTACGGGGCTTGGCTTAGGGATTGCAAGAGCTTTTGTGGCTTCAGGCGGAAACGTGGTGATTACCGGTCGCCGCCGCGAACCGCTTGAGCAAGCCTGCGGGGAACTGGGCGAGCGGGCGCGTTTTGTGGTGAACGACATTGCTGATTTGTCTTCCGTGCCAGATTTAGTGCGCTGTGTGGAAGAAGAATTTGGTGCTATTGAAACACTGGTAAATAACGCTGGCATCAATCTGAAAAAACACGCTCTCGACACCACCGACGAGGAGTTTCAACGCATCCAGCAAACAAACCTTAATTCCGTCTTTGCTCTCACGCGCGAGGTGGGCAAGCGCATGGTCGAGCGCAAACGCGGCTCTATCATCATGATTACCTCAATGGCAGCAATGTTCGGCTTATCGAACGTGGCGGCATATGCTGCCTCGAAGTCTGCCGTGCTTGGCATGACGCGGGTTCTGGCAAGTGACTTATCGCCCTACGGTGTGCGTGTGAACTCTATTGCGCCCGGATTTATTGACTCACCGATGCTCCGCGCGGCTTTGGATGCCGACCCCACGCGCAAGCAAAAAGTTCTGAGCAGAACACCAATGGGAACCTTTGGTTCGGCGGAAGATATTGGCTGGGCAGCGGTATTCCTTGCTTCAGAAGCAGCGAAGTTCGTTACAGGCGTAAATTTGCCAGTGGATGGTGGGAATAGTATCGGATTTTGAAATTTTCGCTTAACCAGAAACTAAAAACCAACAACCATGAAAATCACCGACGCAAAGGTTCTTGTTACCTGTCCGGGACGCAATTTCGTTACCCTAAAAATTTTTACCGATGAAGGAATCTACGGGCTTGGCGATGCCACGCTGAACGGGCGCGAAAAGTCCGTTGTGTCGTACCTCGAAGATTACGTGATTCCGTGCTTGATAGGGCGCAATCCGTTCGACATCGAAGACATTTGGCAGTACCTCTATCGCGGCGTGTATTGGCGGCGCGGAGCAGTTACGATGAGCGCGATTGCGGCGGTGGACATGGCACTCTACGACATCAAAGGCAAGGCTCTGAACACGCCCGTGTACAACCTCATTGGCGGTAGAAGCCGCACGGGCGTGATGGTCTATGGACACGCTAACGGTGCAGACTTGGAGCAGACCGTTGAAGAAGTGGGCAAATATATTGACATGGGCTATCTGGCTGTCCGCGCACAGTCAGGCATTCCGGGCTTAAAAAGCACCTACGGCGTTGCAAAAGAAAAAATGTACTACGAACCTGCACAGAATGACCCTTCGGGGCTGCCTGCGGTGAACGAGTGGTCAACGGAAAAGTATTTGAATTTCATACCCAAGCTCTTCAAAAAACTCCGCGATACCTACGGCGAGGAGCCTCACTTCTTACACGACTGTCATCACCGTCTCACGCCAATAGAAGCGGCACGGTTGGGTAAGGAACTGGAACCGCATCATCTGTTTTGGCTCGAAGACACGGTTTCCGCAGAGTTACAGGAAGGCTTCCGCCTTATTCGCAGGCACACCACTACGCCGCTTGCCGTTGGCGAGGTCTTCAACACGATTTACGATTACACCACGCTTTTTACCGAGCAGTTGATTGACTACGTGCGGATGTCGTTACTGCGTGGCGGCGGAATCACGCACGGGCTGAAAGTGGCAGCAATGGCGGGTGTGTATCACATTCGCACGGGATTTCACGGCGCAACCGACCTTTCGCCCGTGACGATGGCGGCTGCGCTGCATTTCAACACCGCCATCAATAACTTCGGTGTGCAAGAGTACATGCGCCACACAGCCGAGACCGATGCCGTGTTTAAGCCCACATACCACTTCGACAAAGGCTATATGTACGTCAGCGATGCACCCGGTTTGGGTGTTGATTACGACGAAACGCTTGCCGCCCGATACGAGTACAAACGCGCCTACTTGCCCGTAAATCGCAAGCTCGACGGCACAATGTTTAATTGGTAGAGCATATTGCTCGCAAACACGCTTGAAACCTCATTCTCAAAAATCATCATATTTTCACCTCCTATGCAACGCCTTGTGCTATCTACCCTGAACGCCAGCCTGTGCGCTGCTTTGCTGCTACTCGCAGGCTGTTACACCGACAACGTGTTTACCCCACAAGAGCCAGTTGTGGCGTTCTCTGATAACGTGAACACCGCGCGGCAAGTGCCGGGCGGTTCTGTGACGTTGCGCCTTAGTCTGCAAGCCGCAGGTGGCTTACGTGAACTTGTGGTGCAGCGCGGTCAGACCGAAGTGTTCAAGCGTCCGTACAACGACAAATTTCTCGACCGTTTAGAGATTGTTGATACGGTTCCTTCCACAGCACGTGAGAACGATGTGCTGGTCTATCGCATAACGCTTACCGACGTTCTGGGGCGTAGTGCACCTGCGCTGGAGTACCGCGTGACGGTGGTGGGCGCGACGTTTAATGTCGCAGATACGGTTGTTGCAGGTCAGCAAATGCGCCGTGTGAGGGGCAACATCAATGTGAATTATGTTTTTTCTGCGGCACGCCCTTGGTTTTTGGACGGCGCGGTCTTTGTAGATGAAGGAAGAACGCTGACGATTGAACCCGGAACAAGGATTTACGGGCGGTTTGGCGGTGCGAATCTGGCTTCAATGCTGGTGATTTCGCAGGGCGCACGCATTATCGCCGAAGGCACGCGCGAAAACCCGATTGTGATGACGAGTGAACGTGCGCTGCGCAATATGGCTGCTCGTGGTGATTGGGCTGGATTGGTCATCAACGGTCGCGCTCGGACAAGTGCAGGTGTGGGCGCGGTGATTCCAGGCGGTGTCGGTGCGTTTGGCGGAATGAACGACGAGGATAACTCTGGTTCGCTGCGCTACATTCGCGTCGAATATGCCGGGCAAATTTTGCCGAACACGGGAAGTTTTCAACTGAACGGCATGAGCTTTCACGGCGTTGGACGCGGCACAAAAGCGGAATATCTGACGGTATTCAATAGTGCCAACAACGGCATTCGCTTCTACGGCGGCACGCTGAACGTAAAATATGCCGCAGTCTTTGGTAGTGGTCAGTACGAGTTTCGTGCGGATTTTGGTTGGCGGGGGCAGGGGCAGTTTTGGCTCGGCGTGCAACGCCGCGACACAGCAGCAGAGCGGGTTTTCGAGTTGCGTAACTCCCCTGACGGCTCGAATAACACCGCTGAACCCCGTACTGACGGTACGATTGCGAACTTTACTGGGATTGGTCCCGGTCAGGCTTCGGGCTTCCCAAATTACGGTGTTCGTGTGCGAAACGGCGCATTTGGTCGGCTTTACAATGGTATTATCACGGAAATGCCTGAAAATGCGATTCGCTTTGATAACTTCGTTGCGGCAGATTTGGGTGTTCGTGGCATCTTTGCACATTCTTATCTCTTTAATAATCGCCGTAATAACCACTCTGGCGCATTACTGTTCATTGAGCAAGAGCGATTTGCTAATACGCTTGCCGCTGTACCAAGCATTAGCTTAGACAATTTTGTGGGAAGCGGTGCTTCAACGTTCAACCCGCAAACACTCGGTGCGTTTTTCTCGTCAGCACGGTTCTCTGGCGCAATCGAAAATGCTGCCAATGACTGGACACGCGGCGGCTGGGTGCGGGAATTGAACGGGCAGATTCGGCAGTAATAGTAATTAAGCCCGGAAAAAAATCAAATCATGATGTGGCGCAAAAAAGCGACGCAAGGTTGCACGAAAATATTTCTTTGAGCGCAATGAACCGTAAACAATTCCTCACAACGCTTGGCTTGGGAAGCGCATCCGTACTGCTTGCCGAGACCACCTATGCGGAACATTCACACGAAAAAATGCCGCCGACAGAGCCTGCAAAATCCGGCGTGAAAATCACCAACGTCAAGCCCTACGTCTTTGGTAAGGCATTGTATGTGAAGATTGAGGCCGATGCCGGAATTTCGGGTTGGGGCGAAGGAGACCACGAATTTACGGCGATTGCGGGCATGATTGTCGAAAACATTCTGAAGCCTGTACTTGTCGGCAAAGACCCGTTCGACAGCGAATACCTTTGGAAAGAAATGTTTTTTGAAGGCTTCGAGGGCGGAAGCACAGGTTTTGTGCCGGGTGCAGTGGCGGGTGCGGACAATGCGCTGTGGGATTTGAAGGGCAAGCTGCTTGGGAAGCCTGTCTCTAAACTGCTTGGCGGCAATGGCGTGGAAAAAGTTGCCGTCTATGGCAGCTACGGGCGGCGTAAAAAGGGCGGTTTCAAGACACCTGACGAAATGGCTGCCGAAGCCGCAAAGTTCGTTGAGCAGGGGTACAAAACTGTGAAAGCTCGAATGCAGCTTTACGACCGCGACCGCAATCCTCCGTTCAATTTCACCTACGATTGCATCAAAGCCGTTCGCAAAGCTATTGGCGAAAGCATCGAACTGTTTGTGGATTTCAACAATGGCTACACCGCCGGAAAAGCGATAGAACTTGGCTTGAAGCTCTACGAACACTTCAACATCAAAGTCGTGGAAGAACCTGTGTCGAGCATGGATTATCACGGGTTGCGGCAAGTTGTCGAGGCTCTTCCCTGCGATGTGAACGCAGGTGAACATGAGTACAATAAATGGCAATTCCGCGAGCTTATTATTACGGGCAATCCCGACACGTTGAACCTTGACGTAATCAAGTGCGGCGGGCTTTCGGAGTGCAAAAAAATTGCGGGTATGGCAGAAAGTTTCGAGAAAGAAGTGATGACGCACAACACCCGCCCGACACTTGCCACCGCAGCAACACTCAATTTGGTGGGAAGCATCACCAATGCCGCAAAAATACAGGAGTTTTCGGGTATGCGCTCTGAAATGGGTTTGGGCGTGTTGTTCAATAATTCCTTGAAGTTTGAAGATGGCTTTTTGTACATCCCGACAGCACCAGGACTGGGTTTGGACGTGAATGAAAAAGAAATGGAAAAGCAGAAGTTGAATAAGTAGTTTTTGGTTGTTGGTTTCTTTCGGCAAACACATTATAGGGCGTAAAAAATTAAACCAGAAAAACGAGAACTACAAATCAAATGAAACGGCGTAATTTTTTTGGATTAGCACTTGGTTCACTCCTTGTAAGCCGCTTTACGCCGCGCTTGCAGGTGCGTGATGCACGAGCAAGAGAGCCGCAACAAAGCAAAACACCCTTGCTGCTGGATAAACTCTCCGGTGCTCTCTACGCCTTTGTTGTAGCCGATGCAATGGGCGGTTCGATTGAAAATAATCTGCCTGAACAAACCAAAGCAGACTTCACCAACCACGATTTTACGCGCTTTTTGCCACCAACCAAACCCAATAAAAAAGAACCCGGCAAAGGCGACGGGCGCACCACCGACGACACGCTCAATCTTGAGGCACTGCTTGGCGTGTACACGCGCCACCAAGACCATTTGGACGCTTACGATTACGCAGATTTGTTCGTGAAGGAAATCACCGAAAAGAAAGTTTGGATTGCGGAAAAAGGCGCGGAAATGGCTCCAAATGACCGCCCGCTCTGGTATCCTGAACGGTACGTGTATCAACGCAACGCCGTCAATAACGCCGAACCGCGCACGGCGGGCGTTGGGAATTGGCTCAATGAAGGTTTTCAAGGAGCGTTGGCGCGGCAAGTTTGACTCTAATAGGATTGACCGTAGAGGCGCAAAAACAAGCGGGTGTTTCGCTTAAAAAGCCCGTTATTACTGCCTCGAAGAGCAGTCTTTTGCGCGTGAATAATGCTGAACTTTGGACAAATGCACCTGCGCTCTTGGAATGTAGCGAAATGTTGCCCAAAGCCGTGCAAGTAAGGAATAACGAGCTTTTCGGCGCGAAAGAGATAGTTTGGAAGAAGAAATAAATTTTGCCTCAAAGAGAAATGACCGCAGAGGCGCGGAGATGCAGAGGTCAAGAAAAAGACGCACATTTCACCGACACATTTTGAAAAAATATGAATCATATTGCCCTACAAACCTCACAAATACTCTTCTCCGCGCCTCTGTCCACGTTGTCGTGGCTCTGCGGTCAAGTAATGTTTTTTCTCCTTGTCGCACAGACACTCATCGCACAAGACCTGAAATTAGGCGGTTTACAAGGCACGAAACAACTCTTGCTTACGCCTTCCAAGCAAGAAAACATGAGGCTTTCAGATAAAACTATCGAATCTGCCGAGGCGCAAGCACTCTTGGGTTTTCGCCCGACGGAAAAAAGCGCGGAGTTTTACCCGAACTATCGCCAATACTCGTGGTTTGCGCTGATGAATGTGCCGTACAAACTTAACAACGGGGGGCGTACTATCAACCTTTTCAGCTATGATTCATGGACGGCAACCGACATCAAAGGCTTAAAAACAAGCGGTCGGCGGCGTAATTTTGACGAAGATATTACAAGCAAAATCGCTTCGAACTGCTATCATATTGCTTTTCAGCGCAAACAAGTTGTCGAAAATGAAGTATTTATGCTACTTGTAAGCCCCACAAAACAACGTGTTCGCGTGCAGCTTCGCGCCGAGCAGTTTGGCGTAAACCGCGAACTCACCTACGACATGGGCGAAAACGAAGCGAAGTTTGTGCACATCGTTATTCCGCCCAAAGAATACACCAACGTTGTCTGGAAACCGCGTGAATCCTCGCGTATAGAGATTCCGCTCAAAACGGGCTGGAAATTCAAATTTGTGAAAGACACGCTGGAACTTAAAAATGCCGAAGCACCGAAGTTCAACGACGCAAGCTGGGAAGTGGTCTCCGTGCCGCATACGTGGAATGCCCATGACACTTTCGACGAGCGCGGCATCAAAGATTCGCTGGACATTTCCGAGATGTATCGGCGCGGGTTTGGGTGGTATCGTACCACGTTTACCGTCCCTTCGGCATACAAAAACAAGTACATCAAAATCAATTTTTTGGGTGCGAATCAAGTTGCCGATGTGTGGCTGAACGGTAAGTATTTAGGCAAGCACAAAGGCGGCTATACGGATTTTCACTGGGCTATTCATGCGTTTGATGCCAAAGAAGAAGGCGTAAAGCAGGTTGTGAATTTCGACAAACCGAACGTTCTTGCGGTGCGCGTGGATAACCGCTACAACTACGATATTGCGCCGCATACAGCCGATTATAACTTTCAAGGCGGCTTGTACCGCGATGTTCACGTGCTTATCTGGGAGCAGCATTTTGTCAAAACGCCAAGAATTTTTACGCCAAGTGTTTCTCCAAACGAAGCAACGGTGAGCGTTACAGCCGTTGTGCGCTCAAAAGCAGCCGTCGGCAAAACGCTGCGTTTGCAAACGAATATTTTGAATCCGATGGGCGAAATCGTCCACACAGCGCATGATACCGTGTTTCTCGCCTCCAGTGAACAAAAAGAATTCATCGTCGGCAATGCCAATCAGCCTCAACCGGGCAATCCAGCACTTGTTCGGCTTCATCAACCGTATTTGTGGTCGCCCGAAACCCCGCATCAATACACGGCGCAGTTCACGCTGTTTGATTCTGCGGGTGCGTTTATCGACCAACACTCCTGGAAATTTGGCGTGCGCTCGTACAGGTTTCACGCGGACTCCGGCTTTGCCTTGAACGGAAAAACGGTGAAATTGCGCGGCGTGAATGTGCATCAGGATTTTTACGGAAAAGGCTGGGCGGTAGATTCTGCGCGGAAGCGTGAGGATTTTGTGCTTATTAAGCAAATGGGTGCAAACTTCGTACGGCTCTCGCACTATCCTCATCATCCCTACGTTCTTGACCTTTGTGATTCGTTAGGCTTGATGGTGTGGGCGGAAATTCCGGTGGTGAACACGATTGGGCGCGAGGCGTTTTTGAACAATGCGAAAAGGCAGATGAAAGAGATGATTACGCGGGATTACAACCACCCAAGCATCCTCGTTTGGGGCGTTGGAAACGAGTATTATCGCAATTTTTTTAACAGCGAAGACACCGAATGGGCGCTTAAAATCACGCGAGAACTTGAAAAAACGGCGAAGGATTTAGACCCCTCGCGCCCAACGATTCAAGCACAAAATGACCTCGCGGACGACCGTATTATGCTGCTTACCGACGTGCAAGGGCGCAATCGCTATTTCGGCTGGTACGAGGGAAAATACGCCGACATTGGGCATGAATTGGAGCGCGAACACAGCAAATATCCCACGTGGAAGGTGCTTGTGAGCGAGTACGGTGCAGAAGGAAAACATGACTATTTCACCACAGACCCCGCGATTTTTGACCACTCTGAAAGCTATCAACTTGAGTTTCACAAGGCGTATTGGAAAGCCATAGAAGCCGCGCCATTTGTGGCAGGAGGAACAATTTGGAATATGTTCGATTTTGCAAGTTTCGCTAAAATCGGCAACGTTCCGCATATCAACCAAAAAGGCATGATGACCTTCGACCGCAAACCAAAATCGGTGTATTGTTTCTATCAAAGCCAGTGGTTGCGCGGCGCACAAGATAAACCGATGGCGCACATTCATACACATTGGAACGGACGACGCGGCTACACCACTGCCTCAACCCAAGCATCTATCGAGGTTTTCTCGAATGGTGATGAAGTTGAACTGTTTGTGGGTGTTGCGGGTGTTATGGGCGACGCTTCGCAACTGACTTCACTCGGCAAAAAGTCCCGCAATCAAGGTTTTGTCTGGTCTGTGGCGATTGCAGAAGGCTGGACGATGCTCAAAGCTGTTGCGACTAAACACGGTGAAACAGCTTCGGATGCACTTGAACTATGGGCTGTGCGTGGTGAAAAACGTCGTGATATACAATTACAAGATGCTCAACGAAATACCGACGAAAAATGATGAATATCACTCACGAACATATTGACCGCAGAGGCGCGGAGGCGCGGAGAAGAACAAGGCATGGAATTTTTCTTGTTCATTACGTCGCCTCTTTGCTCAATAGCACTTTGAGTACAAAAGTATCAATCAAAAACACATGTACGTTCGCTCTGACCTCTGCGCCTCTGCGGTCATTTTCTCCTCTTTGTTGCAATTCTGCAAGCCCCACCAGTTCTTGCTTTTCAGCAACCAAAAGCCGGCAACCAACAACTACAAACCATTCTTTCCCGCATCAAAGCACCAACGTTTCCAAAACGAGATTTTGCTGTTACGAATTATGGCGTGAAAGCCTCTTCGGTGCTGGATTCTACGGCAGACGCAAAACCCGCTTTGCAAGCCGCGATTGAGGATTGTGCAAAAAAAGGCGGTGGGCGCGTGGTTGTTCCTGCGGGAGAGTATTACGTGAAAGGTTCACTGCATCTGCGTTCGGGCGTGAATCTGCATTTGCAGCGCGGTGCGGCGTTGCGGTTTTCGGTGAACCCTGCGGACTATCTGCCGCTGGTGTTAGTGCGCTGGGAAGGAACGCGGTGTATGAATTTTTCGCCGCTCGTTTATGCTTTGAACGCAAGCAATATCGCCATTTCCGGCGAAGGTACGTTGGACGGGCAAGCGGAAAAATGTTGGCACAGGTGGAAAAAACTCCAAGACCCCGATAAAACCACGCTTCGCAAACTTGGTAATTCACCCGACTCCGTGCCACCCGCGCAGCGAATCTTCGGCGAAGGGCATTTTTTGCGCCCGGATTTAGTGCAGTTTTATGGCTGCCGAAATATCCTTGTTGAAGGCGTAACGCTGAAGGGAAGCCCGTTTTGGACGGTGCATCCGGTGTTTTGCACGAATGCAACGTTTCGCAATCTGACTATCGAACACGGCACAACCAACGACGACGGCATAGACCCTGAGTCTTGCAAGGATGTCCTCATTGAACGCTGCAGGATAGACACCGATGATGACTGCATTTCCATCAAAGCAGGACGCGACCAAGATGCGTGGAAATCGCCCGGAACGGAAAACGTGATTGTACGAAACTGCAGCTTCCGAAGCGTCGTGGGAAGCGGCTTTTGCATCGGCAGCGAGATGTCAGGCGGTGTGCGGAATGTGTTTGTGGAGAACTGCACGATTTCACGCGCTGCACACGGGATTCAGTTCAAATGCAACCGCGACCGAGGGGGTTTTATTGAGCAGATTTATGTGCGGCACATCACGATAGACACGTGCAAAAAAGGCGTGTTCGTCTTTACGACGGATTATCACTCATGGCGTGGAAACCTCTTCACAACGCGCATGAACGACATTTTTGCCAGCAAGATTGTATGCGGCTTTGTGGAGCAAACGGGTATAAAAATTACAGGCGTGGAAGGCGAGCCGATTCGGCGAGTTTTTATGGAAGAAATTGACATCAAGCAAGCCGGAAAGCCATATGAAATCAGGTTTGCAGAGGGAATTTTTACAAACAATATCCTGCTGAACGGCACAAAATCTGACGAAGAAATTTTCCGCCCAACAACGAAAAACCAAAAACTACCAATCAACAACTAAAAACCACCACCGATGAAACGCCGTGAATTCTTGATTTCAAGCGCACTTGCGGGCGTTTGCGCGAGTACGATTCGTGCTTCTTCGTGGCAAGAAGCTCCTTGCCAACACCTCACGACTGTTTTTAAAGAGCCAATCATCATTGAGAGGATTGAGCTTCTTCGCGCAGAAGGATGGAAGCCAGAGAGGGCATATTTTGTGCGGGTTTCGGCGAAAGGGTATGCGCCCTACACGATGCCGGCGAACAACCGAATGTTTCTCATGCGAGATTTGATGCTGGGTTTGGTCGCTCCGTTTTTCATCGGCAAGGATGCCAGAGACGTAGAAGCATTGGTAGAAGGCGTGTACAGAACGGGCAGTAATTACAAGTTTTGTGGAATGCCGTTTTGGAATTGCGTGGGACACGTGGAAAACGCCATACTTGGCTTGTTGGGAACAATTGCCCAGAAGCCTGTTGCAGCATTATTTGGCGAAATTCTGCGCCGTGAAACACCCGTGTACGTTACAACGTTCGACCGCGAAAGTGCACCAGAAAAGCACATCGAAAACGTGAAGAAAAAACTCGCTGAATACGGCGCAAATGCCGTGAAAATCAAGGTTGGCGGGCGCATGAAGGCTGGAAATACGGAGCGCGACGAGGCGATGATTCCCGCATTCCGCAAGGCTTTGGGCGATGCAGCGACGCTTTATGCCGACGCAAATGGTTCGTTTAATGATTTTGTCGAAGCAATGAATATCTGCAAACGTCTTCACGACGCGGGCTTTGCGCATTTGGAAGAACCCTGTGAATTTCGAGAATTTGAACTGACTAAGCGCATTGCCGACGCTACGCCGCTTCCCATTGCTGGCGGTGAGCAGGACACGAACTTGCCGCAGTTTCGGCGGATGATTGACGAGCGCATGGTGGACATTGTGCAGCCCGATGTGATGTATGCAGGCGGGTTTTTGCGGGTGTTGAAGATTGCACGAATGGCAGAAAAAGCGGGTATGATGATTTCACCGCACAGCCCGCGTGTGGCGCATAATCACGCCGTGATGCTGCACGTGATTGCAATTACCCCAAACGTCAGTACACATCAGGAGTTCCAGACCGATAATTACATGAAAAATGTCGTTTCGCCTGTACTGCACGTGAAAAACGGCGTGATGCCGATTCCGCTTGGCGCGGGGTGGGGCATGGAACTGGACTCGGCATTCACAAAGACGCTGAAGAGCGTTGAATGTGCCTGAATAACAAACACAAGAATTTCGCATCAAGCAGGCAATATCTGCTAACTAAAACGTTTTAGCCTTCGTAGGGATTTGCTGCTCTATCTTGAATAACTGTTTTTCACCTTTTCTTTGCGGAGGAATGTATGCATTGGTTCAATCGTTTTGCGGTATGCTTTGTAGTCTCTGTCATTGCCGTCTCACAGGTATTTATGGCAAATGCACAGTGGTCGCAAGTAAACATTGGTACAATCATTGAGTTACGTGCTATCACATTTGCCAGTCAAAGTGTCGGGTACATTGTTGGTGATTCTGGCGCGGTATTCAAAACTACCAACAGCGGCATGACGTGGACGCGCCTGACGACAACGGGCGTAAACGTTACGCTTCGTGCGCTCAGTTTTGTGAATGAAAACGTTGGTGTGGTTGTCGGCGACAACGCCACAATTCTTCGCACGACCGACGGCGGCACGACGTGGACGCGCCAAACACCCGCACCGCTTGAAAACATGCCGTTTACAGGCTCGCTGCGTGGTGTGTCGTTTATCAATGCAACCACAGGGTGGATTTCTGGTGAGCTTGTCGGGCTAATCCAAAAAACCACCGACGGCGGCGCAACATGGACAACACAAGCGGGGCAGCGTTCACTGACAACCCGCGACATTACAGGTATTCAGTTTCGCAATGCAAATTTAGGCTATGCGATTGCACGCGGTGGATTTTTTTATCGCACCACCAACGGTGGCACAACGTGGCAGGAATCGCGTCCTTACGGCTCTTCGGGCAATCCGCGCACACAAAACCTTTTCTTCACAACTGATACAACGGGGTTCGTTGTTGGTTCGCCACAATCTGCGCCAAGTGCCTTCGTTGCTCGTACTACAACGGGCGATACGGCGGCAAGCGCGTGGACGGTGCAGATGACTCCGCTTGCTCGCATTGGCAATGACGACCCGCGTTTGATGTCGGTGCATTTTGCAGATATGAACAATGGCGTTATTTGCTCTCGCAGAGGCTTTTTGCTTCGCACAACGAACGCAGGCACAACATGGACGCAAGAAACGAATCCTGCTGGTACAGGTGATTTGAACGGTGTGTGGGTTACGCCCAACGGAACAGCCTTTGCTGTGGGTGCAGGCGGTGTGCTGCTGCGCCGCTCTTCGATAACAGGAGTGCGTGTGGCTCAGCCAGAAGAGTTTGCTGTTCGCGTTTCGCCCAATCCCGTTCAGAGCGCATTCCAGCTTGCTTACACGCTTATGGCTCCGGAGTCGGTTCGCGTGGAACTGGTGAACGTGTTTGGCCAAACTGTTGCTACGGCTGACTTCGGCAAACAGTCTGCTGGCGCACAGTCGGCGCAAATACATCTTGACGAGAACTTGCCGCGTGGTGTGTATTTTTACCGTTTGATGCTGGGTTTGACGACCGTCACTGGCAAAATCATCCGCGAATAACCACCTCAACATGAGCAGCATCGCTACAATACCATGAAAAAACGCTTCTATCAACACCTCTACGTGCAAGTCCTCTTCGCCATTGTGCTTGGGGGCATACTCGGTTTTCTGCAACCAAGCTGGGGCGTAGCGTTGAAGCCATTTGGCGATGCGTTCGTGAAGCTCATCAAAATGCTCATCGCGCCCATCATCTTCACGACCGTTGTGGTGGGCATTGCAGGCATGGGCGATATGAAAAAAGTGGGGCGTGTGGGCGGCAAGGCATTGCTGTACTTTGAGGTTATCACTACGTTTGCACTCTTGCTTGGGCTGGTAGTGGTGAATCTCTTTCAGCCCGGAAGCGGCGTGAACGCTGACCCCGCAGCACTCGACACGAAAGACATTCAGTCCTATACGTCGTCGGTAAAATCACAAACGACGATGGAGTTTTTGCTGAACATCATCCCGAAAACCTTTGCCGATGCTTTTGCTGGCGGCGACATTTTGCAAGTGCTCTTCGTTGCGATTCTCACTGGGTTCGCGCTCACGAGGCTGGGAGCGGCATTCAAGCCCGTCACCCAAGCACTGCACAAGGCGACGCAAGTGTTTATGAGCATCATCGGAATCATCATGAAAGCCTCACCAATAGGCGCGTTTGGGGCAATGGCATTTACCATCGGCAAATTTGGCATTGGCACGCTTGTCTCGCTCGGCGGCTTGATGCTGTGTATGTACGCGACCTGCACGGCATTCATCGTGTTGGTGCTTGGCGCTGTTTGCCGCTTCTGGATTGGAGTGAACATCTTCGATGTGATTCGCTACATGAAGGAAGAACTGCTCATCGTCGTCGGTACGTCGTCGTCGGAAGCGGTGCTGCCTGCGCTGATGACGAAAATGGAGGCATTGGGCTGCTCCGAAGGTACGGTGGGTATTGTCGTTCCTTCAGGCTATTCGTTTAACCTCGACGGAACTTCGATTTACCTGACGATGGCGGCAATCTTTGTCGCGCAAGCCACCAATACACCGCTCACACTCATGCAGGAGTTTGGAATCTTGCTGATGCTGATGCTGACCTCGAAAGGCGCGGCGGGCGTGGTGGGAAGCGGCTTTGTGACGCTCGCGGCAACGCTCGGTGCAACGGGAACAATTCCTGTGGCAGGAATGGTGTTGCTTCTGGGGATTGACCGATTTATGTCAGAGGCGCGTTCGGTTACAAATTTTTTGGGCAACACCGTTGCAACGCTTGCTATTGCTCGTTGGGAAGGCGAACTGGATAGCGAAAAGTTGCGGGCAATTTTGACTGCCCGCGACACCACAGGCGCGGCAGATGATATTGGCGAAATGTATGAACACCTTCCTGAATCTTCAGCATCTTTCAACAAACGAGTATAACCCAGATTGCACTGTACCAATGGAAAGCTCCGCATCCTCCGCATCCATACACACCACTGCCGCAAGCGTTGATGCACAGGCAGCAGCAACGCTTCAAGCCTTGGTTCAACGTTCAGCCCAAGCCATTGCCACTGGCGCATTGCGCCGTCATGCGCAGGAGCTGTTTTGGGCTGGGATTCAAGCTGCAAGCCCGCGTGCGCTTGTGCATACCGCGCTCAGTCTGCGCGGCAGCAGACTTTTCGTAAAGCCCGTGCAAGCAGTCTCCGACGATTGTATAGAGATTGACCTTAGCCTGTATAACCGTGTACTGCTCATTGGTTGCGGCAAAGCTGTCGTGCCAATGGCTCAAGCGGTTAGAGAAATCCTTGGTAGCGTTGTGAACGAAGGGCTCATCACCACCAAATATGGCTTTGCCGCAGTGCAAGCCGCAGTGCAAGAAGAGAACGCGCAGCATCCAATGCCTACTGTACTTGAAGCAGGGCATCCTATTCCTGACGAAGCAAGTGTGGATGCGGCTCGCAGGACGCTCGCGCTGGTGGAAGCAGCCGCAGAACAAGACCTCATCATCAACCTTGTTACTGGCGGTGGTTCGGCGGTCTGGACGCTCCCTGCCGAGGGCGTGACGTTGGCTGCCATGCAAGAATTGACAAGGCTTCTGCTGAGTTCTGGGGCAACTATTCACGAGATGAATTGTCTGCGAAAACACCTGACGCAAGTTCACGGCGGTCAGCTTGCAGAGCGCACTAAGGCTACAATCTTGAGCTTAGTGCTGTCCGACGTGGTAGGCGATTCGCTTGACGTGATTGCTTCTGCACCGACGGTGGCGGATACCTCAACATTTCAAGAAGCATGGAATGTGCTGGAGCGGAGAGCCATTATGGCTTCCACGCCAGAGGTGATTATACGCCACTTGCAGCGTGGTCTTGCCGGTGAAATTCCTGAAACGCCAAAACAAACGCCTCCAAATGCTGTGAACGTGCTGATAGGCTCGAACATCGTTGCGTTGCGCTGTGTGCAGCAGCAAGCTGAAGCCTTAGGCTACGAGGCGGTGATTGAAACGGCGTGTTTGCAGGGCGAAGCCCGCGAAGCAGCTTGGAGTCTTGTTCGCACGATGGCTCATCGTTATCTCCATTCAACGCATCACCGACCCTTGTGTCTGATTGCAGGCGGAGAAACGACCGTCACGCTCCATGCGACCGACACAGAAGCGTTTGGCGGCAGAAACCAGGAAATGGCACTGGCAGCCGCGCTTGCTTTGCAAGGCATGGAGAACGTGGTCTTTCTGAGCGGCGGCACCGACGGCAACGACGGTCCGACCGATGCGGCTGGCGGTATCGTTGATGGCGGGACGATTGAACGAGGAATAGCTTCGGGCTTGGATGCACACGCAATGCTGGAAAGCCATAATTCCTATACGTTTCTGAAAGCAAGCAATGACCTGTTAATGACGGGTGCTACGCAAACAAACGTGATGGACATACATATCTTGTTGCGTTCTGCATGAGAACGGTGTCGAAGCGATACGAAGCGATACGAGTGTACAAGAGCTTCCAAGCATGATAATCACAGCGCCGAACATCAGAACATCACAAGTATCATCACCGATGAGTGCAAATAACGACTTCGGAGGAACAGTGACCAAGACACTACACGCATCCGCAAGCAAGGCAGCAGTCTTGCAAGAAATTCTGACCCACAAAGCCGTCGCCGTGATTCGCCTGAACGAGAGCGTTCATGCGCTCTCGGCGGTAGCAGCGATTTTGGAAGGCGGACTGAAGGTTATCGAACTTACGCTTACCACACCGAACACGCTGGGGATTGTAAGTGCCCTGCGGCAAACGCGACCTGATGCGTTGGTGGGTGTTGGTTCGGTACTGCACCGTGGGGCAGCCGCTGAAGCTGTTGCTGCCGGAGCGCAGTTTGTGGTCAGCCCCGTGATGAAACCTGAAATTATCGAAGAATGCGCTAAACACGACGTTGTGGGCGTGATTGGCGCGTTTTCGCCAACAGAGATTCTGACTGCTCAGGAAGCAGGGGCGGACATTGTGAAACTTTCACCAGCAGAGTTTTTAGGCGCAGCATTCATCAAAGCTGTGAAAGCACCTATGCCACACCTTCGTATCATGCCCACAGGCGGCGTGTCGCTTACCAACGCGGGCGAATGGCTGCAAGCGGGAGCCTGCGCTGTGGGCATAGGTTCAGCACTCTGTGATGCCAAAGCGGTGGCAGCCCAAGATTTTGCCACGCTCACGGCAAATGCTCAGACTGTTGTTCGCTCGATAGCGGCACACATCGGGTAATTTCCTCAACAAAACTCAAAGCCAACAACCAACAACCAACACGCAATGAACATTATCTGCTTCGGGGAAATCTTGATGCGGCTCACGCCACCAGCTATGACGAGGCTTGCACAGGCAACGTCGTTCGAGGTGCATTTCGGCGGTGCAGAGGCGAACGTGGCTGCCTCGCTTGCGCAATTTGGTGCACAGGCTGTGTTGGTGTCCAAACTCCCCCACAATCCGCTTGGTGAGGCTGCGTTGCGGTTTTTTCGTTCGCATGGTGTGGACGTGCGGCACACTCACCGCAGCGCGGATGCTCAGGCGCGGCTTGGCGTGTATTATCTCGAACAAGGCGCGGGATTGCGACCTTCGCAGGTTGTGTATGACCGCACGTTCTCGGCAATGAGCGTCATGGAGCCGAACGAATGGAATTGGGGAAAACTCTTGCGTGGTGGCGATTGGTTCCACTGGACGGGCATCACGGCTGCGCTGGGCGCGGGTGTGCGGGCAGAACTCCAACGAGCGTTGGAAGCCGCAAAAAATATGGGTCTGACGGTTTCCTGCGACTTAAACTATCGCCAAAAACTCTGGTCACCAGAGGAAGCGCGGAGTGTGATGATGCCGTTGATGCGCTACACGGACGTGTGTATTTCTAACGAACACGACGCACGCATTTGTTTGAATATTCCCATGCCTCAAGGTGGGACGCACGAGGCGTTTTATCGAGACGTAGCTGCTTCGATGAAGCAAACGTTTGGCTTTCAAACGGTCGCGCTTTCGGTGCGAACAAGCGATGCCGAAGCTGTTCCAGAGGTGATGCACCGCAGGGCGTTTTTGCTGGACGACAAAGAATGCAACGACGGCTATTTTTCCCAAACGCTCACGTACCGACCTGTGGAGCATATTGGCGGCGGCGATGCGTTCACAGCAGGCTTAATTTATGGGCTTTTGACGGAAAAAAATTCGCGCCACGCGCTCGAGTTTGCCGTTGCTGCTGCCGCGCTCAAGCAAACAATCGGTGGTGATGCAAACTGCGTGAACGCTGACGAGGTGCGAGCTGTGGTGAACCGTGCTTCACAGCCCAAAGTGCAACGATAGAGTGGGGCATTGCACTGCTTGAGTAATGCTTGGTGAAGGACGGAAAAAGACAAATTCATACTGTTTGTGTGCGCTGTGCAGAGGAGAATACGTGCAGTAATCCTCCAAACCCGCATTACAACATCATGTTCATTCATGAAACCGAACACGTGAACACAACTGAACAAGTGTCTGTGGGTTTGCATTCATGCAGGCAGGTGTAAGGCACTCAACAATTCTTTCATTCTTTCCGACATTTTTGACGAATATCATGGCACATTTGGAATCCACCAACATCCTACAACGCTCATGGATACAGGTTCACACGGCAGACAATGTCGTGATTGCCACCACAGCACTTGCGGCGAACACCGTGCTGGAGGTGAGCGGCGAAACGGTAGTTCTTGCTGAAGATGTCCAGGCTGGTCACAAAATCGCCCTTCGCAGCTTGAACACTGGCGAGAAGGTGATAAAATATGGTTTTCCGATTGGACACGCCACGCAAACTATCCCACAAGGCTCATGGATACACACCCACAACCTTGCCACTGACTTGAATGACACAACTGAATATGCCTATCACCCAATTCACGACAAGCCAAAAACTCGATATTACCAACCAAGAACCTTCTTTGGCTACAAGCGGCGGAGCGGAGCGGTGGGAACGCGCAATGAAATTTGGGTGGTGAACACCGTGGGCTGCGTGAACGGCTTGGCAGAGCACATTGCTCGCATGGCTCACGAACGCTGGGCTGTGCAGGAGCGGCTGGTGGACGGCGTTTTTTCGTTTTCGCATCCGTTTGGCTGCTCGCAGCTTGGTGATGATTTGGACAACACGCGGCGCATACTGGCGGGACTTATGCGAAACCCAAACGCTGGTGGAATCTTGGTTCTGGGGCTTGGTTGCGAAAATAATCAGGTGAAAGCCTTGATGGAGCTTGTGCGCAACGACCTCGACCCAGCGCGTGTGCGCTCGTTCAACACCCAGCAGGTAGAGGACGAAATAGAATCGGGCTTGCAGGCTGTGCGAGAGCTGATAGAGATTGCCCGGCACGACAAACGCATCGAGTGCTCCTTATCGCAGCTGACGATTGGCGTGAAGTGCGGCGGCTCGGACGGCTTTTCGGGCATCACAGCAAACGCGCTCGTCGGCTCTATCACCGATGCAATCACCGCTGCGGGCGGAACGGTGCTGCAAACCGAAGTGCCAGAGATGTTCGGTGCCGAACACGTGCTTATCAATCGCTGCAAGGACAAGGCGACGTTTGAAAAATTTGTGGCGATGATAAACGGCTTCAAAACGTACTTTCTGAGCCATAAGCAGCCCGTGTACGAAAATCCATCGCCGGGCAATAAATCAGGCGGCTTGACGACGCTGGAAGAAAAGTCGCTTGGCGCGGTACAAAAGGGCGGCACAGCTGTTGTGAAGCAGATTTTGAGCTACGGCGAGCCAGTGGACTTATATGAACGCGGGCTTGCGCTGGTGAATGCTCCGGGCAACGATGGTGTTTCCTCAACTGCCATGACCGCAAGCGGCGCAACGCTGCTGTTGTTTACCACAGGGCGCGGCACACCGCTTGGTTTTCCAGTGCCAACGCTGAAAATTTCCTCCAATAGCGCACTTGCCCAGAAAAAACCGCATTGGATTGATTTCAACGCCGGCGTGTTGCTCGAAGGAATACCCCGCGAGGAAGCCACAGAGCGGCTTCTGAACCTGATTTGCGCTGTTGCCTCTGGCATACAACGCACCAACAACGAACTCAACGGCTACCGCGAAATCGCCATTTGGAAAGAAGGAGTGACCTTATGAGTCGGGTATTTATCCATGACGATTTTTTGTTGCACTCCGAAGCTGCTCGTACGCTGTATCATGAGTTCGCCAAGCCTGAGCCTATACTTGACTACCACAATCATCTCACGCCTGCTGACATTGCCCACGACACACGCTACGATACGATAACGCAGGTGTGGCTCTACGGCGACCACTACAAATGGCGGGCAATGCGGACAAATGGCGTGGACGAACGCTTCTGCACAGGTAGCGCGTCGGATTGGGAGAAATTTCACGCCTACGCCGCGACCGTTCCAAAAACACTCCGCAACCCCCTCTACCACTGGACGCATTTGGAGCTTGCGCGGTACTTTGGCGTGACGGAATTGCTCAACGCCGACAGTGCCGAACGCATCTATGCCGTGTGCAACGAACAGCTTCAAACGCCCGAAAAATCCACACGCGGGCTGCTTTCGATGATGAACGTGCGGGCACTTTGCACCACCGACGACCCGACGGACTCGCTGGAGAATCACCGCGCCATCGCCGCCGACGCATCGTTTCACATCAAAGTTTTGCCGACCTTCCGCCCCGACAAAGCCCTGAATGTGGGCAATCCCGAAGCCTTCAACCGTTGGACAAATGCTTTGGAAGCCTGTACAAACCTGACGATTACGACATTCGACGAGTTTTTGACCGCGCTGCAATGCCGTCACGATGTGTTTGCCGAACACGGGTGTCGTTTGTCCGACCATGGGCTGGAACTGATACCATTTGTCGAGCTTGAGCGCGGTTCGGCGCGTCGTCTGGTCAGTGCGTCGTTTGCAAAAGTCCGTGCAGGCAAGGCTTTGAGCCACGACGAGGTGCGTTCGCTGCAATTTGCCACGCTGCAAGAACTCTGCCGCATGAACCACAAAAAAGGTTGGGTGCAGCAATTTCACTTGGGTGCGTTGCGCAACAACAACCGCCGAATGTTCGCCACGCTTGGCGCAGACGCGGGTTTCGATTCCATCGGCGACTTCGGGCAAGCCAAGCCGCTCGCCAGTTTTCTTGCGAGTTTGGATGAGAGCAGTGAATTGGCAAAAACAATTCTGTACAACCTGAATCCCAGCGATAACGAGGTGTTTGCGACGATGATTGGAAACTTCCAAGACGGCACCGTGCCGGGCAAACTACAGTACGGCGCGTCGTGGTGGTTTCTTGACCAGAAAGACGGTATTGAGCGACAACTTGAGGCACTGTCAAACATGAGCTTGCTGGCGCGATTTGTGGGGATGCTGACTGATTCACGGAGTTTTTTGTCGTATCCGCGCCACGAGTATTTCCGCCGCGTGCTGTGCAATCTGCTTGGAAGCGAGATGGAGCATGGCTTGCTGCCAATGGACTTCGCGCTCGTAGGTGGTATGGTGCGCGACATCAGCTACCACAACGCGGCAGAGTATTTTGGGTTTGAGGTCTGATGCGCTGTGAAATTGTTTTATCAACATCACACTCACTTATGAACACCGAACAACCGTTTTCATCAACGTCTCAGCCGGTAGATACGGCTCTGCCGAGGTCTCGGGGACCGAAAACCCGATTTCGTTGGGTGATTTGCACGCTCTTGCTGCTTGCCACAACGGTCAATTACATGGACAGGCAAATTTTGGGCATTCTGGCAACGACGCTTCAACAGGATATTGGATGGACGGAGCTGGAGTACTCGCGCATTGTACAGGCGTTTACGCTGGCATATGCCGTTGGGCTGTTGCTTGCTGGGCGCATTATTGACCGCGTTGGCGTGAAAATGGGCTATGCGGTTTCGATTGTGTGGTGGTCGGTGGCGGCAATGGCTCATGCTTTAGCTCGCACACCTCTTGGATTCGGTCTTGCGCGGTTTACGTTGGGGTTTGGCGAGGCGGGAAACTTCCCGGCTGCTATCAAAGTTGTTGCCGAGTGGTTTCCCAAGCAAGAACGCGCGCTGGCAACGGGGATTTTTAATGGTGGGGCGAATTTGGGTTCGATTCTCGCACCAATCGTTGTGCCATGGCTCGCGCTCACCTTTGGCTGGCAGCAAGCATTTATCTGGGTGGGAGCTGTTGGCTTTCTCTGGCTTGTGGCTTGGTGGATGTTCTATGAAACTCCTGAACGTTCCTCACGCCTGGGTGCAGAGGAATTGTCATACATTAGTCAAGACCAAGAGGGTCAAGAGTCTTCGACAACGCAAGCCACAAGCCGCTCGTGGTCTGTGCTGGAAGTGCTACAAACCAAACAAGCGTGGGCGTTCATTGTTGGCAAGTTTATGACCGACGGCGTGTGGTGGTTTTATGCGTACTGGCTGCCGAAGTTTTTCGAGACGGCACACGGCATCAAATTAGACAAAATTGCACTGCCGCTGGTGGTGGTCTATGCTGTGGCAGGCGTGGGCAGCGTTGCGGGTGGATGGCTGTCGGGGCAATTGATTGCCAGCGGCATGAGTGCTGGCAAAGGGCGAAAAGGAGCAATGGTAGTGTGCGGGCTGTGTGTGCTGCCCACAATTATGCTGCCGCAGATGTCATCGGTAGTGGTGGTGGTGGGTCTTGTGAGTCTTGCTGCCGCGGCGCATCAGGGCTGGTCGGCGAACCTTTTTACTACCGCCAGCGATATGTTCCCCAAACAAGCCGTAGCAACGGTTGTGGGAATTGGTGGTATGAGCGGGGCGGTAGGTGGTGTGGTGCTACAAGAGGTAATTGGGCGAGTGCTGCAAGCTAATGCGGGCAATTACACGCCCATTTTTGTCATCTGTTCGGCAGCGTATTTGTCTGCACTTGCTCTTATGCACCTGCTTGTGCCGCGTTTCGAGCCTGTTGGGAGGGCATAATCCTCATGCCGCCCGATGTTTGCCGATACTCTTCATAACTCGTTACTACTGATTACCATTTTTTTGCTGTATGTGGTCACAAACCTATAACCCTCTGGGCAATCAAGTGTTTTCAACGCTTGTGGCGTCGCTACCGCTTGTAGCAATGATGGCACTGATTTTCTTGCGGTGGAAGGCGTATCGTGCGGCGGCGGTGGGGTTAGTGCTTGCGCTGCTGATATCGACGACGGTGTTTGGTTTTCCTGTTTCGGCGGCGGCTTCGGCAACGCTGTACGGCGCGGCATTTGGGCTGCTGCCGATAGGCTGGCTGGTGTTGAATATGATTTTTCTGTATCGTCTGACCGAAACATCAGGACTTTTTAAGGTTGTCCAAGCCAGCATCACAAGCATCACCGAGGACAAACGCCTTCAGTTGTTGTTGGTGGCATTTTGTTTTGGGGCATTTTTTGAGGGTGCTGCGGGATTTGGCGCACCAGTGGCGGTTACTTCAGCGATGCTTATGGGTCTGGGATTCCCGTCACTTCAAGCCTGCGGATTAGCATTGCTGGCTAACACTGCGCCTGTGGCATTTGGTTCTATCGGTACGCCCGTGATTGCTCTGCAGGGCGTGACGGGATTGGATATGATAGAGCTGAGCGCGACTATTGGCACACAACTGCCTTGGTTTTCGGTGCTCATACCGTTTTGGCTGGTGTGGCTCTATGCAGGATTTGGCGCAGTGCGGGATCTGTTCCCTGCTATTTTCGTAGCGGGAGTATCGTTTGCTGTGCCGCAATTTTTGGTGGCAACCTACCACGGACCGTGGCTGGTGGATATTGTTGCGGCACTTTGTTCTATTGTCGCACTGACGGCATTTTTGAGATTCTGGAAGCCCGCTTTACAGCGTTCACGACAGCGTTCACAGCATCCTGCACAGCATCGTTCACAGCAGGACACGGGAGAACTCAGCACTGCTATTGCTATCCCGCGAGAACAGCTTATTCGCGCATGGCAACCTTGGGTGATTATGACTATTGCTGTGTTCATCTGGGGAATGCCACAGACGAAAGTTTTGTTCGATAGTATATCGGCGATAAAGATTCCGATACCATTATTGCACAATGCTGTACAGCGTGTCCCGCCTGTTGTACCAGTGCCTGTGATAGAACATGCTGTGTTTAGCTTCAATTGGCTTTCAGCGGCGGGAACGGGCATATTTTTTGCCGCACTCATTGCGGGAAGGCTTATGGGTTTTTCGTTCCGCGAGCTTGCGAGCGAATACAGGAAAACGTTCAAGATTGTTCGGCTTTCGCTGCTGACGATAGCAACGATTTTGGCGTTGGGGTTTGTGTTGCGGTATTCGGGCTTAGATGCGGCACTGGGCGTGGCATTTGTCCAGACAGGTGTGTTCTATCCGTTGTTTGGGACGTTGCTGGGGTGGTTGGGAGTGATGATAACGGGTTCGGACACCTCAGCCAACGTGCTTTTTGGTAGTTTGCAGCGCATCACCGCCGAACAGCTTGGGTTAAGTGCGGTGCTTATGGCGGCGGCGAACAGCTCGGGCGGTGTCATGGGAAAAATGGTCAATATTCAGAGCATTGTGGTAGCAGGTGCAGCCACAGGCAGCGAAGGTCAAGAGTCAGGCATCTTGCGGTTTGTGTTTTGGCACAGCGTTATTCTTGCGTTTCTGATGGGCGCATTAGTAATGCTGCAAGCGTATCTTGTTCATTGATGGTAACGCACTGTTGGCAATCATTATGGCAACAATTCTTCAATTTGGTGGGGGCGTGTTTTTGCGAGGCTTTGTGGAAGTGTTTGTGGATGAAGCCAATGAACACTTACCGCCCGAGAAACAACACCGCGTGGCTATCGTCGAGCGTAACCGCTCGGAAAGCTCACGTATCCTCGCCGAACAACATTACCGCTACGGTGTGCTGACTCAAGGTATTCTCGCAGGAAAGGTTGTCCGTGAACATCGGACAATTACTTGTGTTGAGCGCATATATTCAGCTGCGGACGAATGGGCGGAAATCCTCGAAACGGCTTCCATGCCAAGTTTGCAAGTTGTGGCATCGAACACAACCGAGTCGGGCATTGTGTACGATGATACCGATACGCTTGGCAGCCGTACTCATGCACCGCGCTCGTTCCCGTGTAAGCTGCTTGCGTGCTTGTATGCACGCTGGAAGGCGGGTGGTGATGGACTGCTATTGCTGCCCACAGAATTGATAGAGCAAAACGGAGCGGTTTTGAAGTCTATGCTGCTTAGACACATAGAGCGATTGGGTTTGGAAAACGCCTTTCGTTCGTGGTTTGCGGAGCATAATGTGGTGTGTACGACGCTTGCGGACCGCATTGTTCCCGGAACGTTGAGCGTTGATGAACAGCACACGCTTGCTCAGGAAACGGGGCTGTACGACCGCGCCGCGCTTGCTGCCGAGCCGTATCGTTTTTGGGCAATCGAAGCCCCACAAGTATCGCTCGACCATGTTCGCGAGCGTCTTGCTTGGCTTAACAATGACCATATCGTCATCGAGCCAGATATTACGCTCTATCGTGAACGCAAACTCCGTCTGCTCAACGGCGGACACAGCGTCAGTGCTATGGTTGGGCTGCTGCTTGGCTGTTCAACGGTGCGAGAACTCATGGAGCATCCAACAGGTAAAGTGTTCGTCGAGCGAGTACTGCGCGAAGAAATTGCTCCCACGCTGCCTTACGATGCCGCATCAATGCTTGCTTTTACTAACGAAGTCTTAGACCGTTTTCGGAATCCTTTTTTGCATCACAGCCTGAGAGCAATTGCCACTCATTCAACTACCAAATTCGCCGTGCGTGTGCTGCCAACCATTGTGCGGTTTTATCAGCAATTTGGCAAACTGCCAGAACTGCTGGTGTTGGGCTTTGCAAGCTATGCGGCAATCATGCTGCGAGCACCATCGAGCAAGGTAGCAGTAACGTGGAGCGATGATACCGCCTCGACGCTGCCGCAAGCCCCTGAGCAGGGCTACGCTGTTTCTGGCTCAAAGGCGGCGTTTAGCAGAGCCGTACAAACGTTGTTACAGAACCCTGTATGGTCTGCGCTCTACAACTTGGCTGCTCCGCAGGCAGCACTGCTCAGTGATGCGCTTCGACAGCGTTGCGAGCAGATGTATGCTACCACTGACATAGAGTTTGAACGCTTTCTTTGCAAGAACGGGTAGCTTCGTGATGGCGGGGTAGCGCAATAAATAACGCAATAAGAAATAAAAAAAATGCCCGATAACCTTTAAAGAGTTACCAGGCATGAGCGTCTTGGCGCAGCAGTTAGGGGAGAAACTACTGCTCAACTCGTACCGAAGGAGGGACTTGAACCCCCGACACATGGATTATGATTCCATTGCTCTAACCAGCTGAGCTACTTCGGCGACTATTCTCTCTTGTGGTGCATCGCGGCTTCAAGAGATGATAGCGCGTCGCGTTATGATATCCTTTTGTGCAGGACTGTTTCAAAGAGAGTACAAATATACGACACCGATGGTGGCTGTGCAAGTGCTTTTTACAAAAAAAGCAGCTTTTGTTGAAAAAATGTCGGCGCAAATACTCTGCATACCGTATGATGGTGGCTGCTCTATGCGACAAGGGTCTTTTGCGGTTTAACTACTCATCGTCGGACAGTTGAGCAATTTCGTCGCGCAAGATTGCCGCTTTTTCGTAGTCCTCTTGAGCAATGGCTTTTTCCAGTTCTTGTTTCAGCATTTCCACTTGCGACATCGGCTTTTTGCTTGTTTCGGCTTTTGCTTTTTCGCGGGCTTCTTCTTCCTCTTGGCGGCGGCTTCGTCGGAGAATGTCGTCTTCGTCGTCTTCATCGTCGGGTTCTAATCCGCCTGTTACGTCGCCTTCGGGGATAAACGAGGCTTCGGTCATGACCTCGTCTTTGACGAAAATCGGTGCTTGAAAGCGCACTGCCAGTGCAATAGCATCGCTTGGGCGGGCATCAATTTCAACACCTGTGGAATCGAGAATGAGTTGTGCGTAAAACGTGCCGTCGTTCAAGTCATTAATAATTACTTCCACCAGCGAAGCCCCCAATGACTCAATTGTGGATTTCATCAAATCATGCGTCATGGGGCGTGGCGGGTGGATGCCTTCCATTTCTAAGGCGATAGCTTGTGCTTCAAACGCGCCAATAACAATCGGCAAGCGGCGTTGCCCGTTGGATTCTTGAAGAATCAGTGCATATGCGCCATTACTGGAAGGGCTGGTTGAGATGCCAACAATGTCAACTTGTACTTTATTCACAGTGATAGTCCTCGTGTTTGTGAGGGTAGAAGAAGAATCCAAGAGTGAGATTGAGATTCGCTTGGGCATGGCTGGACGGCAACAGTGTCGTCTGCCGTTGACCGATATTGCAAAAGCGACAGAAATTTCGCACAATTCACCGAAATATACAAACGTTTTTCCATTCGTCAGCACGGAAATTTTGTGCGCTATATCGCAGAGAAAGGGCATTGAGCCAAGATGAAACGTGCTATGCGTAGCACATTCAATACTTTAAGCCCCATGCCCTTGTCGCTGTTGTCGCACATATCGGGTTGCTATGAGGTTTCTGCAAGCGGTTTCTGCAAGCAACGCTGCGCAACCGACCAAGAAAACCCTGACCAAGAGAACCTCGACCAAGAATCAATGCTGCTGCACAAACGCTTTTGCTTTTTCGGTGAATTTGGGCAAGACCTCGAAGACATCGCCCACAATACCGTAGTCAGCAATTTGGAAAATCGGTGCGTCTTTGTCTTTGTTAATTGCTACAATCACCTTCGACGACGACATCCCCGCAAGGTGCTGCACCGCGCCTGAAATACCACAAGCGATGTAGAGCGTGGGCGATACGGTTTTGCCTGTTTGCCCAACTTGCTCGCTGTGTGGTCGCCAGCCGGCATCCACCACCGCACGAGAAGCACCCACAGCCGCACCAAAGACTTTTGCTGCTTCTTCGACCAAGTGGAAGTGTTCAGGACCTTTCAAGCCACGACCGCCAGAGACGATAATATCGGCTTCAGCTACGTCAAGTTTGCCCGTGGCGCGAGCCACAGACTGCACGGTAGCTTTTGTGTGAGCATCGCTGAGCGTTGGGGTGAAGGTTTTGGTTGCCACCGTGGTTGCATCGGCTTTTTTGGGCGTAAACACGTTTGGGCGGATGCTCACCACTTTTTTGGTGGTAGTGATGGTCATCGTTGCGCGGGCTTTGCCAGCATACACAGGATGCGTAAGCAAAAGGTTGTCGCCAGAAACGCTGATGGCGGTTACGTCGGGTACGTACCCTGCTTGCAAGCGCACTGCCAAGCGTGCTGCCACTTCTTTGCCTGTAGAAGAAGCTGGAAGCAGAACCACGTCCGCGCCTTCTTGTTCGGCAACTTGAGCAATCGTTGCCGCCAATGCTGCGGTGGACTGTTTGGCAAGAAGGTCGTGGCTTGCTACTACACATTCTGCCAAGCCGTACTCTCCAGCTGCTGCGGTATTGGTTGAGCCAGTTGCATCCACGACTAAACCCACGACCGACGAAGAAATCTGTTTTGCGGCGGTGATTGCCTCAAATGCTGTTTTTTTGAGGTTGCCGTCCAACGTTTCGAGATACGCAAGAACTTTCATAGTGTTGAACATGAAACGTAAAAAGAATTATGCACAATAGCTTGTGATTGTTGATTGTCATGCGTTGCTTTCAAGCAGATGCTGGGATACAGTGTCATTACGTTAAGTCCCTCACCCCTCGCTACGCGAGACCCTCTCCCAAAGGGCGAGGGTGAAAAACGGCTTTAGTATCTTGCTCTTCTCCCTTTGGGAGAAGGGTTGGGATGAGGGAGAAAGGCTTAACGTAATGACCATTGATGCTGAGATAACGTTAGATAACTTTTGCCTCTTCATGCAACAGTTTCAAGAGTTGTTCAATATCGCCGTCGGTGCTGCCAAGAATCTTGCCTTTGCCTTTTGCGGGCGGCAATTCCAGCGAAACAACTTCTGTGCGAGCAGGAATGCTTGTTGCAGCGCGTTCTTCGATGGGTTTGGATTTGGCTTTCATAATATCGGGCAGTTTGGGATAGCGAGGCTCGTTTAAGCCTTTTTGAGCGGAAATGACGCACGGCAGCGAGGCTGCTATCGTTTCTTTGCCGCCTTCAATATCGCGCTCTGCGCTTACGCTGCTACCAGTAATTTCTAACTTTGAAGTCATGGTAATCGAAGGCATATCCAACAGTTCTGCTACCATTGGGCCTACTTGGAACGAATCGAAGTCAATGCTCTGGCGACCAACGATGACGACATCTGCGCTTATTTCTTTGGCAACATCAGCAAGTTGGCTTGCTACGCCAAAGGCATCCAGCGAGCCGCCGTCTTTGACCAAAATGGCTTTGTCCACCTGCATAGCCAGCGCGGTACGCAGGATTTCTTTTGCACTCTCGCCGCCTACGGTTACGACGGACACCGCGCCGCCATGTTTTTCTTTCAGGCGCAGTCCCTCTTCAATGGCAAATTCATCGTAAGGGTTCAAAATAAATTTTACGCCTTTGGTGTCAATGGATTTGCCATCGGCACCAATGGCGATTTTTGTCGTCGTGTCTGGCACTTGCGAGATTCCGACAAGGATGTTCATGTATGTTGTACTCCTGTGAGAGAAAAATTGTGTGTAAAAGGTTGGAAAATACATTGCAAGCAGTTTGAATGTTGAGCTATGCATAAGAAGTCTGTGGTAGCTCTTCACAAACTCCTAAACTACGACTTTTTTACGATATGGCGAAGATGGCAGAAGAGAAAAATTGCTCCTCTGATAGCATTAACAAAGACTCACTGCTGAGAGCAGGAAAAGGCGTAGCGAGCCAATGAGTTAGTTAGTGAGCAACGGGAGTGATTTTGTAATCACTCGGTATGCCTGCAACGCGCATTTTTATCAACAGTTCATTGCTGTTGGCGGGACGGTAGATAATAGGCATTTTTGGCAAGCAGGACGTTGAACGTGCCATCGGGAAATTTGACCACATCGGCATGACCGCCCTCAATAGACAGGCTTTTGACGCGGTAGATTCCCTGCAAGAGTTCCAGAAGGTTAAATCCCACAAACACGTCGTCGAGAGCGTACAAGGGGCGCGTGGTAGTGTCGCGGCTGGCAAAAAACCGCACACCTTGCACATCCAGCGCAAGATACGGGAATTCTTTGAACAGGCTGATGCGCGAATCCCGCACAAGCAGCGTACCAACAAATTCGCGGTTTATCACGTGCAGCACTTGCGCGGTGATAAGGTAATGGCGTTGGTGCACCACTGCTGCCACTATGACGACGGCAAGCACCAATGTTGCTGCTAAGCCAACAAGCAAACGTTGAGTCGTGGTTTTCATGGCACAAGAACGGAGAACAACATGAACAGAACTGTGACAGATTATCAGCATTCGCGGGGTTTCAGACCTTCTATGCTACCGCTAATTGTGTGTTGTGTGGAAGTGCACAAGCAAGAGGCTCTTCGTGTGGCAAGCAAGAAGAGCCTCTTCGAGGTTTCATACTTCATACTTCATACTTCATACTTCTCTTCACCGTTGTTCGGGCAGCAGGGTGTAATCGGGGAAATTGCCGCAGAGGCGTTCGCCCGGTGCGCCCACCGTAACGGCTTCCACAAGGTATTTGCCGCCCACAAAACAGCCTTTCCATGACTGACCAATGCCGCCGAAGACTTCTTCTTTATCGCCGCGTGAGCGTATGCCGTTGATGCCGACTTTGAAACCACGCAACTCAGGTTTTATATGCTGCTTGACAAATTCTTCTTCGTCCGAAGCAACCGAACAGACCAGCGAGCCGTTGGAAACGTTCATTTCGGCAATGAGCTCTTCAACAGTATCAACAATCACAATGCTGTCTAACGGACCGAATGGTTCGTTTTGGTATATTTTCGAGCGGCGCGGCGGATTCAAAATCACCCGTGGCGCAAAGTAGGCGGAAATATCCTGTCCGGGCAAAAACGCATCGTCAGCAAACTCGCCTTTGTACAGGCACACGGCACCGTTTGCCACAGCGTCGCTGAACATGAGTTCTAATTCGGCGACTTTTTTGCTGTTAATGACTGGTCCAAAGTCGAGTGCGGGCGGCTTATCGGCGGGGTTTTCGACGAGCAACGGATGACCGTACTTTAAGGATTTCACCACGCCCAAATACATATCCAAAAACTCTGGAAACAGTGTGCGCTGCACCACAAAGCGTGGATACGCCGTGCAGCGTTGTTTGCCGTATTCGTAGCCTTTTTTGAGTTGTGCGCTCAGTTTGTCCCACTGGCTAAAATTCCACACGCCGTAGGCGTTTAAGCCCTCCATTTCGAGCATGTAGCGTTTGTTGCGGTCATAAAACGCGGCGGCAATGTCGCGTCCGTTGCTTTTGCCGCCCACAAATGCCAGACAGTCCACGTACTCGTTGCGCACTAAGGCATCGCTGAGCTGACCGCCAGAGCCACTGACAAGCGACATAGGAATACCTTCGCGCCGAGCAAATGCCATCGAAATCGTCAGCGCAAACAAGCCGCCGTCGGATGGCGTTTTGGCTATCACTGAATTGCCCGCAAGGGCTTGAATAAGCGCGGCGTGCATCAGCACCGACATCGGGTAATTCCACGAGGCAATGTTAGAAATCAGACCGAGCGGTTTGCGCCCTTCCATCATGCGGTCAATGTTCTCAATGTACCATTCCACGCCCGTTATGCAGCGTTCCACGCTCACCATCGTTTGCTGGAAGGGTTTGCCGATTTCCCACGTGAGGATGTATGCCAAGAGTTCATGATGCTTTTTGAGTTGCTCTAAACACGCAGCAACCTTGGTTTTGCGGGTGTCCAAGTCGGTTTTTGCCCAGAGAATGCCTTCTTTGTTGGCAAGGCGCACGGCTTCTTTGCCAGTTTCCAAGTCAATCATGGGGTAATACCCAAGTGGCGAACCGTCCACCGACGACAGAAACATTTTTGGATTGCCTGCATTGCGCCATTCGCCGCCAATGAGGTTCAGCACTTGACCTTTGGAGTCAAATGCCTCTGGCACTAAGGCTTTCATTTGTGTCATCAGGTGATGCCATTCTGCCTCTGGTTTGAGCATTTTCATACCGTTACTCCTCCCGTAGAATACAATGAAACAAACAAGGTTACATAGCGTGAAATGAAGAGAAATTGTCGCCGCGCTTGGCTATAAATAGGGTGAGAAACAGGCTCGTGCGTTCTACTGCTGCTCTCTGTGCGTTTTGCGATAATCAAAAAAATGCAGATGTTTGCGGCGCACCAAGCCAGCGTCTGTTCTGTTCTGAGCCACAAGACGAAACGCCAGAGCGAACGCTGCTTTGGAAGCGGGAGAAAATAGAGAAAAATTCGCCGCAATTCAACAGAATTCTTATGTTTAGCCGAAAAAGTATGAAAAAACACGTTCTGGCACTGTGCGCGTTGCTCGTGCCGCTTGGTATGCTCTTTGCGTTGCAGAGTTTGAATCGCTACACGCTGTTGCCGCTCGACCAACTGAACACGATGTTTTTGCCGTATTCAGCACACTACAAGGGCGTAGAAGTGCAAAACCATTTTCTGACCGATGCCATCGCACAGGTGTATCCGTACAAAGTGCGGCTCAGGGACAATGTGCTTCGTGGTGAAGTTGCCTCGTGGAATCCCAGCATACTGGGCGGACACCCGCACTACGCCTCAACGTCGTTCACGCATTTCGACCCGACAAACCTTGTGTTGCTCTTGGGCGATATGCCGCACGCCTACGATTGGCAAATGATACTCAAACTGCTCATCGCGGGCGTGGGAATGTACTGGCTTTTGGGGCTGTTTGTCAAGCACCCAATGATTCGTGCCACTGCTGCTACTGCCTATATGCTCAACAGTATGTTCATCACCACATTGCAGCACCAATGGGTGCTTGGGGCAATGTGTTGGATGCCCTCCTGTGTGCGGATGCTGTGGCAGGCGTTGGAATCACCTACAACGCTCGCGCGGCTCAACTATCTGCTTGTTGCCAGTGTGTTTCTGGGATTAGCGTTTTTGGGCGGTTCGCTGCAAACCTCAGCAATGGCTGTGTTGCTGGTAACTGTGCTGGTGTTCACGCATGGCTGGATGCAGGCGGGTTCGGTGTGGAAGCGCATCACAAAGCCGCTTGCCGTGCTTGCTGTTCTGGGAGTGGTCGCGTTTGCACTCACGGCGTTTATGTGGCTTCCTGCGATAGAATTGTTTGTGCTGAACATCAACACTCGCGCCGCAGGGAAGCCATTTTCGCTCTGGAATGGCTTCAAAACCTTGCCACTGCTTACGTCCTTTGCTTTTCCCGAACTCTTAGGCTCGTCGCGTGGTTTCGACTTAGCAAAACTTGCCAGTGCTGATATGAACGATTGCAATGCTGCGGCGGGTTTTCTGATGCTGCTTGCGGGCGCGTGGGGAGCAGTGAATTTTTGGCATCCGCGCCGCGCCCTCTGGCGAACAGAGCGCGGCGAAGGTGAACGTTCTGCAACCACGCTTAATCTGCGACCGTTTATTCTGCTGATGATAGCAGGGTTGGTGCTGCCGTTGTTTACGCCGTTATACAAGTTTTTGTATCACCGTTCATTTGTGGTCTATGTGTTTGGGCTGGTGGTGGTGGGTGCTGTGGCGATGGAGCATTTGTTGGTGGGCGGCGTGTTCGGCGAAAGCTCTGAGCGCGAACGCTTGCAGTTTGGTATGTGGTTGCGCCGCTCCCTGAATGCAGTATTGATGATGCTTCTGGGGTTGTTGGTGGCAAGCACTGTAACGTTTCTGTTTCGGGACAGCATTGAAGCAGTGTTGCAGGGCTTGCTGGTGCGACAAGGCAGCACAAGCCAGCTTGGGGCAGGTAATGCGGAATGGATGATGGGTCGCGTGAGCGCGTTTGTGAGGCATTTTTCCATGTTGAATCTGTCGTGGGTGGCAGCGATAAGCATAGTCATTGCCGCGCTGCGTGTGTGGCACGACTTCTTGCGTGCAAGCACACCACAACTTCCTATGCTTGTTGTTGCGGTCAGCAAACATTTTCAACAACACGGCGGCGAACAAATAGGTGGCGAACAAGTGCGCCAACAACTCTGCTCGAAAGCCTGTGTGATGGTGTTTGCAAGTATTGCGGGGCAAACGGTCTTGTTTGGATACTCATGGCTTCCGTGTGTGGATATGGAGCGTTATCCATTGTACCCTGAAACACCTGCCACGCGCTTTTTGCAGCATGATTCGTTGGGAAGTCGTTTGTCTGGAAGCCGTGTGTTTCCTGTATGGGTGGAAGGCAATCTGGCTTCGCAACGGTTGTTTCAGCCGAACACGCTCGACATCTATGGTATTTCAACATTGCAGGGCTACGAAAGCCTATTTCCAACAAGCGTGGAACGTATTGTGGGCGTTGGTGCCGCGCCGAACACACAGCAGTTGCGGCTGCTGGGCTTAGTGAATGTGCGGTATCTTGCCATTAGTGGAAAATTGTCTATGCACCACGCTGCGCTACGGTTGGTGAATCTTGGTGCTGATACGGCTGTGGTGAAGCTCTACGAAAACCCCTATTGGAAGGGGCGGGCATGGGTGGCATACAAGCACGAAGTTTTGCCTGAAGCGTCATCACAACTGGCTCGGATGAACGACAGCACAGCAGCAGAGCCTTTCGACGGCTCGACAGTCTTGTTATTTGACGCTCCGCAGGGCTTCAGTGCCGACAAGCAAGTCTTAGCCACAAACGATGAAGAAAAGCCGTCTCAGACCGTCGCGCGCCTAACTCATGCAGAAAACAATCGTGTGCGTTTGGACGTACAGACTGCGCAAGCGGGATGGCTTGTGCTTGCCGACACGTGGTATCCGGGATGGAAAGCGTTTGTGAGTGGCAATGAAACGCCAGTGCTGAAAGCCAATTACGCCATGCGTGCGGTGCGTGTTCCTGCAGGAAAGAGCGTTGTTGAATTTCGTTTTGAGCCGCCGTTATTGCGCTGGGGAAGTTATGTGTCTGCTGTGGCTCTGTTTGGTGTTGTCATGGTGATTGTAGTTGGTAAACGTTGTTTGTAATAAATTTGTTAGGACTTTCGCAAAACGGTGCTTTTCAGGGCAAGGGGTTAAAACCCCTTGTTCCTACGTCTTTACATAACAAGGGGCTTTAGCCCCTTGCGAGATGAATGTGCGAAAGTCCCATTTGTATCAGTAACAGATGAACAACAAATCAGCAATAGGAATTTTGCAACAATAGGGAATAAGGGCTTGTAAACCCTTGTTATGTCAAGTCTTGCATAAAAAAGAACATACTCCCTTGTCGGAAAAATGCCATGTTGCGAAAGTCCTAAGTGCCAAGAAATTGTTGGTCATTGTCCAAAATCATACGATATTTGAAGGCACATAAGCTCTACTTTTCATAAATTTTCTATTATTGGTGTAATGAGTACTTCGCAGCAACCTTCATCTATGGCTCGTTTGGTGCAGTGGTTTATACCTACCGTTTTGCGGCATGAAGCGAGCGTAAAACGCCTCCAACGAGCGCGGCTGTTTGTTGTTATCATTATGTCCAATTGGGCATTAGCGATGTTGGCATTACTGAGTAGGTTGCAAACGGGCGACCTTCTGACTATTGGACTAACTGCTGCGTTTGCCGTTGTGCATGCAGGCTGCTTACTTGCCTACAAATACACCAACGCACTGAAGGTGTGTCTGAATATTGACCTTGCGGCACTCGTAGTGGTTGCGTGCTTGTCTGTTATGGTGGGCGGGGGGTTGCAGTCATCAGTTATCTGGTTGTTTGCTGTTGTTCCTTTGTTGCCCATGCTGATTCTTGGAAAGCGGAGCGGTTGGATATGGGCAGGTATTTCCATAGGAGTAGCAGTGTTGTTGGGAATATTGCACGGCGCGGGTATGCAGTTCCCGCCAGTGCAGCCACAACCTGCTATTGTTCTGGTTGTTCAAACGTTAGTGATGATTTTGGTGGTTGTTGGCATCACCCACTTCTTTCTCGTTGAGCGTGAGCAAGCGGAGACGGCATTACAAGCCGAAAAAGCCTCGGTGGAACGGAGAATCCAAGAAGCCTTAGCAGAGAATCAGCGTCAGCAAGAAGAAATCAAAGCAATCGAATATGAAACCCTGCGCCAGATGGAAGAACAGAAGGAATACCTCGAAGCCTCTGCCCGCAAAATCCTCGATGCCATGCAACGCTTTGCCTTTGGGGATTTGACCGTGCGCGTGGAACACAACGGACACGAAGACGACATCGGCAAAATCTTCACGGGCTTCAACCGCAGCGTGGCTGCTGTGCGCAAACTTGTCGAACAGGTGATTCACAACGTCGAGCAGACCAATGCGATTGCCGCGCACATCAGTTCGGCTTCGGCTCAGATGGCTGCCACGAGCGAAGAACAATCGGCACAGGTGGTACAGATAGCATCGGCTGTGGAGGAAATGGCGCGTTCGGTGAGCGAAACGGCGCAGCACAGTTCGCAAGTAAGCTCCATCACGCGGCAGAACGGACACAACGCCACTGAAGGAGCGGCGGTTGTCGGCACGGCGGTCAAACAAATTGAGGAAATCGCTGGGGTGGTGAGTTCGGCGGCAGACGTGGTGGAAAAGTTGGGGGACTCGAGTGCGGAGATTGGGGAAATCGTGCAGGTGATAGAAGAAATCGCCGACCAGACGAACTTGTTGGCGTTGAACGCAGCTATCGAGGCGGCGCGGGCAGGCGAGCAGGGACGGGGTTTTGCGGTAGTGGCAGACGAGGTGCGGAAACTCGCCGAGCGGACGGCAACAGCAACCAAGCAGATAAGCCAGACGATAAAGCAAATTCAGCGGGACACGGAGCAGGCAGTTAAGGGGATACAGCGGGGGGATACGGAGTTACAGGAGGGTTTGACGCTTGCCAAGCAGGCGGGCGGGGCATTGGAGCGTATCGTTGCGGGTTCGCGTCAGGTGGAGAGCATGGTGGAGGGTTCATCGAACGCAATGGCGCAGCAGTCGTCGAGCGCGGAGGAGATAGCCAAGAGCGTGGAGCAGGTGTCGGCATCGGTGAACGAGACGACGGCAAGTTTAAGCGAGATAGCGCGGGCAACGGAGACGCTGCGCGGCTTGACCGAATCGCTGCACGAGTTGGTAGGGCAATTCGAGGTGGGAAGCAGAGACTCTGGCTCTACGGCGATGATAGCCGAACGGTCAAGATAACAACAAGAAGAACACGGCAAGAAAAACATGACAAGAATTGTAAGGGAAGTTCGGAAAAAAGCCTGAAAATAGGTCAAAAGTGTTCGGCTTTGAGAGAAAATCGGTGAAAATTGTTCAAAACTTTCCTATATTTGCGGCGAATATTGTAGTGCCGTGTGTTTTTATCCCTAACCTTTTTTTATCCCTAACCCTTAGGAGTTTTTTCTATGGAAATCTTGCGTTTTGACCAGGAAGATTTGAGCAATGCTCTGGCAAAAATGAGTCCCAGCGAAGTCGACCAGTTGGCATTTGGTGCCGTGCAGGTAGATTTGACGGGAAAAATTTTGATGTATAACACCGCCGAAGGCGAAATCACTGGTCGTGACCCCAGAGCAGTGATTGGTAAAAACTTTTTCGAGGAAATCGCGCCCTGCACCAAAAGCCCAGAATTTTACGGAAAATTTCAGGCTGGCGCACAAGACCCCAACTTTAGTGCCTTGTTTGAATACACCTTCGACTACCAAATGAAGCCCACCAAAGTAAAAGTCCATATGAAAAAAGGGTTCGACAACAACTCTGTGTGGATTTTTATCAAGCGCGTGTAAATGCCGTTTCTTCCCTAAGGAAAATACAGGCTTATCCTCTTTTTCCAAGCACTTTGGACAAGTATCACAATCAACTAACGCCCTGCTCAGCAACAGTGTACGTTCTGAGCAGGGCGTTGTGCTATTGTACGTTTGTATGGGGAATATTCGCTACAATGCTCCATCACCGCACAGCACAAGAAGAAAAATCTTTGCCTATCTGAAGAACACCGTTGTTCGATTGCCCATAAATGACGATTTTACGGGTAATCCATGTGCAGTAACGGTCAATGTGTTACAAATGTTCCTGTTTACTCTTCTGCTGTCGAGCCGTACCGTGCTGAGAGTCTCAATAAATGTTCTCTTGTGTAGTCTGTGCTTTCTGGCAAGTGCCACAGCCCAAGTATTGACCGTTCATTCAGGGCAGACCGAATACAGTCTGAACAATGTTATGGCGTTGTACGAGGACAAAACCGCACAGCTTTCTATCCAAGACGTTGCTTCAGCGAAGTATTCATCACAGTTTCAACGCTACACAGGCACGAGCGACCCCAATTTTGGTCATACGGCATCGGTGTTTTGGGTGCGTCTGGTGCTGCGTTGTGCTGCTGAGCAAGCGCAGCAAATCGCCTTTGATACTGCGCTTGAGGAACATTGGATTATCGAAATTCCCTATCCACAAATGGATAACGTCCAGTTGTACCTTCCCAAGCATATCAGCGTAGCAGCCAGCAACAGAGCTTCCGTGAGTGATACTGTATATCAGGTGTTTCAGTCGGGGGACGATTTCCCGTTCTCCATGCGTGCTGTGCCGTACAGAATGCCCAATTTTGCCTTGCCGCTACGCACGGCACTGCTTCAGGACAGCAGCCGAAGTGTTACCTTATTTTTGCGCTTTCAATCGCAAGGCTCTATGACGTTTCCCATCATGCTCCGCAGCGAAACCGCCATGAGCCGCCACATCATTAACGAGCAATTTGTCTTGGGAATGTTTTACGGCGTGCTGGTGATTATGGTGCTGTACAACCTGTTTGTCTATTTTTCGCTGCGCGACGTGAGTTATTGGTACTATGTGCTGTACATTGCCGTTTACGGCACGTTTTTGCTGATTTGGAACGGTTTAGCGTTTCAATATTGGTGGTCGGACTCGCCGCAGTGGCACAACAAGTCCATTATTGTCTTTATGGGGCTTTCGGGGCTGACGGTGTTTCGATTTTCCCAGAAATATCTTGATACCAAACGTTTAGTGCCGCGTGCACACAAGCTGATGAACGCCACGATGATATATTTTGTGGTGGGTATTGTGCTGGCGTTTGTGTTGCCCTACGGACCGGCTATCAAAATCATGTACGGTGCGCCGATTATCACGCTGCCGATTGTGATTCCCATTGCCATCATTGGTATTCGCAAAGGCTACCGCCCCGCGCGATATTTCTTTTTGGCGTGGGTGTTGCTGCTGACCTCAATAAGCATGGCTGCGCTGAGGAATATCAATGTGCTGCCAAGCGGACCGATGACGATTTACGGGCTACAGATTGGTTCGGTGATAGAAATTTTTCTGCTGTCGTTGGGGCTTGCAGACCGCATTAACATTATCAAACAAGAGAAAAAACAGGCTCAAGAAGAAGCCTTGCGCCACCAGCAGGCGTTGATTGAAACGCTGAAGCGTTCGGAGCAAGAATTAGAGCGTAAGGTTGCCGAACGCACTGTGGAACTGCGGGATGCCAACGAAGAAATTTCGCGGCAGCTTGAAGTGCAAGCCGAACAAGCACGCGAAATCGAACTGGCAAACACGGAACTCCAAGAAAAAAATCTGATGATTGAGCATGAACGCGAGAACTCCGAGCGGTTGTTGCTCAATGTGCTGCCCAAAACGATTGCCACACGGCTGATGGGCGGCGAAAAACTGATAGCAGACCGCTTTGAGCGCGTAACGGTTCTGTTTGCTGACATTGCAGGATTCACACCATTGTCGCAGGCTGTTTCGCCCGAAGAACTTGTGGGGCTGCTGGACACAATATTTTCCGAGTTTGATATGATAGCCGAACGGCATGGCTTGGAGAAAATCAAAACCATTGGCGACTGCTATATGCTGGTCGGTGGTCTTCCAGAGCCGTTAGCCGACCACTGCGAGCGTGTGGCTCGCGCTGCGCTGGAAATGCAGGCTGTCATCACGGGCTTGAACGAGGCGTTGTCGCTCAATGTAGGGCTTCGGATAGGGATGCACACTGGAGCAGTGGTGGCAGGGGTGATAGGAAAACGAAAATTTGCCTATGACCTGTGGGGCGACACCGTGAACACAGCGTCTCGGATGGAATCCCATGGGGAAACGGGGAAAATCCAGATTTCCGAGGAATGTCGCCGGGTACTGCAAGCCAACTTTGTCCTCAAGGAGCGTGGGGAAATCGAAGTCAAGGGCAAAGGCACAATGCGGACGTGGTTTTTGGAGAGCATGGTGTAAGGGTGTAGGATTGTTCTGCGAAACTCATAATGCATCCTGTGGCACAAACACATCCAGAATAACCACCGTTCCGCGACCGTCGCCCGTCAGCACATCAAAGCGGCATCCGCACTCCTCCATGCGGCAGCGCATATTGTCCAAGCCGTTGCCAAAACTCGACATTGCCTCTGGCAAGATTCCCTGACCGTCGTCGCAAATCTGCACTTGAACATGCTGCGGAGTGTCTATCAGCAGCACAATAGCCACGCTGCGGGCGCGGGCGTGCTTGACGATGTTGTTCAGGGCTTCTTTGATGGTGAGGAAGAGATTCCTTCTGAGTGTGCCGTAGAGCGGGATGGACGGAATGGTTTCGGGTGTGTCAAATCGGCAGCTAATAGCCGCTGCGTCCAAATACGACGAGGCGTATTCCCGAATGTACGCCATAAGTTTGTCGAGCGTGTCATTTTTGGGGTTTGTCATCCAAATAATGCCGTTCATGCTGTCAATTACTTCTTGTGCCGCCTGAGCAATGGGGTTCGGCGGCAGTAGATTCGATGCGTAAGGATTCGATGTACAATGCAGATGGTCAAGGTTCTCACCTGTACCGTTAGTGTGGTCGTTGTGCGATGCCGTTCCGCCTGTGGCGGTGTGGTGGTGCAGGGCATAGGGTTGTTCGGCGGTTTGAGCAAATCCCGAAAGCAGCAAGATTTTCGTGATGCCCGGACCGATTTCATCGTGAATATCCTGTGCGATGCGTCCGCGTTCACGTTCGATGGCTAAGGCTTTTTCCAATCGTGCGCGTTCCAAAGCCTGTTCATGCTCAAGCCGTTCGATGCGTCGCAGCAGTTGGCGGCGTGCGTAAGCGCGGATGGCAAACGCACCGCCGCCCACCACTACCACCACACACAGCGCGTAAAACCATGCTGTACGCCAAAATGGCGGCACAATGATTATCCGCAACATTACTCCACGCTTATTCCAAACACCATCGTTGTTACAAGCTTTCACACGAAAAATATATTCCCCTTGCGGCAGTGCTGCGTACCGCACGGTGCGCACGGTGCCGCTTTGTACCCAGTGGTTGTCAATCTCGTGTTCTACGCCCTCCAATTTGTACATATAGCGATTTTTGGCGGGATTGGCGTAATCCAACGCCGCAAACGTGAACGACAGCGTGTTTTCATCGTATCGCAGCGTGAGTTCCTGCAAATCCTCAAGCGGTTTGTCGAAGCGGTACGGTTTGTCATTGACAAGAAGTTCGGTCAGTACCACATTAGGAACGTTCGCATTGTCGCGCACGGAATCAGGATGGAAAATATTGATGCCACCAATGCCACCAAACACAAGCTCGCCACTTTTCAGGCGGCAAAACGCATTGGTGTTAAACTCATTGGACTGTAAGCCGTCGCTGACATCGTAATTACGAAACGTGCCAGAGGCAGGGTGAAATTTTGACAGCCCTTTGTTCGTGCTAAGCCACAAGTTGCCGTGGTCGTCGGGCAAGATGCCATACACCACGCTGCTTGGCAGCCCTTCGCGTTCGGTAAAGCGGGCAAAAGTTTCGGTGCGTGGGTCGAAGCGGTTTAAGCCGCCGCCATCCGTCGCAATCCAGACCATGCCTTCGGGGTCTTCGTAGAAGTATTTCATGCTGTTGTTGGGGCTGAGGCGTTGGGGATTATTGGCTTCGGGCATAAAACGGCGAATATCGAAGCGCAGAGCACCGGCAGGAGTGTCTTTGTGCGGGCTCAGAACGTACATTCCCGCACCGTCCGTGCCAGCATAAATACTGCCTGAGCGGGAAACCATGACACAACTTACATCGTGGCTGTCCAGAAAGTGCGCCACGTACTGTTTTTTGCGCTTGTTGAACACGTGCAGCCCGTTGTGGTCGGTGGCTAACCACAGATTGCCCTCGTGGTCTTCGGTTAAAAAGCGCATGTAGTTAATCCAGACGGCATCGTGTGGCGAGGGCTTGACGGCAGTGTTCTCGAAATAGGAAAACTGCCGCGTTCGGGGGTCAAAACACCCTAAACGATTAAACGAGCCGCCAAACCAGAGAATGCCCGCGCTATCCAGATGCAAGCACAGGAGGGAATTCATCGCAAACGACGATGATGTTCGGCGGTCTTTGTATTCGGTGAATGTGCCCGTTGCGCGGTCAAATTTCCGCAGTCCATGGTCATATTCCGCTATCCACAAGGTGCCGTCGCGGTCTTCGGCAATCCCTTTCAAAAAATGGAACCGTCCACCCGAACGTTGTGGTGGTGATGACGATAAGCCTGATGAGGCTTGTGGAGCATCGCTGAGACGATAGAGGGCAAATTTTTGCGGCAAAAGGGTATTGACACCACTGCCATTGGAAGCAACCCAGAGCAAATTGGAGCGGTCTTCGTACATGGACAAAATACGATTCGCACCAAGCGATGACGGGTCGGCGGGGTCGTGGCGAAATGCGGTAAAGCGTTGCCGAACGGGGTCAAATAACTGTAATCCGTCCAACGTCTGCACCCAAAGCCTGTTCTGGCAGTCTTGGTAGAGTTTGCCGACCATATCGGTCATGGTCTGAGTGTTCGTCGAACGCGGCGTGAAGCGCGTCCACGATTCAGTGCGTTGGTCGTTGGTGTAATCTGCGCCTGCTCTGCCCATGGGGTTGGAGGCAGGTGTGAAACGGTACAGCCCAATAAGCGACGAATCCACGTTTGCATCGGTGATAGACCAGTACGCGCCTTCGTTATCCACGTGAACAGGCGTGAGCATATTGCGGTAGGGATTCACCGTGCTGGGCGTGAACTGCACAGAAACAAAACGGTTTTCTATCGTGTTAAGTTCGTACAGGCTGCGCCCAACCCGCACCAAATACCGACCAAGATAATCAGAAATACGCTGGCAGACGTTCCCACGAAAAACGGCGGCACTGCCGTCGGAGCTCACAAATTCCCGCAAATGCTGGTGCTTGGGCTGCAAGCATTGGTGGGCATCTAATTGAAACAAGCCGGCACTGGTGGCTACAACCAAACGCCCGTCGGGAATCTCCCAAATGCTCCAAATGCTGCACCGTTGGGGAATCCGCAGGCTGTCGGGGTAAAAACGTTGAAACTGTCCTGTGGCGCGGTCAAAGCGGTTTAAGCCGTTGTATGTTCCCACCCATAACACACCCTGACGGTCTTCGTAGAGCGTAATGGTCAGGCTGCTCGACAACGACGTAGAATCCTCCGAGCGGTGTTTATAGACGGTAAACGTATAGCCGTCATAGCGGTTCAGACCATCCTGCGAACAAAACCACATAAAACCATACTGGTCTTGCAGCATGGACAACACCGTACATTGGGATAATCCCTGCTCAGTGCCAATGCGCCGAAATGCCAACGATTGGGCAAATACATAGTCGGCTGCCATGAGTGCCACCGCCGCCACAAACCATCGTATCACGTTTTTCATAGACGTACCACAGATGTACCAAGATTCAGCATCATTAAATCTCTTTCAAAAGTGCTTGTTGATACCGCCCTCACCCCCTTTCCGCTTCGCTTCAAGCACCCTCTCCCAATGGGAGAGGGATGGGGTGAGGGTACTTT
>Ga0272446_1000709_pt1:50000-51116 | contig 51116 bp, 29 predicted proteins | sample YNPCB0061_FD_194587 | JGI IMG/M metagenome (GOLD analysis project Ga0272446, IMG submission 194587) | Hot spring microbial mat communities from Yellowstone National Park, WY, United States - YNP-CB-006-1 | ecosystem: Environmental > Aquatic > Thermal springs > Hot (42-90C) > Sediment... | reverse complement strand
GGCCGGACGGAACGGATCGAGACGACTGCGCCGAGGCGCGAGGCGCGGGAGTGAGCCTGGGCGCGCACCCAGGGCACGAAGCCGACGGCCGCCAGAGCGAGGGGGAGGAGAAGGAGCACAGCAGCGGCGGTGGCGAGGCGACGGCGGCGCATACGTGGGTCGACGATAGCGCGGCGCACGGGCAGGTGCCAAGGTGGCCATTGCGGGCCACCGAAACGGACAGCGTGGAAGGGGCGGGACGATCCGTCGCGGGACAAAAAAAAAGAACTCCGCAACGGTTGGTTACGGAGTTCTTGGGAGATAATCCCGGCGGCTACCTACTCTCCCACACGGTCGCCCATGCAGTACCATCGGCTCCGAGGAGCTTGACTTCCGAGTTCGGGATGGGATCGGGTATGGCCTCCTCGATATCGCCACCGGAAAGGGGTGGAGCGTCCAGGGAAGCTGGTGCGACGCGAGGTCGCAGCTCCAACTTCGCGGGCGAAAAGAACTCGATGAATACCTTAGGGGTAGGTCAAGCCTCACGGCCGATTAGTACCGGTTAGCTCCGCAGGTTACCCTGCTTCCACACCCGGCCTATCCACCACGTAGTCTACGTGGGGCCTTTAGGTCTTGCGACGGGACACCTGGTCTCGAGGCCGGCTTCCCGCTTAGATGCTTTCAGCGGTTATCCGTTCCGCACTTGGCTACCCGGCTATGCTCCTGGCGGAACAACCGGATCACCAGAGGTGCGTCCACCCAGGTCCTCTCGTACTATGGGCAGCTCCTCTCAAGTGTCCTACGCCCACGGCAGATAGGGACCGAACTGTCTCACGACGTTCTAAACCCAGCTCGCGTACCGCTTTAATCGGCGAACAGCCGAACCCTTGGGACCTGCTCCAGCCCCAGGATGCGATGGGCCGACATCGAGGTGCCAAACCGCGCCGCCGATGTGAACTCTCAGGCGCGATCAGCCTGTTATCCCCAGAGTACCTTTTATCCGATAAGCGATGGCCCTTCCATGTGGAACCACCGGATCACTAACGCCTGGTTTCCCACCTGCTCGACTTGTCAGTCTTACAGTTAAGCTCCCTTATGCGTTTGCACTCTACGCCTGGTTTCCAATCAGGCTGAGGG
>Ga0272446_1000709_pt1:0-45000 | contig 51116 bp, 29 predicted proteins | sample YNPCB0061_FD_194587 | JGI IMG/M metagenome (GOLD analysis project Ga0272446, IMG submission 194587) | Hot spring microbial mat communities from Yellowstone National Park, WY, United States - YNP-CB-006-1 | ecosystem: Environmental > Aquatic > Thermal springs > Hot (42-90C) > Sediment... | reverse complement strand
CGCTCGCCGGGCCTTTCGCCCCGCGACCACGTGTCCCCAAGACGTTCCCTCACGAGGCATCCATGTTCAGCTGGGCGTTGAAGAAGATCTTCGGCACTTCCCACGAGCGCGCTGTTCGTCGCATGCAGCCCAAGGTCGCTGCCATCAACGCCCTCGAGCCCACCATCTCGGCCCTCTCCGACGACGAGCTGCGCGCCAAGACCGCCGAGTTCCGGCAGAGGCTCGCCAACGGCGCCACCCTCGACGACATCCTCATCGAGGCGTTCGCCGTCTGCCGCGAAGGCGGCAAGCGCGCCCTGCGCATGCGCCATTTCGACGTCCAGCTCATGGGCGGCATGGTCCTTCACAAGGGCGCCATCGCCGAAATGAAGACCGGCGAGGGGAAGACCCTCGTGGCCACCCTCCCCCTGTACCTCAACGCCCTCGAAGGAAAGGGATGCCACCTCGTCACCGTCAACGACTACCTCGCCAGGCGCGACGCCGAATGGATGGGACGCCTCTACAAGTTCTTAGGCATGTCCGTCGGCGTCGTCGTCGCCCAGCAGTCCGACCAGGAGAAGCGCCGCGCCTACCAGTGCGACATCACCTACGGCCAGAACAACGAGTTCGGCTTCGATTACCTGCGCGACAACATGAAGTTCAGTGCCCTCGACTATGCGCAGCGCCCCCTTCACTACGCCATCGTCGACGAGGTCGACTCCATCCTCATCGACGAGGCCCGCACGCCGCTCATCATCAGCGGCCAGGGCGAAAAGTCCTCCGAGAAGTACCGTGTCATCAACGAGATCATCCCTCGCCTCCGCCTCGACGAGCACTACGTCGTCGACGAGAAGAACCACTCCGTGACCCTCACCGACGAAGGCGTCGAAGCCGCCCAGAAGCACCTCGGCATCTCCAACCTCTACGACCCGATCCATCTAGAGTCGTTGCACATCCTTAACCAGTGCTTGCGCGCCCACACCCTCTACAAGCGCGACGTCGCCTACATGGTGAGCGAGGACGGCAAGATCCTCATCATCGACGAGTTCACAGGCCGCGTGCTGCCCGGCCGTCGCTGGTCTGACGGGCTGCATCAGGCCATCGAGGCCAAGGAGAACGTGCGCATCCAGGAGGAGAACCGGACCCTCGCGACCATCACCTTCCAGAACCTCTTCAGGCTCTACAAGAAGCTGGCAGGCATGACGGGCACCGCCGACACCGAGGCCGCCGAGTTCCACAGCACTTACAAGCTCGACGTCGTCGTCATCCCCACCAACAAGACCTGCGTGCGTGTCGACCACGAGGACATCGTCTACAAGACCGAGCGCGAGAAGTTCACCGCCGTCATCAAGGAGATCCTCGAGTGCCACGAGCGCGGCCAGCCCGTGCTCGTCGGCACCACGAGCGTGGAGAAGAGCGCAGCCATCTCCAAGATGCTCACCAAGAAGAAGATCCCTCACAACGTGCTCAACGCCAAACACCACGAACGTGAGGCCTACATCGTCGCGCAGGCTGGCCGCAAAGGCGCCATCACCGTCTCCACGAACATGGCCGGACGCGGCACCGACATCATCCTCGGCGGCAACCCCGAGATGCTCGCCAGGATGGAGTTCCTCGAATCCGGACGCCTTCCCGACGCGGAGCCCGAAGAGTTCGCCAAGGTGGTCGACAGACATGAGCAGGAGTGCGCGCGGGAACACGAGGAGGTCGTCGAGCTCGGCGGGCTGCACATCGTCGGCACCGAACGCCACGAGTCACGCCGCATCGACAACCAGCTCCGAGGACGTGCCGGCCGACAGGGCGACCCCGGGTCCAGCCGGTTCTACCTCTCACTGGAAGACGACCTGATGCGCATCTTCGCCGGTGACCGTGTCAAGCAGCTCATGGACAGGATGGGCATGCCCGACGACGAGCCCATCGAGCATCCATGGGTCACCAAGAGCATCGAGAACGCGCAGACCAAGGTCGAGGAGCGCAACTTCGACATCCGCAAGAACCTGCTCGAGTACGACGACGTCATGAGCGCACAGCGCAAGACGGTCTACGAGATCCGTCAGCAGCTACTCGAGGGCCGGTATGAGCCGGAGCAGCTCGACGAGCTGGGCAAGCCCACCGGGCGTCCCCGCGTCATTGAGCCCCGTGCGGAGCTGGTCGAGGTCGCGCGCCCTGTGATCGGCCAACTGCTTGGCATGTTCCTGGAGCAGCCGATCCAGCCGAAGCGGGTCGACGGCAAGCTGGTCGAGATCGAGCCTTCCGATCTCGAGGGCGGCAAGCTGGTGGAGTGCGACTCGCTGCAGCGCGAGATCTACTCGCTGTGGGGCGTGAAGGTTTCTCCCGTCGATTATCAGAACGATCCTGCGGGCCTGTACCATGAGCTGCTCCGGCTGGTTCCGCAGTCGTTGACCGAGCAGCGCGAACGCGCTCTGGATCTGCTGGACCGCATCATCGGAGCGATGGTCGAGGAATCGTGTCCTGCGAATCGTCCGCCCGAGGACTGGGACTGGGCGGGCATCCGCGAGGGTTTCGAGCAGCACTTCGCGGTCAAGCCGGAGGGAGCTGAGGACATTGGGGATCAGGAGATGCTGGCGCGGGAGCTGTACAGGATCGCCGAGGCCGCGTTCGAGGCGCGGGAGAAGGAGCTCGGCCCCGAGCTGTTGCTGCGCGTGTTCCGCCACATCTACCTCGAGGAGATCGACAAGGCTTGGGTCGACCACCTGACGAACATGGACCACCTTCGAGACGGCATCGGCCTGCGTGGATACGGACAGCGGGATCCGAAGCAGGAGTACAAGAAGGAGGGGTTCAACATGTTCATCAACATGATGGCTGCGGTGTCATCGAACGTAGCCACCAAGCTCATGCGGGTTCGCGTCCAGAGGCAAGAAGAGGCAGCCGAGATGGAGGCGGAAGACGCAGCGAGGCGAGAGGCAGCGCTTCAGGCAGCGCGTGCGCGGCACGGCTATGAGCCGGGCGAGCCCGAGGCGGCCGCTGTGCTTCAGGCGGCGCCTGCCCAGCGTGCGGCGCCGAAGATCGGGCCCAACGACCCCTGTCCTTGCGGCTCGGGCAAGAAGTTCAAGAAGTGCCACGGCTCCTTCGCCGACGACAAGGAAGCGTCGGACGGATGACCGGCCCGCGAGCAGCCACCCGCAAGGCAGGCCCCGTCGTGGTCGTGCGATCACAAGGAGGGCCACACGACGTGCCGTCGCCCACCATTCGAACGCGCGCCCGTCGCATGTTGGAGGCCCTGGACCACGCAGACTGTGAGCTGACGGTGGTGCTGGTCGACGACGACTCGATGCGCGAGCTGAACAAGACCTGGCGCGGCAAGGACGCGACCACCGACGTGCTGTCCTTTGCGATGCGCGAAGGCGAATACGCCGAGTTGAACCCGCAGCTTCTGGGTGACGTCGTGATCTCGGTTCCGGCGGCGTCGAGGCAAGCGTCACGGGCGCGACGCACTACGGTCGACGAGGTGACGATGCTGCTCGCCCACGGGTTGCTTCACCTGCTGGGCTACGATCACCAAACGCCGTCCACGCATCGCGACATGGTTCGCCGCACACGGCTGCTGGTGGATGCAGCAATTGTGGGGGGCAAGCGTCACGCTACCAATAGAAGGTGACGCCGCCGCGGAGCATGCCGCCGCCGGACGTGTTGGTGGTCTGGCCTGTCTCGGGGTCGGTGAACTCGGGAACGTCGCGCGCCCCGGCGTCGGTGCGACCTCGGATGAAGCCGACGAGGTCGAAGTTGAGCGAGACGGGTGGCGTGAGCCTGACCTCGAGGCCTGCGCCTAGCTGCCCGCCGAAGTAGCTGTAGTTCTCGATGCGGCTGCGATCGTCGTAGATGTCGACGCTGGCGGAGGACCAGCCCAAGCCTCCGAGCATGTAGAACTGCACGACGTTTTTCGGGTTGGCGTAGACGAGCGCGGAGACGGAGAAGGGAACTTCGCTTCGACGATGGCCGAGGTAGTCACGGCCGCCTACGAGGTCGAGACCGAAGTCCAGGGCGAAGTGACGTTCGGGGCGCACCCGGAAGGTGAATCCCAGGCCGCCCATGCCTGCGGTGTCGGCCTGGTGGCTGTCCATCATGACCCCGAGCAGGTGCAGGTTGAAACCCCACATGCGGTGGTAGGCGCGTTTCGGAGGTGGCGGCGGCGGGGGAGGCGTCAGCACGTAGCGCGGCGGTTGTCGCACGACGACGACCGGCGGCGGTGGTGGGGGCGTCTGCTGATAGATGACGACAGGCGGGGGGCTCGCAGGCGCCGCAGGCGTGCCCGTGGTTTTGGGCGCCGTCGCGGGCGGAGGAACGGGCGTGGGAGGCGGAAGCTCCGGAGGCGGCGCCGTTGTCGCGGGGGGCACGTCCTCGCAAAACCAAGAGCCGGGCGGGCACGCAGGGTTGGTGTCCTGCGCGTGCGTGGTGGCAGGAGCAAGGACGAGGGCAGCTACGGCAAGGCTGGTGGTGCTGGTTCGCATCGCAACGGCCTCCTTTGAGGCTATCATCGATAGTAGCAATCCAGGTGCCAGATGCCACTCACCGCTGAAGTCCACAGGCCATACCGGAGAATGCCCTTATCGCACGGCGTGGTGCAAGGTCGCCAAGACGAGACGTGGCCCAGTCTCCACGGCTCCCTGTGATCGGTGGTTCACATGGGAGCGAGGCGCCCCTATGCCGGGCTCTGGATGATGCAAGGCACAGCCGATCGGATGGAGCACTTATGCCGTCAGTGATTCTGAAGCCAGGTCATGTTCAGCCCCTCTGGTCGGGGCACCCGTGGGTGTACGCGCAGGCGATCGATCGCATCGAAGGAGGAGCGACGGCCGGCTGCGAAGTTTCGGTGCTCGACCCGAGGGGCAACCTCTTGGGCAGAGGCTTCTACTCGCCAGCCTCTGCGATCCCGGTGCGGATCGCCGTGCGAGACGCGACAACGCCGCTCGGAGCGGCGTGGATACGGGACCGTCTGTCGCGGGCTCATCAGCTACGCCATGAGATTGGCTTACCAACGCCACGAACGGACGGGTATCGGCTGGTGCATTCGGAGGGCGACCATCTGCCTGGCCTGATCGTGGATCGGTTCCACGACGTGGTGGCGGTGCAGATCAACACCATCGGGATGAAGGTACGTCAGGACCAGGTCTTCGACGCGATCGAAGGCGTGCTGGGCGTCAAGACGATTGTGGATCGGACGCCGGCGACGTACTCGAAGAGCGAAGGGTTCAGTCCGGGTTCGGGCGTGGTGCGAGGGGACGAGAGGCTGGGGGCGTTCCGCTTCACGGAGCGAGGGCTGAGCTATGAGATCCCGCTCGAGCTGGGGCAGAAGACGGGCTACTACTTCGACCAGCGGTCGTTGCGTGCGCGGGTGGAGCAACTGGCGCGGGGGCGGCGCGTGTTGGATGCCTATTGCTACGTCGGCTCGTTTGCGATGTCGGCGGCACGAGGCGGCGCGCGTTCGGTGTTGGCGGTGGACGAGAACGTATTGGCGCTGGAGGTGGGGGCGAGGTGCGCTGCGGCCAATGGGCTGGGCGACCGGGTTTCGTTCGTGCGTGGGTCAGCGCAGGAAACACTCGCGGCGGTCGGGCGTGAGGGCGGATACGATCTGGTGATCCTGGATCCGCCGAGCCTGGCGCCATCGCAGCGTTCGCTCGATCGTGCGATGGCTGCGTACCGGCAGCTTGCGGCGGCCGGCTGTCGGGCGACGAAGCCCGGAGGTTTGATGATCCTATGCTCGTGCTCAGCCGCGGTTTCGATGGACGCGTTGACGCGGGCGGTGGCGCTGGGTGCTCGAGACGCGCGGACGACCGCGACGGTGCTAGAGCGGATCTTCCAGGGTGCGGATCACCCGGTACCGGCGGCCTTCACCGAAGGCCTGTATCTCAAGAGCGTTCTGGTGCGCATCGATTCTTGGTGAATGGTGACGATGGCAAACGTACACCGCGCTCGCCGACGCAACCGGAATGAAGTAGGCATGCACGCGATGGTACGTGCAAGGCAAGAGGCGTCCCATTGGCGTTGGGGCTCTGAAAGGTCCGGTGCCGTGGTATGCTCGGCGCCGCGATCCCGGGCGAGGTCGCACCCATGACGGGGGGCTTGGCAGACGCCGATCCGAGGGACGGTCCGGAGGTCGCGAGCGCGACATGCCCTGGATGCGGAGGACGTGTCGATCCTTTGCGGGCGGGACACGTTGCCATCTTGGACGACCAGTTCAAGTACTTCTGCGGATGGGCCTGTCGGGAGCGGTACCTGGGAGGAATGGGCGTCACGCAGGACGCGGCGGCGTTGCAGCAGGAGCGATCGACGACGCCGGACGCGGGGGCTTCGACACGGGCGGACCCGCCCGGTTCCTCGGTTGACTCGGGCGGCGTGGCGTCGGGCGCACCATGGACCGAGTACGTGGAACCTCTCGAGGAGGTTGATGCCGAAGCGATCGTGCCGACAAGGTCGAGGTCGGACACCGGAACGCTACTGCTGCTGAGCGCCACCGTGCTGGGCGTGCTGGCGGTGGCGCTTGCGTTGGTGGGCACGTCAGCGTGGATGCTGACGGCGAGGCTGCTGGTGGCCGTTGCCGGCGCGGGGCTGCTGGTGGCACGGTCCATCGTCGTGGCGGGCGACCCGTCGGATCCGCATCCCGCCGCGATACACGGACCTGGTCTGCTGGCGGCGTCGGTAGCGGTCTGGGCGAGGATCACGGGTAACGATGTCGCCGACGAGGCTGCGGTGCTGACGGGGCTGTTCGTGGTCTCGGCGGGCGCGGCGATGCAACTCGTGGAGCAGGTGCGTCGACCGTCGCAGCTCGCCGTGGCCGCGTGCCAGGAGGCGCTCGACGTACCGGCGCGGCGAGTGGTCCCCGGGGGGTATTCGATTGTGGCGGCGTCGACGTTGCGACCTGGCGAGGAGATTCTGATTGACGCTGGGGAGACGGTGCCGGCAGACGTGCTGATCAGCGCGGGCGACGCGACGGTGTTGCGCTGGAGCGGCGCCAGGAGCGCGACACACAAGCAACCTGGGGACGCGATGGTGGCGGGGGCGCGGATCATTTCGGGGCGATTGCGCGCGACGGTGACGTGGACGGGGATGGACCGGGCGTGGCTGCGTTCCACCGCGGATCCGGCACGATCGGCGCACGTCCGCTCGGCCATCGCACGCAACGCGCGCTTGACCGTGGAACGTTGGGCGCTTGCGAGCGGAGCGTTGGCTGGTTTGGCCGCGTTCGTGAACGGCCTGCCCACCGCACGCGTCATCTTGGCAACGGCGGCGGCTCATGCGTCGATCGCGTCGTTCGCGATTGCGGCGGTGCCAGCCGCCCTGGTGCTGCGGGGCGTGGTCCAGTCGCTGGGTCACGGGGTTTGCTACCGGGACGCGGCGGCATGGGATCGGGCCGCACACGCGACGGCGATGGTGTTCGTCGCGCGCGGCACGCTGCTGCTCGGGGAACCTCAGGTGGCCGAGATCGTCGGGCTTGGAGAATGCACGGTCGAGAAGCTCCTGTCGCTGGCTGCTGGTGCGGAGACGGCGGCATCGGACGCGATCGCGCTGTCGGTGCATCGTGCCGCGCGGGACCGCGGCGTGGAGGCGGACGCGGTACGAAGTCCGACGGTGATACCAGGGCTGGGTGTGACCGCGGTGACCTCGAACGGCGAGGCGTTGTGTGTGGGGAGCCGCGCGCTGATGCTGCGTGAGCATGTGAGCATGGCGCGGGTCGAGAGCAAGCTCGCCGAGTTGGAGGCGCTGGGCCGGACCGTCTTGATGGTGGCGGTCGGTGGGAAGCTGGTCGGGTTCGTGGGGCTGCAGGACGGGCTGCGGACGGGAGCGCGGGCTGCGGTGCAGCACCTGCTGGACGCGCGAGTGGAAGCGGTGCTTCTGTCGGGTGACGCGCGTGAGACGTGCGAAGCGATTGCGCGATCGCTGGACATTGAGCACGTGCGTCCGGAGGTGTTGCCTGCTGACCGGGCTGGAGAGATCCGGAGGTTGGCGGAATCGGGCGCGACGGTGGCGGTGGTGGGCCGTCCTGGCGCCGACGATTCGGCTCTGGGAGCGGCGGACGTCGCGGTCGCGATGGATGCAGCGGGTTCGACGAGTGGGGAGTGGGCCGTGACGCTCGCGGGCGACGACGTGCGCGACGCGGCGAGGGCGGTGGTCGGGGCTCGTCGAACGCGTCGTCAAGCGCAGACGTCGTTCGTCATCGCGGTGGCGCCGGGGATCGCCGCATCGCTGGCGATTGCTTTCGGCCTGGTTCCTGCGGCGTACTCGCCGTTGGCGGTGCTGCTGGGCGCGATTGGGGCGAGCCTGTACGCCCGCGGGACGGACGAGGCGGGACCATCCGGGCAAGGAAGCTCCGCTCAGAGCTGAAGCCTGGCAATCTCGGCCGCGAGGGACGGGTCGTCGGCACGTTGAGCAATCAGCAGGGCATCGTGTCGATAGCGGGCGGCGTCGGCGACACGCCGGGTTGCTCGCGCGACGCGGGCCAAGGTTAGCAGGACGCGGGCGTGCTCCGTGGAAAAAGGTTCGACGATGGCGAGCATCTCGCTCAGAATCTGCTCGGCTTCGTCGTAGCGTTCGGCACCGGCGAGGGCGTCTCCCAGCTTTCGACCGAACATGACGACGGCGAGGTCGGGATCGTCGAGTTCGCCGCGCCCGACCTCGGCGCGCGCATGCGCGAGCCCCATGCGGAAGAACTCGACCGCGCCATCGGCGTCATCGCATTGCAAGGCAAAGGCGCCGATACGATCGAGCAGAAGCAGCGCCCCGAAGGTGTCGCCAGCGGCCAGGGCATAGCGGGCGCGCACCTCCATGGGGAAGGACTCTTCGGCGGCCAGTTCGGCGGCGGCTTCGTAGAGCTGTCGCGCGGCGGTTGCGGGCATGGTGCTCAACACCAGGTCGCGCAGCAGGGGGTGGAACATGTGGAAGGCAGCATCCCTGCTGACGAGCAGGCCGGATTCGACGAGCTCGCGAGCGGCGTGGTGCACTGGCGTGCCGTCGCCGACGAGCCGTGCGATCTGGTCGGTGCGCGCGCCATCGCCAAGCACGGCGACGATTTGCAGAACGCGGCGCTGATGGCGGCTGAGCAGGGCGATGCGAGATGTGACGAGGTCGCCCAGGGAAGACGGGGGTACGCCGCCACCATCCTCGACGAAGCGAGCGGCAAGGGTGACGAACAGCGCCGAGGCCGGAGATCGGATCGTCTGCGCGAGCACTGCTCTGGTTTCGTCGTTCTCGACGATGGACAACGCGCGTTCGGGATCGAGGCGGTCGAGCGTCACGGGCTGCCATGGGTCGGCCAGGCCAGCGGGAGCCGCAGGCGAATGGGTAGCAACGACGAGCACGGGCCCATCGCAGCCGCGCGGGACGAAGTCGATGAACGCGTTCCTGCTCACGCCGTCGATCCCGTCGAGGTCATCGATGATGAGGACGACCGCCGCATCGCGAGCGCGTTGCAAGGCAGCGGTGGCCGCCCAATGCAGGGCGTCGACGGCAGAGCGGCGAACCTCGGCCGGGGTGGAGGATGGCGGAGGTTGCCGCGGGCCGGGGTGGAAGAGCATGGACAGGCCCGCCCTGGCAGACGCGGAGGCGCCGGGCCATTGGGGCGGGAAGGCGCCTTGGGGCGGTAGGCTTGCGAGCCCGCGCACAGCGCATCGTAGGGCATGCCAGGCGACACCTGCTCGCCACGGGTCAGGCTCCACGTGGACGACGATGTGGCCGCGTCGCGCGGCGCGGGAAGCGAGCTCGCGGACGAGGCTTGTGCGCCCGGTGCCGGGCTCACCGACGACGCGGAAGGCTTCGAGGTGCGCGTTCATGCTCTGCAGCGCGCCGAGCAGGGTTGCGAGCTCGCGGTCGCACCCGACGAGCGCTCGGCGAGTGCCTGGGGGAAGTTCGGCGACAGGCGCCGGCATGAGAACGTGCTGAGCAACGGGCGGGGATGGTCGAAGCGGTGCGCCGCAATCGCCACAGAACCTGGAAGGAAGACGAACCAGGTGCTTGCAGTTGGGGCAGCGGGTGAAGTCACCGCGGCTGTCGGCTCCCAGCGATGCGACGGCGACGGTTTCGAACGCAGCAAGGGACTCGGCGAACTCCTGTGCGGACTGGAATCGGTCCGCCCGGTTCTTTTCCAACGCGCGCAACGTGATCGCGACGAGGCTATCCGGGATGTTGCGGCCCGGAACGAGGGATCGGGGATCTGGCGGAGCGGCCGTGAGGTGAAGGAGCAAGGCTTGCGTGGGCGTGGGAGCTTCGAACGGCAGACGGCCGGTCAGCAGGACGAACAGGATGACGCCGACGGAGTACAGGTCGCTGCGTGGGTCCAGGGTATCGCCGCGGCACTGCTCGGGGGACATGTAGTCGGGCGTTCCGCAGACGGTTCCTGCGGCGGTGATGCTGACGTCGTCGCTTGCGCTGAAGAGCTTGGCGAGGCCGAAGTCGACAACCTTGATGAAGTCCTCCCCGGTGCGAAGCTGCTCGACGATGATGTTGTCGGGCTTGAGATCACGATGGACGATGCCGAGCTGATGGGCCTCGGACAGGACGTCGAGGAGCTGACGCACGATGGAGATGACGCGCGGTATCTCGAGAGGACCATCTTCCGCCACGACACGGGCGAGGTCACGTCCTCGAACGTACTCCATCACGAGGTAGTACTGACCGTCCTGCGTGCGTCCGAAGTCGATGACGGCGAGGGAGTGGGGGTGATTGAGGCGGGAAGCCGCGCGTGCTTCCCGGATGAAGCGCCTGGCGGTGGCCTCGTCGCCGACGAGGTGGGAGTGGACGATCTTGACCGCGACGGTGCGGCCCAGGTTGGTCTGCTCGGCTCGATACACGCAGGCCATGCCGCCGGTGCCGATGAGCTCCTGGATGACGTAGCCGCCCGGGAGCACGCAACCGATACGACCATCTCGCGAAGGCGGGGCAGGGGGATGGCAGCTCGGGCAGATGCCGTTGGGCGGGAGCTCGTTGGAGCAGAGGGGACGTCGAGCCATCTACCGACCTGTCGATACGGGGCGGGCGTTCGCCGAGATTCGGAAGTTGATGGGAGCACACCGGGCGGCTGGGATCCAGCGGGAGCGACAGCTCCTTGGCAGACGAGCGAGGATGGCACCGGATGGAAGATGCTCTGGCGAGCCCGTGAACCGATCTAGAGTCTTGGCGATTCATGGCAGCGCGACGACACTCCAATCCCGACCGGTGGGGGAGGCTCGTTCGCCTGGTGCAGGCGCTGGCTTGCGTTCTGATCGTGACCAGCGCGGGCGGTGTGAACGCGCAGGCGCAGGAAGCGAGGGGTGCGGACGCGATCGTGATCGGGGAACCCGGCCCACTGGACGACGTCATCAACCTGCCCGTCAGGCGTGTGGAAGTCGTACAGACGGGGAGCCGGTGGACGTCGCCTGCGGCGGTCCGGTCGGTGAAGCCAGGCGAGCCGATGACGGCAGCGGTGGCACGTCGTGCGGCGCGGGAGCTACTCGACACGGGAGGGTTCGCGAGGCTGGAGGTGCGTGCGTATCGAGAAGGGGACGGCGCGGTGCTTCGTCTGGAGTGCGTTCCCCGTCGGCTTGTCACAGCTCGGCGGGTTTCGGGCACCCCGATCGACGAGGGGGATCTGTGGCGCGAGGCTGGCGTATCGTCCGAAGAGGAGCTGACGGAGGAGCGTCTGACGGAGCTGGGGCGTGTTCTTCGCGAGGCATTGCGTGCGCGTGGTTTCTGGTCTGCCGCGGTGCAGGTCGAGACGCGCCCGACCGATGATCCGATGCGCGTGGTGTTGAGCGTGGAGGTCAACGCGGGATCGCCGAGACGAATCGCGGATCGCGTGATGGTGTTGCCGAGCGTGCGAGCCGAGGCGCTGAACGATGTGGTGAAGGGCTACGGAGTCGACGCTGGCGATCGGGCGGACGAGGTTGCCTTGCGCGCCGCGGACCTGGCTCTGACCGAGCAGCTCCAATCGCGTGGATATGCGAGTGCGTCGGTGGCGCATCGCCTGCTGACGACAGCAGGCTGGACGTATCTGTACGTGTACGTGACGCCGGGTCCGAGGACGCTGCTGCGATTCGAGGGGAACGAGACGTTCGACGCGGACCGGCTGGCGGCGGTGGTGGACTTCGATCACGAGACGGACCGCAGTCCGACGCACATCGCGGAGAAGCTGCGGAAATTCTATCAGAGGGCGGGGTTCCTCGACGTAGCGATCGAAGTCGAGCGCAGGGGATCGGCGACGGACCCCGAGCAGGAGCTGGTATTCAAGGTACGCGAGGGAGAGGTGGTGCGGGTGGTGTCGAGGGTATACCCGTGCCTGCGGGGGGGGCCGCGTTCGGCGAGCGAGGTGACGGCGGAGATCGACTCGTTCCTGGAGGAGGAGCTGCCTGGCGGCGATCTGATCGGTCCGGTGGACCCTGGCGTGGTGGACGATACGATGGGGCCGACGGCGGGGCGAGGCGCGCGACCCGCGCCGTTCGTCGCGGAGCCGACGCAGACGTACGTGCCCGACGTATACGAGCGAGCGGTGAAGCACGTACAGGATCTGTACCGGAGCGAGGGCTATCTTTCGGCGACGGTTGGGCCGGTGCAGATCATCCGGCGCGCCTGTTCGACGCAGTCCCCCCCGGGTCGTTGCATCGCGTTGCCGCTTGCGGCGACCCCGGCGAACGCTTGCGTGTTCGACACGCGGAACATTCCGCGGGAAGAGCCGGAGGCGGACCCGCGTCTGCAATGCCGACCGGACCCGGCGCGAGGCGTGACGTGCGAACCGCGGTTGTGGCTGCGAATTCCGGTGAAGCTCGGCCCGGCGGCGACCCTGTACGATGTGGCGTTCGAAGGCAACCGGGCGATGACCGAGGCGCAGCTTCTCGAGGAGGCCGAGCTGAAGCTGGGCGCGCCTGCGTCGAATCTGGAGCTGGAGCAAGCTCGCCGACGCGTGCTGGCTGCGTACCACGAGCTGGGGTTCGCCTACGCGGAGGTACGTGCGGATCTGGATCTATCGTCGGATCGCACGCGGGCGCGGGCACACTTCACGGTCAACGAAAGCCAGCAGGTGTTTGTGGAACGCATCGTGGTGACGGGGGCCACGCGCACGAGCCATTCTCTGATCTTGGGGCGCGTTGCGCTGCGGGTGGGCCAGCCGTATCGGCAGAGCGACATCCGCAAGACGGAAGAACGGATTGCGACGCTGGGCACGTTCTCGAGCGTGTCGGTGTCGCTGCAGGATCCGTACGTGCCGGCGAAGCGCAAGGTGGTGATCATCCACGTGCAGGAGAGGGTGCCGCAGTATCTGGACATCCGGCCGGGCTTCTCGACGGGCGAAGGCTTTCGGGTCCAGACGGAGTACGGTCACATCAACATCGCGGGCGAAGCGATCCAGCTTACGCTTCGGTTGCGGCTCAGCTACCTGCCGGACCTGTTCATTCAGGATCCGGCCGTGCGAACGAACCTGGGGACGCTGCCGCTCAGCCAGCGTCTCGAGCGCCACAACACGGTGTCCGTGCTGTTCCCGGAGGTCGGGCTGGGGCCGCTCATCTCGCTCGGTGTCGATGGGGCCGACGTCCGGTCGAACGCACGCGACTTCGGGTTGACGAAGAACGCTGTGTCCACTGCGCTGACCTACCGGCCCGTGCGGACATTCACGACGAGCCTGGGCGGGTCGCTGGAGCGCAACGACGTCGCGATCTTCGGCGGCGAGTCGGTGGACCAGTACCTTCAGCGCCCGGGTGTGACGTCGGATCTGCGTCGGCTGCTTCTGGCGCCGGACGGGTTGACGTACGCGGTGGCGGAGAGGTGGACAGCGATGTGGGATCGGCGGGACAACCCGCTAGGGGCGACGCGGGGGACGGTGTTGGGCGGGACGGTGGAGCACGTGCGGGCGTTCCCCGCGGAGGACAACCCGAACACGATCACGAGCGACTTCATTCGGGTTTCGGCGGTGATTTCCGGGTATGTGCGGCTGTCGAAGAGGGGGCTGTCGCTGGCGGCGAGCCTGAGAACAGGCCGGGCGTTCCAGCTCATGGCGGACTCGAAGACCTACCCGGACCGCCTGTTTTTCCTGGGCGGGGTGGACAGCCTGCGAGGGTTCTTGCCGGACTCGGTCGTACCTCAGGATGTCGCGGAGAAGATCCTTCAAGACCAGGCGCTTCCCCGCACGGATCCGGCCAAGCTGACGGTAGACAAGGTGGCGATCCGGGGCGGCGACGTGTTCGTCAACCCGAGGGCGGAGCTCCGGATCCCGCTGTCGGGCATCGTGCAGACCACGTTGTTCATGGACGCGGGGAACTTGTGGGTCGATCCACGGAGCATCGAGCCGTGGAAGCTTCGGTACGCGGCGGGCTCCGGGTTGCGGGTAGGCACGCCCATTGGACCGCTAGCGTTCGACTACGGGGTGAACCTGGATCGCCGTCCATGGGAGGACTTCGGGGCGTTCCACTTCTCGATCGGGCTATTCTGAGGGCGGTGCGGACGGTCGATGGCACGCGGCAGGGCGGGTAGACCGGGGTCTTGCGAAATTCTTCCTTGCAGATCCTTCCCGAGCCGAGGGTTCCGTGCCATGTTCTCCGAGCCGGTTTCTTCAAAGATATCCCGGCGTTCGCGGAACACGAACGTGATCGAGGACCAGCTTCGAGAAGAACGTCGAGCCCTGGCGTCCAGGGCGCAGGCGGTCCTGCGCGCGCAGATGCGTGGCGTGCTGGCGACCATTCCACCGGACGCCCGCGAGGCGCGGAGCATGAAGGTCGCGGCTGCGGTAGCAAGCACCACGACCTGGGCCAGGGCGCGCACGGTGGCAACCGTCGCCTCGGGGTTCGGTCCATGGCAGCAGATGCAGGATGCCGTGGCGCAGCTCGCGCGGCGCGAGGGCAAGCGTGTGGCGGTCGTGTCCGCGGAGCAGGAAGGACGGGTAGGTCACGAGGCCGACGACGGTCTCGATGATGGCAGCAGCGCGACACTGACGGCAGTGTCCAATCTACGCGGCTCGATCGATTTGCTGGTCGTGCCGGTGTACGCCGCGGATCCGGAGGGTCACTTCGTGGGTGACGACACGGGTCTGCAACAAGCGGCGATCGGATGGCTCGCACCGGTTGCGAGCATCGCGATCGCGTTCGACTTCCAGTTGATCCCGGAGTCTCCCGTGACGGCAGGGGACAAGTCGGTGCAATGGATTGCGACCGACGTCCGGGTCATCGAGGCTCGGGCGGCCGGTTCCGACGCGGATGTGTCGGGCAGGCCGTCTCTGGCAGCCAAGGAGGACCGTCGTGCCCGACAACATCCTGACGATGGTGATGCTCGTCATTCTGGCGGGGGTCGCGATCGGATTTGCGTTCGTCTGGTTTCAGAGCCGCAAGCAAACCCAGCTACTGAGCGAGGAGGTCGATCGGCTTCGTCGAAATGAGAAGGAGATAGAGCAGCAAGCGGAGCGGCGGGCGCAAGAGCTTGTGGCGGCGGCGCGTCGTGAGCTGGAGCAGGAGAAAGACGCGCGGGTACTGGAGGCCGAAGGGCGGCTGAAGGTGATCGAGTCGCAGATCAAGGCGACGGAGGCCAAGGTTGCGGCGGCGGACGCGCGGGTGCTCGAGGCGGAGGTCAAGGCCCGGGAGCTGATTCTCAAGGCGCGGGAGACCGCGGAGGGGGAGGCTGCGCGGGCGGCGGCGGAGTCGACGCTACGGATCAAGCAGCAGGAGGAGCGACAGGCCCGACGGGAGCAGGTTCTTCGCGAGAAGGAGGATCTGCTGGCGTCGCGAGAGCTCGACCTGACACGTCGTGAGAAGGCGCTTCAGACGCGCGAGCAACAGATCCAGGCGTCCGAAGCGAAGGCGGCGGAGCTGGTGGAGGCGCAGCAGCGGAAGCTCGAGGAGATCGCCGGGATGACGGCGGACCAAGCGCGCGGCGTGCTGATGGACCAGCTTCGGGAAGAGGCGCGGAGAGCGTCGGCCAACGAAGCGAAACGGATCGAGGACGAGGCGCGCGAGGAAGCGGAGAAGCGCGCCAAGCGGGTGATCGGCATCGCGATCCAGAGGTTTGCAGGGGAGCATGTGCAGGACCGGTCGGTGACGTCCGTGTCGCTGCCGAACGACGAGCTCAAGGGGCGGATCATCGGGCGGGAGGGGCGCAACATCCGGGCGCTTCAGGAAGCCACGGGGGTGGACTTCATCGTGGACGACACGCCCGAGACGATCGTGCTGTCGAGCTTCGATCCGATTCGCCGCGAGGTCGCGAGGCTCGCGCTGGAGAAGCTCATCATCGACGGCCGGATTCACCCGACCCGGATCGAGGAGGTGGTGGCGAAGTCGCAGGAGGAGGTGGAGCGCTCGATGCGGGAGGCGGCTGAGCAGGCGATGATGGAGCTGCAAGTCACCCGGTTGCATCCCGAGATCGTCAAGCTGCTGGGACGACTGCGCTACCGCTATAGCTACGCGCAGAACGTGTTGCGGCACAGTGTGGAGACCGGTTTCATCTGCGGGTTGATGGCGTCGGAGCTGGGGCTCAACGTGCGGCAGGCACGCCGTGCGGGGTTGTTGCATGACATCGGCAAAGCGGTGTCGCACGAGCAGGAAGGCGGGCACGCCGTGGTTGGCGGGCAGCTTGCTCGCAAGTATGGGGAAGACGAGGTCGTGGCGAACGCGATCGCGGCCCACCACGACGACGAGCCATGCCGGAGCGTGCTCGGGCATCTGGTGGCGGCGGCAGACACCCTGTCGGGGGCTCGACCGGGCGCACGCCGGGAGATGCTCGAGTCGTATGTTCGACGGTTGGAAGAGCTCGAGCGCCTGTCGACGTCGTTCAAGGGTGTGGAGCGGGCGTACGCGATCCAGGCTGGTCGGGAGGTACGCGTGCTGGTGGAGCCCTCGGAGGTGTCCGACGCAGAGTCTGCGCTGCTCGCGCGCGAGATCGCGAAGAAGATCGAGGAGAGCATGACGTATCCGGGCCAGATCCGGGTGACGGTGGTGCGGGAAACGCGGGCCATCGACTACGCGAAGTGAGGGGTTCGGGCTCGAGGCAGAGCGCAGCGCGGAGCGAGCCTTCCATCGAGCCCGAGGGGAACGAGGCGTGGCGGATGTGGGCGAGGTTGGCCGAGCCGAAGGACGTGCCAACGGCGCTCCACGGCGTCGAGGCCGACTGCCGGTCGCCTCGCGTCGGTCGCCCGGTGCCGGTCGTCTCGCGTTGGTCGCCCGGTGCCGGTCGTCTCGCGTCGGTCGCCCGGTGCCGGTCGTCTCGCGTCGGTCGCCCGGTGCCGGTCGTCTCGCGTCGGTCGCCCGTTGCCGGTCGTCTCGCGTCGGTCGCCCCGGTGCCGGTCGCCTCGCGTCGGTCGCCCGGTGCCGGTCGCCTCGCGTCGGTGGCCCGTTGCCGGTCGTCTCGCGTCGGTCGCCCGGTGCCGGACCCGCCGCCCGTCGCCTCGTCTCGCCACACTCCTCGAGCCGAGGGCCACGAGCGGCGGTCCCACCGCTTCTGTCTCGCTACAGCATGGTCGTCACCTCCGCGCTCTGCGTTGTCGTCTCCCGGAAGGCTCACGCCTTCCCTACTACCCTCCAAGGCACCATGCCCCAGAGGGCCCCGGTTTTTGCGGCCAGTTGTTAACCCAGCTCCCCGTTTGCTCTTTGTCAGGTTGCTCGGGCTCCTGTACCCGCTGGGGTTATTTAGACTCGGGGCCTACCTGCCGTCCCGTCCGAGTGTTCCCAGGAGGCCACGCAAGGGAATGCTTCCCGAGCCTCCTCGATGCCCGCTCCACGGCCCGTACGCTGCCGCTTCGCGGACACCGCTGCCGCTACCATAAGCAGCATCAGTGCCACCGCGTTGTCCCTTGTTTTTCCCTGATGCAAGCATGAGCGCCGGTGGCGGCCCGCCACCAGGATCGCGCTCCCGAGCCGCATCTTGACCCGTTTCCCCCGAGGAAAACGCGCAAGTGGCGGAATCGAGGCGAATGTGGCGGCCGCCACATCGCCGCAGTGCCCGCACTACCCGAAGCCGCCGGAAGACCGCTGAACATGCACGGACGTGCCCGCTTGCCGATGCCCACCGGCAGCGCGATTTGCAGGTCGACGACGTCGAAGAGACGCCCAGCGTCTTGGTCCAAACGCTGGCCTGATCGCCAACCTCCAACGGCTGGCTAGCGACGCTCCCCCAAAGCCCGTCGTCAGGTGCAGACCCTCGTGCGCCACTACGGCGGTTGCGCGTTGACCGACACGGTCTGACCCTCCCGTGGCGGCTGAAATGGCGCATAGCGCAGCCCGTTCCAAGCCAGCCAGGTCAGCGACGGATCGTCCAACGGCCTGTCGAACTCGTACTCGGCTTGCGTCGCTTCCCCGGGCCCACCCGCGCGAGTCACACGAATCGTCAGACCCGACAGCCCCAGCGTCCTCCCCTCGAGCAGCGGAGGTCGATGAAACATCAGCCCTGCCGGGGCGCCGTCATGCCCGTGCGGCGCGTATAGGGTGAGAGACCGGGGCCCCGAACGACTCACAAGCACCGAACCGTCGGCGTGGGCCAGCGAAAGGATGCGGGGAGCAGGACCGCTGCGCGGATAAGGAGGGAAAAGCCACAGGGCAGCCCGAATGGGATCGCCGGCATTCACCACGAGCACCGTCTTTCCCTGCACGCTCACCGGGGAATCGAGCAGAGGAACCCGGTCGTAGGCCCTCTGGACCACGCCGGCGCGGGCCGCCTGGTGTGGCATGGCGACCGCGGAAAGCGGACCGAGAAGCACCGTGAGCAGCGATGCGGTCGCAAGGGCCGTGGCCCGCCAGACGCGGGACGCTGGCCGAGGCTCGACGAAGCCGAAAGCCGATGCGAGGGTAAGCGCGACGGTCGGGAAAGCACCGAGTCCAGCGTGCAGCAGGTGTCGCGGGTCAGGGGAGACACCGGCAACCAGCACGGTGGAGGCGGCAAATCCCCACAGGAAAAGTGCGGCACCCCGGTGCTTGAACGCCAAAGGGACGCAAGCGAGCGCGAAGGCGGCCCATCCGATCGGCACGAGCAGCGGGTGCGTCGGTGAACCGAAGAGCTGGGCGGACATATCCGTGAGAAGCCTGCCGGGCAAGGCGGCAGCAAAAGCAATCGGCTCATGGATGGGATCGAGGTACACGCCGCTGCCGCGAGCGCCCTTGCCCATCGCGAGGTAGACGACCAGCCAGGCCCCGGTGACGACCGCACAGGGTGCGAGGCGGCGTAGGAATGGGCGCAGCGCGTGGCCGTGCGACAAGACGGCCTGCGCGACCAGGTAGACGAGGATGGTCGCCGCGGCCTCGCTCGAGAGCAGGGCAAGGGCCAGGGCCACCGGCGCCAGGTACCGGCCTTTCGTCCAGCCGTCTCGAACCCACCGGTCGTGCGCGAGCCACGCCGTGGCGGCGAAGGTTCCGCCCATGAGCGTGTTGCGTGCGCTGATCCATCCGACCGACAGACCGTGGATCCCGTGCACGGCGTACAAGGCCGAGGCGACCATCCACACCCAGCCGGCACCGAGCAGGCGTCGGTAGAGCAGGCCGACCGTGATGACGAGCGCCCCGTACCACAGCAGATTCTGCGCATGCATCCACGCCGGATGCGTCGGGAAGAGGGTGAAATCGACGGCATGGCTGAACGACGCGACGGGACGCCAGAACGCGACCTTGAGGTCGGGCGCGGCGAACCAGGGCAGCACACCGCGATCGACGAGTTGCAGCGTCACCCGCGGATCGCCGTTTGCGAGGGTGAAAAGGTCGAACGGGGCAGCGGCCGGCAGCAGGCGCGGTCCGGTCACCGTGGAGAGCATCGCACGGTCGTCGAGACAAAGTCCGTCGCCAATCGAGGCGGAGCACAGGGCGACACCGACGAGCGCAACGGTCGCGAGGACAGCATGGTCACGCCACGGTGTGGGCATCACCACTCCGTGAAAAACGTCCGGGGGACGGGCACGGCCTTGTAGATCCAGTAGCCTCCAGCGACCTGCATCTCCCACCGTTTCCGTTTGTCGCGATCGACCTCCAGAAGCCGGCCGTTGATGCCGTCGGTGATGAAGATATTGCCGTTGTCCTGCGTTTGGGCGCTACCCAGGGCCAGACTCACGAAGTCGGGCGTCTCGCGGTACTCCCACACAATCGAGGCTCTCTTGTTCGCTGGTTCGAATTCGATCTCGATCACCCGCGAGAATTTCGGGTCCGGCCGCATCAGCCCATTATCGAAGAGCATGATGTGGCGGTCGTCGAGGATCTGCGGGTCATGCGCGTGATCCCAGAGTCCCGCGCCGAAGTCGCCACCGTCGCCCATGACCCAGTCCGGCTCGCCGCTCGCCACGTCAATCATGTACATGCGATTCAGGTTGCGGACATTCAATAGCACTTTTGTCGCGTCGTGGAGGAAGGTAATGGCATTGGAGTGGGTCCAGTCGTGTCCAAGGCCGTAGACCTCGTCGAGCATGTCGGCCTCGTTGATGTCGGACAGGGGGATATGGTCACGCGCGCGCCACTGCCACGACACCAGGCCGCCGCCAGCGTCGAGCACCTGGATGCCGTCGCCCAGCCGCATGTAGCCGGGCGGAGATTCAAAGCGATCGAAAAACAGCACAGCGAAGCGCCCGTCGTCGAGCTGGTCGATGTCGTGGTGCACCGCGCTCCCCGTCCACCGGAACCTCTCGGTTCCATCGAGGTCGAGCTGGACAAGATACCAGAATTGCGCCGTGGCGATGGTACCGTCGCCAAGGGGCTGGATCTCGGTGACCGGGCCAAGCTCGTGCGTGGCATACTCTCACACGATCCGGCCCGCGCGGTCCACCGCGGCCATGTGCCCTTCCTCGAAGACCGTCTCCGACACGAGGTACGTGCCAAACACCACGATGTCGTCGGCGGTGCCGGTCGCAGGCACAGTCACATGCATGGGCGGAAGCTCGGACGCAGGCGTGGTCACGTCGAACGCGGCGGACGGCGTACCGCACGTGTCCGCGATGCACGCGACGAGCCTGTACGAGTAGCGCTGCCCGGGATCGAGGGCGAGGTCGAGGAAACGCCCGTGGGAGCCTGCTCTGCGCCCCACCTCCGCGAAGCCGGTGTCGCCAGGACCGCGACGCTGGATGCCAATCTGGGCGTCGGCCTCCGGCTTCCAGGTGATTCGCACGTTGCGCGCGGAGGTGGCGGCGACGTCGATCTGCTTGATATTGGGCACCGCGGCGGGCGGCGGTGCGGGTGAGGTGGAATCGTCGGAGCCGCACGCCTGAAGCAACGGAATGCCGAACAAAACAGCCCTGGCGCAACGATGGATTGCACGCCGGGGCCAAGAAACCAGATCGCCATTCACTGCCGGCAGAATACCCTGGATGACGCCCCAGGCAAGGGCCAACAAGCCGCCTCTCGCACGCGCGGGTCGGGTGACGCCACGAGCCTATGGTCCCCATGCCACGGGCGTTCGCCATGCTCGCTGGTCCGTTGCGCGGCATGATCGCCGAGCAGGAAACGGCGGCCGTCGAAGCTGGCGAAGGTGTCCCCGATTCCACCGTACGCGCCGAGGGAATCCAGTTTCCGGCTCCAGACCTGAGCAGAACGCGGTGACGATGCCTGGATAGGGGCGGGGGAATCCCATGCACCACCCGATGCGGATGGTCCCGCGATCTCGTTCGCATCCTCGCTGCGCCATCTCGACCGTGGGAAATCCGCGTCGACAGCACGTACACCTGCTCGCTTCCCCGAGCGACCGTGTACGATGGTTTGCCAAGTCATGCAGGAGGCCGTGGCGCTTGCGGGAACCCCCTGCGCACGGCGCGCATCGGCGCCCTGGCGCCCCCCCACCGTCCACCAAGGCTCAGCACGGGCAACCACCAGGCAAGCGGACGGAAAGGGGGCGGGCGACCATCCAGCGCGTCGGCGACGTCATCGGCGATGAGGTCGACGAACTTGCGCGCAAGCAGCGCACCGGATTGCGCACTCGCGAGCCTCGGCTTGCCGGTGTATCCGGGGAAGGGCCGCAGGGCGTACCAGCCCGTGCCGCAGGCCGCGATGTCGAGCTCACGCGACAGCCAGATCCGGCCAAGCCGGGCGGCGGTCGCGCTCGCAGCCTTCAACACGGGATCCCGCGTGACGACAGGACAGTCGGGCAGATCGCGATAGCGGGGATCCACCGACTGTGGCGCATAGTGCAGAGCAAACGACGTCTCCAGGAAGCCGGCGTGAAAGTCGTACGGAAACGCGGCGACCATCGCGCGCCGCTCCGACGGGTCCTCGACCCATTGGTAGGCATCGGAGAAGCAGGAGCTGTCCGTGCGCAAGAGCCGGTGCAGCAGCAGGTTGAAAGGCGCCACCGCCTGAACACCGCGTGCCCGGAGATAGCGCACACCCGCCTCGATCGCGAGGCCGTGCAACGGGCTACCGTGGAATGTGGCCAGCACGACCCGGCGTGCGCCGAGCTCGGCCAACGCGCCACACGCGAGCACGATGGCCCGCTTCGCAGCCTGGTAGGTCACCGCTCGCGAGCCCGGGCCCGGAACAGGCTGCACGCCGATCTCCAGATCGCACGCCTCGAGCAGCGGCCACGTAGGCCATCGGGCCGAGATCCGCCGGTGCAGATCCCGCGTCAGCCCTGCACATAGCAGCGCATCGTTGCGCAGCGACAGATGGGGACCATGATACTCGATCGGGTTGATGGGCAGCCACACCGGTGCGCCTGATGCAAGCGCTTCCCTTGCCCGTGCGTGTGGCGTATCAAGCAGATTCATTGCACGGCCCTACTTGGGGCGCGTCCGGCGCCGGCTGCCGCCAGGCACCGGCTCCGGCGAAGTCGACCGCCGAGCGCGGCGCCCGTCGATCGTCTCCTCGGGGATGGCCTCCCCCGAAACGAAGTACGAGCTTGCCGTGCGCGCCGACGACGGCGGCGCCTTGGACCGCCGCGCTCTTGGTGCGGGCTCGGACACACGCTGGTGCCCCTGCGGATCGTCGACCGGAAGCAGAAGCTGGGCATCGTCGACCAGACCGATGACACCTTTGAGCTTCCGGTTCTCATCCTGCGCCTGCGTGAGCTCGACCCGGATGTCAGCCAGCGTATGCATGGCCTCGTCGCGCTCGCGCTCGAGCCGATCGATCGTGCGCTGAAGCTCCTCGATGTCGTGGTCGTCACCGAGCGGCTCGGGCATCATCGACGGCGACCGCCTCTCGACGGAGGATTCCCCTACCCCGGATCTCGCCTCGTCGAGCTCCTTCTGGATCCGGAGCGCATCGGTGACCGCCGCGTCGCGCTCGGCGAGCGCATGCTGCAGCTCCTCCCGCAGCATGTCGATCTCCTGGCGCAGCCGACCCGACAGCGCAGCGGCCTCGACGCCTACGACAGCCGGCGCACGCTGCGAATCGGCCTTGTCGCGGTCGACGATCTGCCGCTCGAGGTCCAGTACACGGGCCCTGGCAGCGACCAGATCTTGTTCGAGGTTCGAGGTTTCCTCGACCTTGGCACGCAGCTCATCCCGCTCGCTCTCCGCCTGCGCGACCTTGGCACGCAGCTCGTCCCGCTCGCTCTCCGCCTGCGCGAGCTTGGCACGAGCCTGGTCCCGGCCCGCCTCGATTCGGCGCACCGCCTGCTCCAGCTCCGTCCGCGCAGCCTTCGCCTCGTCGCGTTCACTGACGAGAACCTCCACCTGAAGCGAGACTTCCTCGAGACGCGCACGCGACTCGGAGGCAGTCTGCTCCGCCTGCAGCGCTCTGGTGTTGGCGGCGGCGAGCTTCTCCTCGTGCTCGTCGGTCAAGCTGATGATGAAGGCATCGTGTTGCTCGACGATCGCGGCCTGCTGGGCGCGGGCCTGCTCCCGGGTGGCGTGGAGCTCGTCGCGCAGATCCTGGATGGTGCGCGATGCCGTGGCCGCCTCCTGCTCGAGCGACTCGACGCGACGCTTCAGATCGGCGGCTGATGTCCGCGCCAGGTCGCGTTCGGCTTGCACGCGCTCGAGCTCCGACGCGAGCGCTTCTCGTCGAGCGGAGATCTCGTCGAGCGCAGCCTGTGACTGGGCCAGCCGGTCGCCTGCGCTCCGGGCGTCGTCGCGGGCCTCGGCGAGCTGGGCATCGATGTGCGCAATCTGCGCGTTGGCGGCCTGCATGGCCGTCTGCAGAGCGCGCTCTCTTTCAGCTTGCTGCTCGGCGCGCTTTTGGAGGTCATCGTGGTCCGCCCGCAGGGCCTGAAGCTGTGCGCTCAGCTCCTCGGCCTGCTTGCAGGAAGCCTCTAGACCGGCCGACGCTTCGTCCCATCGACGGCGAGCATCCTCGGCGTCTTTGCGTGCGGCGGAGATCTGCTCGATGGCAGCCCGCATGGCCGTGAGCGCCTGATCGCGAAGCGCATCGCGCAGCCTGCGCAATTCGACGACCTCGGCGGCGCGTGATTCGTCGATCTTGTTCAGGCGCGCGACGGCTTCTTCGAGGGCCCGCCTCAGCGCTTCGCGTTCAGCCAAAGGCGCGCTCTCGATAGCGATGAGCGCGTCGGATCGTGCGATCACCTGCTCGATGGCCTGCTCCAGGGCAGGCAGGGTGTCGACGGCGCCCTGGGTGGACGCCTCGGCCCGTGCTGGCTTGCGTTGGGTCGGGTTCATGATGAAGTCGGCGCAGAGGACATCGTACGGGTCCAGCACGCGCGGAGCCAGCAGGTTGTCGATCACCGGGCGACGAGTCGAGGGTGCCGACGTTCTACGTTCGGCTTCCCGCGGCCGGCTCCGTATCCGCGATGGTGAACGACACGCGAGATCGCTCCGCTTCGACCATCTTTTCGTCGAGACGCGACGGGCCCAACCAGAAAATCATCTCGTCGGCCTCCCATGTGTAGGGCTCGCCGTTCATCAGCACTCGGCCCTCGGCAGCGGCCTTGGTCACCTCGAGCAAGGGCAGATGCCCGAGATCGCGGATCATCGCCTCGAAACGGCCCTGCCGTGCAGGGTCGACGAATACGAAGTGGTAGCGTCCGGAGTAGGCCGTGTGGAACCAGGCAGGCCGGTACACGACGCCTTCCAGCCCCAAGCGCCTGGCAATGCGCAAGAACACCCAACCCATATCGCGCGCGAGACCGAGCCCCGGGTGGTCTTGCCCCGGAAGCTGTGGCCGGCGGCTACTGAACCTCGCCCTCGGATTGCGGAGCGTGAGCCAGTGCACGTACAGCACATCCGCGTCGGCGACACGCCGCTTCTCGAGCACGCATTCCATCAGCATGTGCTCCTTGCCGTTCGCGGTCCCGAACAGACGAATCGCATCGCCCAGCCCCGCGGGCTCCACCACGACCCGGAAACCCGCATAGCCCAGCCGGCGCAAATGGGGCAGCAGCCCGTAGTGGGATAGCGCGTACTCGATACCCTCCGTGCTGTAGTACCCGAGGAAACGGTGCTCCGCAGGAGCGCGAAGGTGCAGGGACTCCTCGACGTCGGACCAGCTCAGGTCGGTTCCGCCCTCGAGCTTTTCGACGTTCAGCTTGGAGGCGACCCACCCGAAGCGTGCGCGCATCGGTTCAAAGGCCGGTGGTATCGGGTCCATCGAGCGGCACGCGACCACCAGCGCGGTGCCGGCAAACGCGCGCCACGCATGCTGGCCGTAGCCGCCGCCGGGCAGCCAAACCGTGGGCGCACCGTCAAGCGCCTCATGCACGACGGCGTCGCGCTTTCTCACCCCGGCCAACGTCAAGCACAGCTTTCCAAGGCGGTCGCCCTCCAGCACGTCGCCTCCCGCGATCACGAACGCGAACTCCGGCCTGGGCATCCGCGCGAGCATGCCGTGCAGCGCGCGCAGGTAGGTCGCGTCGTTGCTCCCGCGGGGCAAGACGGTATCGTCGACCCCGGCGAGCGGTCCCCAGCTCTCGCCGCTCAACGATCCGACCCACACTCCCTCGGCTCCACCCAGGCACGCCGACAGGCCGTCAGGCGGATGCACATCCAGGTCGATCACGACAATCTGACCGTGGAATGCACGCTGACGCAAGGCGTCCACGGCCACGGCGATGTCGTTGATGGCACAGAATCCACCGCCCTGATCCGGGGATGCGTGATGGAACCCGCCGAACAGGTTCAACGCAGAGCCGCCGGTTTCGAGGCATTCGAGGGCCGCGTCGATCGTTGCGCCGCACGCCAGGCGAACCGTGCGAAGCACCTCGTCGACGTTAAGCTCGGACTCGTCGACGGCAAAGATCCGCGCCAGGGTGCGCTTGTCCGTGAGCGTTTCGAGGTATTCGGCATGGTGGACGCGAGCGATTTCGCGATACCGGGCACGTCGCGGGGTGCGCACCGCGGAGGGAGGCACAACCCACTGGTCGAGCAGATACCACAGCACGTAGTCCGCGCGCCGGGGCTCGAATCCGGTGCTCCCCTCGAGACCGGGCAACGGAAGGCGGTATGCGGGATCGTACCAGACCCGGACATGCCGCCCGAACAGGGTGCGTCGAGCCAGATGCTTCCAGCGGGTCAGGTCCGTGAATTCTCCGGCAGGGGCGGAGGTTGGCATGCGGCGCATTCTCCGAGCGCAGCCTATCACGCGGCCAAACACAGGACGAATGCGTGCGGCGCGCACGAAAGAGAAAGGCGTGGGTTGCTGGCTCGCGCGAACCGCCTGCTCCACGACAGCAGACACGCGGGAGGCAACAGGGCGTCGGTCGAGCGGGCGCCGCGGGGCGATCCGGCTTGAAGGGAGGGAGCACGGGCGGGATCATGCGTGGCCCGGAGGACGACGATGCTGGAGCGCGCGTATCCCTACTATCTGGCAAACGAGCCGCACGAGCCGAACCACGACCTTGCGGTGACGGACAAGTACACGGGCGAGGTGGCGACGCGGGTTTCGCTGGCGGACGAGGAGGCGATCGACCGTGCGATCGCGGCGGCCGTGAGGGCGGCGGAGCCGATGCGGAGGATGCCGGCGTACGAGCGCAAGGCGGTGCTGGACCACTGTCTGGCGCGCTTTGCCGCGCGTCAGCAGGAGCTTGCGATGGCGCTGTGCGTGGAGGCGGGCAAGCCGATCCGCGACGCCCGGGGCGAGGTCACGCGCCTGATCGACACCTTTCGCATCGCCTCCGAGGAGGCTGTTCGGTTGCATGGCAAAGTGATGACCATGGACATCAGCCCGCGGGTCAAGGGCTACCGCGGCATGTGGAAACGAGTGCCCATCGGGCCATGTTCGTTCATTTCCCCCTTCAATTTCCCCCTCAACCTGGCCGCGCACAAGATCGCCGCGGCGATCGCGGTGGGCTGCCCCTTCGTGCTCAAGCCCGCGAGCTACACCCCGGTCGGCGCCATCCTGATCGGCCAGATCCTGGCCGAGACTTCGCTGCCCAAGGGCGCGTTCTCGATTCTGCCGTGCAGCCGGTCGCGAGCGGACGCCTTCGTGCAGGACGATCGCCTGAAGCTGCTGAGCTTCACGGGCAGCGCGGAGGTGGGATGGGAGCTGAAGGCGCGAGCGGGCAAGAAGAAGGTCGTGCTGGAGCTGGGCGGCAATGCCGCCGTCGTCGTGGACGAGGGCGCGAACATCCCCGATGTGGTGCAGAGAATCCTGTTCGGAGCGTTCTACCAGTCGGGGCAGAGCTGCATCAGCGTGCAGCGCATCCTGGTGCACGAGTCGATCCTGGCGCCGCTGCGCGAAGCCCTGGTGCAGGCCACAACGGCCTTGAAGATGGGCGACCCGAAGCTCGAGGACACGTTCATCGGCCCCGTGATCTCGGAGAAGGATGCGATGCGCCTGGAAGGCTGGATCCAGTCGGCCAGGTCGAGAGGCGCACGGGTGCTGTGCGGCGGCAAGCGCCAAGGGTCGATGCTCGAACCCACTCTGCTCGAGGACGTTCCCAGGGACGAGCCCATCGTATGCAAGGAGGCATTCGGTCCGGTCGCCGTGATCTCGCCGTTCAAGACGATCGACGAGGCATTTGCCGAGGTGAACGACAGCGCGTTCGGGCTGCAGGCGGGCGTGTTCACGCGGGATCTGTTCAAGGCCATGCGCGCCTGGGACGAGCTGGAGACGGGCGGTGTGATCATCAACGACGTGCCGTCGTTCCGGGTGGACCACATGCCCTATGGCGGCGTGAAGGACAGCGGGCTAGGCCGGGAAGGCGTGCGGTTCGCAATGGAAGACATGACCGAGATCCGCATGCTCGCGATCCGCGGAGAGGCGTAGCTTCCGTCGCGATGGTGCGCCTCAGTGATGCTGCGCCCACGGAGCGACATCCTGGAGCAGATCCTCCATGCGCGCCCAGGCGTCGTCGACCTTGCAGGTCATGATGAGCAGGTCGTGCCGCTCGCCCTGCAGATCCTTGACGTGCGCGGACAGACGAGCTTCCACCACGAAGCCCATGCGCTCGAACATCTTCTGCGCCGCGACCTGCGATTCCATCATGCGGGCAACGATCTTCTCGTAGCCTCGGCTGATGGCGATTTCGAACAGCTCTCGCGCCAGCAGCGACCCCACCGATCGTTTCTTGTAGCCGTCAGCCACCACCACGCGAACCTCGGCAACATGCGGCGACCAGCCGCGCTGGTCGGCGTCGAGCAACGCGTGACCCACGACGGTGTCCCCGTCGAGCGCCATGATCGGCAGCTTGGTGGCGTAATCGAGGTTGGCGAACCATCGCGCGAGCACCACCGGGCGCGTGACGTCGTCGCGAAGAAACAAGCGGTCCTCGGAAGGCAGCCCCACGAAAAAGGCGCGAACCCGATCGAAGTCGTCCTCCGCCATCGGCCGCACCGTCAGCGTCGGCCCGCCTCCGCAGCTCATCTTCTTCGGGTACTTCTCCAGACTCGAATCCACCTTGACCATGCCACCCTCCCGTTTGCTTGCTCGTCGTTGGCGTCACGAGCGCCCTGAGCAGCCGCGTCATCGCGACTGCCGCCCAGGGCTCTTCTTTTGCGCATAGCATCCGCCCGCGGCGCCGGCAAACTCGGCTGCCATGGGTCTCGTCCGCGCTACACTGGCCCCGATGACCTGGCATCCCCTTGAACCCCCCACGCGGCGACAGGTGCTGGCCTGGATGGCCGGAGCAGGCACCGCGGTGCTCGGGCCGGAGGTGCGCGCCGATGACGCCTCGGTCCTGCCCGACCATGTCCTCATCGACCTCCAGGTCTCCGCGGCGAATGCGATCGCGCACCGCGCGACGCTGCTTGTGCCCAGGAGGGCTGCACCCGGTGCGGTCCTGCCGGTGCTGATTCTGCTCCACGGGCTGGGCGAGACCGGGTCGGAGCGGATGGGGGCGTATGCGTGGGTGGAGCGATACGGTCTCGCGAGCTGCGCATCGAGGCTGATGCACCCGCCCGTCCGCTCGTTGTCTCGCCAGAAGTACCTGCGTGACGAGCGCGCCGAACAGATCAACCGCGAGCTTGCCGACAGGCCCTTCGGCGACCTGGTGCTCGTCTGTCCCTACGTGCCGAACGTGTACAAGGCGTCGAGCCCGTCGGGCGCGCTCGACCGCTACGCGCGCTGGGTCACCCAGGAGCTACTCCCAGCCGTGCGAGAGCGCGCGCCGGCCACCTCGGACCCGCGTCGCACCGGGATCGACGGCTGCTCGCTCGGCGGGTTCGTGGCGTTCGAGACGTTCTTGCGCCATCCGGACCACTTCTACACGTGCGGCGGGGTGCAGAGCGCCATCGGCCGGGGAGCGGTGTCGTCGTACGCGAACCGGCTGGAGAAGGCAGTCCAGGGCGGTATGGGGCACGCCTTGCATGTGGAAACGAGCCTGGGGGATCCGTTTCACGACGCAAACGTGCAGCTTGCGCGTGAACTGGAGCGCCGGGGGGTGCCGGTGCAGCTTCGGGTGGCGCCGGGGCCGCACGATCAGCCCTGGCTTCGCGATGTGGGCACGCTCGAGATGCTGTTGTGGCACGAGGCGCATCTGGGCGGGAAATAGGCCGCACGCCGCCCTAAGCTCTCGACAACGGTTCGCGCCCTGCGCTACAAAACGCGATTCCGAGACGGTTGGCGAGGCCGGTTGGGAAGCGTCCCGGCACAATCCTGGGGGCGCGCCGGCTCCGCAGCGGCTCGCGGGAGACCTACCATGCCGATTACCCCCTCCGACCTACGTGCCATTCCCCTGTTCCAAGACATCTCGGACGCGCACCTCGAGGCGTTGATGGACGTGTTCGTGCGCGAGACGATCCCCGCGGGCAAGGAGCTATTCCACGCGGGCGATCCTCCCCAGCAGCTCTTGCTGCTCGTCTCCGGCGAGGTCGTGCTCCGCGAGGGCGACGAGGTGCGCTTCCGCCTTCGTCCGATCGCCCCGATCGGCGAGCTAGGCGCGATCACCGGGCTGCGCCGCTACACCACCGCGGTGACCGCGGAGACGTCCGAGATCTGGTCCATCCCGACGGCCAAGCTGATGGACTTCTTCAGGGAGCACGGCGAGGTCGCGTTCCCCTTCTATCACAACCTGCTGAGCGTGGTGTCGGACAAGGTCCGCCGCGACGAGCGCCGGATCCGCGAGATGCGCTCGAACATCGTGCGCACACAAAAGGCGATGAAGCGCATTCGCGACCTGATCCTCGAAGCCGAAGACACGCCACTGAGCAAGCCGATCTTCGAAGCCATCGAAGACCTCATCGAGCACAACCGCCGCTGGCACTACCAGGTCGAGCCCGCCCGAACCTTGCTCGCGTCCGTGCGCCTCGACGACGGAACCCTGGTGCCGGTGCACGAGATGTCGGACGCCTGGATGAAGATCGGCAAGCTGCCGGGCAATCCTCCCAAAGAAGGCGAACACTGGACCGGCGTGCTCGTGCTGCCGTCGTCGGAGATCCCCATCAGCGGAACCGTCGAGGCCGTCGAGCCCGGCGCCGTCGCCGTCAAGCTCGACATGCTCATCCAGGAATACGCCGCGGAGCTCGAAGACTACCTCACACGCCTGCACATGCTCGACTTCGTGGTGTAGCCCATGCTGCCCATCCGTAAGGTCGTCCTCTACAAGCACGGCGTCGGCTACTTCGAGCGCGAGGGTGAGGTCGACGGCAACGCGCCGGTGGACCTGCACTTTCGCGCGTCGGAGATGAATGACGTCCTCAAGTCCCTGACGGTGCTGGACCTGCAAGGCGGGCGCGTCTCGAGCGTCAGCTACGAGTCGACCAAGCCGGTGGACAAGCAGCTCGAGGACATCGCGATCCGCATCCCGGACCAGAGCTCGCTGACCGGACTGCTTGGGCAGCTCAAGGGCGCACGGGTGGCGGTGGAGCTGGGACCGTCGCGCGTGGAGGGAGTGATCGCGGGCATCGAGACCGTGACACGCAAGACGGGCGACACGACGAGCTGGGACAACCTGCTGACGCTCCTGGTGGATGGCGGGTCGCTTCGCGCGTTCGACGTGCTCGAAATCAAGAGCGTATCGTTTCTCGACGAGGGGCTGCGCAAGGACCTGCAGCACCTGCTGGACATTCTCCTATCGGCCAAGAAGAACGACCTCAAGAAGCTGACGATCTTCACGCGAGGCGAGGGACGTCGCAGGGTACAAGCCAGCTACGTGGTGGAGACACCGGTGTGGAAAACGTCGTACCGGGTGCTGCTGGGCGGCGATCAACCGCTGGTGCAGGGCTGGGCGCTCGTGGACAACACCCAGGACGAAGACTGGGAGGATGTCTCGCTGTCGCTGGTGGCGGGGCTGCCGGTATCGTTCGTGCACGACCTGTACTCACCGCGGTACAGGCACAGACCGGTCGTCCAGGTGAAGGAAGATCAGGCGTATGCTCCGCCGGTGCTGGAGGCCGCGGAGGAGGACCTCGAGGCGGACCGTGCGCCGCCTCCGCCAGGCGGGTTCGGGTCGCCGCCACCGGCGCCGGCGCCGCAGATGGCCGCGGCGCCCCCGATGCCCCGAGCGCCTGCACCCATGATGCGCGCGGCAGCCATGCGATCCAGCGTGCACGTGCAGACGCGGACCGCGCAAGTCGGAGACCAGTTCCACTACGCGATAGCGAATCCCGTCACCGTTCGCCGCAACCAGTCCGCCCTCGTTCCGATCCTGCAGGCCGCTTTCGAGGGCAAGCGTGTCGCGGTGTACAACCCGGAGGTCCGCGACAAGAACCCGATGTCCGCCGTGCTCTTCAAGAACACGACCGGCATGACCCTCGAGGGAGGCCCCGTGACGGTGTTCGAGCACGACGCCTATGTCGGCGAGTCGATGCTCGACACGATGAAGCCGTCCGAGGAGCGCCTCGTGCCTTTCTCGGTCGAGCTCGGCTGCCAGGTCACCACCGACGCCCGAAGCGAGGTGCGCGACGTTCACTACGTGCTTGTCCGCGGTGGCACGATGCACCTGCATCGTTATCGCATCCAACGTCAGACCTACGTGATTCGGAACAAGACACCAAAGCCGATTGACCTGTTTCTCGACCACCGGTTCGTCCACGGCTGGGAGCTGGTCGACACGGACACGCCGGCGGAGAAGACGGAGAGCTACTATCGCTTCCGCCTGACGGTGCCGGCGGACGCGACGACGCGCTTCACGGTCTCCGAGAAAGGAGACCAGGTGGAGGCGTTCGGCCTGTCGGACGTGCGGCGGGACCAGATTCGGGTATGGGCGGAGAGCCGCTATCTGGATGCGGAGGCTGTGTCGGTGCTGGAGGCGCTGGCGGACATCTCCGACCGGATCGGGGACTACGATCGGAGGATCGCGGATCGCGAGCAGGAGATGAAGGAGCTGTTCCAGAACCAGGAGCGATTGAGGAAGAACCTGCAGGCGCTCGGGTCGAGCCACGACGAGAAGGGGCTGAGGGAGCGCTACGTGGCGGAGCTGTCCGCGGAGGAAGACAGGCATCAGCACTTGCGGCGGGAGATGGCCGAGCTGAAAGGGCTTCGGTCGGCGGCGGATGCAGATCTTCGCAACCGGATCAGGGAGATACGATTCGAGAAGCTGGTCGGCGGGTAGGCAGCCGGCCGAGGGGCATGCGTGCAAGGCCCTCCGCCCGGGAAATCATGGTGCGGCGCGAGCCGGGCAGGTCGCGTCGCGCACCAGCCGTGGCGACCCCAACACGTGTTGGCCTGGACCCCAACACGTGTTGGGGTGGCGCGACCGCTATTGTTTCAGCGGTTTCAAGCACGCGGCTGTTGCACACGGTCACCCCTTGGCGCTGTGCTGTAGTATCCTTCACCGATCATCGACCACGCTCGGGAGGGAATGCGATGTCCAAGACTCGACCGCAACCGTCGTCCAAGGCCACCGCGCGCGCGGTGGGCACGCTCGCCAGCAAGGCTCGGGCAGCGTCGGCCAAGCAAGCCGAGGCGAAGCGCCGCCGCGCCGAAGCGCTGCTGGCCCTGGTGCAGCGCCGCAAGCAGCACATCACCGAAGACTTCTACGACATCGGCGAGGCGCTCCGGGAGCTGCTCCGCAAGAAGCTCTACGAGCCGCTCGGCTTCGCCAGCTTCGACGATCTGGTGCGGGCGCACGATCTCATGAGCGTGGAGCAGGCGCGCAAGCTCGTCGCGCTGGTGGAGCACATGCCGCGCGAAGAGGCGCTGCGCCTCGGGCAGGAGAAAGCCTACGCGCTCGTCGCCTACACGCTTGCGACGCCCGAGCCGGACGTGCCGGCGGACCTGGTGCGCGCCGATGCGAAGCTTGGGGACAAGCCGCTGTCGGAGACCTCGGTTCGCGACATCAAGGCCGCGGCTGCGGAGGCGCGGAAAAAGCAGCCCAAGAAACCGCTGGGAGAAGCGGAGCGCGCGCGGCTGCGGCGCGACAAGCACCTGCTCGCCGCGGCGCGCCTTGTGCTCAAACGGGCAGGCGTGAACCGGTCCGAGATCGTGGTCCGGCGCGACAAGGTGGTGATCACGTTGGCCGCGAGCACGGTGGAGCGCCTGGCGCGTGCCTGACCATCGTCGAGATCGGCCAGGTCCCCCGCGGTCTGTCCGACCTTCGCCGCGCTCGATTCCCTCGCTACGCCGTCGGCCTGCCCATCACGCCGCCGGTGATCCTTTCGTACAATCCGCCAGATCACCAAAAGCTCGGCATCCGCTGCGCCACCTCTTGGGCCTGTGGTGCCGGGCGGCATCCCCGTTGACTCGTCGCGTTGTCCCGGTGATCCTTGGGCGCTCCTCGCGCCGCTGCGTCCGGGCAGGTCCGGCCGCATCTTCCCGGGGAGACCGTCCAGCCAACCTGTGCCCCTCGCAGGCACCAAGGAGATCGACTCATGGCGAACGCTCCGCACGCCCAGAATCTGTACAAGTTCGACATGCGCGAAGGCATGTTCGTGCTGTTCGAGCAGTTCAAGCTCGGCGAGCTGCTCGGTCAGGAGCCCTACGCCGCCTGGGGCGAGGAAGACGTGAAGATGGTCCTCCAGGAGTGCTACCGGTTCTGCTGCGAGGTCATCGGACCGCTCAACGCGACGGGCGACGAGGAGGGGTGCCGGCTGGAGAACGGCCAAGCGTACGTGCCCAAGGGATTCAAGGAAGCGTGGGACAAGATCTACGAAGCGGGGTGGAAGGCTCTCGGCGTCAGCCCCGAGTACGACGGCCAGGGCGCGCCCAAGGCGGTCTTCTTGCTCGCCGAGGAGCTGATCTGCGGCGCAAACACGTCGTTCTCCACGTATCCAGGGCTCGCGCACGGCGCCGCGGAGCTCGTCGAAACCTTCGGCACCCCCGAGCAGAAGGAGAAGTACCTGCGCAAGATGTATCACGGCACATGGGGCGGAACGATGTGCCTGACCGAGCCCGACGCCGGGTCCGACGTCGGCGCCGCGCGCACCAAGGCGGTGAAGAACCCCGACGGCACCTACTCCATCACCGGCACCAAGATGTTCATCACCGCGGGCGACTACGACATGGTCGAGAACATCATCCACATGGTGCTGGCGCGGATCGAAGGAGCGCCCCCCGGGACCAAGGGTCTCAGCTTGTTCATCGTGCCCAAGTATCGCATCAACCCCGATGGCTCCGTGGGCGAGCCGAACGACGTGCAGACGGCCAAGCTCGAGCACAAGATGGGCATCCGCGGGTCGGCCACGGCGATGCTCAACTTCGGCGACAACGGCCGATGCATCGGCGAGCTGATGGGAGGGGTCGAGCATGCCGGCATGGCGCAGATGTTCAAGATGATGAACGGCGCGCGCATCGCGGTTGGCATCCAGAGCCTGGCCGTGGCCTCGAGCGCCTACCTCAACGCGCTGACCTATGCCCGGGAGCGCAAGCAGGGGTCGTCCATCGAGAACTTCAAGGATCCCACCGCGCCCAAAGTCACCATCATCCACCATCCGGACGTGCGCCGCATGCTGCTCGACATGAAGGCGCGCGTCGAGGGCATCCGCGCGTTGTGCGTCAAGCTCGCGATGCACCAGGACCGTGCGCAGGTGCTCGCGGGCAAGGACGACGCCGCGGCGCAGGAGCACCAGGGGCAGGTGGAGCTGCTCACGCCGCTGGTCAAGGCGTACGGCTCCGACCAGGCGTTCCGGGTGTGCGAGACCGCCATTCAGACCATGGGGGGCGTGGGCTACTGCAATGACTACGGCGTGGAACAGTATTGCCGGGACTCGAAGATCTTCAGCATCTACGAGGGGACCAACCACATCCAGGCCATGGACCTGGTGGGGCGGAAGCTGGGTCAGCGAGGCGGCGCGAACCTGCAACGCTTCCTGGCCGACGTCGGCGGGTTCTGCGCCAAGCACAAGGATCATCCCCGCTTCGCCGCCTGCATCAAGATCCTCCAGGCCGCGGCCGACGCAGTCGGCGGCAACGCCATGCGCCTGCTCATGTGGTCCCAGACAGGGCGCCTCGCCATGGTGCCTGTCTACGCCAACCGGTACCTCGAGATGATGAGCGAAACGGCCATCGGCTGGCTGCTGCTCGACGCTGCCGTCATCGCCGACGAAAAGCTCGCGTCGGTGTCCAAGGACCACCCGGACCACGCCTTCTACACGGGCAAGATCGCAACCGGCATCTACTTCGCCAAGAACGTGCTGCCCGGCGTCACCGCCAAGGCCGAGATGATGAACCTCGAAGACGACACGGCGCTGACCGTGCCCGAGACGGCCTTCGCGACGATCTGAACGCCCCGGTCCGCCTCAGGGTGAGTGCACGCGCACGTATCCCACGTGCGAGATGCCGCCCGCATTGTCCGTGAACGCAACGTGAAGCTGCCCGCCGAGCCAGATCACGCCTGTGTAGTCACCCAGCCACAGCTCGCTGTCCCGCGCGAGCACGTATTGAATGGGTGCGTGGATGGACACGCTCGGGCCGAACCCGGTATCGCCTGCAGCCAACCGCGCGAGCCGCACGCTGCCGCCCGGGTCGTTGTCGCCAGCCCCGGCATAGTAAACAAGGTCGATGGCCCCATCGCCTTCCCGCGCAAGCTGCGGGTGCAAGTAGACCTTGCCTTGCGGGTCCGCGACCTGGAATCGCGCGGCGACCGTCTCCCCTCCATCGTCCGACCTCACCACCCGAATGCCCTGCAACCGCTGGAACGTCTGCGACTCCTGTGACACCGGATCCGTGGACACTCCGTACGAGACGTACACCGTGTTTTCGTCGGCCACACAGGTCGGGTCGTCGAAGGCCGGGGACATGTCCGCGGACTCCGAAACCACCACCGCTTGGCCCCATGTCTTGCCGTCGTCGTCGCTGTGTTGCAGCCTCACGCGGGTATTGAACGAGTACTCCACGTACGTGGCCCACACGCGATCGCCGTGCGCCGGCGCGCATGGATAGTACAGGTTGCGACCCACCGGCGCGCTCGCCATCTTGTGCCTCTCCCACAGCACGCCGTCTTCGCTCCGCGCCACCATGCTGTCGATCGTGTATCCGCCGTTCGCTTCCTGGATCCATGTCACCAGGATCGTGTCCTTGTTGGTCACCGTGATCCACGGCTTGTCCAGCATGCCTTGAGCGTTCGCTTCCGACACGAGCACCGGCTCACCGAACGTCGTCGTGCCCGCCGCCGCCCTCGACACGTAGATCCCCATCTGCGACGGGTTCGCGCTCGTGTCATCAAAGCCGACCCACGTCAGGTAGAAGTTGTTCTTCGAGTCCACCGCGAGCACGGGGTCCGACGACGCCAACCCATGGGGAGACGGTATGCTGGCGACAGGCCCCCACGTCGTACCGCCATCCTTCGAGAACGAATAGCCGTTCACGGAGAAGGGCTCGCCGCCGATGCCGATCCAGGCCACGGCCACGAATCCGTTGGCGGCTGCGGCGACATGCGTTTCGGCCTCCATGACGGTGTCCGGGTTGTTCGAAATGATGCCGGGGTCGTAGACGTTGGCCGACCCGCCGGTTCCGCCGATCCCCGCGGTGCCCCCGGTTCCGCCGATCCCCGCGGTGCCCCCGGTTCCACCGATGCCTGCGGTCCCTCCGCTTCCACCGATGCCTGCGGTCCCTCCGCTTCCACCGATGCCTGCGGTCCCTCCGGTTCCACCGATGCCGGCAGTGCCTCCGCTTCCGCCCATGCCCGCGGTGCCCCCGAATCCACCCGTGTCCGTCGTTCCTCCCGTTCCGCCATCTGACCCCGGGTCGCTGGTGATCGCCTTTCCAGCGCACGACGCCGCCAACATGGCAATCAGGACAAGACTGCTCGATGATCGAAATCCAAGTCGGGTCATGGATGCTCCTGAATCGGACGGGAACCTTTGCGATCAGAGAACCATTGCCCGCACTCGAAGTAAACCCCCGAGACCGCTGAACGGCTGGAGTTTGCCGCCCGTTCCCTACTCCCGTGCGGCAGCAACCTTCTGACAAGCCAGGCACAGCTTCCTAGGGCTGAACTGCGTCGACAGGAACAACATCGCCGCCCCAAACGAGGTCGCGGCGGCGCAGGGAATCCTGCTCAGCCTCGGCGTCATGGGAATCGTCCACGAGTTCTCGACGCCGGGCGTGGGGATGGGCGGCATCACGGGCGTGATCTGCCTCGTACTCGGGCTGATGGCGCTGTCTGCGCTTCCGCTGCATCTGGGAGGCGTGTTTCTCCTGGTCGCCGGGCTGGTCGCCATCGGCCTCGGGGTGAAGATCCAGACCCACGGCCTGCTCGCTGTCGGCGGCTCCATCGCCCTTCTGCTGGGCGCCGTCGTGCTCGTCGATCCGCAAAGCTACTTCGGCGCGGTCCAGCGGCTCGAGTGGCGCCTGTTCGTCCCGTTCGTCGTCACCATCGTCGCTGCCTTCCTGCTGCTCGCCAGGGTGGCGGCCAAGGCCCTGCGCAAGCCGGCCCTCTCCGGCGTCGAAGCCATGGCAGGCCTGCACGGCACCGCCCGAACACCATTCCTCCCCAACGACGGCTCGTTCGCCGGTATGGTGTTCGTCGACGGCGCCAGGTGGCAGGCCGTCAGCGATGGACCGATCGAGCCGGGGCAGGAAGTCGTCGTCGTCGCGCTCCTCACGAACCCGGCGCGACTGCGTGTCTCCAAGGTCGAGAAAGGAGCCTCATGATGGAATTCGTCACGTTCGGATTCGCTTTCGCCCTGATGGTCGTGTTCGTCTTGGTCGTCAAGTCGGTACGGATCGTCAAGGAGTACGAACGCGGGGTGGTCTTTCGGCTCGGACGAGTCGATCCGGAAAACGTCAAGCAGCCGGGTCTGCGCATCCTGGTTCCGTTCATCGACCAGATGTTCAAGGTGGACCTGCGCACCATCACGCTCGACGTTCCACCGCAGGAGGTGATCAGCAAGGACAACGTGACGATCAAGGTGAACGCGGTGGTGTACTTCAACGTGATGAACCCGGTCGACTCGGTCATCAAGGTAGCGAACTACTACATGGCAACCTCGCTCATCGCGCAGACCACGCTGCGGAACATCCTAGGCCAGCATGAGCTCGACGAGATCCTCGCGGAGCGGGAGCGCATCGGCCAGGCGCTGCAGAAGATCATCGACGAGGCGACCGACGCCTGGGGTGTGAAGGTGACGGCGGTGGAGATCAAGGACATCGAGCTACCGGAGGTGATGCGACGGGCGATGGCGAAGCAGGCCGAGGCGGAGCGCGAGCGGCGCGCCAAGGTCATCGCGGCCAACGCCGAGTTCGAGGCATCGCAGAAGCTCCACGAAGCTGCCCAGGTCATCGAGCAGACCGCAACGGCCCTGCAGCTCCGCTACCTGCAAACCCTCGTCGAGATAGGCGTCGAGAACTCCACCACCGTGGTCTTCCCCTTGCCCCTCGAGCTCACCACGGCGTTCCAGAGCATGCTCCACGCCCGTGCCCCGTCGCCGCCGGCGAAGTCTGCCTGATTTCAGAACGCTCCCACGTTCGGACGGGTGGTGCTGGCGGTCGGCCCCGCGTCGCGATCCTGCTCCGTCCTCGAAGCCGTGGCGTAGCGCGCAAGGAGCCTGCCGGTCAGGTGCTGGATCGCGATCGCATTCTCGAGCAGGTCCGCCTTGGCTCGCGCCACGCGCAGGTCGGCGTTGCGCACCTGATCCTCGGCTTGGAGCACGGCGATCGAGGTCGAGGCCCCGGTCGCGAACCGCCCCTGCTCGGCTTCGAGCTGCTTGCGCGCGATCGCAGCCGTCTGCTCCGCTAGCTCGAGCTTGCGACGGTTCGCCAGATCCCGCGCCACGGCGATGCGGATCTCCGCGCTCGCGCTCTGGCGGGCGTCGGCCAGGTTCTGCTCGGCCACCTGAACCGCGAGCAGCGCGCGGGTCCGGTCCGCCTGGCGGGCCGTGGAGTCCAGGGGCTCCTCGTACGTCAACCCCACCTGCGCGCTGACCGCGCCCATCCGCCCCGCCTGCCCGAGCGCCGCCGCCACATCGTCGTTTCCCAGCCCCTGCGTCTGGACCCACGCCGACAGGTCCAGCCGCGCCCGCTTCGCGTCGTCCGCCGTGCGTGCCTGCACCTGCGCCAACTTGAGCGCGGACTCGAGCTGGCGGATCTGTGGCGACTCCTGCAAGGCCAGCGCTTCAACATCCGCGGGCGGCGGCGGCGGTGCCGGCGGCGTGACCTCCGACGGAATCCCCCCCACCGCGGCGTCCAACCCGGCCCCCATCGCCTTCGCGAGCTCGAGCTGGCGCCGCCTCAGCTCTACCTCCGCGGCCAGCACGCTTTCGTCGCGTGTCGCCACCTGCGTTTCGAACGTCAGCACGTCGGCTTGCGCCAGCGCTCCCGCGTTCATCCTCGCCACTGCCTGATCCCGCTGCTCCACGGCCAGGGCGCGCGATTGCCGCTCGATGCTCAACGACTCGTTCGCGTACCACAGCTCCCAGTACGCCGTGAGCACGCTCTTCAGCAGATCGCTCGCCGACGCATCTCTCGCGTACTCGGCCGATGTCCGTCGAACCCGCGCCGCCCGCAACTCGGCCTCGCCCACCTCGATCCCGGCGCCGCGCATCAATGGCTGATTGAGCGACAGCTTCGCGGACGCCCCCCACGCCGGGCCGTACGTTCCGCCGGACCCCGTGAACGTCTGCCCCGTATCGTTGTGCTCCCAGCTTCCCCCCACGCGCAGCGTGAGGTCGGTGCCGCTGAAGTAGTGCTTGCTTATCTGCGCGCCGGCATCCACACCATACGAGTCGCTCACGCTCGTGCCCGTCGCCGTCAGCCGCGGAGTCGCCGTTCGTGACACGGCGGCGTCGATGCCCAGCACGGGCGCATAGCGGGCTTGTTCTCCCGCCACCTGCCAAACCGCCCGCCGAAGCTCGAGGAGGCTCGCTCGAAGGCTGGGACTCCGCCGGATCGCGATGTCCACCACCTGGTCCTCGGTCAGCGTCGCCGCCTGCGCACGGGCCTCCTGGGCATACGCCTCACCGGCCTCCAACGCGACAGCCAGGACAACCCAGATCGGTGCAGCGGTCAGCATCCGTCGTGCATTACTCATGTTCACAGGCCTCGATGGGGTGGCGTTGCGCAGCCTGGCGGGCAGGAACGTATCCGAATCCCGCGCTGGCCGCACCGGAGAAACCGGACGCGCTCACCGTGGCCCGCGGGTTGGGTGGCCACACGGCAACCGCCCAACCCAGCGACCCTGCCGATGAGCCCTCCCATCGTTCGTACCATGAGCCGTTCCCGCCAGAGCCGGAGAGTTCGGCGTCGAACGAAGCGGCCCCGCAGAGACAGCGTCGGGCGACCGGCCATCCCGGCGGCTTCCAACACGTGTTGGGGTCTTGCAGGCGACGCCCGACGACATACGGGCTGGTTCGCCGTCCCCTCACGAGTGACCCATCCTGCCACTTACACGCCGCGGGCGATCACCACAGTATGCGTTCCGTCGTGCGACCGCGGACCACGCGCCTGAACGCGGCTCGTCGCAGCCTTGATGCCCTCCAGGGCATGAGCAGACAAGTGCGGCGTGGCGAAATGGACTCCTACTCTTTTCCTCGGCAAGTCGTGTGTCTCAAGCCCCTCGAGAAACTCGACGACGAATCGCTCCACCAGACTCGGATCTTTACCAGCCACTCCGTCGGTGATGTCCGCTGGCCCCTGCATCCGACCGGGGGGAAACATGAATCGCATCCAACCATCCTTTGCTCTTGTCCTGCTCCCAGCTTTGCTCGTCGCGGGTCGCGGCGACAACGCAAACACGGCTTCCGGCACGCCGGCAGAGGCTGCCGCCGACACGAGCGCAGAGGCTCCCGCGACGCAAAACCAAACGAGATCCGACGAAGCCGTGCCCGGCACGCTTCCGACTCATTGGGGGTCGTTCTGACCGACTCCAGTACCGCACACGCCACGGCGACCCTGTCGGCAACCTCGACCTGCAAGAGCTTCCAGGCGCGCCACGCATCTGCCACGTTTGGCGACGGAGGCGTTGACGCAGCGACGGCAGAAGACCGCTTCGTCGGCTTCGTCTCACCGGTTGGCATCACGACGTTCACACTCTCGATGGGCGTCCCGCTCAAAGCCGACCCCTTGCAGTTCGGCTGGTAGACGGCGCACGAACGGGACTCGATCCGGCCGCCGGTCGGATTGGCGTCGAGGAACACGAACGGTATGGGGCCGGTTGGGGCCCATGCCTCTCTCCGGGCCTTGCGTCAGCGGGGCCGGCTGGATCGCGCGTACCGTAGGTCCGGCCGCCACGGGCACGGCCCCCCGCACGCGCCAACGCGACTCGTGCGGAGGAACGCGACACCTGGCGGCAAGCAGGCCAACACGTGTTGGGGTCCAGGCCAACACGTGTTGGGGTGGTGCATCCGAGCGGCGCGGGGCGCGCGTGTCGGTCCGCTCGCGACTCCGAAGCACGTCGAAGACTTCGCCCCTCGGGGCTTCGCAAGGGGGGCCTTCGACCATGACATCCAGGTCCGCGACACGACGTTCGACGCGGCGTATCAGGTCGTGGAGTGAGCCGGCCGCGAGTCTCAGCCGACCTTCTGTTCGACTGCGGAGATGCGCCTCTCGTGGTCGTCCACGCGTTGCCGCAGCGCTCGGTCCTGCCGGAGAAGCTCGGTCAGCTCCCCCACCGCCGAAGCGACCGCCACCAGCTCCGTGGCCAGCCGCACTTCCGTCTCGGTCTGCCGCCTCTCCAGCCGCTCCAGCCGTTCGTTGGTCTGGTCCAGGCGTTCGTTGGTCTGGTCCAGGCGTTCGTTGGTCTGGTCCAGACGCTGGTTCGTCTTGCGAACTTCGTCGCGAATTTCACGCAAGATCGAAACCGTCAGGTCCGCCACGTCGTCTGAGACCATGCGGAGATTGTAGCTGGGGTGATGACACGGAGCAAAGCCGACCGAAGCGTGCCCCGCTGCGCGGTGCTACACATCGCAACGGTGACCTTCCTGGCCGAACCATCCGACCAATGCAGCAGCGATCCGTGCAGCCGGCTCGCTTGCTTTCGTCGCCAGCAAGGACAACTGCTCACCGAGATCCTCGAACAGAGACGGCTCGTGGCGAAGCCCCGCGAGCTGGAGCAGCGCTCTGAGGTACGCCTTCGGATTCTGTTGCTGCAGCGCCCATGCGACGGCTTCCGGCTGTTCGTGGGGCGCTACGGTCACGCCCATCCGCCGCAGCACCTCCGCAGTGGTGGACGGCTGGCGCCCGCGTCGCTTTGCCACGATCGCGGCAACACGCTCCCAAACGTTGTGGGAAACCGCTTCAATCTCGGGTCGGAGGGCCACCGCACAGGCGTCACCGTCAGCCACCCCGGCCTGCGCCAACCGCGCCACCACGCGCCGCTCGACGTCTTCGGGCGCATCCGTTTCGTATCCCGAACCGTCATGGTCCCACACGACCAGGAATCGGCGGCCGGCGCGGCCAAGATACGGCGCAAGCGCCTTCGTTGGCTCCCGACAGACCGACGAATCCCTCATCGGGTCGCGAAGGACCAGCCAGTCGAACCGACGCAGGCATCCCCTGTCCAGACCACGTCGAAGGAACGCTGAAAAGAGCCTCTCGGCGTCGGCGTCGGCGACCAGCACGCACAAGTCCGGATCGACCACGACGGTCACGCCAGCACTCCCGTCGCAAACAAATCCGCGAGGTTCGCTTGGTCGCGCCACAGACCGAGTTCACGGACCTCGTCGCCGCGGCGAATGATCGCGACACCCTGCTCGTCTCTACGGAACACGATCGCCTGATCCATTCTTACGCTGGCGAGGAACACGGGGGAATGAGTGGCGACCAGAATCTGTGTGCCCTCTTCCGGCTGGGATAGCGCATCGTACACGGCTTGCATCGCGAGGGGATGAAGACCGTTCTCAGGCTCCTCGATCAGATATGTCGCTGGATTCGCCTCGCTGCTCCCATAGGCGAGCAGCGTCAACGCGAGCAGCCGCAGGGTTCCGTCGGACAGAAGCCACGACGGAACCGGCTCGACATGCGCACCGGCGAACCAGGCCCGGAGCACGAGGTTCCGGTCCTCCGGCCGCTCCCAGACGTCGATGCCCTTCAATCCATCGACCGCGGTAGCGACGTGCCGGACCCATTGATCGAATAGTACCGCGTCTCGGTCTTTCAGCGCGCGCACGGCGCGCGCGAGATTGCCCCCATCGAGTTGAAGCCGGGCGGAGCTTCGGGGTGGCGACGGCGCACGCAGACTGGCGGCACTGAGTTCGACGGTCTGGACGTTGTCGCGCAGCAGATTGCGCACAGCGATCGCTCCGGGGAATCGCTCCGGATCTTCGGGAAGCGATCCCAATGCCGAACGATCCGCGCCAAACCGGAACACGTTGTTCCACTCCGTCCGCTCGTCGCGGAAGTAGTCCTTTCCTTCGGCCGTTTTCGCCACGATCTTTCGCCACGTCGCCGGCGAACGCTCGTGGACCACGTGGGACACGGCATCGCCAAAGAGGCTTCTCTGGCAATCCGACGCGGGTTCACGCGATGGCAATCGAAACAGGAACTCCCGCAAGACCCGGATCCCCTGCCCCTCTGCCGGGCCGACGCTCAGCTCGTAGCGGTATGCGACCCGTTCACCTGCAGCGTCGGTGACGGTAGCGTCCACGGCAAACTCGACCGGATGGCCCCGGTCGAAACACAGCGCTTCGAAGCCGCCTCCCTGGTCCTCGAGGGCTGCCGCCACGGCCTTCTCGACGCCATCCCTCAGCACGTCCGACACGAACCTGAGGGCGTTGAGGAGCGTGGTCTTCCCGGTCGCGTTCTTGCCGACGAGGACGCCGAACGCCGGCAGCGAGATGGCATTGGACCGCAGCATCCGGAAGTTGCGGACTTCGAACCGGCGGATCATGAGCCGGTGTGTACCATGCCTTTCCTCCGGAGGCGTCGGCATATCGTTCAACAAACGCCGAGCCCGCCGGGGTGTCAGGGAACCTGCGGGTTGCCGGAGACGCCCTCGTACCGCTGATGTCGATCCGTGCCCCGCATCCCTGGCTCACAGGTTCGGCGGAACCACTTTCGTCGGGCTTCCTGACCAGGGCGAGGCACGGTCCCGCCGAATGTCTTCCCACCCCGTTACCGCCACGACGCGGCAGTCCAAGACGTGTTGGGGTCCAGGCCAACACGTGTTGGGATCCAGGCCAACACGTGTTGGGGTCCAGGCCAACACGTGTTGGGGTCCAGGCCAACACGTGTTGGGGTCTGGGCGGCCTTGAACCAGCGTGCGTTCGTGCCGGACGGCGCGCGCTTCCGGAGCGCGCCGCGTCGGGCTGTGCCCCCTGGGTCGATGCACCTTGCCGCAGCGGCGGCAGGGCCCGCGTGCCGCGCCCCTTCAGCCGACAACCGGCCTTGCCGGTCTCTACTTGAGAATCGTCTTGCAGCCCAGGATGACAGCCACACCCTCGGAGCTGAGCTTCACGCCCTCGCAGGTCGCCGGGCACAGAATGATCTTCGTGGGGTGCTGCTTGGTCGGGTCGTC
>Ga0272446_1000708_pt1 | contig 51118 bp, 45 predicted proteins | sample YNPCB0061_FD_194587 | JGI IMG/M metagenome (GOLD analysis project Ga0272446, IMG submission 194587) | Hot spring microbial mat communities from Yellowstone National Park, WY, United States - YNP-CB-006-1 | ecosystem: Environmental > Aquatic > Thermal springs > Hot (42-90C) > Sediment | place... | reverse complement strand
CCCGCCGCGAAGATGAGCAACGCGGCGCCCCAAGTCTTGGCGCGGGATGAAGCCATGTGAGCCTCGTCGGGTGGCATGCTGCGTGTGGCCCAAAAGGCGGGCTGGCCAAACGCTCGGGCGCCGCGGCGTGACGGCTGCCTCATTTTTTCGCTGGCGAGGGATGGTAGATGATCCGGTAGGCTTTGCCAAGGAAGACCGCAGCAGACTGGCACCCGCGCCCTTTTGACCGGCAGCGAAGCGGGGCTGAGGCCCCGACCCAGGGTACCGCCGCAGAGCCTCAGTCGGCGTGGCGCGTGATTTTGGCGCCCTGGACGCGGGCGAAGTCGAGCATGCGCCGGATTGGGACCACCGCCCGCTCACGGATCGCCGGGTCGATGTGGACCTCCTGGTCGCCGGTCACCAAGACCCGCTCCAGGTTCTGCAGGGCGTTCATGGCCATCCAGGGGCAGTGGGCGCAGCTTTCGCAGGTGGCGCCCTCCCCTGCGGTCGGGGCCGCGATGAGGCGCTTGTGCGGGGCGAGCTGATGCATCTTCCAGAAGATCCCCTCGTCGGTCGCGACGATGAACTCCTGGTTGGGCAGCTCCTGCACGGCCTTGATGAGCGCCGTGGTCGAGCCGACCACGTCCGCCTGGTCGACCACCTCGTCCGGGGATTCCGGGTGGACCAGGACCGCCGCATCGGGGTGCAGGCGGCGCAGCCGGTCGAGGGCGAAGCCCTTGAACTCCTCGTGCACCACACAGGCGCCGTCCCAGAGCAGGATGTCTGCCCCGGTCATGCGCTGGACATAGTGCCCCAAGTGTTTGTCGGGGGCCCACAGGATCTTCTCCCCCCGAGCGTGCAGGTGACGAATGATGGGCAGGGCAATGCTAGAGGTCACCACCCAGTCCGAGCGGGCCTTCACCGCCGCCGAGGTGTTGGCATAAACCACCACGGTGCGGTCCGGATGCCGGTCGCAGAAGGCGGAGAAGGCATCGATGGGACAACCCTCATCCAGGGAGCAGGTGGCAGCCAGGTCGGGCATCAGCACCCGCTTCTCCGGGTTGAGGATCTTGGCCGTCTCGCCCATGAACCGCACGCCGCACACCACCAGGGTGGAGGCCCCGCTCTGGGCCCCGAAACGCGCCATCTCGAGCGAGTCGGCCACATGGCCGCCGGTCTCCTCGGCCAGCTCCTGGAGGTCGCCGTCGGTGTAGTAGTGGGCGACCAGGACGGCGTCCTGCGCCTTCAGGAGCCCTTTGATGCGGCCCTTGAGGGCGCGCTTCTCCTCGGGGCCGAGGCTTGGCCACTGGGGGTGGGGGGGGACGACGATGGGACGGTGCGCTGCGGCTTGCTCAGCGTGCTCGGCGTGGGTACGGGTGGCGTTCATGGATGTCCGCTCCTGAGACAACATCCTGCGAAGCAGGTGCAGCCCGGCGCCAAGGCGCGGCCGCTCCGCATCTTCGTTGAACGTAGTGTCGTCCCAGGGGCAAGTCAACCGCTTCCGGGGGTGCCCGCCCATCCGAGGCAGCTCCGCCGAGGGCCCGTGTGCAGGTTGCCGATGCTCTTGGCGAGGCAGAAGCCGTGCCAGGGATACGCCTGCGCGCCCTATCCGTCCTGATCATCGGCCGCGCCGGCGGCGTTGGCACAGGGGGCGAAGTTGCCCAGGCGGGCCTGCTCGGCCTCAGCGAGGGCAAGTGTGGTACCCAGGCGTTTCAGGAGGGGCTGCGGGACCGAGGCGACAGGGAGGGCGGCAACCGGCGAGCGACGGCCACCACGGCGACAGAAGCTATGAGGGTCTGCACCGCGCGGCGCAGGAGCTGGCCAGCACCAAGCCCGACATCATGGTCGCGCTGGGCCATCTCACCGCCGATGCGGCGCACCTGACGACCAGCAGCAACTCCGTGGTCTTCCTCGCAAGGAGCGATCCGGGCGTCGGCGGCTGTGCCGCGAGCCTTACACACCCCGGCGGCAACATGACGGGGCTCACCTAGTGCGCCGGCGAGCTGAACGCCAAGCGCCGGGAGCTACTCAAGGCGGTGGCGCCGGCGGTCCGGCGGGTCGGGGCCCTGGCCAGCGCCGTCATGTCCGCGACGTCACCGCCGCGGCCCAGTCCCCGGGGCTTGCGATTCCCGTCTGCATGACGCGCGAGGACGATACCCTCGAGCCGACGCTCGCCGAATCGGATGGGTGGAAGCCGGACGGATCGGCAAGTGAACGCGACGTCCGGGCGTTGCCGTGATCGAAACGCGCCGTCACTTGGCGGCTCGCTTGGCTCATGCACGGGGCATCGGCACAGTGTTCGCGATGGATGGTTGGTCGACCTGACGCGAATTCTCTGGACGTCCCGAAACCTCTTGACGTGGAGCAACGCTCCCAAGTACCACTGATACTATTTTCGTGTTATTCTCTGCACACATTTCATACTGGAGTGGTACTGACGATGCGCTTCCTTCTCGGCGTCGGGTTCGCGGTGGGAATGAGCACCGCGGCCGCGCATGATCTGTGGATCGAGCCCGTTGCGGGTGGTTACCAGCTCCTCTACGGCCACCACCCACAGGTGTCCCATGAGGGCGCACGGCAGATCGCCTACGCCCCCGATGTTGTCAAGTCGGTCGTTTGCCTGGACCCGGCCGGCGGGCGCCGTCCCGCGAAGGTCGGCAGTAGCTCACCCATCAAGATCGAGGGCGACTGCGCGATCCTTTACGTGCTGACGTCCAGCGGCTACTGGACCAAGACCACGGCCGGCACGAAGAACCTCAAGAAGACTGAGGCGACCGCGCCACTGGGTAGCTGGCAGAGTTTCGAGAGCGTCAAGCATATTGCTCAGTGGGGATCCGGGGCGGCCAGTCCTTTGGGAACCCCCCTGGAGATCATCCCGGCGGACAACCCCCTTGCCCTGAAAGATGGGGACAAACTCGGCGTGCGCGTCCTGGCCGCCGGCAAACCCGTCGCCGGAGCCGTCGTCACCTACGACGGCAAGCCGCGCGGCGAGACCGGCAGCGACGGCACCGTGAACATCCGCGTCAAGCACGGCGGCCTGCAGCTGGTCCAGGCCGCCACGCGAACGCCGCACACCGGCCCCGAGGCCGACGAGGTCGTGCACACCACGGCGCTGACCTTCGCCCTCGGCCCCGGGCAATGAGGGCCCTCCTCGCCCTGCCGGCGGCCCTGCTGGCGGGCGCGCTGCACGCGCATGCATTGAGCCACTCGGCGCAGCCCGGACGCGCCGTGATCGTCGAGCTGCGCTATGGCGATGGCAGCCCGTTCAGCTACGAATCCACCGAGATCTACCGACCAGGCGAGACGGTGCCCTTTCTGGCCGGTCGGACCGACGCGAACGGCCGCCTGGCCTTCGTGCCGGATCGCGGTGGCGATTGGCGGGTCCGCGCCTTCTCGGAGGACGGCCATGGCGGCGATTTCACGGTCGCGGCGGTCTCCGAGGGCGGGGCATCGGCACCATCGGCCGGGCTGGGCACCTTCGGCGGCCTCGCGGTCGGTGTCTCGGTCCTGTTCGGCCTGTTTGGACTCTGGTCGTTGTTCCTAAGGAAAAAATCCTAATGAGTCGAAAAGTCACGAGAACCCTCCTGCTCGCCCTCGGCGGCGCGCTTGAGGCCGCCGCGCTGCCAGCAGCCGCCCACCATGGCGTCGCCGGCCTCGGCGCGGCCGGACTGGAAGGTCCCGGGGCGCCCATCGAGCAGTCCTCCTCGGCCACCCTGCCCCAAGGCAAGGTGTTCACCTATTTCAAGGTCGATTACGCGGACTGGAAGACCTACACGCCGCAGAAGGACGATGAGTCCGACGACAGCACCTTCTGGATGGGCGGGTTGGGCTACGGGGTGACGCCCTGGCTGTCGCTCTATGCCTTTCTCCCCTACAACGAGAAGGTCGACGAGAACGACTCCTTCAACACCCACGGCTTCGCCGACGCCTCCGTGAACGCGACGCTGGGCTTCAAGTACGACCACGGCTTCCGGCTGGTTCCAGAAAAGGAGAGCCTCGACGACCTCGAGGACTGGCACTTTACGGTCTATGCCGGCGCGACGCTGCCCACCGGCAACCCCAACGTGCGCGACAGGAGCGGCAACATCGACAAGGGCAAGTCCACAGGATTCGGACATCCGGCCTGGACCCTTGGCGCGACGGCCAGCAAGATGCTCGACGAGCGCTGGACACTGAACTTCGACGTCTCCAATCTGTGGTTCCAGGAATACACCTACGACGCGGATCCGGCCCACGGCGGCGAGCGGTTCACGGGCCAGTTCGGCGACGAGCTCCGCTTCAACACCGCGCTGATCTACAAGGCTTACACGAACGCCGAGGCGCGCTTGCGCTTTGACGGGCTGGTCGAGCTTAACTATCTCCACCTCGGGCGCGACAAGGAGGACGGCGTGCCCGAGGAGGCGACCGGCGGCGATGTCCTTTATTGGATGCCCGGCGTCCGCGCTTACTGGAGGAACATGAGCTTCGCCCTTGGCGTGAAGCTGCCGGTCGTCCAGAACCTCAACGAGGAGGACCAGCAGCAGGGGGCGGAAGGCAAGGAGCGCTACCGCGTGATCTTCTCCGTGTCGGCACTGTTCTGAGCCGTGCACGTCCCCGACGGCTTCCTTTCACCCCAGACCTACCTGCCGGCCTACGCCATCGCGGCAGGAGGCTGGGCGTGGGCCACGCGCGTGCTGCAGCGACGTCTCGACGAGACCCTGTTGCCCCGGCTCGCCGTGCTTACGGCGCTGGGTTTCGTGCTGATGTCGGTGATGCTGCCACTGCCCGGCGGCACCTCCGTGCACGCCTCCGGCATCGGAATCCTCGCCGTGGTCTTCGGGCCCTGGATTACCTTCGCGGCGGTGTCCCTGGTGCTGCTGCTGCAGGCGCTGGTCTTCGGCGCCGGCGGGATCACGGTGCTGCCGGTGAACGCGCTGGCGATGGGGCTCGCGGGCTCCGCCGCGGCCTGTCTCGCCTACCGCCTGCTCCACCCTATCGACGAGCGCGCCGGGCTATTCGCCGCGGGCTGGCTCGCGACCGTCGTTCCCGCGCTGCTCATCGCGCTCGTGCTCGGCATCCAGCCCGCCATCGCGCACACGGCCGACGGCCAACCGCTGTTCTTCCCCTTCGGGCTGTCGGTCACGCTGCCCGCGCTGGTCGTGCCGCACGTCGTTCTCGGTGTCGGCGAAGGGTTGCTCACGATCCTGGTCGTGCGCTTCCTTCGTCGCCGCTAGACTCGAATCCACCATGCAGGATCGTCTACTGCTGCTCGGCTACGCGGTCGCTGTGATCGCGGTGACTGCCGTGCACAATCCCTGGTGGCTCACCGGGGGACTACTCGTCGCCGCCGCCGTGGCAGGCCGTCGGGCACCGGCAATTGGCTGGCGGGCCTTGGGTGCGGTGCTGTACTTTAACCTCGTGATCAGCGTGGGCTACGCGGCGCGGGCGCTCTTCGGGCAGACGGTCAGCATCGACTATCTGATACTCGTCAATGTCAGGGTATACCTACTGATCTTCCTCACCTTCACCTTGGCGGTCAGGGTCGATGTCTTGCGCGCGCTCAACTTTTCCCAGGGCCTGACCTACCTTGCGACGCTTGCATTGAGCCAGATCATCACATTCCGCCGGCTGTTCGAGGACCTGCGGCTCGCGGCCGAAAGCCGCAGATTACGCCGTCTGGGCCTGCGCGAGAGCTATCTGCAAAGCGCTGCCGCGGCCGTTCATCTCTTCGATCGCGCGGAGCACGACGCGCGCGAGATCGCGCTGGCGATGCGCGCGCGCGGCTTCTTCCGGCCCGACGCTGGCGACGATGCTCGAGGCCATTGACGTCTGGCACCGCTACGACGGTGGCGAGGTGCTGCGCAGCATCAGTTTGACCCTGGCGCCGGCCGACAGGGCTGTGTTGCTCGGCGCCAACGGGACAGGCAAGAGCACACTACTCAAGATTCTCGATGGGTTGATCGAGCCAACCGCCGGCGCGGTCCGCTACGACGGCCAGGCGGTCGATCGGGCAGCGTTGCGCGAAGCGGTGTTCCACCAGCGCTTCCGCCGCGAGGTGGTACTGCTGTTCCAGAATCCGGATACCATGCTGTTCAATCCGACCGTATTTGACGAGATCGCCTTCGGGCCGCGCCAACTCGGTCTCGACGGCGTTGATGGGCGCGTGCACCACTGGGCAGGCGAGCTCGGCGTGGCGCAGCTGCTCGACCGCACGCCGTTCGGGCTGTCCGGCGGCGAGAAGCAGCGGGTCTGCCTGGCTGCGCTGCTCGTCCTTGAACCGAAGGTCCTGTTGCTAGACGAGCCGACCGCGAACATGGACCCGCGCAGCACCGGGTGGCTGGTGGATTTCCTCGCCGATCTCGGCCAGACGACGCTGGTGTCGACGCACAATCTCAGCCTGGCCGGCGAGCTCGGCGAACGCTGTCTGGTCCTCGGCGAAGACCATCGGCTCGTCTACGATGGACCTGTGCAGGATTTCCTCGGCGACCCTGACAGGCTCGCCGCGGCCAACCTGGTTCACCGGCACCGCCACCGCCATGGCGAAACCGAGCACAGCCATTTCCACGCCCACGACTGGGACTGAGCATGAGCGAGACAGCCGACACCATCCGCTTCAGCGTCTCGCTTCCGGGCAATCTGTTGGAGGAGCTTGACCGCCGAGTTACGAACCGCGGCTACGCCTCGCGTTCGGAGCTGGTGCGCGACATGATCCGCGAGCGGCTGGTGGAGGATGCATGGCAGGGAGGGGATGAGGTTGCCGGTGTGCTGGTCATCATCTTCGACCACCACCAACGCGAGCTGGCACAGAAGCTCATCGACATCCAGCATCATCAGGACGTGCATGTGCTTTGCAGCACCCACGTGCACCTCGACCACCACAACTGTCTGGAAGCGATCATCTTGAAGGGCCGCCCGGCTGAGATCGAGCATATCGCCGTCGAGATCGGCGGGCTCAAGGGCGTCAAGTTTGCGAAGCTGACCCGCACGTCGCGGCTGTAGCTTCAGCTCGCATCCCGCGACGCGCGCGTCGCGGCATGCTCCCGTTTTAAGGGCTTGATGTCCTCGAAACGGGCGGGTCATCCCTGGCCCGCGCGGCAAGCGCAATCAATCAGCGCATCCATAACTAGCTGTTTTCACAGCCGTGTGCACGGCCTAGTCAGTTTTCCACACAGCTTGACAGCCTCGGTGGATGGCCGGCCAATTCTGCTGGACGACACGGCAGGCTGACGGGTTTCGCCTGGATCACCGATGACACCGGCAGCGCCGCCGCGGGGCGCGCCGGCGTTCACCCCTAGGTCGCGACCAACGAGGAGCCGGTGGTGCTGCAGCCGGGCGGTATGAGACCGGCGGCGACCAGGCTCGCGGAGCAGTTGCCCCTCCCGAACTGACACCGGCCCTTGCCGACCTACCCGAACAAGGAGCTCCAAGGGCGGCGCGCGACGGGCTCAACTGGTCAGGCGCCGATAGATGTCGGAGACCTTGGCCGGCAGCCGCGCGACGTCCGCGACCAGGGTGTAGTTGGCGGCGCCGTACATGTGCGGCAGGTACTCGGGCCCCTGCTCATCGATGGTGATACAGAAGGGGTGGATGCCGTCCAGGCGGGCCTCGAACAGGGCCTGGCGGGTATCCTCGATGCCGTACTCCCCGCGGTACTGGGGGTCGTAGTCATCCGGCTTGCCGTCGGAGAGGGTGATGAGGAGCTTGATGCGGGCGTCCTCGGCCCGCAGCAGCCGGCTCAGGTGGCGAATCGGCGCCCCCATGCGCGTGTAGTCGCGGGGCTCGATACCGCAGATGCGTCCCTTGGCCAGATCATCGTAGGGCTCGGCGAAGCGCTTGATGGGGAAGGCCTCGCAGCGCTTGCGGGTCCAGCCCGAGAAGCCGTAGATGGCGAAACGGTCGCCGAGGGTGTCCAGGGCCTCCGACAGCAGGATCAGGGCCTCGCGCTCCGCCTCATTGATCCAGCCCTTGGTCGAGCCGGACATGTCGACCATGAGCATGACGGCGATGTTGCGCTCGTCCTGCTGGCGGCGGGTGAAGAGGCGCTCGCCCATCTCCAGGCCGACCCGGGCGTCGGCATAAGCCTCGACCAGGGCGTCGATGTCCACGTCCTCGCCGTAAGGTTGGCGCTTGAGGATGCGGTCCTCGCCGCGCAGCACCTCGAAGGTGCGCCGCAGCGACTTGATGAGACCGCCGTACTTGCGCAGGGTCGCGTGGTAGAAGGTGAGGCCGGCGGGCTTGACCTCGTGCTCTCGCAGGATGCACCAACCCTTGCGGTGATGCTGGCGGCTGTGGTCCCACTCGTCGTAGGCGAAGGCCCCCTCCTCATGGTAGGTGCCGGCCCAGGCGCTCTCGGCGTCCTTGCCCTCGACGCCCAGGGCCCGTTTGTAGAGTCCAGGCCCGGCCGCGACCAGGTACTCGGGGGGGATCTCGCCCAGGTCCTGGATGATGCTCTCCATGGTCGAGAGCGCATCCTCCGGCGGGGCCACCGGCTTGCCATCGAGAAACAGGTCGTAGCTCAGACCATCGGGGCTGTCCGGGTCCTCCTTGGCCCGGACGGCGATGCGTGAGGCGGTCTCCGGCAGGGTCTCTGCCTCGGGCGTCTCTTCGCCGGGTGGCCGACCGTCCTGATCTTCCACGAGCCGCGCCAGAGCGATGCGAAAGCGGTCCCGGTCCAGGGCGGCGCGGATGTCCATGCGGGCGCGTACCGCCTCCGGAAGCAGCTCGCCCCGGTAGCAGCAGGGGGGCGCCGGCCGCCCGAGGAGGCTCGCCCACAGCTCAAGGGTGTCCAGCACTCCGGCGCCGGGGGCACGCAGCCGGGCGACCAGGGCCCTCCAGTCCGCATGCTGCGCCTCCGCGTCCAGGGCCTCGCGCAGGGCGCACATGTCCCGGTGCAGGCCCGGGAAGTCGCGCTCGATGCAAGCATCCAAACGCGCCGTCTCCAGGGCATGGAACAGGTCGAGGGCCGCTGGGGGCGGTGCATTGCGCTCGAAGGCATCAAGCAGCGCGCCGCCGCGCCAGGTGCCGTACCAGCCCTGGGCCCACTGGTGGACCGCCATGGCCTTGTAGAGACGGAAGTTGGCCTCCTTGTCCGGCAGGCGCCCGACGACGGGCGGGAGGAAGATGGTCTCCGTGTCCGTATAGCAGCGCTGGCCGACGGCGATCCCAAGGGTCCGCCCGTTCAGGCCACAGACGAAGCGCTCCAGGACCCCGGCGACGTCCTCGAGCACGATGCCCGCCAGACGCTCCTGCATGTTGGCCGCGAAGCCCTCCACGTCCTGAAAGGCGCGGATGGCCGGCGTCTGGCCCTTCTTGTCATACAGGTCCATGGCGTACAGCAGCCAGGACTCCATGCCAGCCAGGTCCATCAGCCGCAGGCCGCGCGGGGCGAAGGCGGTGAACTGATAGGCCAGCTCCGCGTTGTCGCGGGCAATCACCGCCCCCCAGTGCAGGACGAAGGCCTGCTCCCGCGCCGGGAAGGCGGCCAGCTCGCGGGCCGGGCCGGCGGCCGTGCGGCGTGAGGACAGGGCCGGGTCGAGGTACACATCCATGCGCTCCTCGAGCCCGTGGGCCGACAGGGGTGCCGTGAGGGGCGTGGTCAAAACAGCGAGGCGCTCAGCTCATTGACCGCCGAGAGCATGTCGGCGTCGTCCGTGAGGGCCTGGGCGATGGCGCTGCGGCAGGCGACGACCGGGGCCACCCCCGAGTGAATCAGCTTGGCGGCATGGACCAGCAGCCGGGTCGAGGCGCCTTCGTCGAGGCCCTGGCCCTTGAGGTTGCGGGTCATGTGGGCGAACTTGACCAACTGCCGCGCGAGCGCCGGGTCGATCCCCGATTCCCGCTCGACGATAGTCTGCTCCAGGGCCGCGGCGGGGTAGCTGAACTCCAGGGCCACGAAGCGCTGCCGCGTGCTCTGCTTGAGGTCCTTGAGCACACTCTGATAGCCCGGGTTGTAGGACATGGCGAGACAGAATTCCGTGGGCGCCTCGAGCAGCTCACCCAGCTTCTCGATGGGAAGCACCCGCCGGTCGTCCGCCAGGGGGTGGATCACCACGGTGGTGTCCTTGCGCGCCTCCACCACCTCGTCCAGGTAGCAGATGCCGCCGGCGCGCACCGCCCGGGCCAGGGGCCCATCGACCCAGACCGTCTCGCCACCCTTGACCAGGAAGCGCCCCACCAGGTCGGATGAGGTCAGGTCGTCGTGGCAAGAGACGGTGATCAACGGCCGCTTGAGCCGCCAGGCCATGTACTCCATGAAACGGGTCTTGCCACACCCGGTGGGGCCCTTGAGCAGGATGGGCAGGCCATTGGCGTAGGCCGCCTCGAAGACAGTGACCTCGTCGGCCACGGGCTCGTAATAGGGCTCGACATCGATGAAATATTCCTCGGGCCTCAAGACCCTCAGCTCGTGCTGTTGCAAGGGCGATCTCCCTCTGACCATTCGCTCGAACCCTGCATTTGGGGGTGTTGGGCGGTCCAGGCAAGACCGAACACCCAGCCGCTGTGCCGCGCCCACCTGCCCGGCCGACGCCAGTCAGAGGTCAGCCGGCCACAGGCCCCGAATGGCGGCGACACCCTGGGCACCATGGCGGATGGCCGTGTCAAGGTCGCCGGGACCCAGGCCGCCAAGGGCATAGACCGGCAGGGTGGCGAGATCCACCAGGGCGGCAAAGCGCGCCCAGCCGAGCGTCTCCGCCCCGGGATGGGTGGCCGTTGGCTGCACGGGCGCGAGCAAGGCGTAGTCGAGCCCGAGGTCCGCGGCACGCCCCAGGTCGCGGGCCTCATGGCAAGACGCCCCGCACCAGAGCGTCTCCCCCACGGGGCGCCGAGCGAGTTGCCATAGCCGCGCGCCGGTGAGGTGCAGGCCATGGCTCGGGAGGTCGCGGGCGAGGTCCAGGTCGGCGTTGAGGATCAGGCGGGCCCCGAACCCTTGACACAGCCCAAAGGCGGCCTGCGCCAGCCGGGCATAGGCCGCCGGTGCCAGGGTGTGGGCGCGCAGTTGCACGAGACGGACACCCCCGGCCAGGGCGCTCGACAGCCGGCGGAGGAAGGCGTCCGGGTCCTGCGGGTCAGCCCCCGTGATGAGGTACAGGGCAGGCAGGCGCAGCGCGGTGATGATGGGCCTGTCCGCGGCGGGGAAGGTCGCGGGGTCCATGGTCTCGGGGGCCAGCCAGGCGATGGGTTGACCCTCACGCCCCTCGGCCTCGCCCGAGTAGGCGGTCACCCGGTGAACATCGAGCAGGACGCGCCGGTCGCCATAGTCGTGATGGATGCGGATCAGGGGGCAGGAGGCAAGGACCCGGATCCCCAGCTCCTCCCAGAGCTCCCGGGCCAGGCCTTGCCCCAGGGTCTCCCCTGGCTTCAGTTTGCCCCCCGGGAATTCCCAAAGCCCGCCTTGGTGGGCACCGGCGGCGCGACGGGCGACCAACACCCGGCCCTGTCGGTCTTCGATGGCCGCCGCGGCCACATGGATGGAGCCTCCGGCCAAGGCGGCTAAGCCCTCGTCCCCCGTCCCCTCGGACCGGCCCTCAGCTTCGGTACTCCGCGTTGATGCGCACGTAGTCGTAGGACAGGTCGCACGTCAGCACCCGGGCGCTGGCGTGTCCCCGGCCGAGGGCCACCCGGATCAGGATCTCTGGCTTGACCATGACGGCCTGGCCCTCCGCCTCGGTGTAGCCGGGGGCTCGCCCGCCATCGGTGACGATCAGGGTATCCCCAAGCCAAAGGCGGACCCGGTCGATATCGAGGCCGCCCACCCCGGACCGCCCAACGGCGGCTAGGATGCGCCCCCAGTTGGGGTCCGAGGCGAAGAGGGCTGTTTTGACGAGCGGCGAGTGGGCGATGGCGTCCGCGACCCGCCGGGCCTCGGCCGCATCCGCGGCCTCCTCGACGCTGACGGTGACGAGCTTGGTTGCCCCTTCGCCGTCGCGCACGATGGCCGTGGCGAGCTCCTGACAGACCCAAATGACGGCCTCCCGCAGGGCCTGATAGTCCGCCGACTCGGGCGCGGCGAGGGGGGAGTTACCCAGGGTGCCGGCCGCCGCCAGGATGCAGGCATCGTTGGTGGAGGTATCCCCGTCGACGGTGATGGCGTTGAAGGAGACGTCCACGGCCTCCTGCAGGCAGGTCTGGAGCAGGTCGCGGCCGACCGCCGCGTCGGTGGCGAGAAAGGCCAGCATGGTCGCCATGTCCGGGCGGATCATGCCAGAGCCCTTGCAGATCCCGGTCAGGGTGGCCTCGGCACCACCCAGGCCGAAGCGCCGCGAGGCGACCTTCGGCACCGTGTCAGTGGTCATGATGGCCTGGGCGGCCTGCTCCCAGCCCGCCTCCTGCAGGGCCTCCAGTGCCCCAGGCAGGGCCGCGGCAAGGCGCTCGACGGGCAGATGCTCCCCGATCACCCCGGTCGAGAAGGGCAAAACCTCCTCCAGGGCGCAGCCGGTGAGCTGGGCGACGGCCTCGCAGCTCGCGATGGCGTCGGACAGGCCTCGGTGACCGGTGCCGGCGTTGGCATTGCCCGAGTTCACGACGAGGTAGCGGGGCGCGGCCGCGGCGACGTGGCGCCGCGCCACGACCACCGGGGCGGCGCAGAAGGCATTGCGGGTGAAGACGGCGGCACAGGTCGCCCCAGCCGGCAGCTCGATCAGGAGCAGATCCTGGCGGTTCGCGTAGCGGATGCCGGCGGCGGCGGTGCCGAGCCGGACGCCAGGGATCGGGTAGACGGGCAGAGGCATGGGTGTCTCCGATGGGGAACGACCGTGGCTCAGGCCAGGCGGCTGAGCCATGGTCACCGACAGGGCAACGGGTCAGGGCACTCGGTCGAGCCCATGCGCCAGGCGGCCGCGGCTAAGCCGCTTTACCGTGACAGTGCTTGTACTTTTTCCCCGAGCCGCAGGGACAGGGCTCGTTGCGCCCCACCTTGCGCTGCTCCCGGACGAACGGCTCGTGGTGGGTCTCGGGCGGCGGGCGTCTCTGCATCAGCAGCTCACCCTCCGGCGGCGCCTCGCTGGGGGCGTCCAGGCCATGGAACTCCTCGTGCTTGAACTGGAACTCATGCTCGTCGCTGGGAGTCGGATTGAGGGCCGCTAGCTCCTCCGGGGCCTGGATGCGCAGCCGCGCCAGGGTGGTGACGACCTCTTGCTTGATGCCGTCGAGCATGGCCGAGAACATCTCGAAGGCCTCGCGCTTGTACTCTTGCTTGGGATTCTTCTGCGCGTAGCCGCGCAGGTGGATGCCTTGGCGCAGATAGTCCATGGCCGCCAGGTGATCCTTCCACTGGGTGTCGAGGGTCTGGAGCATGACGGCCTTCTCGATCTGGCGCATGACCTCGGCGCCGACGGCCTGCTCCTTTTCGGCATACTGCTGGGCAACCCGGTCGTGGATGCGCCGGCGCAGGCTCTCCTCGTTGAGGTCGTGCTCCCGGTCGAGCCACTGCTGGATGGGCCAGTCGCCGCCGAAGGTCTCCGACAAGGCCTTGGCGAGGTTGGCAACCTGCCACTGCTCCTCTAGGCTCTCGCGCGGGATATAGGCGTCGATGAGGCTGGCCAGCACGTCGTCGCGCATGGCCGTGACGGTGTCGGCCACGCTGTCGGCATCCATGAGCTCACGGCGCTGTCGGTAGATGACCTTGCGCTGGTCGTTGGCGACGTCGTCGTACTCCAGGAGCTGCTTGCGGATATCGAAGTTGCGGCCCTCCACCTTGCGCTGGGCGTTCTCGATGGCCTTGGTCACCCAGGGGTGCTCGATGGCCTCTCCGGGCTGCATCCCAAGCTTCTGCATCAGGGAGGAGACGCGCTCCGAGGCGAAGATGCGCATCAGGTTGTCCTCGAGGGACAGGTAGAACCGGCTGGAGCCCGGGTCCCCCTGGCGCCCAGAGCGGCCCCGAAGCTGGTTGTCGATGCGCCTGGACTCGTGGCGCTCGGTGCCGACCACATGCAGGCCGCCGGCGGCGATGACGGTTTCGTGCCGCTGCTTCCAGGCGGCGCGGAGCGCCTCGCGGTCGGCGTCGGGACCGACCTGGTCGAGCTCGGCCTCCAGGTTGCCGCCGAGGACGATGTCGGTGCCGCGGCCCGCCATGTTGGTGGCGATGGTCACGGCCCCGGGGCGTCCGGCCTGGGCGATGATCCCGGCCTCGCGCTCGTGCTGCTTGGCGTTCAGGACCTCATGAGGGATCTGCCGCTCGTTGAGGAGCTTGTCGATGAGCTCCGAGGTCTCGATAGAGGCCGTGCCCACCAGCACCGGCTGACCGCGTGCCACACAGTCCTGGATGTCGGCAATGATGGCGTCGTATTTTTCCTTCTGAGTCAGGTAGACGAGGTCGCCCCGGTCCTCGCGGATCATGGGCCTGTGGGTCGGGATGACCACCACCTCCAAGCCGTAGATCTGCTGGAACTCATAGGCCTCGGTGTCTGCCGTGCCCGTCATGCCAGAGAGCTTGGGGTAAAGACGGAAGAGGTTCTGGAAGGTGATGGAGGCGAGCGTCTGGTTTTCTTGCTGGATCGGCACCCCCTCCTTGGCCTCGACGGCCTGGTGCAGGCCCTCGGACCAGCGCCGACCGGGCATGGTGCGGCCGGTGAACTCGTCGACGATGATGATCTGCCCGTCGCGCACGATGTACTCGACGTTCTTCTGGAATAGGGCGTGGGCGCGCAGCGCCGCGTAGACGTGGTGCATCAGCACGATGTTGCCGGCGTCGTAGAGACTCTCGCCCTCCGCCAGCAGGCCCATCTCGGTGAGCATCTCCTCGACCTTCTGGTGCCCGTCCTCGCTGAGGTAAACCTGGCGGGCCTTCTCGTCCACTGAGAAGTCCCCGGGGCCGAAGTCGGGCTTGCCCTCCTCGTTGGTGATGGGCGCCTGACGGGTGAGCCGGGGGATAATGGTGTCGATGCGCTTATAGAGCTCGGTGCTCCCCTCCGAGGGGCCGGAGATGATGAGCGGCGTGCGGGCCTCGTCGATCAGGATGGAGTCCACCTCGTCGACGATGGCGTAGAAGGGGTCCCGCTGGGTGCGCTGCTCGGGCGTGAAGGCCATGTTGTCGCGCAGGTAGTCGAAACCGAACTCGTTGTTGGTCCCGTAGGTGATGTCGGCGGCGTAGGATTCCCGGCGGGTGACCGGACGCATGTAGCGATAACCCTGGCCCTCCGGCGGCAGGTAATGGGGATCGTAGAGGTAGGAGGCGCTGTCCGGGCCCATGCCCCCGGAGGAGTTGATCACCCCCACCGTCAGACCAAGAAAGTCGTAGACCTTGCCCATCCAGGCGGCGTCGCGGCGGGCCAGGTAGTCGTTGACGGTGACCACGTGCACGCCCTTGCCCGGCAGGGCATTGAGGTAGGCCGCCAGGGTGGCGACCAGGGTCTTGCCCTCGCCGGTACGCATCTCGGCGATCTTGCCGTCATTGAGCACCATGCCGCCGATGAGCTGCACGTCGAAGTGGCGCATGCCCAGGGTCCGCCTGGCCGCCTCGCGGACCACGGCGAAGACCTCGGGAAGCAGGTCGTCGAGTTGAGCCCCCTCGGCGAGGCGGGACCGAAACTCCGCGGTCTTGGCCCTGAGGTCGGCGTCGCCGAGGGGCTGCACGGCGGGCTCAAGGGCGTTGATCTTGGCGACCACCTTGGAGAGACGCTTGACCAACCGCTCATTGCGACTTCCAAAGATCTTCTTGAATAGGTGAGTGACCATGGGGCGGACCCGGGTGACAAAACGGCCGAATGATACTGGAAAAGCCTAGGCCCCGCAGGGCGGGGCGGCGACCGCCGAACGCCCTTGGGTCAGGCGCTGGTAGATAAGGGGGAGGGACTGTCGGCCTGGGGTGTCGCAAGGGTCCAGGGTAGGCCCTTGCGACGCCCCGGGGAGCACTAGATGGGGCGGTTAGCCATCTGCGCGACCTTCCGATGCGCGCGTGTCCACCGCCAGGTTCGTCTGGTCGAGGTAGGGCATGGGGTTGACCTGCTTGCCGTCCACGAGCACCTCGAAGTGGACGTGGGGACCTGTCGAGCGTCCGGTTGACCCAAGGGTTGCGATGGTCTGCCCACGGGCAACGGCCGCACCCTCGCCGACCAACAGCTTCTGGCAGTGGCCGTAGCGGGTGATGAGGCCGTCCTTGTGGCGAATCTCCACCATGTTGCCGTAACCGCTTTGCCTGCCGCTGAAGGTCACCACGCCCTCGGCGACGGCAAGCACCGGGGAGCCCAAGGCGCCGGCGAAGTCGATGCCCTTGTGGAAGGCACTGCGACCCCGGTAGGGGTCCTTGCGGAAGCCGAAGGTCGAGGTGATATAGCCGGAGTGGACCGGCCACCCCGAGAGGGCCGTCTGCTCCCCCGGCTCGCCGAGGTGGCGTTTCATGATGAGCTCTTCGAGGAGGGTGAGCTTGCGCTCGCGGTCGTCGAGCTCGCTGAGAACCTGGGCCAGCTCCTCGGCCAGGGCGTCGATGGCGGCGGGGCGGTCGGCGAACTCGGTATCGGGACCGCCCTGGGGTGGCGGGCGGCGGAAGTCGAACTCTTCCTCGTCCAGACCGGCCATGTGCACCAGCCGCTCGCCGAGGGCATTGAGGCGAAGGATCTCGGCCTGCATCGCCCCGACCTGACCCGAGACCGCATCGATATGGGCCCCGAGCGCTTCATCGTGTCCATCCTCTCCCTCACAGGCCTCCTGCGCCCGGGCGTCCTCCGGGCCTTGGGCCCCGGCCTGGATGGCCGTAGCGGCCAGCGCAATGCCTCCAAGCTCAATCCTTACCAACCCTTGGCTTCCCAGCCAGACCCCGATCCCTCCGGCCACAACGGCCAAGACCACGGCCGCCAAAACACCCACCAACGCATTGCCCCTCGCGGACCTCCTGCGGTCCAGCGGCACCAAGATGTATCGCTTCATCCAGGCCTCCCGATCAATCAATTTTGTGCAAAATAACCGATCAGCATCTCTCCGTTCAAGGTTTTTCGCGCCCAGATCCCCGATTGTGGCTTGCACCGCCCAGCCAAGCGACTATATTGGGAGGTTGTGTGCGCCGTTCTCAGCCCCTCTGGATGTCAGAAAACGCTCTTCACATCAATAGGTTTCTGCGCCGGAACCGGATCGCTGCGGGCCTGCTCGAAGCGGTCGAGCGCGACGCCGCGCTGCTCCAAGCGACACGGCGCCTCTTGGCAGCGGACTTGCGCGGGCATTGTCTGCACGCGACCCTGGAAGGAGCGCAACTCTGGCTGCTGACCGACGGTCCCGTGTGGGCCTCGCGGCTGAGGTTTGCGGCGCCCGAGCTCGTGGCAGGGCTACGCCAGGTGGGGATGGCGGCGACCGAGGTGCGGGTGCGGGTCGCTCCCGCGGCGATCCAGGTTCAGCCAACCGACGGCGCCAAGACCCAGGCGAGGCTATCGGCGGCGACAGCGGCACACCTCAAGCGGGCCGCCGCCACAATGGACGACGCCGACCTCGCCGCAGCCTTGCTGCGGCTGGCCAGACGCGGAGCGCCCTGCGATCAGGAGACAGCCAGGGGGCGGGGGCTGTAGGAGATGGGCGCGGGCTGCGCGTCCTCGAATGTGACCTGCTCCCACGCCTGTTCGTCGGCCATCAGCGTCCGCAATAGGCGATTGTTGAGGGCGTGTCCGGACTTGTGCGCGCGGAAGGACCCGATCAGGCTGTGGCCGAGCAGGTACAGGTCGCCGAAGGCGTCGAGGATCTTGTGCCGGACGAACTCGTCCTCATAGCGCAGACCCTCATCGTTCAACACCCGGTAGTCGTCCACCACCACCGCATTGTCGAGACTCCCGCCGAGGGCCAGGTTCTGCTGACGAAGGGCCTCGATGTCTCGCAGAAAGCCAAACGTCCGGGCACGGCTGACCTCCTTGACGAAGGAGGTCGTCGAGAAGTCGACGGTCGCTGTCTGCGACCGCGAGTTGAAGGCCGGGTGGTCGAAATCGATGGAGAACTCCACCTTGAAGCCATCGTAGGGTTCGAAGATGGCGTATTTCCCCCCCTCTTCCACGGCCACCCGGCGCTTGATGCGGATGAAGCGCTTGGGCCGGTTTTGCTCCTCCACGCCAGCGGACTGGATCAGGAAGACGAAGGGTCCAGCGCTCCCGTCCATGATGGGGACCTCGGGCGCATTCACCTCCACGTAGGCGTTGTCGATGCCGAGGCCCGCGAGGGCAGACAGCAAGTGCTCCACCGTGGAGATGCGCACCCCGCCCCGGGTCAGGGTCGTCGATAGCCGGGTGTCGCCGACGTTGCACGTGACCGCCTGGATCTCCACCGGGGGCGTCAGGTCGACGCGCCGGAAGACGATCCCAGTGTCCGGGGCCGCGGGGCGCAGGGTGAGGTCGATCTTCTCCCCAGTATGCAGACCGACCCCCGTCGCCCGAATCACGTTCCTGAGTGTGCGCTGCCTGATCATCGTTCTGTGTCTCCGGTCGCATCCTGATAGGGACTCGTCCGGAGCCGACACCCGACTGGACGCGCCGCACACAGGGACCACTCAACGGAGGGCCAATCCCGCGGCGCCGCGCTAGCCAGCGACTTCTGGTATCTTCTCCGGCCCTGCGGCGAAGTCCGAGCGTCCCTGCTCGGGCCAGCACCTTAGGGTTTTCCCGTATTATTATCAGGCGAGGACACAGTTTGCAAGCGAATCGTCTGATTAATCTCGCGATCCGCCGGCAGCGATCAGACGGCTAGTCGGCTTGCCGCCGCAGAAACGCCGGGATGTCGAGGTAGTCCAGATCGGATTCCGATGCGGCCTCGGCCGTCGCCAGGGCGCTCGCCGCATGGACCCGGCGGTAGTAGGCCGGCCGGTCCATCTCCCGGTAGTCCGGGCGATAGTCTTGGGCCCCGCCCTCGCTGCGCCCGCCCGCAACGACGCGCATGGCAGGCTCGTCCCTGGAGCTCGAGCGCAGAGCGGCCGCACGCCGCTCGCCAAGACCGGTGGCCACGACCGTCACGCGCAGCTCATCGCCGAGATCCATGTCGATGACGGTCCCGACCACGACGGTCGCGTCGTCGTCCGCGAAGTCGCGCACCGTGTCGCCGACCTCGTGAAACTCGCCAATCGCCAGCGACGGACCGGCGGTGATGTTGACCAGGATCCCCTTGGCGCCGGCGAGATCGACATCCTCGAGCAGCGGGCTCTTGATCGCCTTCTCCGCGGCCTCCCGGGCGCGGTTGGGGCCGCTCGCCTCGCCTGTTCCCATCATGGCAACGCCCATGTTCGCCATGACCGTCTTGACGTCGGCGAAGTCCACGTTGATCAGGCCGCGCCGTGTGATCAGCTCGGCGATGCCCTGGGTGGCATTGAGGAGCACGTCGTTCGCCGCCTTGAAGGCGTTGAGCAAGCTCATGTCCTTGCCGAGCACGGCGAGCAGCTTCTCGTTCGGGATGGTGATCAGGGAATCGACGTGCTTGGCCAGCTCGGCGATACCCTCGTTGGCGACCTTCATGCGCTTGCCGCCCTCGAAGGAGAAGGGCTTGGTGACCACCGCGACGGTCAGAATCCCGAGCTCCTTAGCGACCTCGGCGACCACCGGGGCCGCACCGGTGCCGGTCCCGCCGCCCATGCCCGCGGTGATGAAGACCATGTCCGCCCCATTCAGCGCGTCCTTGATCCGCTCCTTGTCCTCTAGGGCCGCCTGGCGACCGACCTCCGGGTTGGCCCCGGCCCCGAGGCCCTTGGTGATGCCCGAGCCAAGCTGCAGGATGGTCTTGATATCCGTGTGCTTGAGGGCCTGGGCGTCGGTGTTGGCACAGATGAAGTCCACCCCTTCGATGGACGACTGCGCCATGTGGTTGACGGCATTGCCGCCGCCACCACCGACCCCGATGACCTTGATGACCGCGTTCTGGCTGTGCGTATCCATGAGCTCAAACATATTGGTTCGCCTCGTCTTTTTGCTAGATGACCCCGCCCGACCCGGACCCCCGCCCGCCGCCGGAACCGCCGAAACCTCCGCCGCACCCCGCACCTGCAGAGCGCGCCGTCCGTCTTTCCCTAAGTTGCTGCCTTCCCCGCAGCGGCACCTCCGAGTGCCGTGCAAAGCCTTCAGAAATTGCCCTGAAACCAGCTCTTCATCCGCTCCCAGATGGAAGCGAAGCCGCGCGCCTGGATCAGGTCCTGGCGATTGGTTAGGCGCTGCTGACGCGCATAGATCAACAGCCCGACCCCGGTTGAGTAGATCGGGTCCGAGATGATCTCCTGCATGCCGACGAAGTACTGGGGCACGCCGAGCCGCACGGGCATGTGGAAGACCTCCTCGGCCAGCTCCACCAGGCCCTCCATCTTGGCGCTACCCCCGGTCAGCACGACGCCGCCCGCGACCAGGTCCTCGAAGCCGCTGCGGCGAAGCTCGCCCTGGAGGAGCCCGAGCAGCTCCTCGTAGCGCGGCTCGACGACCTCCGCCAAGGTCTGCCGGGAGAGCCGCCGGGGCGGGCGCTCACCGATGCTCGGGACCTCGATGGTGTCGTTGTGCCCGGCCAGATTGGCCAAGGCACAGGCATGGCGGATCTTGATCGCCTCGGCAAACTGGGTCGGTGTGCGCAGGGCCACCGCGATGTCGTTGGTCACCTGATCCCCGGCGATGGGGATCACCGCGGTGTGACGGATCGCGCCGTCGGTGAATACGGCCATGTCCGTGGTGCCGCCGCCGATGTCGACCAGGCAGACCCCGAGCTCCTTCTCGTCCTCTCCCAGCACGGCGTAGCTCGAGCTCAGCTGCTCGAGGACCAGGTCCTCGACCTCCAGCCCGCAGCGGCGGATGCACTTGACGATGTTCTGGGCGGCACTGACGGCCCCGGTGACCATGTGCACCCGCGCCTCCAGCCGCACCCCGCACATGCCGATGGGCTCGCGGATACCCTCCTGGCCGTCGATGATGAATTCCTGGGGCAGGATGTGCAGGATCTTCTGGTCCGCCGGGATGGCCACGGCCCGGGCGGCCTCGATCACCCGGTCCACGTCGGCCTGGACCACCTCGTGGTCCTTGATCCCGGTGATGCCGTGGGAGTTGAGGCTGCGGATGTGGCTGCCGGCGATGCCGGCATGCACCGAGTGGATCTCGCAGCCGGCCATCAGCTCGGCCTCCTCCACGGCTCGCTGAATGGAGGCGACGGTGGATTCGATGTCCACGACCACGCCCTTCTTCAGCCCGCGGGACGGGTGGGTCCCCACCCCGATGATCTCGATGCGGTCGTCCGCCTTCACCTCGCCGACGAGTGCGGCGATCTTGGATGTGCCGATGTCCAGTCCAACGACCAGACCCTTATCGCCGCGACGTGACATAGCGATCAACCCTTGCTCCTCAGCTTGTTGCGGCCTTCCGACACGGCCCCTGGCGCCTTGGCGCGAGAGCTCCTGGACTCAGGCGTGTGTGGCTCGACCGCATCGGTCTGGGCCACCTCGATGTCGCCCGGGGCGGCGCCCTCGGCCCAGCGCACAGCCAGACCATTGGTGTACCGGACATCGACCAGCTCCGCCCGGCCGGCGGCGGCAAGCTGGGGATAGGTGCGGATGAAGCGCTCCAGCCGCTCGTCCACGCGCCCCGAGCCCAGCTCGACGCGCAGGCCGTTGGTCAGAGCGACAGCCCAGGCACCGCGCGGGTCGAGGGTCAGGGTCGCGATCCCGCAGCCGAGCGCATCGAGGCGGCTGCGCCACTCGAGGAACCGGGCCACCACCTTGGGCGCCTGGGCGTCATCGCCGGCGAGCCGCGGCAACGCCCCCGGCAGCGCGCCGTCCTTCGGCCGGAACACCACACCGTCAGCGGTGACCAGACCGTCGTCGCCCCAGCGCGCGATAGGCTGGTGCTCGGTGACCGAGAGCTCAAGCTGGTCCGGCCAGACCCGGCGCAGGGTGGCCGAGCGCACCCAGGGCACGGCCTCTACGGCCTGTTGCAAGACCCCCAGGTCCTGGGTCAGCAGGCCGCTCTGCAGATGCTCGCTCACACTGCTGGCCAGGGCGGGGGCCGACAGGCGGTGGACGGCGCCGACCACCTTGACGACCCGGATCGGCAACAGCGCCGGCTCCAGGCGCAGAAGCAGGACGGCCCCCGCAACCGAGCCCGCCACCACCGCCACGGCGGTCAGCCAGCGCAGCGCGGCCAGGATCAGACCCGACGCGGAGGGCTGCGTCGGCAGGGTGTCAAGCGTGGTCATGGGTCGTCTCCAGAATGTGCCAAACCAGGTCATCGAATCCGAGGCCGCGGGCGCGAGCCGCCATAGGGACCAGGCTGTGGTCGGTCATGCCGGGCACGGTGTTGATCTCCAGGAGCTGCGGCCCGTGCTCGCGGTCCACCATGATGTCGATCCGGCCCCAGCCGCTGGCACCCACGGCGTCGAAGGCGTCCAGGGCGAGACGTTGCAGCCGTGCCTCCTCCTCCGGGGCCAAGCCGCACGGACAGAGGTAACGGGTGCTGTCCGACTGGTACTTGGCCTCGTAGTCGTAGAAGGCGCGCGGGGTCTCCAGCTTGATCAGGGGCAGCGCATCCCGACCGAGGATGGCGCAGGTGTACTCCGGCCCGCTGATCCAGCGCTCGGCGAGCACGAGCGCGTCGAAGCGAGCGGCCTCGGCCCAGGCCGCGGCCAGTGCCGCCGCGTCCTCCGCCTTGGCCATGCCGATGCTCGAGCCCTCCCGCACGGGCTTGATCATGAGCGGGAAACCCAGCGCCTCGGCCTGGGGCAGGTCGGCGGCACCGCGCAGCAGGACGAAGTCGGCGGTGGGCAAACCGCAGCCGCGCCACAACAGCTTGCAGCGGTACTTGTCCATGCCCAGCGCCGAGCCGAGGACGCCGGAGCCCGTGTAGGGCAGGTCGAGGGTCTCCAGGGCCCCCTGAATGACCCCGTCCTCACCGCCGCGCCCGTGCAGGACGATGAAGGCGCGGTCGAAGCCACCCTCGCGCAGGCGCTCCAGGACGTCCGCCTGAGGGTCGACCGGGTGGGCATCGACACCCCGGCGCTGCAGCGCCTCCAGCACCGCCTGGCCGCTCTTCAGCGAGATCTCCCGCTCGGCCGCCCGCCCCCCCATGAGCACGGCCACCTTGCCGAACGCCGCGGCCGGTCCGTTCATGTCGCTGCTTCCCCCACCTGCTTGACCTCGGTCTCCAGCCGCACACCGCTCACGGCCTCGACCCGCTCCCGTACCAGGTCGATCAGCCGGGCGATGTCCGCCGCGCTGGCCGAGCCGGTGTTGATGATGAAGTTGGCGTGCTTCAGCGAGACCTGAGCCCCGCCGACAGTGCAGCCCTTGAGGCCGGCGGCCTCGATCAGGCGTGCGGCAAAGCCCCCGGGTGGGTTGCGGAAGACCGAGCCGCAGCTCGGCACCCCGGTTGGCTGGGTCTCGGCGCGCCGCTCGAGCAGCTCGCGGATGCGGGCCGTCGCCGCCTCGGCGTCGCCCGGCGCAAGGCTGAGCTCCGCCTCCAGGAACCACTCCCCGGGCGGGCCCTGGACCTGCCGGTAGCCGACCTGAAAGTCCTGGGGGCGACGCATGCGGACCTCGCCGTGGCGGTCGATGGTGCGCACCCGTGCCACATGGGCCCAGGTCTCGTCCCCCCAGGCACCGGCATTCATGGCCAGGGCGCCGCCCATGGTCCCGGGGATGCCGGCGAGGAACTCGGCCCCGATCAGACCGCGACGGGCGGCAAAGCGGGCCACCTTGGCGCAGGCCACCCCCGCCTCGGCCCGCACCCCCCTGTCGCCGACCGCGCCGAGCGCTGTGAGGCAGCCCTGGGTCTCGACGACGGTCCCTGGGAAGCCTTGGTCGGTGACCAGGAGGTTGCTGCCAAGGCCGAGCCAGAGCAGCGGCTCCTGCGGATCCAGGCGGCGCAGGAATTCCGCCAGGTCGGCGGCATCGGCGGGGCGATACAGGCGCCGCGCCGGACCCCCGACCCGCCAGGTCGTGTGGCGGGACAGGGGCTCGTCGAGGCGCAGCTCGCCGCGCAGGCCGTCGCTTCTCATCGCTGGCTCAGCACCCCATTCAGGAGCCTCGGCATGTGCCGTGCCCCCGGCCGGCTGGACGGCACTGGCGGCGGCTCGCGGCGCACCGGGGCGCGGGTCATGGGGCTCAGGGCCTCGCCGCAGCCGAGGCGCAGGCGTTGGTTAAGACGCGGCGTCATGGGCATCCTCCGGGCTGGCGGGTGACTGGGTGCGCAGGATCTCTGGCAGGCGCTGGGCCAGGCCGCCGATGTCCCCGGCGCCCATCAGCAGGACCAGATCGCCGTCGGCCAGCAGGTTGCCGAGCACCTTCGGCACCTCGGCGAGGTCCTGGACGAAGACCGGATCGATCTCCCCGCGGGCGCGGATGGCCCGGCTCAGGCTGCGCCCATCCGCCCCAGCGATGGGCGTCTCGCCCGCGGGGTAGACCTCGGACAGGACCAACAGATCGGCCTGCGACAGCACCTGCACGAAGTCGTCGAACTGCTCCTGGGTGCGGGTGTACCTGTGCGGTTGGAAGACCAGGACCAGGCGCCGCTTCGGCCACCCGTTGCGCGCGGCCTCCAAGGTCGCGGCGAGCTCACGGGGGTGATGGCCGTAGTCATCCACCAGGGTCAGGTGGCGACCAGCCGCATCGGTCAGCTCCTCGACCACGAACCGCCGCCCGATACCGGCGAAGCGGGTCAGTGCCCGGCGGATGGATTCCTCGTCGACACCCAGCTCGAGGGCGACGCAGATGGCGGCCAGGGCGTTGAGGACGTTGTGCCGGCCGGGCAGATTCAGCTCGACCGGCAGGGGCGCATCAAGGGCCTCGCCGACCGCCGTGAAGTGCATGCGTAACCCCTCCTGGCGGATGCCCTCGGCGCGCAGGTCGGCCTCCGGGCGGGTCCCGTAGGTGCGCACCGGCCGGGCAATCGCAGGCAGGAGGCCGCGCACCTCGTCGTCGTCGATGCACAGCACCGCCAAGCCGTAGAAGGGCAGGTGGTGGATGAACTCCATGAAGGTGCTACGCAGGCGGGCGAAGTCGTTGCCGTAGGTGCGCATGTGGTCGGCGTCGATGTTGGTGACGATCGACACCATGGGCTGCAGGAACAGGAAGGAGGCGTCGCTCTCGTCGGCCTCGGCCACCAGGTACTTGGTGGTACCCAAGCGGGCATTGGCGCCCGCGCTGTTCAAGCGCCCGCCGATGACGAAGGTCGGGTCCAGCCCTCCCTCGGCGAGCAGGGTGGTCACGAGGCTGGTGGTGGTGGTCTTGCCGTGGGTCCCGGCCACGGCCACCCCGTAGTAGAAGCGCATCAGCTCCGCGAGCATCTCGGCCCGCCGCACCACAGGAATGCGCCGCGCCCGGGCGGCGACGATCTCCGGGTTGGCCTCGTCGATGGCCGTTGAGACCACCACGGCGTCTGCGTCGGCCAGGTTCTCCTCGGCGTGGCCGATGTGCACCTCGACGCCGAGACGGCTCAGGCGGCGGGTGACATCGCTCTCGCGCCGGTCGGACCCCGAGACGTCATAGCCCAGGTTGGCCATGAGCTCGGCGATGCCGCTCATGCCGGCCCCTCCGACCCCCACGAAGTGCAGCCGGCGGGTCCGACCCATGCGCGTCGCGTCGTGGACCTTGTGGGCATTCATGCCGCCAGTACCTCGCGACAGGCGGCCGCCACCCGTCCGGCGGCATCGGGCTGTGCCTTGGCGCGCGCCGCCTTGGCCATCGTCAGCAGCAGATCCGGGGCGCCCAGAAGGGCCGAGAGGTGCTCGGCCAGGCCCTCTGGGGTCAGTTCCCCCTGAGGCAGGAGGCGAGCCGCACCCGCATCGGACAGGACACGGGCGTTGCCTGTCTGGTGGTCGTCCACCGCATGGGGATAGGGAACCAGGATGGCCGCCAGCCCCACGGCGGCCAGCTCCGAGACGGTCAGGGCCCCGGCACGGCACACCACGAGGTCGGCCCAGGCGTAGGCGCCCGCCATGTCGGAGATGAACGGTATCACCTCGGCCTCTACTCCGGCCTGGGCATAGCCGCCCTGGGCTTGCGCAAGGGTGCGCTCGCCCGCCTGGTGCCGCACCAGCGGACGGCGCTCGGCGGGGAGCCGCGCCAGTGCAAGCGGCAGGGTGCGATTGAGGACCTGCGCACCCAAGGACCCCCCGAGCACCAGCAGGTGCCGCGGCCCTGGGCCTCGCAACCGGAGTGCCAGACGCTCGTCCGGCGGGGGCAGGGCGGCGATCTCCGCCCGCACCGGGTTGCCGCAGGCGATGGCCCCGCGCCCCGGGGGGAAACTGCCTGGAAAGGCCTCGAACACCCGGGCCGCGAGGCCGGCCAGCCAGCGGTTGGTCAAGCCCGGGATGCGGTTCTGCTCATGGATCACCAGGGGCAAGCCGAGGAGTCGGGCCATGACCCCGCCGGGACCCGCGACAAAGCCCCCCATCCCGAGCACGGCGCCCGGGCGGCGGCGGCGCAGGATCTGCCCAGCCTGCCAAAGGGCCGCGGCCAGGCGGAATGGGGCAAGCGTTAGGGTGGCCAAGCCCTTGCCGCGCAGCCCCTCGACCCCGATCCACTCCATGGCGAAACCGCTCTGGGGCACCAGTCGGGCCTCAAGACCGCGGCGCGTGCCGATCCAAAAGACCTCGACCCCGTCGGCGCGCAGGCGCTCGGCGACCGCCAGGGCAGGGAAGACGTGGCCGCCGGTGCCGCCGGCCATGACGGCTATGCTCGCGCCCATGGCGGCCCCCCGTCCGTGGTCGCCCAGGCCGCCGCCCCCGGGGGCGCCCCCAGACCCCCGACAATGCTGCCCTCGCGCTGCGCCAGGCGCAGGGTGCGATCGATGCGCAGCAGGACGGCAATGGCCATCAGGGCCACGATCAGGCTGTTGCTGCCGTAGCTCATGAAGGGCATGGTCAGCCCCTTGGTGGGCAGCAGACCGACGTTCACCCCGATGTTGATGAAGGCCTGCAGGCCCAGACCTAAACCCAGCCCATGGGCGAGATAGGAGGCAAAGAGATCGCCCTGGGCATGGGCCCGGATGCCGATGTCGAAGGCGCGCCAGACCAGGAACCCAAAGGCCAGGATGACCAACGCAACCCCGGCAAAGCCGAACTCCTCACCCACCACGGCCATCAGGAAATCGGTATGGGCCTCGGGCAGGAAGAACTGCTTCTGGATGCCGTGACCCAGACCAACGCCCAGCCACTCGCCCCGGCCGAAGGCAATCAGCGCCTGACTGAGCTGGAAGCCCTTGTTGTAGGGATCCGCAAAGGGATCGAGGAAGTTCAGCAAGCGGTGCAGGCGGTAGGGCTCGAAGACGATCAGCGCGACCAGCGCAGCCCCCACCATGCCGGTCAGGACGGCGAAATTGATGGCCGGCACGCCGCCCAGGAACAGCAGCCCCATGACGGTGACGAGCATGACCGCGGTCGTGCCGAAGTCGGGCTCGGCCAGGATCAGGGCACTGGCCACGACCATCAGGATCATTGGCCGGATGAAGCCCAGGATGCTGCCCGTCACCTCACCCCGGCGCCGCACCAGGTAGCCGGAGACGTAGACCACCGCGAAGAACTTCATGAACTCCGAGCTTTGCAGGTTGAGCGGGCCGAGGGGGATCCAGCGCGTCGCCCCGTTCGCCTCGCGCCCCACACCAGGGACCAGGACCAGGAGGAGCATGGCCACGCCGACCAGGAACAGGGACAGGCCGGAGCGCTCCCACCAGCGCACCGGGACGGCATAGCAGCACAGGGCGGCGGCCAAGGCCAGGATCAGGGCGAGCGAGTGCCGGATGACGAAGTGAAACGGCGACCCATAGCTATGGTCCGCGACCGGGAGGGACGCCGAGGCGACCATAATGAAGCCGAACCCCGTGAGCGCGATGGCCGCCAGCAGGAGCCCGTAGTCCAGCTCCGGGAGACGCCCCTGGCGCCGGCGCTGGGCGGCGTTGCGGTGGGCCGCAGGGGCCCCCGGCTGCCGCCCGGGAGGCTGCGGTTCCGCGTGCTGACCCTGACCCAGACCCTGAGCCGGATGCTGGGCCGGGCGGTGATCGGCATGGGAGGGATCGGCCGCACTCATGCAATCCACTCCTCCACCGCTTGGGCAAAGACCCGGCCGCGGTGCTCGTAGTTGTCAAACATGTCGAAGCTGGCGCAGGCCGGAGAGAGGAGGACACAGTCCCCCGGCTGAGCCGCCTGCCCCGCGAGGCGAACGGCCTCGTGCATGCTGGCGGCGCGCACTACCGGGACGCGTCCGGCGAGGACGGACGCGATCAGGGGTGCGTCGCGCCCGATGAGCACGACCGCCCGGGCTGCGCGCTCGACCGCGGGCCCCAGGGGCGCAAAGTCGGCACCCTTGCCGTCGCCACCGGCGATGAGGACGACCCGGGTCGGCGAGCCTGGGTCCACCAACCCCTCCAGGGCTGCGACCGTGGCGCCGGGGTTGGTCCCCTTGGAATCGTCGTACCAGCGCACCCCATCGCGGCTGCCCACCAGGACGCTGCGGTGGGGCAGGCCCCGAAAGCTGCGCAGGGCCTCCAGCATGGCCTCCTCGGGGAGGGCGCAGGCGCTGCCAAGCGCAAGCGCCGCCAGGGCATTGGCCCGGTTGTGACGCCCGGCGATCAGCAGGTCCGCGGCTGGCAGCAGCGGCCGCTCGCCCCGCGCCAGCCAGATCGCACCCGAATGGGTGAGGAGTCCAAACTCGCTCGCGCTCGCCGGCGGCCCCAGGGTAAAGCCGAGCTGCGTGGGCGCCTCATGGGGGATGCCGGCGGCGATGGGTTCGTCGCGGTTGACCACCACCGCCTGGGCGCCGCGATAGATGCGCCCCTTGGCGGCAACGTAGCTCGCAAGGTCCGAGTAGCGGTCCATGTGGTCCGGCGACAGATTGAGGACCGTCGCGACCCGCGGGCGCAAGCTGAACGTGGTCTCAAGCTGGAAGCTGGAGAGCTCCAGCACATAGAGCGCGACGCCGGGGCGCAGCAGGTCCAGGGCCGGCTCACCGAGGTTCCCGCCCACGGCCACCTCGATCCCCGCCAGCCGGGCCATCAGGCCGACCAGGCTCGTGACCGTGCTCTTGCCATTCGACCCTGTGATGGCAACCACCGGCGCGGACACCGCCTGGGCGAAGAGCTCGATGTCTCCCACCACCGGCACCCCGCGGGCCAGGGCGGCCTGGATGAGCGGCTCGCTCACCGGCACCCCTGGACTGACCACCAGCCGATCGGCCAGGTCAAAGACCTCCGGCTGAAATCCACCCGCAAACACGGCGATGTCCGGTAGCTCCTCACGCAGTTGGTCCAGCCCGGGCGGCTCGCCGCGCGAGTCGGTGACCGCGACCGCCACACCCTGAGCCCGCAGGAAGCGGGCGCAGGACAGACCCGTCTTACCGAGCCCTACGATGAGGGTTCGCTGAGCGGTCTGGGCGGTGATGCCGGCGCTGCTCATGCTCAGCTCAGCGGATCTTCAGACTCGCCAGGCCAATCAAGACCAGGATCACGGTCACGATCCAGAACCGCACGATGACGCGGGGCTCCGGCCAGCCCTTGAGCTCGTAGTGGTGGTGCAGGGGGGCCATGCGGAAGACACGCCGGCCGGTGAGCTTGAAGGAGCCGACCTGGAGCATCACCGACAGGGTCTCGGCGACGAAGACCCCGCCCATGATGAAGAGGACCAGCTCCTGACGCGCGACCACCGCCACCACACCCAGGGCCGCCCCCAGGGCCAGCGCCCCCACATCGCCCATGAAAACCTGGGCGGGGTAGGCGTTGAACCACAGGAAGCCGAGCCCGGCCCCCACCAGTGCGGCGCAGAACACGGCCACCTCGCCCACCCCCTGGACGTAGGGGACCTTGAGGTAGCCCGCGAAGTCCACGTTGCCGGCCGCATAGACGAAGAGGGCCAAGGCCCCGGCCACCAAGACCGTCGGCATGGTGGCGAGTCCATCGAGCCCATCGGTGAGGTTGACGGCATTGCTGCTGCCGACGATCACGAGATAGGCGAAGAGCACGTACCAGGGTCCGAGCTGGATGGAAACGGCCTTGGCATAGGGAATCAGCAGGGCCGTCTCCGCGGGCGTGGAGGCCGTCATGAACAGGACCACCGCCGCCGCAAGCCCGGCAACGGTCTGCCAAAAGTACTTGTAACGGGCTGCCAGGCCGCGCGGGTTCTTGAGGATCAGCTTCTTGTAATCGTCCACCAGGCCGATGATCCCGAAGGCCAGGGTCGTGAGCAGGACGATCCACACATAGCGGTTGCGCAGATCCGCCCAAAGCAGGGTGCTGACACCCACCGCGATCAGGATCAGGGCCCCGCCCATGGTCGGCGTACCCGACTTTGCGAGGTGGGTCTGAGGTCCATCGGTGCGCACCGTCTGGCCGATCTTGTACCAGGTGAGGCGCCGAATCATCGCCGGTCCGATCACGAAGGAGATGACCAGGGCCGTCAAGACACCCAGGATCGAGCGCAGGGTGAGGTAACGGAAGACGGCGAAGGAGTTGTCGAACCGCGCCAGCCATTCGGTGAGGAAGAGCAGCACCGTTACCCCCCCGCCGAAGGCATCTGGGCGCCGGTGGACGCCGTCCCCAGGGCCGCGACCACGCGGTCCATGGCCGAGCGGCGCGAGCCCTTGACCAGCACCACGTCCGCGGCGCCGAGATCGCCGCGCAGGACCTCGATCAGGGCTGCCTGGTCGTCGAAGTGGTGCGCATCGCCCCCAGTGCCGAAGCCGACGACCGCCTCCCGGCACAGGTCGCCCACGGCATACAGGGCCGCCACGCCGGCGGCCTGGGCCCTTTCGCCGACCTCGCGGTGCAGGCTCGCCGCCGCAGGCCCGAGCTCGCCCAGCTCACCCAGGACCAGGACCGGCCGGCCGGGCAGGGACACGAGCACCTCGATGGCGGCCTGGAGCGAGTCGGGATTGGCGTTGTAGGCATCGTCGATCAGCCGCAGCCCGCCGACCCGCTTCGGCTCCAGGCGCCCCGGTACCGGCCGGATGGCCGCCAATCCGGCGGCGATGGCCTGGGGCGATACCCCGACGGCCAGGGTCAGCGCCGCGGCCGCCAGGGCATTGCGCACGTTGTGCAGCCCGGCCAGCGACAGGGCCAGCTCCTGGCGCTGCCCCGCGAGCTCGGCGGTGAAGCGCGTGGAGAACCCGTCCTCCCCCCACTCGGCGGTGACGGCGGCGGGATCCGTAGAGACGTCGCAGCCGGGGGCCAAACCGAAGGTGAGAAGCCGCCGGCCCTGCGCCAGCCCCGTCCACAGATCGATCCAAGGGGCATCCCCTGGCACCACGAAGGTCCCGTCGGCGGGGAGCCCGAGGGCGATCTCGCCCTTGGCCTTGGCGACACCCTCGACACTGCCGAAGCCCTCGAGATGAGCGCGTCCCGCATTGGTGATGAGGGCTGCCTCGGGACGGACGGTCGTGCTGAGGTAGGCGATCTCCCCGGCATGGTTGGCGCCCATCTCGACGACCAGCCAGTCCTCATCACGGGCCTGGAGCAGGGTGAGCGGCACGCCGATGTCGTTGTTCAGGTTGCCCTGGGTGGCGCGTACCGAGCCGACCTGGGCGAGGATGGATGCCACCATCTCCTTGCAGGTGGTCTTGCCATTGCTACCGGTGATGGCGACCAGCCGGCCAGGGAAGCGGTCGCGCCAGGCGCCGGCCAGCCGGCCCAGGCCGAGGCGCGTGTCATCGACCACCCATTGGGGCAGGTCCAGGGCGAGCGGACGCTCGACCATGGCGGCGACGGCCCCGTTGGCCGCCGCCTGTGCGACGAAGGCGTGGGCATCGAAGCGCTCGCCCCGCAGGGCGACGAACAGCCCGCCCGCGCAATCCGCGCGGCTGTCCGTCACCACCCGGGAGAAGGCCGCATCCGCGCCCAGCAGCTCGCCGCCCGCCTGGCCAGCGGCCTGGGCCAGGGTCCACATCGGGGCCCACATCGGGCTTGCGCTCACCGCCGGCCCTCCGTCCACTCGCACAAGGCCTGGGCAACCTGAGCACGGTCGCTGAAGCGAACCTTGAGCTCCCCCATGTCCTGAACCGTGTCCTGGCCCTTGCCGGCCACCAGCACCCTGTCCGCGGACCCCGCCAGGGTCAGGGCGATGCGGATCGCCAGCCCACGCTGGCGCGCCACGCGCGCGGCGCCCGGGTCGCGCATCCCACCCAGGATCTGCGCGACGATCCGGTCGCCGTCCTCGCCGCGCGGGTCGTCGTCGGTGACGATCACCAGGTCGCTGCCTGCCTCGGCGACGGCCCCCATGGCGGCGCGCTGCTCGGGCCCCTGCCCCCCCTTGCAGCCGAACACGGTCAGGAGGCGCCCGCTGCCGTGGCGGCGCAGCTCGGCGATGGCCCGCCCGAGCGCCTCTGGTGTCCGCGCGCAGTCCACCGCCACCAGGGGCGCCCCGCCGCCGCCGAAAGGCTCCAGGCGCCCCGGGACGGCGCGAGCCTTGCCAAGGGCGTGCAACGCTGCCGGCAGGGTCAGGCCGCGGGCGAGCAAGGTCGCCAGAGCTGCCAGCAGGTTGCCGGCGTTTAGGGTGCCCAAGAGCGGACGTTCGAGATCCGCCTCCTGGTAGCCGCCCGCCCCGCCGCAGACCGAGGCGGCGCCCCCATCGGCGACCCCATGGGCGATCAGGCTCAGCCGAACGCCGCGGGGCAGGTGGCAGAGGTCGCGCAGGCCAACCCACAGGTCGTGGCGCAAGCCCGGCGGCGGAGCAGGGGTCGAGCCGTAGAGCGCGACCGCAATCCCTGGCGCCAAGCCGGCGAGCAGGGAGGCGCTGGCCGGGTCATCGGCATTGAGCACAACCGAGCGCAGGCCTGGCAGGGTGGCCAGGAGCCCTTGGGGCATGGTCACGCCATCCGCTGCGGCAGGGGTGAAGACGGCTTGAGTGCAACGTACCGCCGCCGTCCGCCCCGCGGCCAGCGCCTCCCCCGGCAGGGCGATCGCGACCGTCTGCGCCCCGCGGGCTCGCAGGCCCGAGAGCGTGGCTTGCACGGCCACTGGGTCGCGCCCGAGGGGCGGCCCTTGGGCCAGGTCGCCGGGAAAGCCGACCCCGATGCCGGCCAGGAGCGCACAGCGGGTCTCCGCCGCCAGGCTCTGGGCGAGCAGGTGAGCGACGCTCGACTTGCCGCTGGCGCCGACGACGCCGATGACCCCCATCTGGCGGCTCGGCTCGCCGAAGAAGCGGTCTGCCAGGGCGCTGGCATGCACGGCCAGCCCCGGCACCGCGACAACCGGCAGCCCCAGCCTGACCGCGGCCTTGGCCAGCGCGCCAGCGTCCCAGCCGGCAGATGGCTCGGCGGCGATGGCCACGGCGCCCCTGGCGCGGGCCTGCTCGGCATCGGCCATGCCATGGGAGGCGCCACCTTGGCAGGCGAGGAACAGGGTGCCTGGGACCACCTGACGGCTGTCCAGCGCGAGATCCCCGACCGCGATGTCTGCACCGGCCCCGACCGTCGCGTACCCGGCGAGCAGGTCTGCGAGGCGCCAGGCATGGCCGGATCGCCGCAGGGCCATCATCGGGCTGCCTCCAACCCAGCGAGCCGCAGGGTGGGGGGTGGGTCGTCCGGCGGGATGTTCAGGATGCGCACCGCCTCGGTCATGACCTTGGCGAAGACCGGCGCCGCCACCAGGCCGCCGTAGTAGGCCTTACCGTGAGGCTCGTCGATCATGACCACCATCACCAGGCGCGGGTTGCTCGCCGGCAGCATGCCGGCGAAGACCGACTGGTAGCGCCCGGCGGTGTAGCCGTGGCGGCCGGAGGATTTCTTCGCCGTGCCCGTCTTGCCCGCCACGCGGTAGCCCTCGACGGCGGCAAGCTTGGCGGTACCCTTGTCGGAGACCACGGTCTCCATCATGGCCCTGACCTGGCGGGCGGTGGTCGCCTTGAGGATGCGCTCCTCCTTGGGCGCCTCATCGCGCTTGATGAGCGAGACCTGGCGTTTGACCCCATCCGCGGCCAGGGTCGCATAGGCCTGGGCGAGCTGCAGGGCCGTCACGTTGAAGCCGTAGCCGAAGGCCTGGGTGGCGTGCTCAAAGGTGGACCAGCGCCTGTAATGGCGCAGGCGCCCGCCGCTCTCGCCCGGGAACTGCACACCCGTGGGCTTGCCGAAACCCAGGCGATCGTACAGGGTCCACAGGGACTCGCGATCCATCAGCATGGCGATCTTGACCACGCCGACGTTACTGGACTTGGTGATGATGCCCGTGGTGGTGAGGGTCCCATAGGAATGGACGTCCTTGACCGTCTTCCCACCGATACTGAGCTGGCCGCCGTTGGTGCTGAAGGTGGTGTTCGGCGTCACCTTGCCCAGATCCAGTGCCGCGGCGACTACCAGGGGCTTGGCGGTCGAGCCAGGCTCCATCACGTCGGTCAGGGCACGGTTGCGACGGTTGTCGCCCTTGCCCCCGTGCAGGTCGTTGGGGTTGAAGGCGGGCTGGTTGACCATGGCCAGCACCTCGCCCGTGGCCACGTCGAGCACCACTGCGGTCCCCGCGGCGGCCTTGTTGGCCTGCACCGCGCGCATCAGCTCGCGGTAGGCAATGAACTGCAGCCCCTGGTCGAGGCTGAGCGTCAGGTCCTTGCCATTGCTCGGCGCCTGGATCTGCTCGATCTCCTCGACCACCTTGCCCTGGCCGTCCTGCAGGACCCGGCGCAGGCCGGGACGCGCGGCCAGGGAGTCGTCGAAGGCACGCTCCAGCCCCTCCTGGCCCCGGTCTTCGATGTCCGTGAAGCCGATGATGTGCCCGAAGACCTCGCCGCCCGGGTAATACCGCCGGTACTCGGTGTCCAGGGCCAGGCCCAGGTCTCTGGTCTGTGCCGCCAGGGCCTGGACGTCTCGTGCCATGCTTGGCCCGATGCGTCGCTTCAGATAGATGAAGCCCTTGCCACTGTTGGCCTCGACCTTCTGGGCAAGCTGCCTGGCGTCCAGGCCGAGGATCTTTGCGAGCGGCCCTATGGCCTCGGGGTGCTGACTCAACAGGCGCGGATCGGCCCAAACGGTCTTCATGGGCGTGCTGACCGCCAGCGGTTCCCCGTTGCGGTCGAAGACCATGCCCCGGCGGGCGGGAATCTCGCGCTCGCGAACGAACCGGCGCTCGCCCTCGGCGGTGAGCCACTCCGTCTCCACGACCTGGCGGTAGAACACGGCCGCGGTGAGCACCGCGACGGCCAGCCCGAGGCCCACCTGCAGCACGCGGCGGCGCAAGTGGAAGTCCGGGCTGGCCGGGGTACGCCGCTCGATGCGGCGTGATCTCGTCCGGCTGCGGATCACGGCGCACCTCCCTCGATGATGCGCATCTCCCGCCGCTCGGGGAGGTGCATGTCCAGATGACGCCGGGCGCGCTGCTCGACCCGCACGTTATTGGCCAGGGCGGCCTCCTCCAGGCGCAGGTTGTCCCACTCCACGTCCACCGCCTCGCGCTGGGCGCGCAGCCCCTGCAGGTCCACGAAGAGCAGCCGGGTCTGGTACTTGACATAAACCACGGCGACCGCCGAGGCCAGCACGGCCACGATCAGCAAGGCAGTGAGCCACACCCCCGCGCGCCTCATGACAGCCGCTCCGCCACGCGCAGCACCGCGCTGCGAGCGCGCGGGTTGGCGGCCACCTCGGCGGACGAGGGGCGGATGGCCTTGCCGATGGGGCGCATCTGCGGCCGCACGCGATCGGCGGTGATGGGGACCCCCCTCGGGGGCTGCTCCCCGCGCGCCTGGTCGCGGATGAAGCGCTTGACGATGCGATCCTCCAGGGAGTGGAAGCTGATGACCACCAGCCGTCCGCCCTGGGCCAGCAGGGTGCAGACCTGGCCCAGACAGTCCCTCAGCTCCTCGAGCTCGCGGTTGAGATAGATGCGGATGGCCTGGAAGGTCCGCGTGGCCGGATGCTTGCCGGGCTCGCGGGTCGGCACTGCCGCCTCACACAGGCTCGCCAGGGCGCGGGTGCTGAGGATGGGGGCCGCCAGGCGGGCACGGAGGATGGCCCGTGCGATGCGCCCGGCGAAGCGCTCTTCGCCCAGCTCGCGCAGCACGCGTGCGATCTCCGCCTCACTCGCCCGCGCCAGCCAGTGCGCCGCGGACTCGCCGGACGCTGGGTCCATGCGCATATCGAGCGGCCCATCGACCGAAAAACTGAAGCCGCGACTCGGGTCATCGAGCTGCGGCGAGGAGACGCCGAGGTCCAGCAGCAGGCCATCGACCCGCCCGACCAGCCCATAGGAACCCGCGACCGCGCTAACGCCGGAGAAACCGGCCCGAACCATGGTGAAACGAGGATCCTGAGCCGCCAGCGCCTCGCCCACGGCCACGGCATCGGGATCCCGATCGAGCCCGACCAGTCGCCCAGAGGGGCCCAGGCGGGCGAGGATCGCCCGGCTGTGCCCGCCGCGCCCGAAGGTGCCATCGACATAGATGCCGTCCGTGCGCAGGGCTAGGGCCGTCACGCTCTCCTCCAGAAGGACCGGTTGGTGAGATCCATGGGTGGTAGGGCCCGTCATCGTGGTCACAGGACCAGGTCGTTGATCCCGACCTCATCGCGCAGGTCCTGCAGATCTGGGTCCTCGAGCGAGGCGGCGACATTGCGGTCCCAGGTCTCCTCGTCCCACAGCTCGAACTTGTTGCCCATGCCGACCACCGCCACACGCTTGTCGAGGCCGGCGATCGCTTGGAGCTTGGGCGGAACCAGGATGCGGCCCTGCCCATCCATCTCAGAGTCGGTGGCGTTACCGATCAGTAGACGCTGGAGCTCGCGGACCTTGCGGTTGAGTGCAGGGAGCACGATGAGCTTCGCCCGGATCTTCTCCCACTCGGACTCCGGGTAGAGCAGAAGGCACTTGTCGCGATCGATGGTCAGAACGAGGCGGGAGGCATAGGCCTCAGCGAGCACCTTGCGATACCGGGCAGGTACCGGAAGGCGCCCCTTGGCGTCGAGACTGACGACCGCCATCCCCTGAAACAATCCTTCCCCCTCCCCGATCCAAAATTCCCCCTTCCTCCCCACGACCTCCCACTTCTGAGGGCATCTTAGGCAACGAAGCCCCCCCCGTCAAGCGGACTTGGCAGCAATTTTGTTGCCCGTCAGTTACTTAAGTACGACATCGTCACAAAAAAGAGACAATAGCGGAATCTTCACGGAATTCAGATCCGTGGCGCTGGAATTTCATCTGCGACTGAGATTAGGAGGGCCGAGCAGAGGAAACGCGGGCCATCCTTGGTACGCGTTGCTGCGGGAACGGGAAAAAGGGGGGAGCCGGCCGATAAGCCGGGTTCTGTCGTGGACAGCCATTCATCTAGGGCACGCGTCGCCGCATGCCTCGAGCGACCTACCCGGGGGCCCGCGCGGGCCGCGCGGCGCGGCCCTAGGACCGCTCGCCCCCCTATTTGGTCTTGCTCCGGAGTGGGGTTTGCCGTGCCGCCGGTGTTACCACCGACGCGGTGCGCTCTTACCGCACCTTTTCACCCTTACCGCCCGCCCTGAGGCGGGGTTGGCGGTGTGTTTTCTGTGGCACTTTCCGTGGGCTCACGCCCCCCAGGCGTTACCTGGCACCCTGCCCTGTGGAGCCCGGACTTTCCTCCCCCCCGGACCTAGGCCCGGGGCGGCGGCTGTCTGGCCGACTCCCCGCGCGAGTGTATCGCCCGGTGCCCGCCGATCAAACTGGCTTGGCGCGGCGCCGGTCACCGAGGGCCGCTCCGCTCCGCCGAAGCACCGGCCTTTCTTCCGCCCATGGCCAGTGCCAGCCGATAGAGGCGATTCTTGCTACCCCCGGTCAGGCGGGCCGCCAGGGCGGCGGCCTGCCGCGGCGGCAGCTCCGCCGCCAGGATCGCGAGGACCCGCTCCTCTTCCTGGCCCTCGGCCGCTTGCTCGACCTCCCCTGCCCCTTCCACCAGGAGCACCAGTTCGCCGAGGCGCTGCTCGGCGTCCGAGGCGAGGCGATCGGCCAGCGCCCCGAGCGTCCCGCTCAGGAAGGTCTCGAAGTGCTTGGTCAGCTCCCGGGCCACCACCGCCTTACGCTCGCCTCCCAGCGCGGCGGCCAGATCGCCGAGGGTCCGCGCGGCGCGCTTCCCGCTCTCGTAGAAGATCAGCGTGCCGGGTTCGCCGGCAAGGCGCGCCAGCCAGTCGCGGCACTTGGCCGAGGTGCGCGGCGGAAAACCCAGAAACAGGAAGCGGTCGCTCGGCAGGCCCGCCGCGGACAGGGCGCAAATGGCCGCATTGGCCCCCGGGATGGGTACCACCCGAATCCCCCGAGAACGGGCCGCTCGCACCAGCACGAAGCCGGGATCGCTGATCAGGGGCGTGCCGGCGTCGGACACCAGGGCCACATCTTGCCCGCCCTCCAGGACCTTCAGCAGGGCCTGGGCACCGGCTCCTTCGTTGTGCTCGTGATAGGAGCGCAGTTGGCCCCGAATCCCGAAGTGGGTCAACAAACGCCGCGCACTGCGGGTGTCTTCCGCGGCGATCAGGGCCACCTCGCGCAAGACAGCCAAGGCCCTCTCGGTGATGTCCCCAAGATTGCCGATGGGAGTAGCCACCACGTATAGTACGCCCGCCTTGTCCGTCACCCTCCACCCCCATCAAGACTCGCTGCGGCGCTGAAGGGCCATATGTTGCGACATCGACTTGGTTCGCCGACCTCGGGTCTGTCCGCTGTGAGCCGTCTCGCCCGCACGCCCGGCCGATGGCTTGCCCTGGGCCTGACCCTCGCCCTGACGCTGGCGGGCTGCGCGGGCACCCGGTGGCAGGCGTCCCCCTCGGCCCCGGGCGAGGCACAGGCCCTGGCCGGGGGCTACGGCCCTGCAGAGCGTGTTGCGGTCCTCCTGCCAAGCTCGGGGGGCTTCGCGACGGGCGCCTTTGGCAAGGCGGTCGGGGCCATCCGAGACGGCATCCTAGCCGCCCAGGGTGCAGACGATCCAGCCCGGCGGCCGCAGATCGACTTCGTCGACGCCAGTCAGGTCGGGCGCACGCGCACCCTGATCGATGCGGCGGCCAACGGCGGGGCCAAGTACGTCATCGGGCCGCTGCAGAAGCCTGCCGTGGACCTGCTCGCGGCTGGCAAAGCCCTTCCCGTGCCCGTCCTGGCCCTCAACCGGGCGGCGCAAGACGGCGGCCGCTCGGCCAACCTGTTCCAGTATGCCCTGGCGCCTGAAGACGAGGGGCTCTCCGCCGCCCAGGCCGCGTGGGCGGCCGGACACCGGTCGGCCCTGCTCCTGTACCCCAAGACACCTTGGGCAGAACGCCTGGTCCAGTCCTTCCGCGGCCAATGGCTGTCGCTTGGCGGCCAGATCGCTGGCCAGAAGGCCTACGGTGGCGCGGGCATGGCGCCCGACGTGGCGGTGCAGGCACTCCTCGGCGGCCGAGCGGCGGACCCGAGCGCAGGCGGGTCCTGCGTCTTCTTGGTGGCCACGCGCGAGTCCGCCCGCGCCATCTGGCCCAGGATTCAGGCCGCCGGTGGTCTTCCAACCTATGCCACATCCCTGGTCTACCCCGGCGATTTCGACCCAGGGCTGGATGCCGTCCTGGCGGGACTCTACTTCGTCGACATCCCCTGGATGCTTGCGAAGGACGACGGCCCCCTGTCCCGCCAGGCCGTCAGGCGCACCCTGCCCGGGATCGGCGCCAGCGACCAGCGCCTGTACGCCATGGGGATCGATGCCTACCGCTTGGCGCCACGGGCGGTAGATCTGGCCAAACACCCAGGGTCCTTCTATGCCGGCCAGACGGGGACCCTGCGGGTCGACGCCAAGGGCCAGGTGCAGCGCCAGCTGGTCGTCGGACGGTACACCCCCACGGGCGTCGTCCTGGCCAGCGCCGGGGGCTCTGCCCGCTAGGGGGGCCCAGGGGATCGGCGTTTGCCCCAGTCAGGCAGCCCAGACAAGGCCGCCATCGGCGCGGCCAAGGAGGAGGCCGCGTGCCGCTATCTGGAGCGCCAGGGCCTACGCTTGGTGGCCCGTAACCACCGCTGCCGGCATGGGGAGATCGACCTGGTGATGCGCGATGCCGGCACCCTGGTCTTCGTGGAGGTGCGTTTCCGGCGCAGCGGGCGCTTCGGAACGGCCGCCGACAGCGTGGACGTCCACAAGCAGCGGCGCCTTGTCGCCGCGGCTGCGCATTACTTGCAGGCCCACCCAAGCGGGCTGCCTTGCCGCTTCGACGTCGTGGCCATGGGGGCCGACGACGGCGTCGACTGGATCCGCAATGCCTTTGCGCTCGACTGACCGGGGCTGGCCGGCCAGGGCAGGCGTCTTGGTCCTGGCGGCCTGCTCGCTCCCCGCAGCGCTGGGGGGCTGCGCCGCCGCCATCGTCGCAGGGGTTGCCACTGGGGCCGCCGTGGTCCACGACCGCCGGCCCACTGGCACGGTCCTGGCCGATGAGATGATCGAGCTTCAGGCCATGCACCTGCTGCACGAGCACCCCGAGATCGCCGGCCGTAGCTCCATCTCGATCGACAGCTACGACCTGGTCGTGCTGCTCACGGGGCAGGCGCAGACCGCCGAGGTCCGAGACCGGTTCGCGGGGATGGTGGCCGGCCTTCCCAAGGTCGAGAAGGTGGTGAACGAGGTCCGGATCGGGCCCAGCCTGGACCTGAGTGCGGCGAGCCACGACCTCTACCTCGCCTCGCGCTGTAAGCTCGCCATCGCGAACGTCAACCTCCCGGGGTTCGACCCCCTGCGGGTGCAGGTGATCAGCGCCTCCGGCAAGGTCTACCTGCGCGGCCTGGTGACCGCCAAGGAGGCGCAGGCCGCGGTGGAGCAGGTCCGCTACGTCCCTGGTGTCACCGAGGTGGTGAAGCTGTTTGAGTACCTCCCCACAGCCCCCTGATCTGTCGGCCGCGCTGCTGCGGCGCCTGGCGGAGCTGGCCGGGCCCGGCGGCCTGCTCACCGACCCCGCGGACTGCTGGCCCTACGGCTACGACAACAGCCGCCGCCAGGCCCTTCCCCAAGCGGTGATCTTCGTCACCCGGGCGGAGCAGACCGGAGACATCCTGCGCCTGTGCAACGAGGCGGGCATCCCGGTGACCCCCCGCGGCCGGGGGACCGGAACCACCGGAGCGACGGTCCCGGACCGCGGCGGCATCGTCCTGTCCTTCGAGCGGATGGACCGCATCCTGCGCATCGAGCCCAAGGACCGCCTTGCGGTCGTCGCGCCTGGCGTCACCAACGAGGACCTGCAGCGTGCCGCGGCCGTCCACGGCTTCTTCTGGCCGCCGGACCCCACCAGCGCCGCCGCTTGCACCGTCGGGGGAAACCTGGCCTACAACTCGGCCGGGCCGCGTGCGGTCAAGTACGGCACACCGCGGGAGAACACCCTGGGTCTGCAGGCCGTCACCGCAACGGGCGAGGTCATCCGCACCGGCGTGATGACCACCAAGGGGGTGGTGGGCTACGACCTGACCCGCCTGCTGATCGGCTCCGAGGGGACCCTGGCCCTGATCACCGAGGCGACGCTGAAGCTCACGCCCATCCCCGAGGCCAAGCGGACCCTCAGGGCCGCTTACCGGGACGTGCGGGCGGCCGCCGCCGCGGTATCCGCCATCATGGCCCAGCCCATGACCCCCTGCGCCCTGGAGATCATGGACGGCGCGGCCATCGCCACGGTGCGGCGCTACACCGACCTGCCGCTTCCGGACGGGACCCAGGCCCTGCTGATGATCGAGGTCGACGGCCCCACCGCTTGCATCGACCACGCCGCCCAGGCGGTGGGGGAAGCGGCGCGCCTCCCCGGGCTGGTAGAACTGCGCTTGGCCCAAGACGCCGCCGAGGTCGAGGCCCTGTGGAAGGCCCGCAAGGCCCTGTCCCCGGCGCTCCGCCACATCGCCCCCAAGAAGATCAATGAGGACCTGGTGGTCCCGGTGTCGCGCATGGCCGAGCTGATCGAGGGGCTCGCGGAGCTGTCGAAGCGGCACGCCGTTCAGATCGTCAACTTTGGTCACGCCGGCAACGGCAACATCCATGTCAACTTGTTGGTGGACCCCGACCGCGGCGACGAGTTGACCCGCGCCCACGCCTGTCTGGACGCCGTCTTCGACCTGGTCATCGCCCTGGGCGGGACCCTGTCCGGAGAGCACGGGGTTGGGCTGGAAAAGAGGGACTACGTGGCCCGCGAGATCTCCCCGGCGACCCTCGCCCTGATGCAGGCCATCAAGCGCCAGTTCGACCCGAACGGCATCCTCAACATGGGCAAGGGGCTGCCGCCGCCCCTGGGCCACAGCATGGTCCGGGGCTGATCCGGCGCCGGCACGGCGGCGGTACCGGTCACGGCGCCCAAGGCACAGCCCGCCCCCATGATCCGTCCGGTTATCCTGCACCTGCGCCAATACGGGCCGGCGCCAAGCTGTGAGCCGCCGATCCTGCTGCTCCACGGCCTTCTGGGCTCCAGCGCGAACTGGCACGGCATCGCCCGTCGCCTCGCAGGGCGGCATCGGGTCTTGGTCCCGGACCTGCGCGGGCACGGCCGCTCTCCGGCGGGCGAGGGCATCTCCTATCCGGCCATGGCGGCCGACCTCGTCGAGCTGCTCGGGACCCAAGGCATCGATCGGGCCACGGTCATCGGGCACAGCATGGGCGGCAAGGCCGCGATGTGGCTCGCCCTCACCAGCCCAGGCCGAGTCGCTGGTCTAGGGGTGGTCGACATTGCCCCGGTCGCCTACCCGGAACGCTTCTCCGCCCTGGTCGCAACCCTGCGGGCCCTACCGCTTGCGGACATCCGTGACCGGCGCGACGCCGACGCCCGCCTGGCCCAGGCCCTGCCTGACCCGGCCCTGCGCGGCTATCTGCTGCAGAATCTGACCCGCGAGGGCAGCGGGACCTCGAGCGGAACCTGGCGCTGGCGTTGCGATCTCTCGGCCCTGGAGGCCGCCATTGGCGACATCCGCGGCTTCCCGCATGCGGACTCGGCTCAGTTTGCGGGCCCCGCCCTGTTCATCTACGGCACGGCATCGGACTACGTCACCGGCGAGCATCTGGCACCCATTCGCACCCTGTTTCCCCTGGCCCGGCTGCGCCCCGTGGCCAGGGCCGGCCACTGGGTCTACGCCGACCAGCCCGACGCCTTCCTCAGCGCCATCGCCAGTCTCCTCGGCCCCTGACCCCAGGCTTATACTTCGCCCCTTTCGAGCAACCCCGAGACCCGGAGCTTTTCCATGGCGCAGAGCGAGATCAAGAAGGTGGTGCTGGCCTATTCCGGCGGCCTGGACACGTCGGTCATCCTCAAGTGGCTGCAGGACACCTATGGCTGCGAGGTGGTCACCTTCACCGCCGACATCGGCCAGGGCGAGGAGCTCGAGCCGGCGCGGGCCAAGGCGCAGGCGCTGGGGGTCAAGGAGATCTACATCGACGACCTGCGCGAAGAGTTCGTGGGCGACTTCGTCTTCCCCATGTTTCGCGCCAATGCCCTCTACGAGGGCGAATACCTGCTCGGCACATCCATCGCCAGGCCCCTGATCGCCAAGCGCCTGGTGGAGATCGCCAACGAGACCGGGGCGGACGCCATCTCGCATGGCGCCACAGGGAAGGGCAACGACCAGGTGCGCTTTGAGTTGGGGGCCTATGCCCTCAAGCCCGACGTGAAGATCATCGCCCCCTGGCGGGAGTGGGACCTGCTCTCGCGGGAGAAGCTGCTGGCCTATGCCGAGCAGCACGGCATCCCGGTGGAGATGAAGCGCGACGGGACCAAGTCGCCCTACTCCATGGACGCCAACCTGCTGCACATCTCCTACGAGGGCTATGACCTGGAGGACCCCTGGGTGGAGCCCGGCTCGGACATGTGGCGCTGGAGCCTCTCCCCCGAGCAGGCCCCGGACCGGCCCCGGGAGGTCGAGCTGACCTTCGCCCGCGGCGACTGTGTGGCCATCGACGGCCAGGCGCTGTCGCCCGCCGACCTGCTCGCCGAGCTCAACCGGATCGGCGGGGAGCACGGCATCGGGCGCGCCGACATCGTCGAGAACCGCTACGTGGGCATGAAGTCCCGCGGCTGCTACGAGACCCCGGGCGGGACCATCCTCCTCAAGGCCCACCGCGCCATGGAATCGCTCACCCTCGACCGCGAGTCCGCCCACCTCAAGGACGAGCTCATGCCCCGCTATGCGAGCCTCATCTACAACGGCTACTGGTGGAGCCCGGAGCGGCTCATGCTCCAGGCCGCCATCGACCAGACCCAGACCGTGGTCAACGGCGTGGTGCGGCTCAAGCTCTACAAGGGCAATGTCCTGGTGGTGGGGCGCAAGTCCGACACCGACAGCCTGTTCGACACCGCCATCGCCACCTTCGAGGAGGACGCCGGGGCCTACAACCAGGGGGACGCGACAGGCTTCATCCGACTCAATGCCCTGCGCCTGCGGGTGGCAAGCCGCAGGCGGCGGTAGCCGGTTAAGGCCATTGGTGTGAACTGCTTGGCGATGGGCCAGCGCCGGGGAGGAGCCAACTTGCCCTTAGCCCAACGGTTGCTATGCTCCGACCTGGGCGCGGCCCCGCCGGCCGGCCGATCGCCGTTCAATATCCCAAACTAGGGGGGACCATCATGACATTTGAAACATTCAAGCAGGGTGCCACCTCGGCCCTGGTGGCGCTGAGCTGCGCGCTGGCCCTGGGCAGCGGGGCCGCAGCCGCGGAATCGGCCTGCAAGGGCTTGGAACAGAGCGCCTGCGAGAAGGCGGCCGACTGCATCTGGGTGGGCGGCTACCAGAAGAAGGATGGCAAGCAGGTCGCTGGCTACTGCCGGACCAAGTCGGCCGGTGCGGCGGCGGGCGACAAGGCGGGCGCGGCTGGTGCCACGTCAGCGGCCCCGACGGGCGCCAAGACCCCGGCCGCTCCGGCGGCCCCCAGCGCCACCGGGACGGCAAAGGAGAAGGCCAAGATGCCCTAGGGAAGCGCTGATGGATTGCGCTTCCCGTGCGGGCCAGGGATGGCCCGCCCGTTTCGAGGGCCTTAAGCCCTTGAAACGGGAGCATCCCGCGACGCGGGCGTCGCGGGACGCGAGCTAATCAAATGCCGGGAGGGCATTTGATTAGCATCTCGCTAGGCCGGGATACCAGCCGTGTGGGTCGGACATCAGTCTGGCGCGGCCTTGCGGGCAGTCGCAGGCATCGCCGGCAGGCTGAAGGCCGACCCACGTTCTAGCGACCACTGCGTTACTGAAAATCCCTGGACTTGGTCATCAATCCGCCCAGGAGCCCCGAGTAGTCCCGCAGGCGCCGCGCCACCAGGTGGGTGACGCCGGCCTCGCGCTGAATCTCCCCCTCCACCCCCAACAACCGCGCCCCCAGCAGGGCGGCACGGTGGCGCTCGAAGACCTGGCTCCAGACCACCAGGTTGACGAACCCGGTCTCGTCCTCCAGGGTGGCGAAGATGACCCCTGAGGCCGTCCCCGGCCTCTGGCGGTTGATCACCAGGCCGGCGGTGGCGACCTTGGCCCCCGCCGGGGCCTCGCCGACCTCCCGGGCGCAGAGCAGGTGCCGCCGCTTGAGGTGCCCGCGCAGCAGGGCCAGGGGATGGCGGCGCAGCGTCAATCCCAGGCTTGCATAGTCGCCGACGATGGCCTCCCCCTCGCTCGGGGGCGGCAGCAGGGGCAGCGCCCGGGGCTCCGCGGGCGTTGGTGCCAGGGGCAGGGGCCTCGCGATCCCCGCGACCTGCCAGGCGGCCAGCCGCCGGTTCCCGGCAAACCCGGCCAGTGCGTCGGCGGCGGCCAGCGCCCGCAAGTCGCCTCGGTCGAGATCGGCCCGGCGGGCCAGCTCGGACACCGAGCCCCAAGGCCCTGCTGCCCGTCCCGCCACCAGGCGCTCGCCCCCCGCCCGGGACAACCCCTTGACCAGCCGCAGCCCCAGGCGCAGGGCAGGCTCGGGCCGCTGGCTCAGGCCAGTGCCCGGCTCCAGGGTGCAGTCCCAGTCGCTGTGGCACACGTCTACCGGCCGCACCTCCACCCCCTGGCGGCGGGCCTCGCGCACCAGCTGCGCCGGGGCATAGAAGCCCATGGGCTGGCTGTTCAAGAGCGCTGCGAAGAAGGCCGCGGGCTCGTGGTGCTTGAGCCAGGCGGAGACATAGACCAGCAGGGCGAAGCTCGCGGCATGGGACTCGGGGAAGCCGTACTCGCCGAAGCCCAGGATCTGCTGGTAGAGCTGCTCGGCGAAGGCGCGCCCATAGCCGCGGCTCAGCATGCCCTCGATGAGCCGGTCGCGGAAGTGCGTGAGCCCCCCGCGGCGGCGCCAGGCGGCCATGGAGCGGCGCACCTGATCCGCCTCGCCGGGGGAGAAGCCCGCCGCCGCCGTGGCCACCTGGATGACCTGCTCCTGGAAGATGGGCACCCCCAGGGTCCGCCCCAGGGCCTCGCGCACCGCCTCCGATGGGTAGGTGACCGGCTCCAGACCCTGGCGGCGGCGCAGGTATGGATGGACCATGTCGCCCTGGATGGGCCCCGGCCGAACGATGGCCACCTCGATGACCAGGTCGTAGAAGCAGGCTGGTTTCAGGCGCGGGAGCATGGCCATCTGGGCACGGGACTCGATCTGGAAGACCCCTGTGGTCTCGCCGCGCTGGATCATGCGGTAGACGGCGGGGTCCTCCGCCGGGATGTCGGCCAAGGTCAGGCGCATGCCGCGGTAGGCATTGATCAGATCCAGGGCGCGGCGGATAGCCGAGAGCATGCCGAGCGCCAGACAGTCCACCTTGAGCAGGCCCAGGGCATCGAGGTCGTCCTTGTCCCACTGGATCACCGAGCGCCCGGGCATGGCGGCGTTCTCGATGGGGACCAGGCGCGACAGCTCCCCGCGGGCGATGACGAAACCGCCGACGTGCTGGGACAGGTGGCGGGGAAAGCCCTGTACCTCAGCCACCAGGCTCAGGGTGCGCTGGACCAGCGCGCTGCCGGGGTCGAGCCCGGCCTCGCGCAGGCGCTCCGGGGCGATCTCCCGGCCATCCCACCAGTGGATGCTACGGGCCAGACGGTCGACCTGGTCGGCAGCCATCCCCAGCGCACGGCCGATGTCGCGCACGGCACTGCGCGGGCGGTAGCAGATGACGGTGGCGGCCAGGGCCGCCCGGTCGCGGCCGTATTTTTCATAGACATACTGGATCACCTCCTCCCGGCGCTGGTGCTCGAAGTCCACGTCGATGTCCGGCGGCTCAGCGCGCTCCCGGGAGATGAAGCGCTCGAAGAGCATCTGCATGCGCGCCGGGTCCACCTCCGTGATCCCCAGACAAAAGCACACCGCCGAGTTGGCCGCGGAGCCGCGCCCCTGGCAGAGGATGCCGCGGGAGCGGGCAAAGGCGACGATGTCGTGGACGGTGAGGAAGTAGGGCTCGTAGCGGAGCTCCGTGATCAGGTTGAGCTCGTGCTCGAGCAGGTCCATCACCCGCTGCGGCACCCCGCCGGGCCAGCGCCGGGCGGCCCCCTCCAGGGTGAGGCGGCGCAGATAGGCGGCAGGCGATTCCCCGGCCGGGACCAGCTCGTCCGGGTATTCGTAGCGCAGCTCGTCGAGGGAGAAACGGCAGGCCCCGGCGACCTTCAGGGTCTCCTCCAGCAGGTCCGGCGGGTAGAAGCGGGCCAGATCGCGGCGGTCGTGCAGATAGGCCTCGCGGTTCTGAGGCAGGGCCTCGCCCGCGGCTGCCACCGTCGTACCCAGGCGCACGGCGGTGAGGGTGTCGAGCAGGGGCGCCCGCTCTGGGATGTGCATGCGCACCCCGCCCGCCGCCACCAGGGGCAGGCCGCAGTCCTCAGCGAGCCGGCGCAGCCGGGCCAGTCGGGCCAGATCACCGCCGCGGCGGTGCAGGGTCACCCCGATCCACAGCCGGCCAGGGAGGCGCTCGGCCAGGCTGCGACCCACATCGGGCGATGCCGTCTCGTCCGCCAGCCACAGGGCCAGGCAGCCGCCGATGCCAGGCTCGGCATCGAGGTCCGAGAGCCCCAGCCGGTAGTCCCCCTTGGCGCAGCGCCGCCGCGCCCTGGTGATGAGCTGGGCCAGGTTGCCGTAGCCGGTACGGTCCATCGCCAGCAGGACCAGGCACAGGCCCTCGGACAGGCCATCACTCAGGCGCAGCTCGCTGCCGGCGATCAGATGCAGCCCGCACCCCTTGGCCGCCACATGGGCCCGCACCACGCCGGCCAGGGAGCACTCGTCGGTCAGCGCCAGGGCGTCATAACCAAGTTGCGCGGCGCGCTCGATGAGCTCCTCCGGGTGCGATCCGGCGCTCAGGAACGAGAAGCTGGAGCGGCAGTGCAGGACCGCATAGGGGGGGGACAGGGTCATGGAAGGGCCGTGTACTGTATTTATGAACAGTATAGCCCCTGGGGCTGAGCTGGTCCCAAGCTGGTCCCGAGTCCAGCCATCCAGTCTCCCAGGCCCCCCGACCGGATCAAGGTCACTGCCGCCTGGGCGCCCAGATCTTGTTATAGTTCTGCGCGATGCGTCGACCCTTCCTCCCCACACGACGACTGGAATGTCCGACATGAAATTCAACGGACGACCGCACATCGACCACGGTCTCGACCAGCACGGCCTCTACAACCTCAGCGCCGCTTACTGGAACCTGCCGACCCCAGAGCTCTACGAGCAAGCCATCCTGCGCCACGAGGGATCCCTGGCCCACATGGGGCCCTTGGTGGTGCGCACCGGGCACCACACAGGCGGCTCGGCCGAGGACCGGTTCGTGGTGGAGGAGCCGACCAGCGCCGACGACATCTGGTGGGGTCGGGCCAACAAGCCGATTCCCGCGGAGCGCTTCGACCTGCTCCACCAGCGCCTCGCCTCCTACCTGCAGATGAAGGAGGTCTATGTCCAGGACTGCTTCCTGGGGGCGGACCCCGACTTCCGGCTGCCGGTACGGGTCATCACCGAGTACGCCTGGCACAGCCTGTTCGCCCACAACCTCTTCATCCAGCCCGATGCGGCCTCGGTGGAGGATCACGACCCCGAGTTCACCATCATCGACGTGCCGCGCTTCCACGCCGTCCCGTCCCTGGACCGGACCCGCAGCGAGACCTTCGTGCTCATCAACTTCGCCAAGCGCCTGGCCCTCATCGGCGGCACCAGCTACGCGGGGGAGATCAAGAAGGCCCTGTTCTCGGTGGTCAATTACCTGATGCCGGGACGCGGCGTCCTGCCCATGCATTGCGCCGCCAACCAGGGCCCGGACGGGGGCGTGGCCCTCTTCTTCGGACTCGGTGGGGCCGGCAAGACCACCCTGTCCGCCGATCGGACCCGGTCCCTGATCGGCGACGATGCCCACGGCTGGGGTCCGCATGGGGTCTTCAATTTCGAGGGGGGCTGCTACGCGAAGATGATCCGCCTCTCGGCCCAGGAGGAGCCGGACATCTTCGCCACCACCCAGCGCTTCGGCACGGTCCTGGAAAACGTCACGGTCCAGGCGCGGACGCGCCGCCTCGACCTCGACGACGATTCGCTCACGGAGAACACACGCGGGGCCTACCACATCAGCGCCATACCCAATGCCGTCCCCGAAGGGGTGGCAGACCACCCGCAGACCGTGATCTTCCTCACCTGCGACGCCTTCGGGGTACTGCCGCCCATCGCCCGCCTGAGCAGGGCCCAGGCCATCTACCACTTCCTCTGCGGTTATACGGCCCTGCTCCCCGGGCGCGGCTCCGGGCGCAGCGAGCCCCACCCCGTGTTCAGCCCCTGTTATGGCGCCCCCTTCGTGCCGCTGCACCCCAAGCGCTACGCCGATCTGCTGCGCAACCGACTCGACGCCCATCGGCCGCGGCTGTGGCTGGTCAACACCGGTTGGACGGGCGGGCCCTGGGGCGAAGGCCAGCGCATCGACCTCGCCCACACCAAGGCCCTGGTCAGCGCCATCCTTGCCGGCCGGCTGGACCAGGCCGAGACCCGCACGGACCCGGTGTTTGGATTCGCTGTCCCCTTGGCCTGCCCAGGGGTCCCATCGGCCGTTCTCGATCCGCGTCGCACCTGGCGCGACTCGGCCGCCTACGATGCCCAAGCGCGCTGGCTTACCGGGCTGTACCGCGACCACTTCAGCGTCTTCGGCGGCGCCCTGGACGCCAGGGTGCGCGCCGCCGGCCCACCCGAGACCTCCGCGTAAGGCCGGCGAGGGACACCCATCCAGCTATGCGCCCTGGCGAACCGCTGCGCCTCGCTCAGCCCGACGACTGGCACCTGCATCTGCGCGACGGCGCCGCCCTCGCGAGCGTGGTCGCGCATACGGCCGAGCGCTTCGCCCGGGCCATCGTCATGCCGAACCTCAAGCCTCCGGTCACCACCACGGCCCAGGCCATCGCCTACCGGGAGCGCATCCTCGCGGCCTTGGCCGGCCTTTGGGGCGGCCGGTTTGACTTCGAGCCGCTCATGACCCTCTACCTGACCGACCGGCTGCCCCGCGAGGAGATCGACAGGGCCAAGGCCAGCGGGGTGGTCCATGGGGTCAAGCTGTATCCAGCCGGGGCAACCACCAACTCCGAGGAGGGCGTGACCGACCTGGCAGCGGTCTACCCGGTCCTGGAGCGGATGCAGCGGCTGGATCTGCCGCTGCTGGTCCACGGGGAGTCCATCGACCCCGAGGTCGACGTCTTCGACCGGGAGCGGCGCTTCATCGACCAGCGCCTGATGCGGATCCTGCGCGACTTCCCGGAGCTGCGGGTCGTCTTTGAGCACATCACCACCCGCGAGGCGGTGGACTTCGTGCTGGCGGCCCCAGCCACCTTGGCCGCGACCATCACGGCCCACCACCTGCTCTACAACCGGGGCGCCATGTTCGCCGGGGGTCTGCGCCCACACCTCTACTGCCTGCCGGTCCTCAAGCGTGAGATCCACCGTCAGGCCTTGGTGCAGGCGGCCACCAGCGGCCATCCGCGCTTCTTTCTCGGCACCGACAGCGCCCCTCACGCCCTGGGTGCCAAGCAGGCGGCCTGCGGCTGCGCTGGGATCTACACGGCCCACGCGGCCATCGAGCTCTACGCCGAGGCCTTCGACCGGGCGGGTGCACTGGAGCGGCTGGAGGGATTTGCCAGCCACTTTGGAGCGGACTTCTACCGGCTACCGCGCAACACCCACGCCATCCGGCTCGAGCGCCGCCCCTGGCGGGTCCCGGAGAGCTATGCCCTCGGGCCCGATCGGGTCGTGCCCCTGCGGGCTGGAGAGGAGATCGCCTGGCGGCTGGCCGCTTGACCGGCGGCCTCGGCCGCCGGCGGGCAACGTCCTCGCCAAGGTCTTGGGCCAGAGGCCCTGGGACAAGCTCCGAGCTCGACTTAGGGGGTGGGCCCTGGGGTGGGCTCAGACCCGTAGCCTGGGCCGTACCAGCCCTCGTCAGCCTCGGTCTCGGGTGGCGGGTTGCCGTCGTAGACCTTGTAGCGGCG
>Ga0272446_1000707_pt1 | contig 51163 bp, 51 predicted proteins | sample YNPCB0061_FD_194587 | JGI IMG/M metagenome (GOLD analysis project Ga0272446, IMG submission 194587) | Hot spring microbial mat communities from Yellowstone National Park, WY, United States - YNP-CB-006-1 | ecosystem: Environmental > Aquatic > Thermal springs > Hot (42-90C) > Sediment | place... | reverse complement strand
CCGATCTCCTCGCTGGCTTGGTAACCGCGAGAGACCCCGGAACGATGGCCCTTCGCAACTTCTCTACGCGGTCACGCCGCCGACGGAGATCCGGCCTGGATCGAGCCCCCTATCCGAACACCGATGGTTCGCGGTGCGACTCCTCACGCGCGGGGTGCCGATCACCGTCGTATCGGAGCTCCTCGGGCACTCCAATATTCAGTTGACGGTAAAGCGCTATGGGCGGTTCGCGTCGGATGCGCGCGTGAAGTGGGACGCGATGCGGGTACTCGAATAAGAATAATGGCACCGAAGTGCGACCAAGATCGTCAATCAAAATCAAAATATTGCCTGTCAATACTTGACGATATAGTGAACATTCGCATTCAGCGGCCGTGTCTCCGTTCCACCGACTGGCTCGGATCGCTGGACATAACCCGCGTTTCCGTTGCTGCTTCCCCACATCGTGTTGGGATTGTTCAGTGGGATATTGCCCCAGACTGACCCCCCTCCGTTTCCCGGTGTGTTTATCGGAACACCGTGAGCGTGCGTTCCGAATGCCGCCGTCTCGACCGAACCCACGTTGTCTCCTGACGCTCCTCCGGCGTTGATGGGCGTCCGGGTACTGACGTCTGGATCTCGCCCCGCACCACGATCAGTTCCTCGAAGGAACATTCCGCGAAGGTCTGGCACGTTGAAGGTGTTCACGCCGTCGCCCCCACCCCATGAGATTTGCAGTGCGTTGAACAGTCTCGCGTATTGATTACGGCTAACAGCGGCTCCGTCGCAGAGTAACCAGCCTGTTGGGACCGTCTCTCCCCCGTAAGCAGCAATGGTCCCGGGGGGAATTGCGTTGGTCTCAAGATCAGATAGCCGTGTTTGAATCTCATCGAGCGTCGTTTTCATCGAGGCTGAAGAGACGACTTTGCCCGTCCCTATCCAGTCTGTCGAAAAGGCGTGTGATGATAGTGTCGTCGAAACCGCGAGAGCACTCGCGAATCCGACAAGGAAGTAGATCTTCGTCTTCAGTGGAGGACTGGTCCGAATCGGCACGGAATCGCTCCTTATCGATCTCGGTTGCTACTCATCGAAAAGCCCTGGTGTCTAAGGCGCAAATATGCAGTTATCGAACGTGAGCCTCGGATCGTCGAACCTGCATCCGCCGTCTGTTTGTGCGAGGTCGGCTCCAAGATCGGTCGGCGTTTCCTTCGACGGAAGAAGGATCGTCGTAGTTGTCGTCTTTCCTGGGGAGATGCGAATCGCACCGTCCGCCACAGCGAGCACTGCGCCGGCGCCGTCGAAAGCGGTGAGCGTTATCGTGGCGTCACCCCTTCGAGATGCATCGAAAGACAACGCAACCGTTTCTCGTTGCGAGTCGCTGAGCATGAGTGGCGTGGCGGGAACGAACCGCGCGGGCATCGATGCGGAGCCTTCCGGGAGCTTGACGACCACCTCGAGTAACTGAACTCCGTTCAGAATTCCGCCTGTCGCACCAACCGTAAGGAGGACGATACCTCTTCCGTCGCCGCAGGCCGAGAGCGACAAAACCATTGCAACGACCGCAAGGTATATCCGCATTAGAAGTTCACAGGCATAACGCCCAACGTCGTTGTTGGAGTCGGAGCGTCAGCTGGCGTCGTCGTGGCAATCGCAGCTCCAACGACAATCCCAACGGCGACAAACCCGCCAATCAAGCCGATCACCCAGTAGGGCTTATTCTTCTTTGGTGCAATGGCGACGGTCGAAGGCTGCGACATACGTACGACTGGCTGAGCGACGACCGTTTTGGTAGCCGGATGTTCTCGTTTAACGGGCAAAGGGGCTGGTGGTGTGACTCCCCAGATCACCGGGACCCGTGATGGGCTATCTAGGCTGCTTCCCAACTTTAACTGTGGATGCTGCTCGCGATTGTCTCGTTTGGCCTCACGCGCAACACGGGGCTGAACCCAATCGGCCAACTCGGCAAGCGTGATCTGGCCGTCTCCGTCGACATCAGCCGATGCAGCAGCCAGTGCTTCGACAAGATACTTCGAGAACAACCCACGGCTTTCGCCAGGCGCCGGTCCCGAAATTTCCAATTCAGAAGCAGCAGAGAACAACGCGATCTGTGCGCGGCTATCCAGCTCTTTGACCCGGACGAGAGGGCGCGTTCCTGGGGCTAACACCGAACGTCCGCCGCTTCCGGAGAAACAGGCGTCGACAAACGCTAGAACGTCTTTCGCTTTTGTTTCTTCGAGCGTAGCTAGGATCGATCGGAGTTCGAAGGCAGTACGCGCGAGATAGCGCGGGTCGGCGTCGTACGGCAGGATGAAGGGCGTTCCAGAGGAAGCGTCCGGCGCGCCATGCCCGCTATAGAAGAAATAGATACGGCTGCTCTTATCGACGTTCGCTCGTAACCAGTCGAGGTGTTTTTCAAGGTCGAGGCGGCCAGCACGTTCGTCAACCGCGATTTGGATGTTCTTTGCCGGGACGCCGAACGTCTCTCGAGCAAGGCGAGCGAAACCTTCGGCATCGGCTCGCGCGCCAACAGCGGGAGGAAGATCCCGATAGCGCTCGACACCGACAATCAATGCGAACGAACTCGGCTGTGGAACGGCTCCCGCAAATCGAGGTTCGATCTGTCCGTGTGCAGTGTTGAGATGACAGAGCGTCAACCCAACCACAACAATCATCGAGACAACCTCCCCCCGCGAGCGCATCACCACGTTCAGATTACGCGACCTGGCGGACAGTGCGAAGAAAAAGCGAAGAGGCAACGAATGCGGACTGCTTGAGAATCCGCCGCGTGCATCACGCGTGCATCAGCGCGCGCGAATGCATCAGGATTACCACCCTTGATGCATTCGGCTGTGGAGCTAGGCGGGATTGCGGGGGAATTTGTGGGGCGTGCAGGATTCGGACCTGCGACTTCCACCGTGTGAGGATGGCACTCTACCGCTGAGTTAACGCCCCTTTGTTTCGGGCAGTGTCGATAGCACGGGGGTCGGGCGATGCGCAAGCGGGTTTCAACGCGGCGCGGGCGTGCCGTCGTCTTCCGTCGGAGAGGTGAGGTTGAGCGGCGTCACGAGGTAGCGGCGGCCGTTCGCGTGCGGCGGCGGGAGGCGCCCCGCGTCGAGGTTCACCTGGACGCTGGGGTAGAGGAGGCGCGGCGCCGTCAACGTCGCGTCGCGCCCCTTCCGCAGGGCGACGTACTCGGGCTTCGCCGTCGACGCGCGCAGGTGGACGTTCTTCGCCTTCTCCCGCGCGATGGTCGACTCCCAGCGCACCTCGCGGCCGTCGGGCTGGTAGTCGTGCCCGACGAAGACGCGCGTCTCGTCGGGCAGCGCGTAGAGCCGCTCGTGGATCGAGTCGTAGAGCGCCTCGGCGCTGCCCTTCGGGAAGTCGCACCGCCCGGTGCCCTGATCCTCCATGAACAGCGCGTCGCCGGTGAAGAGCGCGTCACCGACGAAATACGACACGCACGCGGGCGTGTGGCCGGGCGTCGCGATCACCCGCAGGCGCAGCGTCCCCGCCTCGACGACCTCGCCGTCGGCGAGCAGCCGATCGAACTGCCCCCCGTCGGTGCGGAAGCTCGGCGGCAGGTCGAACAGCCCCTTGAAGACCGCCTGCACCTCGCGGATGCGCTCGCCGATCGCGATCTGCGCGCCGAAGCGGCGCTTCAGCCACTGCGACCCGGACAGGTGATCGGCGTGGGCGTGGGTCTCGAGGACGTAGTGGACGCGCAGCCGCTCGCGCTCGACGACGGCCGCCAGCTTCTCGAGCGACCGCGTGGCCGTCGCCGAGGCGAGCGGATCGTAGTCGAGCACCGGGTCGACGATCACCGCGTCGCGGCTCGCCGGATCGAAGACGACGTAGGTCAGCGTGAAGGTCGCCGGGTCGAACAGCGCCTCGATCTCGACTTCGCTCCGCGTCGTGCTCATGCGCCATGAGAGCCGCGCGCGCAAAGAAGGATTCGCGCCCGGCCGTGCTACATACGCTGCCGTGGCCGGGGCCGAGGCTGGCAGAGGCATCGTCGTCGAGGGCGTGACGAAGCGGTTCGCGGGGCGCGTGGCGCTCGACGCGGTCGCCTTCTCCGCGCGCCCCGGCGAGGTGCTGGGGCTCCTCGGCCCGAACGGCGCCGGCAAGACGACCACGATGCGCATCTCGCTCGGCTTCGTGACGCCCGACGCCGGCCGCGTGACCCTCGCCGGCATCGACGTCGCCGACGAGCCGCGCCGCGCGCGCGCCGCCTGCGGCTACCTGCCCGAGAGCTGCCCGCTCCCCGCCGAGCTGCGCGTCTCCGAGTATCTCCTCCATCGCGCGGCGCTGAAGGACGTGCCGCGCCGCGACCGCCGCGCCCGCGTCGACGAGGTGGTGGCGCAGGTCGGCCTCGGCGACGCGCGCGCGCGCGTCATCGGGCAGCTCTCGAAGGGGTATCGCCAGCGCGTGGGCCTCGCCGACGCGCTCCTCGCGCGGCCGCCGGTGCTCATCCTCGACGAGCCCACCGACGGGCTCGACCCCAACCAGCGGCGCGAGGTGCTCGAGCTCGTGCGGGTTCTCGGGCGCGAGCGCGCGGTGGTCCTCTCGACGCACGTCCTGCCCGAGGTGCAGGCGGTCGCCTCGCGCGTGGTGATCCTCGATCGCGGGCGCGTCGTCGCCGAGGGGCCGCTCGACGCCCTCGACGCGGGCGCGCTCACCGTCGTCGCGCGCGGCGACGCGGCGGCCCTCCGCGCGGCCCTCACCGCCGTCCCCGGCGTCACCGCGGTCGAGGCCCCCACCACCGACGGCGACGAGCACCGCTTCACCGTCCGCGCCGATCGCGACGTCCGCGAAGAGCTCGCCCGCGCCGTCGTCGCCGCCGGCGCCCTGCGCGCGCTCCACCCCGCCTCGCGCGGCCTCGAGGAGCTCTTCGCCCGCCTGACCAGCGAGGCGCGCGCGTGAAGTTCCTGTCTATCGCAAAACGCGAGCTCCTCTCGTTCGCGGTGACGCCGATCGTGTGGGTCGTCGCCACGCTCTTCCTCCTCGTCGAGGGCTACAGCTTCTGGCTCTACGTCGAGCTCCTCAACCACCGCCGCACGCCGCACGGCGCGGTGCTGCAGTACTTCTTCGGCGGCACCTTCCTCTACTGGCTGTTCCTGCTGTTCATCGCCGCGGTCCTCACGATGCGCCTCCTCGCCGAGGAGAAGCGCCAGGGGACGCTCGAGCCGCTCCTCACCGCGCCCGTCGACGAGTGGGAGGTCGTCGTCGGAAAATACGCGGCCGCGCTGGCGCTGTGGGCGCTGCTCTGGGCACCGACGCTCTTCTTCGTCGTCGTGCTGCGCGGCTACGCGCCGCCGGGCGCGCCCCTCGACTGGGGGCCGATCGCCGCCGGCTACCTCGGCACGATGCTGGTGGGCGCGAGCGCGCTCGCCGTCGGCACGCTCGCCTCGTCGCTGACGCGCAACCAGATCGTCGCCGCCACCGTCGGCTTCGTGGCGCTCGCCATGCTGCTCCTCGTCGGCGCGCTCGGCGACGCGCTGGTCCGCGGCGGCGCCGCCTCGCCGCTCTTCCGCTACGTGAACCTCTTCCGCCACATGGAGGACTTCGGGCGCGGCATCGTCGACACGCGACATGTTGTCTATCATCTATCCCTGGCGGCGCTCTGCCTCTTCGCCGCCACGCGCGCGCTCGGCGCGACCAAGGGGCGCTGACGACGATGGCCGCGCGCCGCCGCCGCCTCGGCGCCGTCGAGCTCCTGCTCGCGCTCGCGCTCGCCGTCGGCGCCAACGTCCTCGCCGCGCGCCACTACCGGCGCGCCGACTGGACCCGCGGGCAGACCTTCGCGCTCTCGGAGAAGACCGCCGCCGTGGTGCGCGCGCTCAGCCGCCCCGTCGAGATCGTCGTCTTCATGATCCCGGCGGGGGAGGGCGCCCACGACCTCTATCGCGACGCCCGCGAGCTCCTCGAGCGCGCCCGCCGCGAGGCGCCCGAGAAGTTGTCTATCGAATATGTCGACGTCGATCGCGAGCCCGAGCGGCTGCGCGTCGTCGGCAAGCGCTACGGCGTCTCCGACGACGACCTCGTCTCCGGCGTGATCGTCGTCTCGGCGGGGGAGGGGAGGACCAAGTTCATCACTCGCGCCGAGCTCGCCGACTACGACCTCTCCGACGAGGAGGGGCCGCGCCTGACCGCCTGGCGCGGCGAGCAGGCGCTGGTCTCCGCGCTCCTCGAGGTGACCGAGGCGGAGGCGCCGCTGGTCTGCTTCACCGCCGGCCACGGCGAGCCGGCCATCGACTCGCTCGAGCCCGGCGAGTACGGCGACTTCGCCGAGGAGCTGCGGCGCGATCACCACCGCGTGCAGGCGGTCGATCTCTCGACGGCGAAGGTGACCGAGCTCCCTCCGGCCTGCGCCGTCACCGTCGTCGCCGGGCCGCAGCAGACCTTCGGCGCCGCCGACGTGGCGATGCTCGAGCGCGCGCTCGAGCGCGGCGGGCGCCTCCTGGTCCTCGTCGGGCCGACCTTCGACGCCAAGGTGGCCGCCTTCGCGCCGACCGGGCTCGAGCCGCTGCTCGGGCGCTGGGGCGTCGACCTGAAGGACGCCGTCGTCGTCGACGAGCCGCGCCTCCGCGGGAGCGCCGTCGCCTTCGCTGTCACCGAGGGCTACAGCGACCACCCGATCACGCGCCGGCTCCTTCACCACCGCACCGTCTGGAGCGACGCCCGCCCGGTGCGCGCCGTCGAGCGCCCCGGCCTCGTCGCCACCGAGCTCCTCCACACCAGCGACGCCGGCTGGGGCGAGACCAACCTCGCCGTCTTCGAGGCCAAGGCCGAGCTCGCCTACGACGCCGACCGCGACCTCAAGGGGCCGCTCCCGCTCGGCGTCGCCGTCGACCGCGCGCCGCTAGACAACAAATCGCGCGCCCGGATGGTCGTCTTCGGCTCGTCGGAGCTCGCCGGGAATCGCCAGATCCTCGGCGCCAACCGCGACCTCCTCCTCGGCGCCATCGGCTGGCTGCGCGAGGCGGCGCCGCGCGTGACCATCGGGCCGCGCACGCCCGAGCACGTCCGCCTCCAGCTCGACGACGGGCAGCTGCGCCGCGTCTTCTGGCTGTGCGTGGTGGCGCTGCCGCTCCTCGTGCTGCTCGTCGGCCTCGGCGTCTCGTGGGTGCGGCGGACATGAGGCCGCTCCTGCGCCGTCGCCCGACGCTGGTGGTCCTCACCATCGCGGCGCTGGCGATGGCCGCGGCGCTCCTCTTCGACTTCAACCGCCCGTCGACGGAGGAGGCTCGCCGCGCGCGCGAGGTGCTGGCCCCCGGCATCGCCGCCCGCGGCGCGGTGACCCGCGTCGAGATATCGCGTCTAGCAACAAAAGAGACCGTCACCCTCGAGCGCGACGGCGCCACCGGCTGGCGCCTCGCCACCCCCGACGGGCGGCGCGCCGACGGCCCGCTCGTCGAGCAGCTCCTCGGGCTCCTCGACTTCGCGCAGCTCGAGCGCCGCGTCCCCGGCCCGCTCGACGCCGCCGCCCTGCGCACGCTCGGCCTCGACGCCCCGCGCGCCCGCCTGCGCGCCGGCGCGCTCACCCTCGACGTCGGCGGCGACGACCCCGCCCACAAGGGCGTCTACGTCCGCCGCGCCGGCGACCGCGACGCCTTCGTGATCGAGCGCCACCTCGTCGAGCTCGTCGACGTCGCGCCCGAGGCGTGGGTCTCGCGCCGCCTCCTCCTCGTCGAGGATCGCGACGGCGCGCGCACCCTCGCGCTCGAGCGCCCCGACGCCCCGCCGCTCGCGCTCACCCGCGCGCCCGGCGGCTGGCAGCTCGACGACGGCCGCCGCGCCGAGCCCGAACCCTTCGACGCGCTCCTCCGCGCGCTCGACGCCGCGCCCGCCACGTCGGTCCTCCCGCGCGCCGACGCGCCCGCCGCTCCCGCGCGGCTCACCCTGCGCCGCGACGGCGCCGTCGACGCCACGCTGCTCGCGACCACCGATCCCGCCTGCGCCCCCGCCGAGACCGTCGCCCGCAGCGATGGCGCGCGCCTCTGCGTCCCCGCCGCCGCCCTCGCGCCGCTCCTCCGCCCGGCCGCTACGCTGAGCGACCGCCGCCTGATCCCGTTTTCGCGAGACGACATCACCGACGTCGTCCTCACCCGCGACGGCGCCCGCCTCGCCCTCGCCCGCCGCGACGGCGCCTGGCGCGTCGTCGACCCCGCCGGCGCGTCCTCCGCCGACGCCGCCGTCGAGCGCTGGCTGACCGCGCTCCTCGCCCTCCGCGCCGCCGCCGCGCCCGCGCCCGCGCCCGCCGCCCGCCTCACCGTCGCCGTCGGCGCCGAGCGCGTCACCCTCGACGTCGCCCCCGACGGCGCCATCACGCGCCTCCCCGGCCGCGAGCCGCTCGCCGCCCCGGCCGCCCTCGCGCCGCTCCTCCGCCTGACGGCGCGCGACCTTCGCTGAAGGGCCCGAGACGATGCGCCTGCGATTCGACTGCTACGGCCGCCTCCTCCTCGACGTCGAGCGCACCCCCGACGCCACCTGGCGCGTGCTCCAGGTCGGCGCCGACGGCAAGCGCCGCCTGCGCACGGACCTCGCCATCCCGGCCGACCTCGCGCGCGACGAACTCGCGCGCGACGAACTCGCGCGCTGGCTCGACGACCTCCTCCACGAGCACGGCGGCCCGGGACGGTCGATCAGGCTGATTTCTGATTGACGGGAAAGAGGTTCGTGACGCGGAGGATCAGGCGGCGCGACGGACGGCCGCGACCTTCCCGTCGAGCTCGTCCTTCAGCGCGACGACCGCCTCGCGGCTACGCGCGATCAGGTCGTCCATGTCCTTCTCGGTGAGCCCCTTCGTCGAGATCGGCTCCCCGACGAGGATGCGCATGTGGCTGTAGTCGTCCGAGAACAGCCACGTCCCCTTCGGCAGCGCGTCGATGGTCCCGGCGATCGCCATCGGCAGGATGTCGAACTGCCCGTCGATGGCCAGCTGGAACGCGCCCTTCTTGAACGGCTGCACCACGCCGTCCTTGCTGCGCGTCCCCTCGGGGAAGAAGAGCACCGACACCCCCTGGTCGAGGTAGTCGCGCGCCTTCGCCATGCATTTTTCGATAGACGACTTCTGCCCACGCTTCAGCGGGATGTAGCCGGCGTGGAACATGAACCAGCCCATGAAGGGCACGAAGAAGTTCGACCGCTTCGAGATCCACTTGAAGTGCAGGTCGAGGCAGAAGGCCATCATGATGTCGCCCATGCCCTGGTGGTTGGCGATCACCACCAGCGGGCGATCGCGCGGGATGCGCTCCTGCTTGTACACGGAGTGCTTCCAGCGGTTGTTCAGCATGAGGATCATGCGCCCCCACCGCTGCGCGTACCAGTGACCGAAGCGGCGCTTCGGGTCGAACGGCGCGGTGAGGATGAAGACCGGCAACGCGGCGACGTACATCAGCGCCGTGCCCACCCCAATCGAGGTCCAGATGTACGCGGACCTCGTGACCTGCCAGAACTTCTGCATGGTTGGTGCCCTACCCGACTACTTCTTGTTTTTCTGCGCGGCGGCCCGCTTCGCCGCGAGCGCGGCCTCGATCGCCTCGCCCGCCTTGGCCTTGCTCTCGAGCTGAAGCGCCGTCGAGAGGAACTCGGTGCCCTTGTCGTCCTTCATCTTGCCGAAGACGAGCAGGCCGTCCGACGAGCCGAAGCCCGTCGGCGAGTTGATGTTGAAGGTGCCGTCGATGTCGTACTGCTTGCCGACGGTGAGCACCGGCGGCTTCTGCTTCGGGAGGAGGTAGTCGACGACCATCAGCGCCTTCTCCTTCTTCGTGTCGGGCTTGTCGCCGAGGAAGAAGTGGGGCTGTTCGCACAGCTTGCAGGTCTGGCCCTTCGGGCAGACCGGGCACTGGTAGACCTCGAGGAGGTAGGCGCGAACCTTCACGTCCTTGCCCAGCGTCGTCGCGCGCTGCTTGCGCACGCCGCGGATGGTGTAGACGCCGTCGGGGTGCTTCTCGGGGATGTCCGAGGCCGCCCACGACGGCGCCGGCGGGAGATCGACCTTGATCGGCGGGAGCGTGGTGGCCTGCGGCTCGTCGAGCGTCGCGCCCGACCCGCCTGCCTGCGACGCCGAGTTGACGACCAGCAATCCGAGCACGACGACCGCGCCAACAACGACTGATCTCATCCCGGTCTCCTTTTCTTCCGCCGGGCTTCGTACCATACACACCATCGGATTTCCACGATTTTCCCGTATGCTCGGCGGGCCATGGATCTGGTCTCCGCGACGGCGGCCCTGCTCACCGCGTGGCGTGCGAACCGCCACCCCGACCTCGCCGCGCGCCTCGATCGGGTCGGCGAGATCGCCGCGCTGCTCGGCCCGGAGGAGCTCCCGCGCGAGCACCCCGGCCACGTCTCGCGCCTCGTGACCACGCCCGTCGTGCGCTGGATGAAGCACCTCCTCGACATCGCCCGCAAGCTCGAGGGCCTCGACCCCGACCCGCGCATCGGCGCCTGGGCCGTCGCCGAGCTGGAGGAGGGCGGCCTCAACCGCGCCGCCGAGGAGGCGCTCCTCGCGCTCGCCGAACGGCACGGGCACACCAACCTCGCCGATCGCCTCGGCGCCGTCGCGGTGAAGCGCCCGCGCGTCGCCCGCCGCGATCTCGTCCGCGACACCCTCGCCGCGCGCACGCCGCGCGAGCTCGACGACGAGGCGCGCGCGCTCCTCGCCGCCGTCGACGCCCACCTGGCCGCGCTCACCGACTCCGAGCCGCTGCTCCTCCTCGACCGCGCCTACGCCGACCCCGACGACGTCGGCGCGCTGCAGGTCCTCGCCGACCACCTCATCGAGCGCGGCGACCCGCGCGGCGAGTTCATCCAGCTGCAGTTCCTCCACGACCGCGGCGGCGGCGACGACACCACCCGCGCGCGCGAGGCGGCGCTGTGGCGCGCGCACTGGCGGCGCTGGTATCGCGGCCTGGCGGCGCTCCTCGCGCCGACGACGTCGCGCTGCCGCCGCGGGCTCCTGTGGCGCGCCGGGCTCCACAGCCCCGAGCGCGCCCACCGCCGCCGTCGTCGCGCAGCCCGCCTTCCGCAGCGTGCGCGAGGTCGTCGTGCACGACCACGCGGGCGGCTGGCTGCTCGAGCTGCTGCCGCCGTTCATCGAGGCGGTGTGGGGCGCCAGCACCTTCGGGGAGCAGTCTCTCGGGACGCGCCGCTGGCGTCGCGTCGGGCTGGGGTCGGCGTGGCCCGGCTCGATCCGCGTCGTCCTCGACGCCTGCGCCGAGCTCGAGGTGCTGGCCATCGAGGCGCCCTACGGCCTCGACCGCCTGCTCGCCGAGACCCTGCCCGAGCTCACGCGGCCCATCCCGACGCTGTGCCTCGGGCTGCGCGGCCGCGCCGCCGAGCTCGACACCCACCTCGAGGCCATCGAGCGCCTCCCGGTGAGCGAGCTGCGCATCGGCGACAGCGGCCTCGCCGCCTGGGAGGCGCCGCTCCTCGTCCTCCGGCGCGACGCCGCCGGCCACCTGCGGCCGACGAGCGCCTGACGGCGGACGCGTGTATGCTGCCCGGGGATGCGCCGGGGCTTTCTGTCTATCGCGATCGTCCTCCTCGCGGCGGGCTGCCCGCGCCGCGGGGCCCAGCCGGCCGACGCGGGCGGCGGGCCGACGGTGCTGCGCTGCGACGGCACGGGCGGCTGCCCCGACCCCGATCGCGGCGCCACTCCCGTCGAGGGCGGCGCGATCACCATCCACCTCGACGCCGAGCCCGCCATCCTCTGCGACCTCGTCGAGCACGACGCCTACGGCCGCTGGATCGTCGAGAACCAGGTCGCGGAGACGCTGCTCTTCCAGGATCCCTGGACCGGCGCGATCGGCCCGCGCCTCGCCGAGCGCTGGGAGGAGACGCCCGAGGCGCTGACCCTCCACCTGCGTGGCGGCGTCACCTGGCACGACGGCCAGCCGTTCAGCGCCGCCGACGTCCTCTTCACCCTCGAGAAGGCGCGCGATCCCAAGGTGGGCGCCGATCAGCGCGCCGACCTCGCACCGGTGCGCGCCGTCGAGAGCCCCGATCCCCAGACGGTCATCCTGCGCTACGGCAAGCCGGCGCCGCTCGTGCGCCAGACGCTGGCGCACCTCGCGATGCTGCCCCGCCACCTCTACGACGGCAAAGACCTGCGGCGCGCCCCGACCTCGCGCGCGCCCGTCGGGACCGGCCCCTTCAAGTTCGTCCGCTGGAAGACCGGCGAGGAGCTGGTCCTCGAGGCGAACCCGACCTACTGGGGGCCGAAGCCGCACCTCGCGCGCGTGACCTTCCGCTTCATCCGCGACAAGGCGGTCGCGCTCCAGCTCTATCGCCGCGGCGAGCTCGACGTCCTGTGGCGCCTCCCGTCGCCGCAGGCGGCCGCCGAGGTCGAGCGCGACGCGGCGCTGGCCGGCGATCGGATCTTCGCCTGGAGCCCGCGCGCCTACTACTTCGCCGTCTGGAACACGCGCCGCGGGCCGCTCGCCGACGCGCGCGTGCGACGGGCGCTCACCATGCTGACCGATCGCGCCCGCTTCCTCACGATCGCCTTCGCGGGGCGCGCGCGCCCCGTCACCGGGCCCTATCCCCTCGGGACCGCGTCGTACGCCGCCGACGTCGTCGCGCCGCCCTTCGATGTCAAGCAGGCGCGCGCGCTCCTCGACGAGGCCGGCGTGAAGGAGCTGTCGCTGACCTTCCTCCTCACCGCGGGGTCGCGCACCGTCGAGCAGCTGGCCACGCTGATGAAGGAGGACTTCGCGCGCGCCGGCGTGAAGCTGGAGGTCGCGTCGGTGGACTTCCCGGTGCTGCTCGAGCGGCTACGCGCGCACGACTTCGACGTCTCGGCGCTGCAGTGGACGATGTCGCTCGAGCAGGACAACTACAACATGTTCCACTCGTCGCAGGCGGCGGGCGGGCAGAACTACGGCGCCTGGGCCTCGCCCGAGGCCGATCAACTGCTAGACGACATCCGCCGCACCGCCGACGACGGTGCGCGCCACAAGCTCGATCAGGAGCTGCACCGCCTGATCGCGCGCGAGCAGCCCTACACCTTCCTCGGCTCGCCCGAGGTGCAGACGCTGGTGCGCGGGCGCGTGCGCGGCCTCCAGCCGTCGACCGACGGCTTCTCGTTGGCGCGCGCGTGGGTCGTGGGGGCGACGGCGACGGCGCCCGACCCGGGGACAAAGCGCGCGCCGTGATCGCCAGGCTCGCGTGGGTCGTCCCGACGCTGGTCGGGATCCTGCTGGTCACCTTCCTCCTCGTGCACCTCACCCCCGGCGATCCGGCGCTCGCGCGCGCCGGCGACGGGCGCGGCGTCACCGCCGAGTCGCTGGCCGCCTTCCGCCACGACGCCGGCCTCGATCGCCCGCTCGGCGCGCGCTTCGTCCACTGGACCGCGCGCGCGGCGCGGCTCGACTTCGGTCGCTCGCTCGTCGACGGACAGCCGGTGCGCGCCCGCCTCGCCGAGGCGCTGCCCTCGACGCTGGCGCTGGGCGGGCTCGCCGCCGCGCTGGCGGTGCTGCTCTTCGTCCCGCTCGGCGCGCTCCTCGGCGCCGCCGCCGACGGCGCGACCCCGCTCGGCCGCGGCCCGCGCGCGCTCCTCGAGGCGGTCGGCGCCGGGCTCGTCGTCGCCTGGGCGATCCCGGTCTCCGCCGTCGGGCTCGGCGCGCTCGCGCTCGGCGCTCCCTACGGCCGCGGCCTCGGCCCGACGCTGGCGGGGGCCGCCTGCCTGGCGCTGCCGCTCGGCGTCCGCCTGGCGCGCCACCAGCGGGCCGCGCTCGTCGCTGCGCTGGCCGCCGACTTCACCCGCACCGCGCGCGCCGTCGGGGCCGGCCCGCTCCGCGTCGCCTTCCGCCACGCGCTCCCGCTGGCGCTCCTGCCGATCGTGACCCTCGTCGGTGGCGAGCTGCCAGTGCTCCTCTCGGGCTCCGTTCTTGTCGAGCAGATATTCGGCCTGCGCGGCCTCGGGGCGCTGGGCCTCGACGCCGTCGCGCAGCGCGACTACCCGACGCTGCTCGGCCTCGCCGCGCTCTCGGCGCTCCTGGTCCTCGGCGGCACGTTCGCCGCCGACGCCACCTACCGGCTGGTCGACCCGCGCCTGCGCCGCCCTCCGCTGGGGCGGACATGACCGCGACGCCGAGGCGCCGCCGCGCCGCCGTCGCCACGCTGGCCCTCGTCGCCGCGACGGCGCTCTTCGCCGACTGCCTGGCGAGCGACCTCCCGCTGGCCGTCCGCGTCGACGGCGCCACCCACCTCCTGCCGAACCTGCGCCGCCCCGCCGCGCTCGCGGGCGACGATCAGCAGTCCCTCGCCGCGCGCGCCGCCACGAGCGGCGGCTGGATCCTCCGCACCCCGATCCCCTACGGCCCGCTCGCGCAGCACCCCGGCGGCCGCACCGACATCCTCGCGCCCCCGTCGCTGAGCGGCGCCCAGCCGCACCTCCTCGGCACCGACGACCGCGGCCGCGACGTCGCCGCGCGCCTCGTCCACGGCGCCCGCCTCGCCGTCGCCATCGGCCTCCCGGCCACCGCGCTCGCGCTCCTCGTCGGCGTCCTCCTTGGCGTCGGCGGCGCGCTCGGCCGCCGTCGCGATCTCCTCGCCGGCCGCCTCATCGAGCTCGGCCTCACCTTCCCGACGCTGTTCCTCCTCCTCGCGCTCCAGGGGCTGCGCGACCGCAGCTCCGCCGTCGACGTCGCGCTCGCGCTCGGCCTTACGCAGTGGCCGGAGATCGCCCGCCTGACCCGCGCCGAGGCGCTCGCCACCGTCGCCGCGCCGCACGTCGAGGCCGCCCGCGCGCTCGGCTGCTCGCTGCTGCGCCTCGCCCTCGTGCACGTCCTGCCGCTCTCCATCGGCGCGGCCCGCGTCGCCGCCGCCTTCGGTCTCGCGCGCGCCGTCTTCTTCGAGGCCGCGCTCGACTTCCTCGGCCTCGGCGTCCCGCCGCCGACGGCGAGCTGGGGCGAGCTCCTCGTGCAGGCGCAGGCCTCGGGCGGAAAGCCCTGGCTCCTCCTGCCCCCGACGCTGGCGATCGCCGCCGTCGCGCTGGCGGCGCTCTCGCTGGCCGGCTACGTCGACGAGCGCGGGCGCGGGCGCCTGATCGGCGCGATCGGCTCGGTCGGCTCGTCGAGCACCGGCACCGGCAGCGCGTCGAGGTCGACCTCTTCGCCCTGAAGCTCGACCTGCTCGAGGTCGGCCAGCGCGTCGGCTAGCGTATTGCGCAGCCGCGCCGACGTCGTCTCGTCCTCGAACTGGCTCCGGCGATCTTCGGCGATCAGGCTGCGCGCGCGCATGGTCCTCTTCGCTTCAGCAACGTGCGTGCCCCGGAGCGTTGCGTTATTTTGGTCCAATCAGTGGACCTGATCTCCGCGCCGATCCTGCGTCGCCCTCGCGTGGTGCGCACGGTTCGGACGGCTAGCGCGCCAGCCGCCGCCGGCGACTCGCGGCGCCGATCGCGCCCGCCGCGCCGAGCAGGAGGAGCCCGACGAGCGCCACGAGGTCGCTTCCGCCCGCGCGCCGCGGCGCCACCGGCCCCTCCGTCGAGCAGCCACGCGTGGTCAGCTTCTTGAGGTCGGTGCGCTCGCAGGTCCGCGACCCGACGTCGGCGACGGGATAGGCGGCGCACACGCCGGCGACGTCGTCGGCCTCGGGCGAGCGCTTCTTGGTCTCGCCCGGCTGCGCGAAGTTGAACATCGTCGCGCCGGTGATGACGTTGCGCTGGTCGATCGGCAGCGACGTGAGCGCGTCGCACGACGGCGGCGGGTTCCCGTTCTGGTCGACGTCGTTCGGGAAGCTCGCGTCGTCCTTGCACGTGTGCGAGAGGCCGAGCAGGTGGCCGAGCTCGTGGGTGAGCGTGTTCTCGAGGTCGGCCGCGTCGGTCCCCTGGCGCGGCATCGGCGTCACCCCCGGCTCGACGATCACGAAGGTGAAGTTGAGGTTGTTCATCTCCACGTCGGCGTCGAGGATGAGGCCGTCGCGATCGCCGCCGTCGTTGATCATGAACACCGAGGTGATCGCCGCCGCCTGCGCCGAGTAGCAGACGTTGTGCGAGGTCTGGTCGTCGGGGTGGCACCAGCGGTCGGTGCGGAACTTCACCATGTTGAAGCCGTCGTAGTGCGCGTCGCGCGACGTCGGCTCGTCGTAGAGCAGCTTGAGGTAGCTGCAACCCGACGTGGAGTCGTTCCAGTTGGCAATCGATTTTTGAATGACAGAAAAGACCTGATCCTTCGTCAGGTCGGGCGAGCCGTCGCTGTCGGGCTGGATGAAGACGCAGCTCGACGGCCACGCGCTCGGGCGCCCCTTGCCGGCGGAGCTGCGCGTCCGCACGTAGGCCGACGCGCCCGACGTCATCGACAGCGTCAGCGACAGCGCGATCCCCACCGCCAGCGCGCGGCTCACTTCCGCTCCTTCGCTGGCTGCTGCTGCGCCGCCACCAGCGCGCCGATCTCCGCCTCGACCTCCTCGAGCGGACGGATGCGATCGATCGGCCTCCGCCCGGACGCGTTCGGCAGCATCTCGACCTTCGACAGATCGGGCGGCCGCACCATCCGCGCCCCCGTCGCCACGTCGCGCGCGATGGGCAACTTGCCCTGGGTCATCCCCACCACCCAGTTCGCCGGCCCGCGCCTCTCGGAGAAGACGATGACCTCCTCTCCGACGGAGAACACCGGCGCGCCGTAGACCATCATCGCCACGCCGTCGAGGTTGCCGCCTTCGCGGCGCACGACGATCTCCTCGCCCGCCTTGGTGTCGCCCTTGTACGACCGCTCGACGCGCAGGACCACGTCGGTGTAGATGGCGTCGCGCCCGCCCGTCCAGCGCGCCTCCTGCCGCTCGACGCGGGCGAGGACGACGCGCTCGGCGCGCGCCGTCAGCGCCGGGAGATCGAGCGGGACGAGGGTGGTGGCGCGCGCGTCACGGGGCTCGCCGAGCGACAGCGCGAGCGCTGCCGCGGCGACGAAGAGGGCAGGGGAGCGCATCGGCCTCAGCGTAGCACGCGCCTCGCGGCTGTGTTACGTAACGGCGCTCATGTCGACGAAGCCTGTTCGCGTCCGCATCGCCCCGTCGCCCACCGGCGATCCGCACGTCGGAACCGCCTATATTGCGCTGTTCAATTACGTGTTCGCCAAGAAGCACGGCGGGCAGTTCATCCTGCGCATCGAGGACACCGACCGCGCACGATCGACCCGCGAGAGCGAGGAGGCCATCCTCCGCGCGCTGCGCTGGCTGGGCCTCAGCTGGGACGAGGGCCCCGACGTGGGCGGTCCGCACGGCCCCTACCGTCAGTCGGAGCGCGCGCAGATCTACGCCGAGCACGCGCGCATCCTCGTCGACCGCGGCCACGCCTACCCCTGCTTCTGCACCGAGGAGCGCCTCGCCGCGCTGCGCGAGCAGCAGCGCCTCGAGAAGAAGTCGGGCGGCTATGACGGCTTCTGCCGTCGCCTCGCGCCCGCCAAGGCCGCGGCCCGCGTCGCCGCCGGCGAGAAGCACGTCGTCCGCCTGGCGATGCCCAAGGAGGGCGAGAGCGTCGTCAAGGACGGCCTGCGCGGCGAGGTGCGCTTCGACTACGCCGGCATCGACGACCAGGTGCTGCTCAAGTCCGACGGCTTCCCGACCTACCACCTGGCCAACGTCGTCGACGATCACCTGATGGGGATCACGCACGTCATCCGCGCCGAGGAGTGGATCAGCTCGACGCCCAAGCACGTCCGCCTCTACGAGGCGTTCGGCTGGGAGGCGCCCGAGTTCTTCCACATGCCGCTTTTGCGAAACGCGGATAAATCGAAAATCAGCAAGCGAAAGAATCCGGTTTCGATTGATTACTATCGCGACGCCGGCTTCCTCCCCGAGACGCTGCTCAACTTCCTCGGGCTGATGGGCTGGTCGTTCGGCGGCGACCGCGAGAAGTTCACCGTCGCCGAGATGATCGAGCACTTCTCGTGGGACAAGATCTCGCTCGGCGGGCCGGTGTTCGATCTGACCAAGCTGGCCTGGCTGAACGGGCTCTACCTGCGCGATTTGTCGCTCGACGATTTGTTGGCGCGCTTCCGCAGCTGGCGCCTCGGCGACGACTTCCTCCGGCGGGTGCTGGCGCTGGCGCAGCCGCGCATCGAGCGCCTCGATCAGCTGGTGCCGCTCACCGAGTACTTCTTCTCGGGCGACCTCACGCTGACGCCGGCGCTGCTCGGCGAGATGGTGCCGAAGGGGCGCGACGCCGCGGCGACGGCGACGGTGCTCAACGACCTCGTCGAGCTGCTCGACAACGTGCGCCCCTTCACCGTCGCCACCGTCGAGCCGGTGGTGCGCGCGTTCGGCGAGAAGGTGGGCTGGAAGCCGAAGGAGCTCTTCTCGGTGATCCGCCTCGCGGTCTCGGGTCGCAGCGCGGCGCCGCCGCTCTTCGACACGATGGAGGTCGTCGGCAAGGAGATCACCCGCCGTCGCCTCCGCGCCGCCGCCGCGGCCCTCGCCGCCGCCAAGTAGCATGCGCGGTCGCCTGCGCGCGCTCGCCGATCGGCTCCTCGCGACCTGGGGGACGATCGACGCGCGCGCGACCGAGGCGCGGGCGGCGCGCGGCCCCATCGACCTCAAGCCGCTGGTCGTCTACGTCGTCGCGGCCTTCATCCTCCTCGGGCAGTACTACTGGGGCGATCGCCCCACCTTCGAGTCGCTGTTTCGCGATCGCCTGAAGACCCCCTGGTTCGGCCTCATGAGCTTCGGCTGGTGGTCGGGCGCGAAGCTGCTCGGCTACCTCGTGATCCCGATGATCGTCGTGAAGCTCCTCGGGCTGCGCCTCGGCGACATGGGCCTCGGCGTCGCCGGCTTCCGCCGCCACGTCTGGATCTACGGCGCGCTCTTCGTCGCCATCCTGCCGCTGGTCGTCGCCGCGTCGCGCACCGAGGCCTTCGCCGCCACCTACCCCTTTTATCGTCTCGCAGCCCGCAGCTGGACCGACTTCCTGGCGTGGGAGGCGATGTACGCGCTCAGCTTCCTCGCGCTCGAGTTCTTCTTCCGCGGCTTCCTCCTGTTCACCGTCGAGAAGACGCTGGGCGCGCACGCCATCTTCGTCGCCCTCATGCCCTACTGCATGATCCACTTCGGCAAGCCGGCGCTCGAGTCGGCGGGCGCCATCGTCGCCGGGTTGGTGCTCGGGACGCTGGCGCTGGCGACGCGGTCGATCTGGTGCGGCGTCCTCATCCACGTCTCGGTGGCGTGGACGATGGACCTCCTGGCGATGGTGCGCGTCTACGGCTGGCCGGGGTCGGGCCGCCTGGTCGACTAGTCGCTAGACAAAAAGTCGCGGATAGCCGGTGAGCCAGACGGTGAGCGCGCCGCTCAGCGCGACACCGAGGGCGAAGCCGACCAGCGCCGCGGCCATCGCCACCACCCAGCGCGACGAGAGCCGCCGCGCGACGAGCAGGCCGGCCGCCGCGCCGAGCATCCAGAGCGCGCCCGCGGCGACGAACGTCCAGGGCACGGTGCACCACGGGCAGCGCGGCCCCATGGACGCGTGGAGGTTGCAATGCGCCGTCGAGAACCAGCTGCAGCCGCAGCGGAACACGACGTTGCACAGCGGGTGCGCCGTCACGATCGCGAGCACCGCGACGACGGCGAGCGGACTCCAGCGCGCCCGTGCCACCACCTCGCCCATCGCGCGATGATGACACGGGCGCGCCCAGGCAACGGACGCCGTTAGCGGCGGCCGTTCTTCTTCGACGCCTTCTTCGACGACGGCTTCGCCTCGGCGGCCTCCGCCTCGACGGCGGCGGTCTCCTCGGCGGCGGCCTCGGCCTCGACCTCGGCCGGCGCGGCCTCGGCGGCCTCGGCGGCGGGGGCGGTCTCGCTCACGGTGACCGCCGCGGCCGGCTCGATCCCGAGGAGGCGATCGACCTTCGACGCCAGCTCCTCGACCTTCCCGGCGAGATCCTCGAACTCGCGCTTGGTCGCGATGGCGAGCGCGCTGCGCAGCTTGGCGAGGAGCCCCTCCCACGCCTTCTGGATGCGCTGGAACTGGGGCGCGACATCGTCGAGCGACGCCTTCGCCTGCTTCTCCAGCTTGGCGACGCGATCCTGGACCTGCTTCTCGAGACCCGAGAGCTTCGCCACCTGGGCCTGGACCTGTGCCTGCGCCTGGGCGACGCCATTTTTCAGCTTGTCGCCGACCTTGCCGACCTGCTCACTCACGCTCGACATGTTCACTTCTCCTTGGTAACGCGACGCGTTACCGCGGAACATGGAGCATTGCGTCAGGATTGTCAAGTAACAGGCAAGTAACTGATTCTCCTTGCAGTTTTCATGACACGTCCGGACAAAAAACGACAAGAAATTACAAGTTCATGACAACTCTGCAGGGGGGGACGGCGTACACCAAGCCAACCGCCATGCCTGCCTGGTTCACCACCGGAAACGTGGTCCTCGCGACCTACCTGGTCATTCTCCTCACGCTGGCGATGTACGGGTTCCACCGGTCGATGCTGGTGTGGCTCTACTACCGGACGCGCGGGAAGGATCCGGCGCCGGAGTCGCGCTTCGGCGACGACGCGCTGCCGATCGTCACCATCCAGCTCCCGCTCTTCAACGAGATGTACGTCGCGCCGCGCCTCCTCGACGCGGTGTCCAAGATCGACTGGCCGCGCGACCGCCTGGAGATCCAGGTGCTCGACGACTCGACGGACGAGACGCAGGAGATCTGCAAGAAGAAGGTCGACGAGCTGCGCGCGACCGGCCTCGACATCCAGTACATCCACCGCGTCGATCGCACCGGCTTCAAGGCGGGCGCGCTCGAGAACGGCCTCAAGACGGCGCGCGGCGAGTTCGTCATGGTGTTCGACGCCGACTTCCTCCCGCCGGCCGACATCGTCGAGCGGACCATCCACTACTTCACCGATCCGCGCGTCGGGATGGTGCAGGTCCGCTGGGAGCACGTGAACCGCGACTACTCGAAGCTCACCGAGCTCCAGGCGATGATGCTCGACGGGCACTTCGTCATCGAGCACACCGCGCGCTACCGCTCGGGCCGCTTCTTCAACTTCAACGGCACCGCGGGCGTGTGGCGCCGCACCACCATCAGCGACGCGGGCGGCTGGTCGCACGACACGCTCACCGAGGACATGGACCTCAGCTACCGCGCGCAGCTGCGCGGCTGGCAGTTCATCTACCTGCGCGACACCGTCTCGCCGGCCGAGCTCCCCGTCGAGATGAACGCCTTCAAGTCGCAGCAGTTCCGCTGGGCGAAGGGCTCGATCCAGGTGGCCAAGAAGCTGCTGCCGGCGATCCTCAAGAACCCCAAGGTCCCCTTCGGCGTGAAGATGGAGGCCTTCTTCCACCTCACGAACAACTTCGCCTATCCGCTGCTGCTCCTCATGTCGGTGCTGCTGCTGCCGAATCTCTTGCTGCGGGCGAAGCACGGCTGGACCGAGGTGCTGCTGATCGATCTGCCGCTCTTCTTCGGCACGACGCTCTCGATCGCGTCGTTCTACATTACGTGTCAGCGCGAAATTCAGCGCGACTGGCGGCCGACGCTGCGGCGGCTGCCGCTCATGATGTCGCTCGGCATCGGCCTGTGCGTGAACCAGACGCGGGCGGTGTTCGAGGCGCTCTTTGGGCGCACCTCGGGCGAGTTCGTGCGCACGCCCAAGCACGGCGTGGTGCGCCGCTTCGAGGGGTGGACGGCGAAGAAGTACCGCGGGATGAAGACCATCGTCCCCTGGGTCGAGGTCAGCTTCGCGGCCTACTTCTTCGTCGCTGCCGTCCTCGCGACGCTGGCCGGGCACTACATCTCGCTGCCCTTCCTCCTGCTGTTCATGATGGGCTTCGGCTACGTCGGCGTCCTCAGCCTCCGCCAGACCCGCTAAATCTCGATAGACAGGAGCTCGGGGGCGCCGTAGTCGCTGCCGACGACGGCGGCGTCGATGGGGGGCGCGCCCGCGCGCGCGACCTGCGCACGGCGGCCGAAGTGCGTGTGGCCGGAGACGACGGCGCGCACCTTGGGCTCGCCGAGGACGGCGGCGCCGAGGGTGAGGTTGCCGAAGTAGGCGTTCGAGAAGCCCCACCGCGGATCCTCGGGGCGCCGCACCATCTGCTCCTCGAGGATCGGGACGTGGGTGGCGACCAGCACCGCGCGCACCGACGGGTCGTCGCAGGCGGCACGGAGCCGCGCGCGCATCGCCGCGCCGAGGCGCGCGGCAACGGCGCGATCATCGTCCGGCCAGTCGATCCAGTGCGCGTCGTTGTTGAAGCGGCCCTTCAGCGCGCCGACGACGTCGGGCGGCGCGTGGACGCCGGGATCGACGGCGGAGTAGTCGTACCAGGCCAGCGACCCGACGATGGCGACGTCGCCCACACGCACCGTCTCGCCCTCGAGCCAGATCGCGCCCTCGGCCCGCGTCGCGGCCGGCAGCGCCTCGTCGAACAGCCGCTGCGACCCGAGCCCGCGCGCGTCGTCGCGCCAGACGTCGTGGTTGCCGGCGAGGACGGCGAAAGGCGCCCCGACGTCGCGGAAGCAGCGCACGCACGCCGCGAACTGATCGAGGCCGTGCGCGAGGTCCCCGGCGAGGATGACCGCGTCGGGCCGCTCGGCGGCGATCCGTCGCGCCAGCTCCTCGATCGCGGCCGGCGGCGTGAGGTCGCCGGCCGAGTCGTAGTGGAGATCGCTCGTGACCGCGACGCGCACGGCGTTAGACAAAAAAGTAACTGACCGCCGTGGCCGGTGGAGGAGAAGTTTGAACCCCTACATGAAGTAGGTGGGCTCGACGGATAACCGATCTGGGCTTCCCGACGATGCGGGTATGCACGCCTCGGTCAGCGGTCGATCCCGGGTCCAAGATCGTAGGGAAAAAACAATCTCCCCCTGTCGCACCCAGCAGTCAGTTGAACCCAGTGTAGCGCTGACCTCGACGAGATCAACGCTTGACGTTTTCGGGAGTGGGTGCGGGGCGGTTGTTACGGGCGGTCGCGGAAGACGCGCGGGGAGTGCGCCTTCTCGACGAGCGAGGGGCGCGTCGCGGGATCCTCGGCCGGCGCGGGCTGCTTCTCGCGCCAGTTGATCGCGCCGCCCTGGACGGCGGTCGACTCCTTCGCGCGCGAGAGGAGGTCGCTCTTGCCGAGGATCGCGCCGAACCGCTTGTCGGTGACGTGCGCGTGCTCCTTGGTGTCCATGCGGATGGCGTCGCACGGGCAGGCCTCGACGCAGAGACCGCACACGACGCAGCGGAGCTCGTCGATCTCGAAGATCGCCGGCCGCTTCTCGTTCGGGTTGCCGGTCTCCTCGGCGACGATGGTGATGCAGTGCGCGGGGCACGCCGTCGAGCAGCACTGGCAGGCGACGCAGCGGACCGACCCGTCCTCGCGCGCCATGAGGCGGTGCAGGCCGCGGTTGCGATCCGGATAGGGGATCTTCTCCTCCGGATAGTTGATCGTCACCTCGGGCTTCTCGCGCGCGACGTTGACGAAGAAGTGCCGCATCGTCACGCCGAGGCCCTTCAGGATGCCGCCGAGTGCGAGCTTCTTGTTCAGCCCCTCCGGACGCTCGGCGATCGTCACCTTCGCCTTGGAGTGGCGCTTGGTGAACCCGGAGTGCGTCGGGGTCGGGTTTTTGATGTCCATCACGAATGATTCCTGTCTAGCGACTCATGCGAGCGAGGACGACGCTCGCGGTCACGATGATGTTGGCGATCGACAGCGGCAGGAGCTGCTTCCAGCCGAGGTTCATCAGCTGGTCGGGGCGCACGCGCGGCAGCGTCCAGCGGATGAGGAGCTGCAGCCAGCAGAAGAAGACGATCTTCAGGCCCCAGGCCGTCGTCTGGATGATGAGGACGGTGATGTGGTTGAGCTCGAGGGTGCGCGCGCCGAAGTGGAACCCGTCGGCGTGGAGCCCCGGCACGTGGAAGCCGCCGAAGAACACCGTCGACATGACCGCGCCGAGGAAGACGACCTCGATGAACTCGGCGAGGAAGAACATGCCGAAGCGCATGCCCGAGTACTCGACGAAGTAGCCGATGACCTCGTTCTCGCCCTCGGGCGTGTCGAACGGCGTGCGCTTGGTCTCGGCGATGGCGGCGGTGAAGAAGAGCAGCGCGCCGAGCGGCTGCGTGACGATGCCCCAGCGCGTGATGTCCGGCCCCTGGGCCTGCGCGATGGCGTAGGGCTCGAGCGTGCCGTAGACGAGGAACGCGCCGAGGATGGCCATTCCCATCGTGACCTCGTACGACATCATCTGCGACGAGGCGCGCAGGCCGCCGAGCAGCGACCACTTGTTGTACGAGGACCAGCCGGCCAGCGTCGTGCCGTAGACCGCGAGCGACGCGATGGCGAAGTAGAAGAGCATGCCGACGTCGAGGCGGGCGACCTGCATCGTCGCCGTCGCGCCGTCCTCACACTGGGTCGTCGACTTCACCACCTCGAAGAGCTGCTGCGTGCAGACGTCCGAGCCGAAGGGGATGATGCAGAAGATCACGAGGACGGGGACGACCGCCATCACCGGCGCCAGCGTGAACAGCCACCGGTTCGCCTTCGAGGGGACGAAGTCCTCCTTCATGATCATTTTGATGGCGTCGGTGATGAAGTGGATGATCCCGTAGGCGCGGATGCCCATGATGGCGGCGCGGTTCGGGCCGACGCGGTCCTGCATCATCGCCGACTCTTTGCGCTCCATCCACGTGAGCAGCGACGCGATCGGCATGACCACGCCGAGCACGAGCAGGATCATCTTCACGAGCGCCTGGAACCAGAGCTCCTTCGCCGGGCCGAAGCCGCTCTCGGCCAGCCACGGCAGCACCAGGCCCGAGACGAGCACCAGCACGACGCCGAGGCCGACGAAGAGGACGAAGGGAATCAGGAACAGCAGTGCGAGGTTCATGGCACCTGACCGCTAACCGCGCGAGTTGGCGAAGCGCAGCTGGACCGAGCGCACCTCACGGCCGAAGTCGGCCGAGGCGAACGCGGGCACCGCCTGCTTCATCTGGTTGAAGAGCGCCTTCACCGACGGGAAATCGACCTTGAGGCCGAGCTTGTTTCCGATCATCGCGACGAGCTCGTGGTGCGGCCGCGCCATCCCCGGCGGCTCGACCGCGGCGCGGACGCGCTGCACGAGCCCCTTGGCGTTGGTGTACGTGCCGTGGACCTCGGCCCACAGCGACGACGGCAGCACCACCGAGGCGACCTCGGCGGCGAGGTCCTCGTGGGGCGTCTGATAGACAAAAATGTCCAGCTTCTTGAGCGCGGCGATCGAGTCCTCGAAGCCCTCGCCCGAGAACAGGGGCGCGCCGAGCGCCCACAGGCCGCGCAGCGCGCCGCTCGCCAGATCGGCGGCGAGCTGCTGCGCGCCCTTCGCCTGCAGGCCCTTCGACGAGAGCAGCGCCTCGGCGATGGTGCGCGCGCCGGCGGTGTTCGGATTGACGTCGGCGTGACGAAGGATGTCGTCGGCGCGCTCGGGACGCGGCGCGCGCCCGGTGAGGTAGACCTTCTCGACGCCGAGCTGGAGCGCGACCGAGAGGAGCGCGTAGTTCTCCTCGTTGGTCGCGGTGGCGTTGAGGACCACGCCCAGCGACGACAGACCGCCCGCCGAGGTCTTGAGCGCGGTGATCCGATCGGCGGCGAACTGCACCGCGCGCTCGAGCGTCCCCGGCTGCCCCTGGAGGCGCGGACCCGCGACGCGGTGGTCGCGGACCTCCTTGTAGGTGAAGCGCCCCTCGTCGCACATCCAGTACTTGTTGACGTCGGGGTTCTCGCGCGGGACGAGGCGGTAGATCTTGCCCTGCGCGTGGTGGATCTCGTCGTTGCAGCCGGTCGCGCAGCCGGCGCAGACCGACGGCGTGGTGTTGAGCTCCCAGGTCCGCATCGCGAACCGGAAGTCCTTCGACGTCAACGCACCGACCGGGCAGACGTCGACGGTGTTCAGCGAGTAGGGGTTGTCGAGCTGGACGCCCGGCGCCGTCGTGAGCTGCTCGCGGTCCCCGCGCCAGGCCATCGTCAGCTGCGGCTGCTTGGCGACCTCGTCGCAGACGCGGATGCAGCGCGTGCAGAGGATGCAGCGCTCGGCGTCGAGGACGATGGTCGGCCCGAGGTCGACGACCTTGGGCTTGTGCACCTTGTCCATGTCGACGCGCGACTCGGCGCCGTCCCACTCGTGATAGAGCTTCTGCAGCGTGCACTCGCCCGCCTTGTCGCAGATCGGGCAGTCCACCGGGTGGTTCACCAGCGTGAACTCGAGCATCTGCTGGCGGATCTGCAGCACGCGCTCCGACGAGGTGGTCACCTCCATGTTCGGCGCGACCGGCGTGTAGCAGCTGGGGATCGGCTTCGGCGACCCCTTCACGTCGACGAGGCACTGGCGGCACACCGCCGGCGAGGACAGCCCGGGGTGGTAGCAGAAGTAGCTGATGTCGATGCCGGCCTGACGGGCGGCCTCGAGAACGTTGGTGCCCTTCGGGACGCTGACGGACTTTCCGTCAATCGTCAATTGAACCAGTTCGTCGCTCATAGGGGTCAAAACCTCAGCGGTCGCACTCGCCGCCGATCATGTTCATCATGTCGAAGGTCGGGACGATGTCGGCGAGCGGGCGATCCTTGATGAGCTCGGGGAGCGCCGACACGATGCAGAAGCAGGGCGGGCGGACGCGGCACTTGTAGGGCCGGCCCGTCCCGTCGCTGACGAGGTAGAAGCCGAGCTCGCCGTTGCCGCCCTCGGTGTAGCTGTAGACCTCGCCGGCCGGGACCTTGATGCCGTCGACGATCAGCTTGAAGTGGCTGATCATGCCCTCGATCGTGTTGTAGACCTCCTGCTTGGGAGGCAGCACGATGCGCGGGTCGTCGAGGACGACGGGGCCGGCGGGGATCTGCGCGAAGGCCTGCTTGATGATCGAGAGCGACTGCCGGATCTCCTGGAGCCGGACGATGAAGCGATCGAAGTTGTCGCCCTTCGTCCCGACGGGGACCTCGAAGTCGAAGCGGTCGTACACCAGATAGGGGTGCGCGACGCGGACGTCGTAGGGAATTCCTGTCGAGCGCAAACAGGGGCCGGTCCAGCCGTAGCTGATGGCCTGCTCCTGCGTGATCGTCCCCGTCCCGTCCATGCGGTCGCGGAAGATCTTGTTCTCCAGCGTCGCCGCCTCGAGGTCCTTCAGGATGGCCTCGAGCTTCGGGAAGAGCGCCTGGACCTTCTCGATCCAGCCGGGCGGCAGGTCGTACGACACGCCGCCGATGCGCACGTAGCTGTGCGTCAGGCGCGCGCCCGAGAGCTCCTCGAGGAGCTCCCAGATCCACTCCCGGCCCTTGATGGCCCAGAAGAAGATCGTCATCGCGCCGAGCTCCATCGCGCCGGCGGCGCTGCACGTCAGGTGGTCGGTGATGCGCGAGAGCTCACCGACGATGACGCGGATGTACTGCGCGCGCTCGGGGATGCGATCGACGACGCCGATCAGCTTCTCGACCGCCAGCGCGTAGCCGACGTTGTTGAGCATCGGCGAGACGTAGTTGAGGCGATCGGTGTAGGGGAAGACCTGCGTCCAGGTCGCGTGCTCCGACTCCTTCTCGAAGCAGCGGTGCAGGTAGCCGATCTGGACGTCGCCGTCCTTGATGGTCTCGCCCTCGACGGTGAGCACGATGCGGACCGTGCCGTGCGTCGCCGGGTGCGAGGGGCCCATGTTCACCTTCATGGGCTCGGTGGGGAGCTCGTCGTCGAGCTGTTCCTGATCTTCGTCGTCGAGGTAGTCGACGACGTCCTTTACGCCGAGGACGAGCTGCTTGCGGTCGCGCATGTCACGTATCCATCGGGTCCCGACGGACGAGCGGCTGGCGCTTCTCCTTCGGGTAGTCTTTGCGGAGTGGGTGCCCGACGAACTCCGGGTACATCAGGATGCGCCGGAGATCGGGGTGGCCGTCGAACTTGATGCCGTAGAGGTCGAAGACCTCGCGCTCGAACCAGTTGGCGCCGGCCCAGAGCTGCGACACCGACGCGATCGTCGGCAGCGAGCCGTCCTCGGGCTCGGCGAGCGGCGCCTTGATGCGCAGGCGGTCGCCCGAGACCATCGACCTTAAATGATAGACAACTTCGAAGCGCGGGTCGCGCCCGATGTAGTCGACGGCGGTGAGATCGACGAGGAAGGTCATGCGGAGCTGCGTGTCGTCGCGCAGCGCCTGCAGCGTCCCGTAGATCGAGCGCGGGTCGACGACGACGGTCTCGTCGCCGCGGTGGGCGTGGGTCGAGATCACCGCCGAGCCGATCAGCTCGACGGCGCGTTCGAGGGCCTTGTGGCTCATTTGTTGATCACGTTGAGGCGCTTGACCGGCCTGCCTTCGCGGAGGGCCTGCTGCGCCTCGTGCTCGCGCTTGCCGCGCAGCTGCACGTGGCCGGTGCCCGTCTGGATCTTCTCCTGGAGGAGGATCAGCGCGTCGAGCACCTGCTCGGGGCGCGGCGGGCAGCCGGGGATGTAGACGTCGATCGGGATGCACTGATCGGCGCCCGGCATCGTCGAGTAGTTCTGGTAGAAGCCGCCCGTCGAGGCGCAGACACCAAAGGCGACCGTCCACTTCGGCTCGCACATCTGTTCGTAGATGCGGCGGAGGACCGGACCCTGGCGTTCGGTGATGGTGCCGACGACGATGAGGAGGTCGGCCTGGCGCGGCGAGAAGCGCGGGAACTCGGCGCCGAAGCGCGCGACGTCGTACTTCGGCCCCCACAGCGCCATGAACTCCATGCCGCAGCAGGCGGTGACGAACGGGTACTGGAAGAGCGAGTACTTGCGCGCCCAGTTGACCGCGTCAGCCAGCTTGGAGGTGTAGAACTCTAGCCCCATCCGATAGCCTTCTTTCGCCAGGTGTAGGCGAGCGCAGCGACGAGAACGGCGAGGAAGACGAGCATCTCGCCGAGGCCGAAGAGCGACACGCCGGCGGTGCAGATCCCGTCGACGATCTGGCCCGTACACGACAGCTTCCGGTAGAGCGTCGCCCACGGGTAGAGGAACGCCGTCTCGATGTCGAACACCAGGAAGAGGATCGCCACCTGGTAGAACTTCACCGAGAAGCGCACGCGGGGGGAGCCGATGGGCTCGGAGCCGCACTCGAACGGCGCGAGCTTCTCGGCCGTCTCGTGCTTCGGGCCCATCAGCATCGCGAGCGCGAGCAGCATGACCCCCAGTCCGCCGCCGACGAACAGCGCGACCAGCACAGGAGAGTAGGAGACTGTCATTGAAGTGGGGGGACTATAAAAAGGGGTTCCGTGAGTGTCAACGCGCGCTTGCGCCTGCCTTTCGCTGCGCTGCACATCAGGGCAAATACGAAGTTTCTCGACGGTGACGCTTGACTACGCGGCGCGCCGCGGCCTACGCTCGGGTGTGCCCAGCGAACGTTTTCGCAACACCCGTCGCATCAACAAGAAGAGCGCGTTCGATCAGGTGGATGGGGGCGGCGGTGACGATCACGACATCAAGACGCGGGTCGATGGGCCGGGGTCGAAGCTCCGCTCCGACGAGGCCGATCTCGCCGCCGGGGCGCTGAAGAAGGTCGCGGCGCCGAGCTACCACCTGTTCGCCGATCTCGACTTCGAGTTCGCCGAGGACTTCACCGACGTCGACGACGAGGACGAGAAGACGCTCTCCCGCGGCGGCTCGAAGTCCGCGAAGTTCCCCGGCAACACGCCGGCGACGGGGCGGAACGTGCCGCCGGCCGCGGCCAGGGACGCGGGCGCGGGCGCGGGCGCGTCGGGCGGGGGCTCGTCGTCGACGCAGCGGCTGTCGCCGACGGTGCTCAAGATCTTCCAGCGCAAGCGCGAGCAGATCGGCCTGTCGCTCGAGCAACTGGCGAAGATCTCGGGGATCTCGATCGAGGATCTCAAGCGGATGGATCGGATCGACGCCGATTATCGCTTGACGTATGACCACGCGGTGGTACTCGCGCGCGTGCTCGGCATCGGGCCACAAGAGATGCCGGGGCTGCGCGCCCGTCCGACGAAGGACGGGCCGGCCGAGCGCCTCGACCAGATCCAGAGCTGGCTCCTGTCGGGGCCGGTGCTGATCTTCGAGGGGGCGAGCGGCGAGCGCTTCGGCGGCGACGTCGAGCGCGTGACGGTGACGCCGTCGTTCGCGGTGAAGCTGGGGGACGCGTCGCTGGGCGACGCCTGGGGGCCGGGGATGGTGCTCGGCTTCGTCGCTTGCGGCGGGGACGTGCAGCCGCGCGCCGGGGACGTGGTCCTCCTGCGTCATCGTCGGTCGAAGACGCTGGCGCTGCGGCGGCTGATGCCGCCGGCGTTCGTGGGCCTCGCGCCGTGGCAGCCGTCCTACGTCGCCTCGTCGGGCGAGTGGCTGGCCGTCGGGCGGATGGGGGTCATCCTGCCGCGCCCTGCGTAGGACCTCCTCGTGACCGCCTCCGCCTCCCTGCTGTCCGTCGACGCGTACGGCTTCGCCGACACCTTCAAGCTGCGCGAGCTCCTGCCGCTGTTCGCGGGGGTCGCCGCCGAGACGCGGATAAAGGAGCGGCTGCTCGCCGTCTTTCGGGACGACGCCGGAGTCGAGAGCTACGCGCTCTGCTACGACTTCGGGGCGGTGGTGTTCGTGGGGGTGGCGGCGGAGCGGCAGAAGGCGCTCATCGAGGCCATCCGCAAGCGGCTGCCCGACGAGCCCTATCCGCCGCTCACCGAGAGTTTTCTGATTGACACGAATGGCGGCGGGGCGCCCGAGGTGCGCTTCGATCGCGTCGTCGTGTCCAAGCTCACCGTCGAGATCGTCGACATCGTGGCGCTGGTGCTGGCGCAGTCGGTGGCGATGGACTACTACGCCCGCGACGTCGAGGAGATCGAGGCCGAGACCGACCGCATCGCCGACGGGCTGCGGCGGACGGGGCGCCTGCCGGGCCGGGTGCGATCGCTCGTGCAGTTCATCGGTCTCTGCATCGCCACGCGCAACGACGTCATCTCGACGCTGGCGCTGTTCGACAAGCCGGACGCGACGTGGGAGAACGAGGAGCTCGACCGCTTGTGGAACAGCCTCTACCACATGCTCGAGCTCGACGACCGCTACCAGGCGCTCGAGGCGAAGCTGCGCATGTTCCAGGACAACCTCTTGGTGCTCGTCGATCTCACGCGGCAGCGCGCGACCATCGTGCTCGAGGCGACGGTGGTGATCCTGATCCTTCTCGAGATCCTCATCACGGTGTGGCAGCTCGTGTCGGGCTCGGGCGCGGGGCACGGATGAGCATCCGGCCACCGCTGGTCGTCGACGTGATCGTGCCCGCGCTCGACGAGGAGGAGGCGCTGCCGCGGACCCTGGCGGCGCTCCCGCGCGGGGCGGTGCGCGACGTCTACGTCGTCGACAACGGCTCGAGCGATCGCACGGCCGCCGTCGCCGAGGAGGGTGGGGCGACGGTGCTGGCCGAGCCCCGGCGCGGGTACGGCGCGGCCTGCCTGCGCGCGCTGCGCCACGTGACGCAGGTCGAGCGGCCGCCCGACGTGGTGGTGTTCCTCGACGCCGACTACTCGAACGATCCGTCGGAGATCCCCTGGCTGGTGGAGCCGATCCGCGCGGGCGGGGCCGATCTGGTGATCGGGTCGCGCGCCCTCGGGGAGGTGCAGCCGGGGGCGGTGGGCGTCGCCGAGCGGGTCTGCAACCGCGCGGCGATCCTCATGATGCGCGCGGTGTACGCGCAGCGATACACGGACCTCGGGCGGTTCCGCGCGATCCGGCTGCCGGCGCTGATCGCGCTCGGGATGCGCGACGAGGGCGTGGGCTGGCCGATCGAGATGCAGGTCAAGGCGGCGCGCGCGGGGCTGCGGGTGGTCGAGGTGCCGGTGAGCCACCGACGGCGCGCCGGCGGGAAGTCGAAGATCTCGTCGACGGCGCGCGGGACGGTGGGCGCGTCGCTGAAGCTCGTCTATCACGTCGTGCGGTACGCGACCGCGCGGTAGCCGCGGCGGGCGAAATTCATGTCTACTCTGATTGTCTTCGCGCGGGCGCCGGTGCTGGGGCGCGTGAAGACGCGGCTCGCGCGGGCGCTCGGCGACGAGGCGGCGCTGGCGGTGTACGCGGCGCTGCTCGACGACGTCTGCGCGACGGCGGCGCGGGTCGAGGTGGCGCGGCGCGTGCTGTGTGTCGATGGGGAGGTCGGCGCTCCGACGCTCGCGCGGCTGGCGGCGCGCGACGGGATGGTGGTGGCGCCGCAGGGGGAGGGCGATCTGGGGGCGCGGATGGCGCGGGCGCTGGCGGCGGCGATCGACACCCCCGACGCGCGCGCGTGCGTGATCGGGACCGACGCGCCCGACGTGCCGGCGGCGGCGATCGACGAGGCGTTCGCGGCGCTCGGGGCGGAGGGCGACGTGGTGCTCGGGCCGGCCGAAGATGGGGGATACTGGCTGGTGGGCGCGCGCGGGCGCGTGCCTGGGGAGATCTTCGACGGGATGAGCTGGGGGACGGCGACGGTGCTCGAGGAGACGCTGCGGCGGCGGCCGACGGCGCGGCTGGTGACGCGGCGGCGGGACGTCGACGAGCTCGCCGATCTGCGCGCGCTGGCGGTGGCGCTCGCGGAGGCGCCGCCGACGGTGGCGCCGGCGACGCGGCGGGTGCTGGCCGAGCTCGCGATTCGGAGGGACGACTGATGGCGATCAGGCTGCGGCCGGCGACGGCGCGCGATCTCACGGCGGTGCTCGGGCTGTTGCGCGAGGCGGGGCTCTCGGCGGGCGGCGTCGAGGCGCACTTCCCGGCGGGGTACGTGGTCGCCTACGACAGGGAGGAGGTCGTCGTTGGCGCGGCGGGGCTCGAGCGCCACGGCGACGAGGGGCTCTTGCGATCGGTGGTGGTCGCGCCGGCGCACCGACGGGCGGGCGTGGGGCGCATGCTCGTCGAGGATCTGATGCGGCTGGCGACGCGCGGGCAGCTCCAGGCGGTCTATCTGCTGACGCCGATGGCCGCGGAGTCGTTCGCCGAGGTCGGCTTCGAGGGGATCGCACGCGAGGCGATCCCGCCGTCGGTGCGGGCGTCGTCGCCGCTCGCCGACGTCGAGGGCGTGAGCTGCATGCGGTGGCGTCGCTCGCGACGTCAGTAGGCGTCGTGCGCGCGGACGGCGCGCTTGTGGCGGACGTAGACCAGCGCCATCCAGGCGAGGCCGGCGGCGATCAGCGCGAGGAGGGCGAGCTCGATGGCGTAGCGGCCGAGGAAGCTCGACGAGAGGCCGCGCGTGCGACGGGCGGCGGCCTCGAGGTGCGGGGCGAGCGCGTCGAGGCGGCGCGCCGGGAGGTCGAAGAGGAGGCGCGCGTGCTGCCCTTCGCCGGGGAGCAGCCAGGCGACGACGGCGCGGTCGTCGTAGCGGCCGGCGAGGCGCGCGACCTCGACGCCGTCGAAGGAGACGAGGCGCTGCTCGCCGAGGGTGAAGCGGTTGGCCTCGCCGCCGAGGAGGGCGTCGTAGGCGCTGGCGAGGGCGCGGCCCTGCTCGAGGAGGCGATTGTCGTCGAGCTCGAGGTTGCCGTCGACGACCTCGCCCCAGGCGACGGCGCGCGCGCCGGGGTCGCGCTCCTCGACGGCGAGGAGGGTGGGGCGAAAGCGCAGCGCGGGCGGGAGCGTCTGGCGGCGGAGGAGGTCGGCGCGCCCGTCGGTGACGGGGATGGTCGTCCAGCCGTCGGGCGGCGTGAGGGCGACCTCGGCGCCGCAGCCGCTCGCGAGGGCGACGGCGACGAGCAGCGCGGCGGTCGGGGGCGATTTTCTGTCTAGCACGCGAGCCCCTCTCGCCGGAGGAGGTCGATGTCGGCGAGCTTGGCGTCGAAGCGCGACCAGTCGTCGTCGCGGACGATGGGCGCCCACAGCGCCTCGATCTCGTCGTAGAGCAGCGTCACCGGCGCCTCGCGGCGGAAGTAGGGGCCGTCGAGGCGCTCGGGCGCCGCCGCCTCGTAGGGGGCGAGCGCGCGCCGGAAGGCGTCGAAGGCGTCGCCGCGGTAGAGCGCAGCGACGGGGCTGGCGGTCGCGCGCGGGGCCGAGCGCTCGCCGCCCCACCAGTCGAGGAAGAAGCGGTCGACACCGAGCTGCGAGCGCCCCAGGAAGCAGGTCGCGCGGCTCACGAGGAGCGAGTCCTCGACGGGCGCGCGCGGGCGGAGGCCGAGGCGCCGCAGGAAGGCGCGGTGGAAGGCGCGGAGGAACTGCGCCTCCGCGTCGACGAGCGCGGCGCGGAGCTGCTCGAACGGGACCAGCGGCGAGAGCGCCTCGCCGAGACGCATGAGGCCCCACAGCGCCGCCTCGAGTTGGCGCCCGAAGGCGTAGCGGCCGCCGTGATCGAAGTAGGCGGCGACGAAGCGCGGGTCCCACGTCGGCAGGAAGCGGTAGGGGCCGTAGTCGAAGCTCTCGCCGGTGATCGAGATGTTGTCGGTGTTGAGGACGCCGTGGACGAAGCCGGCGGCCATCCACTGGCCGACGAGCGCGGCGGTGACGACGGCGACGCGGCGGTAGAGGGCGAAGACGCGATCGTCGCTGTCAGCGAGGTCGGGGTGATAATGATTGACGACAAAGTCGACCAGCGTCGCGAGGCGGGCGCGGTCGCCCTGGTGTGCGAGGCGCTGGAAGCTCCCGAAGCGGACGTGCGAGTGCGAGAGGCGCACGAGGACCGAGCTGCGCGTCGGCGACGGCTCGTCGTGGCGATGGAGCGTCTCGCCGGTCTCGTAGAGGCTGAAGGGGCGCGAGGTCTCGACGCCGAGCGCCTCGAGCATGGCGGCGGCGAGGACCTCGCGGACGCCGCCCTTCAATGTCAAGCGCCCGTCGCCGTCGCGCGACCAGGGCGTGGTGCCCGAGCCCTTGGTTCCGAGGTCGAGGAGCCGGCCGCGCCCGTCGCGGAGCTGGGCGTAGACGAAGCCGCGCCCGTCGCCGAGCGCGGGGTTGTACTGGCCGAACTGGTGGCCGTGGTAGGCGAGCGCGAGCGGGCGCGTCAGGTTGTCGGGGAGCGGCTCGAAGCGGGCGAAGGCGCGGCGCCACTCGTCGTCGGTGAGGCCGTCGAGGCCGACCTCGGCGGCGGCGCGCTTGGCGCGGTAGCGGAGCCGCTCGAGGGGGAAGCGCGCCGGCTCGACCTCGGCGAAGAAGCCGTCGCCGAGCGTCGGCGTCGTCGGGGCGGGGCGGTAGCGCGCGGGATCGACTGGCATCGGGGCGGAGTGTACGATGCGCGGCGATGGGGCTCGATGTGCATGTCTCGCTGGCGACGCCGCCGTCGCTGGCGGAGCTGCTGGGGCGGCTGGCGGCGGCCGGCACGCCGGCGACGGTCATCATGGTGGACGGCGCGCTCTGCGCCCCGACGGCGCCGCCGCCGGCCGCGTTCCGCGACGCGCGGCTGAAGCTGGCGGCGGGGACGGTGACCGTGCGCGTGGTGCCGGGCGGCGTCGCGGTGGTGGTGTTCGGCAACGCCGACGCGGCGCTGCTCGCGGCGCGCGACGCCGTCGCCCGCGCGCTCTCGCCGTAGCGGAGGGCTCAACGAAGGGCGGCGGCGGCCGATCTCCTCCGCATGAGCGAGTGTTCGCGGAGCGGGATGGTCGTGATCGGCGTGGTGCTCGCGGCTGGTGCGGTTGCGCGCGCGGCGCCGAGCTCGCCGTCGCCCGTCGTCGTTTCGGTCGAAGGGACGGCGCGGGTCGTCGATGGGCTGGGGGCTCCGCTGGCGATCCCCGTCGGGGCGCGGCTGCCGCCGGGCGCGCGCGTCACCACCGGGCGTGACGGCTTCGTCGGTGTGCGTCTCGGCGAGGGCGCGGCGCTCGGGGTCGAGCCGGAGAGCGACGTCGTCGTCGGCGCCGAGGGGCCGCTCGCTCATCACGTCGTCCGGCGCGGTGCGGTGCGCGTCACCGTCGGTGCCGGTGGAGGCACGGTGCTCGTGGTCACGCGCGCCGCCCGTGCGCGCTTCAGCGGCGGCCTGGGGCCGACGGCGGGCTCGGTCGCCGCACACGATCTCGAGGCGACGATCGCCGCGGACGAGGGTGTCGTCGACGTCGAAGGGCGCGGCGCGCACCTCGCCCTCGCGCGCGGGCTGTGGACGCGCATCGATCGGGGAGATCCCCCGCGGCGCCCGCGTCCGTCGACTCCACCGCCGTCGTGGAGGACGCCGCCCCCGGCGCTGCTCCTCACCACCGCCGCGGCGCCGACGCTCTCGGTCGAGCTCGAGGCGAGCGGCGCGGGGCCCCGGCGACGGCGGGTCGAGGTCGCGCGTGACGCCGCGTTCATCGACCGCGTGAGCGTGATCGATCTCGACGGCGACTCGGCTCGGATCGGGACGACCCCGGGGACCTTCTATGTTCGGACCGTCGCGCGCGACGTCGGCGTGGGCGCGGCGCTCCCGTCGACGGCGAGGGCGGTGCGGGTGGTCGCGCTCGCGCTCGAGCGCGTCGATGCGGCGCTCTCGCGGGTTGCGCCGCCGTCGAGCGAGGTGCGCTGTGTCGTCGACGGGGCCACTCCGTCGCAGCGCGGAGGGCTGCTCATCGATCGGCGGGTGGCGCAGACGGTCCGCTGCGCCGTCGACGTGCCTGGCGGCGAGGCGCTCCGCGGCGCCGTCGAGATTCCGGCTCTCGACCTCCCGGTGACCATCGCGCCCAAGCTCGAGTACGCCGACGACGAACGAGGCGTCGGGCGCGTGTCGGTGCTGCTCAGCGACGTGACCGGCGCGCCGGCGAAGGGGCGCTCGCTCGCCGTGTCGCCGTCGAGCGACGACATCGAGGTGCGCGAGATCGCCGAGCTCGACTACCCGGGCCTCTACGTCGTTCGCCTGCGCTGGAAGCCGGGGCGGCGCGAGCTGCCGCTGTCGATCGCGGTCGGCGGCTCCAACACCGTCGCCGTCGCGCTCGCCATCCCGCGCGGCTGAACGGCCCGACCGGCCGCCGCCGGGCCGTCGTCGTGCTAGGCTCCGCGCCGAGGGGCTGGAGCGATGACGGAGCTGTTCGAGCGATTCGGGAAGACCTTCCCGACGGGGACGACGCTCTTCCGCGAGGGTGAGGCGGGGCACGAGATGTACGTCATCCAGACCGGGCGCGTGCAGCTCACGCGGACGGTGCGCGGGCGCGAGGTGCACCTCGCGACGCTGCCGCCGGGCGAGCTGTTCGGTGAGATGGCGATCATCAACAACCGGCCGCGCTCGGCGACGGCGACGGTGATCGAGGAGGCGCAGCTCATCGTCATCGACGGGAAGACCTTCGAGGCGATGGTGCGCGGCAACGCCGAGATCGCGCTGCGGCTCATCAAGAAGCTGGCGGCGCGGCTCGATCGCGCGAACCAGCAGGTCGAGGTGCTGCTGCTGGCGGATCTGAACCACCGCGTGGCGCACCACCTGCGGCAGCTGGCGGCGACGAGCGGCGTCAGCGACGGGCCGGGGGTGCGCGTCGATGTCTCCGTCGACGAGCTGGCGGGGTACGTCGACGCGACGGTGGCCGAGGTGGAGGCGGTGCTCGAGCGGCTGGCGCGCGCGCACCTCGTCGATCGCGAGCTCGGCTCGATCCACATCGCCGAGATCGGCAAGCTCGATCAATTCCTCGAGTTCCTCGAGATGAAGCGCCGTTTCGGCGCGTGACGGGGTAAAGAGAAGCCCATGGCCTGGTGGTCGCGAACGAAGGACAAGAAGAAGGACGCCAAGGAGGCGGCCGCGTCGAAGCGGTCGGTCCCGTCGGGCGTCTTCGAGAAGTGCGATGGGTGCGCGCAGGTCGTCGAGACCGAGAAGGTGCAGAAGAACCTGCACTGCTGCCCGATGTGCGGTCACCACTTCGTGATGCCCACCGACGAGCGGATGCGGCTGGTGCTCGACGAGGGGTCGTTCGTCGAGGAGGACGCCCGGCTGGCGCCGGAGGATCCGCTGCACTTCACCGACTCGAAGCGGTACGCGGATCGCGTGCGCTCGGCGGGGAAGGCGGTGGGCTGCCCCGACGCGTTCCGCTCGGGGATGGCCACTATCGACGGGAAGTCGGCGTCGGTCGGCTTCTTCGTCTTCGAGTTCATGGGCGGGTCGATGGGCTCCGTCGTCGGCGAGAAGATCGCGCGGCTGTTCGAGCGCGCGCTCGAGAAGCGCTGCGCGGCGGTGATCTTCTCGGCCTCCGGCGGCGCGCGCATGCAGGAGGGCATCCTGTCACTCATGCAGATGGCGAAGACGACGGCGGCGCTGGCGCGGCTGAAGGAGGCGGGGCTGCCGTACGTGTCGGTGCTGCTCCACCCGACGACGGGCGGGGTGGCGGCGTCGTTCGCGATGCTGGGCGACGTCATCGTGGCCGAGCCGAAGGCGCTCATCGGGTTCGCGGGGCCGCGCGTCATCGAGCAGACCATCCGGCAGAAGCTGCCGCCGGGGTTCCAGCGGTCGGAGTTCCTGCTCGAGCACGGGATGGTGGACCTCATCGTCGAGCGGCGGCTCTTGAAGGAGCGGCTGGGGGCGCTCGTCGAGCTGCTCTCGCCGCGGCCGGCGGTGGCGGCGGTCAGCGTCGAGCAGCCGGCGCGGCGGACGAACGGAGCGGTGCGGCCCCAGGCCTGAGTTTCTGTCTATCGATTTCCCGTGAATTATCGTCAAGCGCTCGAGGCGCTCTTCGGTCTGCGGCGGTTCGGCGTGCGGCCGGGGCTGGGGCCGATGCGCGCGCTGCTGGCGCGGCTCGGGAGCCCGGAGCGCGGGCTGCCGGTGGTGCACCTCGCGGGGACGAACGGGAAGGGGTCGACGGCGGCGTTCGTCGAGGGGATCGCGCGGGCGGCGGGGTGGTCGACGGGGCTGTATACGTCGCCGCACCTCGTGCGCTTCACCGAGCGCATCCGCGTCGACGGGCGGGAGCTCGCGGCGGAGGAGGCGGCGGCGCTGGCGGAGGAGACGCTGCGCGCGGCCGAGGGGCTGCCCGGCGATCCGCCGACCTTCTTCGAGCATGTGACGGCGATGGCGCTGCTCGCGTTTCGGCGGCGCGGGGTGGAGCTGGCGATCCTCGAGTGCGGGCTGGGGGGGCGGCTCGATGCGACCAACGTGGTCGAGGCGCCGCGGGCCTGCGCGGTGACGTCGATCGGGGCCGATCACCTCGACGTGCTGGGGCCGACGCTCGTCGACGTCGCGCGGGAGAAGGGGGCGATCGGCAAGCCCGGGGTGCCGCTCGTGGCGGCGTGCCGGGACGACGCGGCGCGGGCGGCGCTGGTCGCGGAGGCGGAGTCGCGCGGCGCGCGGGTGCTGCTCCTCGGGCGCGAGGTGCGCGTCGAGGCCGCCGGCGACGGGCTGCGCTACGAGGGGCCGGGCGGGGAGCTGGTGGTGCCGTCGCTGGCGCTGGCCGGGGCGCACCAGCGCGAGAACGCCGCGCTGGCGCTGGCGCTCGCGTCGCTGGCGGGCGTCGTCGCGCCGGGTGCGGCGGGTGACGAGGCGCGGCGCCGCGGGCTGGCCGAGGCGCGCTGGCCGGGGCGGCTCGAGCGGCTGACCCCCGAGCTCGTCGTCGACGGCGCGCACAACCCCGAGGGGGCGGCCGCCCTCGCAACCTGGTTACTTGGTAACCAAGTTACCAAGTTACCAAGTCCGGCGGGAGGGCAGCCGGTGGTGCTGGTCGTCGGGGCGGTGGCGGACAAGGACCTCGGGGGGCTGCTCGCGCCGCTCCTGCCGGCGGCGGCGCGGCTGGTGGCGACCGAGCCGCCGTCGCCGCGGGCGCTCCCGGCGGCGCGGCTGGCGGAGTGCGCGCGCGGGCTCGCGCCGTCGCTGCCGGTGGAGGTCGAGCCCGAGGTCGGGCGCGCGCTCGCGCGGGCGCAGGCGCTGGCGGCGGAGCGGGGCGGGCTGGTGGTCGCCTGCGGGTCACTCTTCCTCGTCGGAGAGGTGCGGCGCCTGGTGACCGGCGAGCCGGCCGACCCGCTCGTCGTCCAGGACCCCGCCGCCTCCGTCACGAAGTAGCGCGCGGCGGATCGCGCGTGTACGATCGCCAACGATGGGCCGCCTGTCGTCGTCGTCGATCATCGTGGCGCTGCTCCTTGGGGGGAGCCTCTCGTCGCTCGCGCTCGAAGAGGAGGGCTCGTCGAGCGACGACGAGAAGCCGCCGCTCGAGGAGCTGCGACCGACCAAGCCGAGCTCGCTCAAGCGCGGCGACGAGGCCGCGCCGTCGCCGCCCGCCGAGGCCAACCAGCCGAAGGAGGAGCCGGCGACCGCGACCACCGTGCCGCCCAAGGTGCTCCTCAACGAGGGCAAGTATCAGGGCGTCGCCATCGGCAGCGACAACCTCCCGCCGCGGGCGCCCAAGCCGGGCAAGAGCGGGGCGCAGCGGCTCACCTGGTCGGGCTTCCAGCTGAAGGACGGCGTCCCGACGGTGTTCCTGGAGACCACCGGCACCCCCGCCTACACCATCAGCGACAAGGGCTCGACGCTGATCGTCCGCCTCAGCAACACCTCGGTCCACCTCAAGAACAACCGCCGTCCGCTCAAGCTCGACGCCTTCGAGACGACGGTGCGCAGCGTCGCCGCGCACTCCCGCGGCCGCGACGTCGAGGTCCAGATCGAGACGCGCGGCCCCGGGCAGCCCCACCGCGAGCGCGTCGAGCCCGCCGCCGGCGGCTACCAGATGCTCGTCATCGAGCTCCCCAAGAAGTAGCCCCAACCGAATTCCCGTCTAGCACGACTCGCCGAGCTCCCGTCGAGCGAAGGACCGCGAAGGGCTTCCGCACGAGCGCCGAATTTCCGTCTAGCGGTTCCGGCACGGCCGCAGGGGGGGCGATCGGGCGAGCACGGAGGCGCGGAGGACCGACGCGAAGGGGTTGCCCCCGCGCGCAGTTCCGCAGCGGCGTCGTTCGAGCACACGTCCTCGACGAGCACGACACATCGGCGAGCCGCGGACGCCGCATCCGCCACCGTCGCGAGGACGTGTTTGAGCACGGGGGCGAACCCTTCGCGGCGGGCCGGAGCGCCGGCTTCACGCGCCACCACCACCCATCGCTCCGATTTCCGACGAAACGATTTCCGACGAGACGACGAGACGACGACGACGACCGAAAGGCTAGAACGACGTGCGGGCGCTCGGCGGCGTGTTCGACCACCAGCCGAGAGAGCTCGCCGGCGCCGGCTCGAGCGGGATGTCCCAGCCCCAGAAGAGCCGCAAGATCCGGTTGCGCCCCATGCGGCGATACCCGATGAGGCCCTCGAGGATGTTGAACTCGACGTCGCCCTTGCGCGGCCGCCCGAAGTCGACGATCGGGATGACGTGGACGTACCAGGCGCCCGCGTTGTCGCCGCGCCCCTTGCGCACCCACGTGTTCAGCACGACCACGTGCTTCCAGTCGCTCCGCAGCAAGTGCGCGCCGATGGGGAAGAAGACCTGCGTGCGATCCTCGCCCGTCTTCCAGTCCCACCACACGGGGAACACCACCGTGCGCGAGCGCTCGGTCCCGCCGAAGTGGTAGATGAGCGGCAGCACCACCACGTCGGTGCCGGGGTTCTCGCCGGTGCGCCGCACGCGCGCCCAGGTGAGCAGCGGCGGGATCCAGAAGCTCGTCGAGTTGTCCGAGAAGCGCCGGTCGCGGAAGAACAGCGGGAAGATGCCGGTCACCCGCTGCTCCTTGAAGATGTGCGAATCCCAGAACAGGCCAGCGACGGTGACCAGGTTCCGCTCGACCGACCGGTAGTGCCACACGAGCGGCGTGTAGGCCGAGATCGCGCGCGCGTCCTGGTCGTGCCAGTGGAAGTAGAACGGGAACACGTAGCGCGTCGTCGTCCCCGCCGCGCGGTCCTTGCCGAAGTAGACGATCGGCCAGAGCGCGCCCGAGGTGACCTGGTCGTCCTTGCGCCAGTAGATGAGCGGCGTCACGTAGCCGCGCCCGCCCGCCGCCGACGTCGACCAGCCGAAGAGCGCCGTCACCACCGTCGAGCCGGTCGTCTTCTTGTGCGCGTAGAACAGCGGGAACACCGTCGCGCGGAAGGTGCCGTCGCCCTCGCTCTTCGTCGACACGAAGAGGAGCGGCGCGAAGCCGAAGCGCTTCTGCGCACCGACGTGCCCCCAGTACGTGTTGAGCAGCACGTTGAGCGACGAGTCGGTCGCCTTATCCGATTGACGATAAAACAGCGGCAGGATGAGCGCGCGGGACACCGACCCGCGCTTCCAGGCGAACGCCAGTGGCACGAGGCCGGCGGTGTAGCCGTCGGGCGAGCGGTGATCGAAGAAGGGGCCCACCACGACGGTGCGCGTCCCCTTCTCCTCGTTCTTCGACCAGCCGAAGAGCGGGCCGCCGACATAGCGGAACGACTTGCCGCCCTCGAGCATCATCCGCCCGGACACGAACAGCGGGATGAGCCCGCGCGTGTTCGCCCCGTCGGTGCGCACGCGGTTCCAGAAGGGCCCGACGATGGTCGTCGTCGCCACCGCCGTCTTCGTGTGCAGGAAGATCGGGAAGACGCCGTCGAGCTGCATGCGCGGCGAGCGCACGCGCCAGTAGAACGGGAACACCGCCGTGTCGGTCTCGTCGCGATCCTGGATGCGCCAGAAGATCGGGAAGGCGACGGTCACGTTGTACCCGGGCTGGCGGTGGCGCACGAACAGCGGGAAGAACCACCGCGTGTCGCGCTTCGCCGCCGGGTTCACGATCGAGCCGTAGGGACCGACGACCAGCGTCTCCTTCTGCCCCTCGCGCCGGAACCCGCCGAGCGGCGAGATGAACAGCGACCGGGTCGGCGAGCGGCGCAGGTAGAGCAGCGGGAAGAGCACGTCGGCGGTCTCGTCCCCGTCGCGGCGGTGATAGAAGAGCGTCACGAGGACACGCTCCTTCCGCGCGGCGTCGTCGGCGGTGCGCACGAACAGCGGCGGCAGGAACACCTGGTGCGACTTCGATCCCGAGCGCCCGAAGAAGAGGATCGGCGCCACGCCGGCGGCGTAGTCGCCGTTCGATTTCCGCTTGACGTAAACGGGGCCGACGACGTCGGTCTGCGCCTCGGGCGTCTTGCGATGGACGAAGAGCAGCGGCGGGACGACGGCGTAGCTCGACCTCCCGCCGTCGCGCGAGCCGAAGAAGGCCGCCGGGACCACGCCCGCGTCGAAGCCCGTCTTCGTCGTGTGCGCGTACACCGGGCCCGCCTGCACCGTCGTCGAGCCGGCGCGCTGATCGCGCGCGTAGGCGAAGACCGGAGCGACGATCCCGTACCTCGTGGCGTCGGTGCGCCCGGCGTAGAAGAGGGGCAGGATGCCGATCCCCCAGCCGCCGCCGGTCCCGTCGGGACGGCGGTCGCGCTCGTTCCCCCAGCCGAAGAAGGGCCCGACGAAGCCCCAGCGCCGCCCCGGCTCGCCGTGGAACGCCGCCACCGGGACGAGGAACTGCGTCCACGACTTCGTGCGCCGATCGGAGAAGCGCCACCACAGCGGGAACACCGACGAGGTCGAGCCGTCGCGGTCGCCGTGGTGATAGACCGGACCGGCGAGGATCACCGTCGAGTCCGTGCGCCGGTTCTTCCAGCGGAAGAAGATCGGCAGGAGGAAGTCGACCTCGCGCTCGGCGTCCCGTCGGTGATAGAAGGGCGGCGTCAGCAGCACGAGCTGCTTGCGCCCGGCGTCGTCGTCTCGATCCCAGACGAAGAAGGGCAGCAGCGTCGTCGTCCGCTTCGTCGCCGTCTGGCGATCCCAGAAGAGCGGGAAGGCCACGCGCCACGCGCTGTCGCGCTCGCGCCGCCAGTAGCCGAGGAGCGCGACCATGCCCTCCGAGAAGTCGCGCTTCTCGTCGACACGCGCGCCCGTCAGGAAGAGCGGCAGGGCGACCGTCGTCGTCTTCTCCCCGACGGCGCCGTGCTTGGTCGCGTAGAAGAAGGGCATCCAGCCGACCGACGTGCCGCCGTCGCCGCCGCGCCCCCACTTCGTCCACCACAGCGCGATCGGCGGCACGATGTGCGTCGACGTCTGCTCTTTTTTGTCAATCACCCCGCCGTAGAACGGGAACTGCACGCGGACGGTCTTTTCGCGATCCCACTTCGAGAAGTAGAGGGCCGGCGGCACGTAGCGGTGGCCGACCTCGCCGGGCTGATGGAAGTAGAAGGGGATGACCCGCCGCCCCTTGGGCAGCGCGGTGCAGACCTTCTGTTCGCAGATGGCGCCGACGGCGCACTGCTTGTCCTCGTCGCAGGGATCGCCGATGGGGCGGCCGGCGGCGGTTTCAGCGCGCGCGCGCGTCGCCCCACCGACGAGGAGCGCGGCGGCGAGTGCGGCGACGACGAGGCGGCGAGGCGAGGTGGTCACGAGTCAGGCGTCAGTCGACGGCCCCGGTCAGGGCGTCATCTTCCATTCGCCGTTCTCGAGGACCAGGCGGATCTCGGCGGTCTGGACGTCCTCACCCTTCGAGCGCTGCACCTTCAGGATCGCGCTGTTGCCGGTGATCTTCGAGCCCTTCACCTCGAGCTTGGCGCCCTGGAGCTCGCCGAGCATCTTCTTGAGCTCGTCGGCGCCCTGCTCGAGCTGCTGCGCGAGCATCCCCTGGTACATGAGCGCGTAGCAGTCGATCACGCGCGGCATGTCGCCCTTGGTGAGCGCGTCGCGGTAGCGCGAGAAGGTCTTCTCGGGCGTCGAGAGCTCCGGCCGCGGCGGCGGGAGCTTGAAGGTGATCGTCTTGATCTTCGTCGTCGGCAGCTCGACCTTCTGGCCGCCGGCGATCTCGATCGAGAAGACGCCGTCGTAGAAGTGCAGGATCTTGCCGCTGACCTGCGTGTTGTCGAGGAGCTGGATGACCTCGGCGCGCGCGGGCGCGGCGCCGACGGAGATCCCGCCGATGAGCGCCAGAGCGGCGACGGTGAGGCGGGGCGTGAGAGGCGTGGCTGTCATCGGGGGGACCCTGGATACCCCGGCAGCGCCCGGGGGTCAAGCCATGGACTCGCCGACGGCAAGATGGGTTGCCCCGCGGGAGGTGTGGAACCCTCTCAGGGTTCCACGTTCGGAAGATGCGGGCGCTCGGCCTCCATCCACGCCCAGAGGCGCGGCATCGCCTTGTCGATGGCCGTCCCCTCGACGCGGTCGTAGGCCTCGCGGAGGAGCAGCCAGGCGTAGTCCTCCTCGCCGGCGACGAGCTGCGCCCAGGCGCACAGCCCGAGGAGCGCCGCCGCCGAGGTGATCGCCAGCGCGGCGCGGCTGCGCTCGTGCAGATCGTCGGCCGTCAGGCGGTGCTCGCCCTCGGCGAAGAGCACGTACAGCTCGGCCGCCCAGTGCTGCACGCGCAGGTAATCTCCCTCGGGGACCTCGCGCCGCTGCTCGAACCGCTGCCGCGCCTCGCCGACGCGCCCGAGGTTCACCAGCGTGACGATCTCCGAATACTCGACGGTGCGCGCGAACGGCGAGCGGCGCCCGAGGCGGTGCGAGCGCGCGTAGATCTGCATCGCGTTGCGCTGGCGGCGCAGCGCCTCTTCGTAGTCGCTGCGGCGCACGGCGATCGCGCCGAGCTGCTGCTCGACGAGCGCGCGCTCGAGGCGCGGCAGGCGGAACGAGCGGCCGATCTCGAGGAGCAGCTTCTCCGCCTCCTCGAGCTGGCCGTTGACGACGAAGCGCGCCGCCTTCTGCAGCTTGCGCCGACGGAAGACGTGCCAGCTGATCCAGGCGCCGAGCCCCGCCCCGACGAGGACGCCGATCGGGCCGAAGATCGCGCCGTAGACGACGGTGACGCCGCCGACGATGGTCGCCGCCGCGCCGTACGAGATCGCCTGCAGCGCCCGGTAGCGCGCGGGCGAGCGCACCTGGCCGCGCCCGTCGATGTGCACGAACGAGCGTGGCTTGGCCTCCTCCAGCGACGGGGCGAGCTCGAGCGAGTCGTCGTCGCCGCCGTCGCCGCCGTCGCCGCGCCGGGCCTTCACGGGCGCGGAGGGATCGCGTTTGACGAGCGCGGTGGTGGCTGCGCCTGCAGTGCCCTTGCTCTCGTCGTCGCCTGCGGACATCCGCCGAGAGTCTAGCCTGTTCTCGCTAGGATTCGGCCAGCCCCGGCGCGGGGAAGCGCGCGGTCAGCTCGCGCACCTCGCCGGCGATGACGTCGAGCGCGGCGTCGTCCTCGCGCTTGGCGGCGTCGACGGCCCGCTCGATCCAGGCGGCGATCTGCCCCATCTCCTTCGTGCCCATGCCGCGGCTGGTGACCGCCGGCGTGCCGAGACGGATCCCCGACGGGTCGAAGGGCTTGCGCGGATCGAACGGCACCGTGTTGTAGTTGCAGACGAGCCCGGCGCGGTCCATCGCGCGCGCCGCCTTCTTGCCCGGCACGTCCTTGTTCGTCAGGTCGACGAGCACGAGGTGGTTGTCGGTGCCGCCCGAGACCAGCGAGAAGCCGCGCGACAGCAGCCCCTCGGCGAGCGCCTTGGCGTTGGCGACGATGGCGTGCGCGTAGTTGGTGAACTCCGGCGTCGACGCCTCGCGCAGCGCGACCGCGATGCCGGCGGTCGTCTGGTTGTGCGGGCCGCCCTGCAGCCCCGGGAAGACCGCCTTGTCGATCGCCGAGGCGTGCTCGGCCTTGCACATCAGCATGCCGCCGCGCGGGCCACGCAGCGTCTTGTGCGTCGTCGTCGAGATCACGTCGGCGTGGCCGACCGGCGACGGGTGCGCCCCGCCGGCGACGAGCCCGGCGATGTGCGCGATGTCGGCGACGAGGATCGCCCCGACCTCTTTTGCGATTGACGCAAATCCGGCGAAGTCGATGGTGCGCGGCATCGCCGTCCCGCCGCACCACAGGAGGCGCGGCTTCTCGGCGAGGGCGAGCGCGCGCACCTCGTCGAGATCGATGCGGTGGGTGTCACGGCGCACGCCGTAGCTCACCGACTTGAAGTACTTGCCGGTGATGCTGACGCCCCAGCCGTGCGTGAGGTGCCCGCCCGCCGGGAGGCCGAGCCCCATGATGGTGTCGCCCGGCTTGCAGAACGCGAGGTAGACCGCGAGGTTCGCCGGCGACCCGGAGTAGGGCTGGACGTTCGCGTGATCGACCTTGAAGAGCGCCTTGGCGCGCTCGATGGCGAGCGACTCGATGGGGTCGATGAACTCCTGCCCCTCGTAGTAGCGCTTGTGCGGGTAGCCCTCGGAGTACTTGTTCTGGAGGACGGTGCCCGAGGCCTCGAGGACCGCGGCGGAGGTGTAGTTCTCCGACGGAATCAGCCGCACCTTCTGGCGCTGCCGCTGCTCCTCTTTCGCGATGAGCTGGGCGATCTCCGGGTCGGTGGCGGCGAGCGCGGGGTGCTTCATGTCCACCTTCTAGCACTGCGTGCTGCATTGCGCCAATGGGCTCTCGCGTGTGCTACTGTGGGTCGGGCATGGGAGACTTCGTCCCGACCCGACAGGCGTTCCGGGAGCTGGCCCGCGAGGCGCCGTTCGTGCCGGTGTGGCGCGAGGTGGTCGCCGACAGCGACACGCCGGTCTCGGCCTACGCGGCGCTGCGCCGTCGAGCCGGCGGCGTGCCGAGCTTCCTCCTCGAGTCGGTCATCGGCGGCGAGACCTGGGCCGCCTACAGCTTCGTCGGGCTCGGCGTGCGCGCGCGCTTCGTGGCGTCGGGCGGGCGGGTCACCGTCGAGCGGCACGATCTCGAGGGGTTCGGCGCGGTGACGCGCGAAGAGCGGGCGCTCCCCGACGGAGATCCCACGCCCGCCCTGGCCGCGCTCGTCGAGGAGCACCGCACCGCGCGCGCCTCCGGGCTGCCGCGCTTCCACGGCGGCGCCGTCGGCTACTTCGCCTACGACGTGGTGCGCGCCTTCGAGCGGCTGCCGGCCCGCGCTCCCGACGAGCTCGGGCTGCCCGACGCGTCGTTCGTCATCCCCGACGCGCTCGTGATCTTCGATAATTTGCGTCAGACAGTTAAGGTCGTGGTGGCCGCGCGGGTGGGCGACGGCGTCGACCTCGACGCCAGCTACGCGCGGGCGCGGGCGCGCATCGACGAGGTGCTGGCGGCCCTCGACGTTCCCGCCGACGACGGCGCGCGGCTGCGGCGGCTCCCCCCTCCCTCGGCGGAGCGTCGAACGGTCGAGCTCTCGCACCGCACCTCGAAGCAGGAGTTCGTCGACGCGGTCGCGCGCGCGAAGGAGTACATCCTCGCCGGCGACGTCTTCCAGGTGGTGCTCTCGCAGCGCTTCTCGGCGCCGCGCGGCGACACCGACCCATTCGATGTCTATCGCGCGCTCCGGGCGCTCAACCCCTCGCCCTACATGTTCCACCTCGACTTCGCCGAGGCCGAGATCTCGGGCGCCTCGCCGGAGGTGCTGGTGCGCGTCGACGAGGGGCGGGTGATGGTCCGCCCCATCGCCGGGACGCGCCCGCGTGGGGCGACCCCCGAGGAGGACGCGCGCCTCGAGGCCGAGCTGTTGGCCGACCCCAAGGAGCGCGCCGAGCACGTCATGCTGATCGACCTCGGGCGCAACGACGTCGGGCGCGTGGCCGAGCTGGGGTCGGTGCGCGTCGACGAGCAGATGGTCGTCGAGCGCTACTCGCACGTCATGCACCTCGTGTCGCACGTGAGCGGTCGGCTCTCGGCGGGGCGCGGGCCGCTCGACGTCCTGCGCGCCTGCTTCCCGGCGGGGACGCTGTCGGGGGCGCCGAAGATCCGCGCGATGGAGATCATCGAGGAGCTCGAGCCGGTGCGGCGCGGGCTCTACGGCGGCGCGGTCGGCTACGTGTCGTCGACGGGGAACATGGACTTCGCCATCGCCATCCGGTCGCTGCTGGCGCGTGGCGATCGCGTGTTCGTGCAGGCGGGCGCGGGGATCGTCGCCGACAGCGACGCCGAGGCGGAGTACGCCGAGTGCCTGGCCAAGGCGCGCGCGGTGGTGCGGGCGCTCGAGCTGGCGCGCCGGGACTGAGACGAGATTGGGACTGCGATGCTGTTGTTGATAGACAATTACGACTCCTTCACCTGGAACCTGGCGCAGTACCTGGGCGAGCTGGGGGCCGAGGTGCGGGTGGTCCGCAACGACCAGATCTCCGTCGACGAGATCGCGCGCGCGGCGCCGTCGCACGTGGTGATCTCGCCGGGGCCCTGCACGCCGAACGAGGCGGGGGTCTCGCTGGCGGTCGTCGAGCAGCTGGCCGGGAAGGTGCCGATCCTCGGCGTCTGCCTCGGCCACCAGGCGATCGGGCAGGCGTTCGGCGGGCGGGTGATCCGTGCGCCGCGCGTCATGCACGGCAAGACCTCGGCCATCACCCACGACGGGACGGGGCTATTCCGCGGCGTCGCGAATCCAATGACCGCCACGCGCTACCACTCGCTGGTCGTCGAGCGCGCCACCATGCCCGAGGCGCTGCGGGTGACCGCCACCGTCGACGACGGCGATGGGCCGCTGGTGATGGCGCTCGAGCATCGCACGCTCCCGGTGTGGGGCCTGCAGTTCCACCCCGAGTCGATCCTGACGGGCGACGGGAAGAAATTGCTAGACAACTTCTTGCGAGGGGCGCGGTGAGCGGGTCGCCGGTTGCGCGCGCGATTGTTCGCGCCGTCGAGCGGCGCGATCTCTCGGCGGACGAGATGGCCGAGGTGGCGGGCGCGATCATGGACGGGCTGGCGACCCCGGCGCAGATCGGGGCGCTGCTCGTCGCGCTGCGCATGAAGGGCGAGACCGTCGACGAGGTGGTGGGCGCGGCGCGGGCGATGCGCGCGCGGGCTTCGCCCTTCCGCGCCCCCGCGGGCGTGGTGGTCGACACCTGCGGCACCGGCGGCGACGGGCGCGGCACGCTCAACGTGTCGACCATCGCCGCCTTCGTCGTCGCTGCCTGCGGGGTGCGCGTGGCCAAGCACGGCAACCGCGCGCTCTCGTCGAAGGCGGGCTCGGCCGATCTGCTCGAGGCGCTGGGGATCGCGGTGTCGCCGGGGACGGCGGCGCTCGAGGCGGCGCTGGCCGAGGAGGGGCTGGCCTTCCTCTTCGCGCCCGACTTCCACCCGGCGACGAAGCACGCGGCCGGGCCGCGGCGCGAGATCGGCGTGCGGACGCTCTTCAACCTGCTCGGGCCGCTGACGAACCCGGCGGGCGTGCGGCGCCAGGTGGTCGGCGTCTACGACGGCGCGCGGCTCGAGCTCGTCGGGCGGGCGCTGGCCGCGCTCGGGGCCGAGCACGCGCTCGTGGTGCACGGCGCGGGCGGGCTCGACGAGCTGGCGCCCGACGGAGAGACCGAGGTGGTCGAGGTGCGCGCGGGCGACGTGCGGCGGATGGTGCTGGCGCCCGAGGACTTCGGCCTCGCGCGCGGCGACGCGAGCGGGCTCCACGGCGACGACGCGGCGACGAACGCGGCGCGCGCGCGGGCGCTCTTGGCCGGGCAGGATCGCGGCGCGGGGCGCACCGCGGTGGTGATGACGGCGGCGGCGGCGCTGGTGGTGGCGGACGCGGAGCCGTCGTTGAAGACGGCGGCGGCGCGCGCGGGCGCGGCCATCGACGACGGGCGGGCGCTGGCGCTCGTCGAGCGGATGGCGGCGCGGCTGCCGGGAGGGCGCGCGTGAGCGAGCGACAGCACAACCTCCTCGAGCGCATCGTGGCGGAGAAGCGCCTCCAGGCGGCGGCGCGACCGGCGCTCACCGACGCGGAGCGCGCGGCGCGCTGGCAGGCGGCGGTGGCGATGCCGCCGCCGCGCGGGTTCGAGGCGGCGCTGTCGCGCGGGCGGGGCGCGGCGCGGCCGGCGGTGATCGCGGAGTTCAAGCGGCGCTCCCCATCGGCGGGGGCGCTGCGGCCGGGGGGCGACGCGGCGGCGATCGCGCGCGAGTACGAGGCGGCGGGCGCGGCGGCGCTGTCGGTGCTGACCGATCAGCCCTTCTTCGAGGGGACCATCGCCGATCTCGAGGCGGCGCGCGCGGCGACGGCGCTGCCGGCGCTGCGGAAGGATTTTCTGATTGACGAGAACGATCTCGTCGAGGCGCGCCTGGCCGGGGCCGACGCCGCGCTCCTCATCGTGCGCATCCTCACGCGCGACGAACTGGGGCGGATGATCGCGGTGGCGCGGCGGCTGTCGCTGCCGGTGCTCGTCGAGGCGCACCGCGACGACGAGGTGGAGACGGCCCTCGCCTGCGGCGCGACGATCCTCGGCGTCAACCACCGCGACCTCGACACGCTGGAGATCGACCTCGGCCTCTCGTCGCGGGCGCGGGCGCAGGCCGGCCCCGACGTCGTCCTCGTCGGCGAGAGCGGCATCCGCACCCCCGCCGACGTGGCGCGCATGGTCGACCACGGCTGCGACGCCATCCTCGTCGGCGAGGCGCTCCTCCGCGCGCCGTCGCCGGGCGCCGCCCTCCGCGCGCTCATCGGAGGGCCGTGAGCCCGGCGCGCGCGGAAATCCGGCGCGTCATCGCCGCCCCGAGCGGTCGCGAGGCGTCGTCGCGAGCGACGGATCCCGCGCGCGCCGTGGGGGCTCGGGGGCGGA
>Ga0272446_1000706_pt1 | contig 51171 bp, 47 predicted proteins | sample YNPCB0061_FD_194587 | JGI IMG/M metagenome (GOLD analysis project Ga0272446, IMG submission 194587) | Hot spring microbial mat communities from Yellowstone National Park, WY, United States - YNP-CB-006-1 | ecosystem: Environmental > Aquatic > Thermal springs > Hot (42-90C) > Sediment | place... | reverse complement strand
AGCGTAATTGATTGAGTGCTGTAGCATATTGATTTTTCAGGCAGTTTCAGACGGTCAGTGGTTGAATGCTTTTGGAACAGCGTCGGAGCGTGTGTCGTCGGAAATGATGTCGCCGTCTTTGAGCGTGATGATGCGCGTAGCAAGCAACTCGGCGAGCGAGAGGTCGTGTGTAATCATCAACACGGTTTTTCCCTGCTTGTGAATGTCTTGCAAAAGTCGGACGATTTCATCGCTGGTGCGAGAGTCCAAGTTGCCCGTCGGCTCGTCGGCAAGTAAAAAATACGGGTCGTTGACAAGCGCGCGCGCAATGGCAACACGCTGTTGTTCGCCGCCCGAAAGCTCCGTCGGTCGATGCTCGACTCGATGCGACAGCCCTACCATGTCTAAAAGTGTTTTGGCGCGTTCCAAACGCTTGGATTCACTTGCGCCTGAAAAGAGCATCGGCAGCGCGACGTTTTCCCACGCGCTCATGTTGGCAATGAGATTGAACGATTGAAAAATCATGCCGACCGATTGACGGCGATAGGCGGCGAGTTGGTCGCTCGACATCTCCGAAATCACTTTGCCCGCCACCGTAATCATGCCTGTCGAGGGCTTATCCATTCCGCCAATTAAGTTCAAGAGCGTCGATTTGCCGCTGCCTGACTTGCCGACGATGGCAACAAAGTCGCCCAACTCGACCGAAAAGCTAACACTGCGCAATGCGGCAACTGGTGCGGCGTTCAGGTTGTAGACTCGGCCAACGTCTTTGATGACGATGAGCGGTTGCGCTGAAGAAAGTGCAGCGTCGGATTCGGGCATTTGACGTGTGATTTTTTTGGAGCAAATTCCGTTACATTTTTGGAATGAAGAACTCGTAAGAACCGTTCTGTGAGATGTAGGTTCAACGCGCCTGCAGTGTAGTTTGTTCCACCCAAGACGTTCAAAAACCATGACGAAAGAACTCATCGCAGCCATCAATGCCGCAAAACTTGCCGGAAAATACGCTCGTAAAAATTTCGGGCAGCTCTCCACGTCGCATATCAGTGCCAAAGACCGCAACGATTTCGTTACCGTCGTCGACCGCGAGAGCGAAAAGATGATTGCCTCATTTCTGCGCAGGCGATTTCCAAGCGACGAAATTTTGGGCGAAGAAGGCACGCTCGAGACCGGCTCGTCGGGACGACGCTGGATTATCGACCCGCTCGATGGCACGCTGAATTTCATTCACTCGTTTCCAGTTTTCGCCATCAGCATTGGCTTGGTCGATGAGGACAACGAGGGACTCGTCGGCGCAATCTACCAGCCGATGCAGAAAGAACTCTTCACTGCCGAAAAAGGACGCGGCGCGTTTATGAACAACCACCGCATTCGCGTAACCAAAAATTTTCGCAGCGAGCGGCTGCTGTTGGCAACAGGCTTTCCCTACAAAATCTATGAACATCTCGATAAATACGTCGACCTGTTCAAAGACGTGCTGATAAACACGGCGGGTATTCGCCGACCGGGCAGCGCTGCCGTCGACCTTGCCTATGTGGCCTGCGGACGATTCGACGGGTTTTGGGAATATGGTTTAAATTCGTGGGACATTGCCGCTGGCGCGCTCATCGTCAAAGAGGCGGGCGGCATTGTTACAGATTTCAAAGGCGATAACGACTACCTAAAGTCGGGAAATATCATTGCTACCAACGGCAAAATGCACGCTTGGCTTCTGGATAAAGTCCAAACGCATTTCGGAACAAACTTCGAAAAATGAAGTCGGCTGTGCATGACAAAAACCGCTTTCAAAACTATGATGAATTTCTACAAAATTTCCCTAACGGTTTTGCTTGTGCTTGTCTGTGCATCTGCCTTGACGGACGAGGCGCAGGCGCAGCGCAAACGCCGTGAAATCAAATTGGAAGAACTCCAAACGCCGAAAGAGTCAACTGTCTCCAAAGGCAGCACAACGTTAAGCGCGGAAGCCTCAGCGAAACAACTGATGAAAACGCCCGACGCGATGCTGCAAGCCGCCGTCGCTGGCTATCAACGCGAAAGCTATGCCGAAGCCGAAAGCCTCTTGACGAAATACGCGGCACTCTCGGTTGACGAACCGTTGCCGCGCCGCGAGTTGGGAAACTTGATGCACGCCAAGTCGCTTGCGCAGTTGGGCAGACGCGACGAAGCGATGCGCGAATTAGGCGGCTTACGGCTTGCCTTCACAACAGAAGACCTGAGACGCGAAGCCGATTTCGACGCCGCAGCGTTAGAAGTTCAAGCGGGAAATGTGGTTATCGCCGCAAAAGGATTCGCGTCGGTCGTCGGCTCGGCGTGGTCGCCCGTCGAGGCAAGCATTATCAAGCGAAAAGCGGCGATGTATCTGTCAATTCTGGCAGCGGCGTTTCTTTCAACCAACGATGTAAAATCTCTTTTACCTGCGGTTGAAAATAAAAATCTGCGCGCCCTGCTGTTGAACGAACTCGCGCGAAAAGAACTTGCCGTTGCTGTGCCTGAACAAGCCGATAGCGTTGTCGCACGACTAAACATGCTCATTCCCGATACGATGCTGCAAGACACAACGATTTACGCGCCGTATCGTGCAATACTATCGCAAACGCGCAGCGACGCCGCGTCTCTTAAAAAACAAACGTCCATATTTCGACTCGGCGTTGTGCTGCCAGTAACGATTGACCTCTTCGATGGCACAGAAAATATGTCGCTTGGCTCAATGTTGCTCCTCGGCGCAATGGAGTCGGCGGAAAATTATCGCAAACTCGCTACGCAGATGAGGCTTGCACTGTTCATCAAAACCGCCGCCACACCCAGCGACGCCGTCGCTGCTGCCACCGCACTCATCGAGAAAGATTCGGTGCAGATGATTTTAGGTCCGGCATACAGCAGTCACGCCGTTCCCGTCTCGCAACTCTGTGCGCTCAAAGGCGTGCCAATGATAACGCCGACAGCAACGGACGATGGCGTCACGAAAAACATGCCAATGAGTTTTCAGCTCAATCCGACGCATCGCGCGCGCGGCAAATGTATCGCACAATTTTTGATGGAAACGTACGGTGTCAAAACCGTCGGCATCTTCGCGCAAGACAGCACCTATGGCAAACAAATGGCGGAAGGCTTCCGCGAGGAAGTCGAGTCCAAAGGCGGCGACATCAAACTCTACGCGATTCTGCCAACGGGATTTAAAAGATTTCCAAACGATGTCTTAAAGCCGCTTGCGCTGCAGTTTCATAAACTCAGAGGCTACCCTGAAACAAAACTGGACGCGATTTACATTCCAATGTCGTCGTTTGAATCAATTGCAATTACGCTCTCGCAACTCAAATTTTACAACATCACGGGGCGCGTGGTCGGGTCAGGCGATTGGCACGACGCGGTGTTGCTCAAACAGTATCAACAAATTCAGGAAAAAGCCGACAGTGTTATCTATGCAGTGGATTCGGACGCAACGATTGACGCGCCTGAAACCAAGCGTGTTGCTGATGCCTATCAACAAAAATGGGGCGGCACACCCGAACCAAATTTTTGGCTCGGTTACGACGCGGTTGACTTTCTCGCTGCTGCCGTGCTTGAAAAAGGCATTGGCGAGAGACCAAAAATTGCCGACGCCATTCGAAATACACCGCCGATTCGGACGAACCATTCTGAAATTTTCTTCAATGGCGGCAATGTCAATGTGCGAATGAACATCATGCGCTTCGCCAAAGGTTCAATTGAACGACTGAGGTAGCGCGTCGTCTGCACTCGGCAACTCCGCGCGTTTTTCCGCCGCTCGGGATTTCGCTATCTTCGCGGCTTGTTTAACCGAACTTGAGCGACCAATGCTGACCTATCAGCGCACCATCAAAAAAGAAGTTTCTATTTGGGGCACAGGCTTGCATACAGGCAAAGACTGTATGATTACCTTCAAGCCCGCGCCCGACGACTACGGCTACCGCTTTGTCCGCGCCGATATGCCCGAGTCGCCGGAGATTCCTGCTGATATTGACCACGTCGTCGATATTCGGCGCGGCACGACCATTGCTCTCGGCGATGCCAAAGTTCACACCACCGAACATGTGCTGGCGGCGCTCTACGGACTTCAAATCGACAATTGCCGCATTGAACTAACCGGACCTGAACCGCCTGTCATTGACGGCAGCGCAAAGCCTTTCGCTGAAGCCTTGTTGTCCGCCGGGTTCGAGACTCAATCGTCGCCGCGCAATTACTTGGTCATCGATGAAACGGTTGAATATGTCGACGATGCACGCGGCGTTCACATCGTTGGCTTACCGCTCGATGATTTTCGCGTAACGATTATGATTGATTACAAAAATCCTGCGCTCGGCTCTCAACACACTGGGCTGTTCAACGCGGAGCAAGAATTTGCCAGAGAGTTTGCGCCCGCTCGCACGTTTTGCTTTCTCAGCGAGGTCTTAGACTTGGCGAATCAAGGGCTAATCAAAGGCGGCGACATCGACAACGCCGTCGTGATTGTCGATACGCAAATGACGGCGCAGGAACTTGCCGACCTCTCACACAAACTCAGCAAGAACGGCACAATGACGCTTCAACTGGGCGAGAACGGCATTCTAAACAACCGCGAACTGCGTTTCGCCAACGAACCCGCGAGGCACAAATTGCTCGATTTGATGGGCGACCTCGCCCTGATTGGAATGCCAGTCAAGGCGCAAATTTTAGCAGCACGCCCGGGACATGCGGCAAATGTGGAGTTCGTCAAAAAACTCAAGAAGCTCGCCGAGAAAAACAAACTCACGCGCAAGTATCAACACGAGCGCAAAGCGGGCATTGTCTTCGACGCGGCGGCCGTCGAGCGCATCTTACCGCATCGCTACCCATTTCTGCTTATCGACCGCATCATTGAGTTCAAGCTCGATGAGCGCATCGTCGCGGTCAAGAACGTAACGATGAACGAACCGTTTTTTCAGGGACACTTTCCGGGCAATCCGATTATGCCCGGCGTCTTGATTTTAGAAGCAATGGCGCAATCGGGTGGCATTATGCTGCTCAACGGCAACGAAGGATTTCAAGACAAGGTCGTCTACTTTATGGGCATTGATAAAGCGCGATTCCGCAAGCCTGTTACGCCCGGCGATACGCTCGTTATTGAATCGATAATGAAAAATCGCCGTAGAAATGTCTGCCAGTTTTCATCGCAAGCATTCGTCGGCGGCGAACTTGTCTGCGAAGCTGACCTAATGGCGACGATTGTAGACAGAAATAAATCATGAAAATTGGAACGATTGACATAGAACAGCCAATTGTGCTAGCGCCGATGGAAGATGTAACCGACCCGTCGTTTCGCCGACTATGCAAGCGCTTCAGCGCAGATGTGGTCTATACCGAGTTTGTCAGCTCGGAAGGCTTGGTGCGCGGCGCAGCAAAATCGATGCGAAAAATAAAAGTCTTTGACGACGAGCGCCCCGTTGCAATTCAAATTTTCGGCAATCAAACGGAGGCGATGGTCGAAGCCGCGCTCATCGCGGAAGCCGCCAACCCCGATTTCATCGACATCAACTATGGCTGCCCAGCAAAGCAAGTTGCAGGAAAAGGCGCAGGGTCGGGACTGCTCTGCACGCCGAACTTGATGGAAGACATCACGGCCGCCGTCGTTAAAGCTGTCAAACTGCCCGTAACGGCAAAGACGCGCATCGGTTGGGACGACAAATCGATTTCCATTCTCGACACCGTCAAGCGCTTGGAAAACTGCGGCATTCAAGCGCTCACGATTCACGGGCGCACGCGGGCGCAGATGTTTAAAGGCGTGGCGAACTGGGAGTGGATTGCGCGCGCCAAAGAAATTGCCTCGATTCCGATTATCGGCAACGGTGACATCTGGAACGCAACCGACGTGCCGAAACGCTTCATCGAAACAGGCGTCGACGGCGTAATGATTGGTCGTGGCGCGATTGGCAATCCGTTCATTTTCCGAGAGGCAAAATATCTGATGCAGACGGGCGAAGCGCTGCCGCCCCCAACACATCGAGAAAAAATCGATGTGGCAATGACACACTTGAAGATGTCAATCGAGTGGAAAGGCGAAAAATATGGCGTCTTGGAAATGCGTCGCCATTACTCGTCGTATCTGAAAGGGTTGCCAAATGTGAGCAAGGTACGCGAGTTCGTTGTGCGCGAAAACGATTGGCGATTGATTATCGAGCGGCTTAATGAATTTGCCGACGAGTGCGACAAACACTGGACAGATGGTACATTCGACCGATTCGCCGAAACGCTGAACGACCATTCCAAAAAGTGGCAACCCGACTACGCTGCGTATTGAACGATTGACCACTCAATCCGTCGATTCTCTGACCGTGACGACCTAAATGCCAGCGTTTGGATTTTTACGAAGTGGTTGCGCCGTTGAGTTTGCTTTTGCGATACCCGTAGCCGAAGTAAATGGCCAAGCCAATTGCCAACCAAACCATGAAATTTATCCAGTTCTCCGACCCCAGTTCCGTCATCAAATACAAGTTGACCAAAATACCAAGTTGCGGAATGAGCGAGAGATTTGCACGAATGCTTTGAACGGACAAGCCGAGCCAGACAAGCCAGAACAACGCTTGCTGCGGTTTCGCCGAAAAGCTGTTCAAGTAATCCGCCTGTTGAAATGCCCAAACGCCTGTCAATACAAGCAATGCGGGCGTAATGACCTTTCCATTGATATAGGGAATCTTAAATTTCGAATTGGTTGCGTTGCCTTGTGGGTCGAGCATCAGAACGCCGCCGCAGACCAAAATGAACGCGAAGAACGTGCCGACGCTTGTTAGGTCAGTAACAAACTGCATATTGAGAAAGAGCGACGGAATGCCGACGAAGAGTCCCGTAATGATGGTCGAGAACGCAGGCGTTTTAAAGCGCGGGTGAATATCGGAAAAAATTTTTGGCAGCAAGCCATCGCGGCTCATCGTCATCCAAATGCGCGGCTGTCCTAACTGATACACCAAGAGCGCGCTTGTAATCGCAACGACGGCGCTAATAGAAATCACGCCTGCAATGAAATTCATTCCGACCTTCTCGAACACATAGGCAAGCGGGTCGGCGACGGCAAGCTCTTTGTAAGGCACCATGCCGTTCAGCACCAGCGTGATGGAGACATACAGCACCGTGCAAATGACCAACGAATAAATCATGGCTTTCGGCAAATCGCGCTGCGGGTCGGTGCATTCTTCGGCAGTCGTTGAAATCGAGTCGAACCCAATGAACGCGAAAAAGACCGACGCCACACCGCTCAAGACGCCCGCGACGCCGTTGGGCGCAAATGGACTCCAATTTTCGGGCTTGACGAAAAACGCGCCTGCCAGAATCACAAATACAATCACGACAAGTTTGAAGACCACCAAAAAGTTGCTCGCGTTGCGCGACTCTTTGATGCCGATATAGACCAATGCCGTAATCACGCTCACGATAAGAAACGCGGGCAAGTCCGCAATGACTTTCAGTCCAAAAAACGTTGGCGCCTCTCGATAAGCATCAGCCGCAACGCGCGTGGCTTCGGGCAGGTCAGTGACGCTTTTGCCCGTTTCAATCGCGTCTTGAACGGTTTGATACGCCTTCGACGACGACCCAAAATCCATTGTGAGGTAATTTGGAAGATGAATGCCGAAGCCCGACAGCATAGAGGTAAAATACTCCGACCAAGAGATAGCGACGACCATGTTGCTGACGGCGTATTCCAAAATGAGCGCCCAGCCAATCACCCACGCAAAGAGTTCGCCGAAAGAGACGTAGGCATAGGTGTATGCGCTGCCGCTCACGGGAACAGTCGCCGCGAACTGTGCGTAACAGAGCGCGGTGAAAACGCACGCCACTGCCATAAATACAAACAGCAGCGAAATCGCTGTGCCGCCGTTGTAACTCGCGTTGCCGATGGTCGAGAAAATGCCTGCGCCGATAATGGCAGCAATACCGAACGAAGTGAGGTCGCGCACGCCTAATGCTTTGACCAGCGTTGCCGACTCCTCGCTCTGCGCAAGGTCGCGCTGAATTTTCTCGACGGATTTTTTTCGAAAGAGGTTGTTGTTGGACATTGAGAAGAATAAGCGTTGATAGAATTTATGGCTGCAATATCGTCAAAGCGGCGCGATTTGAAAATGCGATTTTTGGAACGCGCAACCCAGCCCTGTGTGTATCTTTGTCAATGGCTGTTCAACGTTCAATTTTTTGAAGGAGCTATGATAACGGTTTCAGGCGTAACCAAATCTTTCGGCGGACGCACGTTGTTCGAGAATGTCCATGTGCAATTCACGCCCGGCAAACGCTACGGCTTGACAGGACCCAACGGCGCGGGCAAATCAACGTTTATGAAAATTCTACAGGGCGATGAAGAGACCACCGCCGGCACAGTGAGCCGACCGAAAAAAGTCGGCATTCTTAAACAAGACCAATTCCGTTACGACAATTTCCGAATCATCGATACCGTCTTGATGGGCAATGCCGCGCTGTGGGCAGCACTCGAGGAGCGCGAAAAACTCTATGCCGAGCCAACACTCACCGACGAGATGGGTTTGCGCTTAGGCGAATTAGAAGGCATCATCGCCGATGAAAATGGTTACGTCGCCGAACAGCACGCTGCCGAACTCTTAGAGGGCATCGGCATTCCCGAAGAAAAACATACCGACCTGATGAAGACGCTGCCGACCGATTTGAAGTTCCGCGTTCTCGTTGCGCAAGCGCTCTTCGGCGACCCAGAGGCGCTGTTGCTCGATGAGCCAACCAACTATTTGGACTTGCAGTCAATTCACTGGCTTGAAGAAACCTTGAAAGCCTACACGGGAACGCTCATTGTCATTTCGCACGACCGACATTTTCTCAACTCGGTTTGCACGCATATCGCCGATATTGATTACGAAACCGTGATTATCTACACAGGCAATTACGACGACATGGTGGCAGCGAAAATTCAAGGGCGCGAAAAAATCGAAGCGGAAAACCGCGAGAAGGCGAAGAAAATCGCGCAGCTGCAAGACTTCGTCGCACGCTTCGGCGCTGGCACGCGCAGCAGCCAAACACAATCGCGCCTCAAAGAAATCAAGCGCCTTGAGCCAACCGAACTGAAAAAATCGAACATCCAGCGACCATATATCCGATTCGACGTCAAGCGTGCGTCGGGCAAAGAAGTGGCAACGCTCAAATCGCTATCGAAATCTTACAAACAAAACGACGGCTCGACGCTGCATGTGATTAAAGATTTCTCGATGCAAATTATGCGCGACGAAAAAATTGCAGTCATCGGCAACAACGGCGTCGGCAAAACCACGCTCTTGCGAATGATTGCTGGCGATTTGAAGCCCGACGCAGGCGTCGTCGAGATGCGCCCCGAAGTCTCTTTTGGATACTTTCCGCAGGATTACAAAACAGGCATCAAGCCCGGAATGACAGCTTATGATTGGCTGGCAAGTTTCGCGAAAGACGAAGGCAAAGAAGTGCTGCGTGGCTTGCTCGGACGAATGCTGTTTAGTGGCGACTCGGCATTGAAGCAAACCGACAATCTATCGGGCGGCGAATCGGCACGGCTGATTATGTCCAAGCTCATGCTGGAACAAAATAACTTTCTCATTCTCGATGAGCCGACAAACCACTTAGATTTGGAATCGGTCAGCGCGCTTGCACAGGCGTTGGAACTCTACAAAGGCACGGCGATTTTCGTCAGCCACGACCGCGACCTTGTCAGCCAAGTTGCCACGCGCATCATCGCTATCACCGACGACGGCATCGCTGATTTTTCAGGAACATACGACGAATACCTCGACGCCTTGGAGAAGGGCAAACCCAGCGCGCTGCCGAAAAAACACGCTGCGTTGCTCTAATCATTCCGGCTTACGCACTACCAGCACAGGACACTCGCTGCGGCTTGAAACTTCCACTGCGGTTGAGCCTAAAAAAAACTGTTTGAATCCGCCCATGCCGTGCGCCGATAAAATGGTCAAATCGATGTTTTGCTCTTTGGCATATTTGACGATAGATAAGCCCGGCGTAACGCCCTTGACATCGTCGTTCAAAAAAACCCGCTCAATGCCCTGAAGTACTGCCTGCCGTTTGAGCGCATCGAGTTCGCGCTTTGGGTCTTTTGCAGTGACATTGCTAATGTGCGCTTGTCGGTAATGGACGAAATGCACGTCGGAGTTGTATTCTTTGGCAAACTTAAAGACAAAGGGCAGCGACAGTGCGGCGAGTTCTGAAAAATCGGTCGGAAACAAAATTCGAACCGGTCGGAACTTCTGTTCGGGCTTTGAAAATACCATAAGCGGACACGGCGCAGTGCGAATAATGCGATATGTGGTGCTGCCTAAAATAAATTGATTGGTGATGCCCATGCTGCGTGTCGACATCATAATCATGCCCACGTGAAACTTCTTTGCATTTTGAACAATCGTATCGGCGGGCTTGCCGAACGTCGTAACCATTTCCGACGGCATTCCGCGCAGTTTCGGGACAATTTGCAAGTTCAACCGATTGTGTGAGTCCTGCTCTAAGGTGCGGCGCAAGGTTTGCATATCTTTGTCGCTGCGACGATACGTGGCATATTCGGGCGCGGAATCATCAACGACATTAATCGCAATGATTTTTGAGCCGAACAACTCGCCGACCCGAATCGCATGGTCAACGACGCTTTGAGATTGAGGAGAGAAATCGACAGGGCAAAGAATTGTTCTGACGACGGGCTGAAGCATGGACGGTGTAAAATTATGAAATTAAATTTCAGAGAAAAACAAGATACACATCTCAGGATAAGATTCGATGAATCACGGTGAGCGCGAGCAGATGTTCGTCAGTCTGCGTCGTAATGCCTTTGAGCGAAAGGTCCGCGTCGTGCAATGCCAACATCGCCCGCTCAATGCGTTCCTGTGAAAACTTCTGTGCGTAGCTTTTGTAATCACGCAAAAAATAACTCTGTCCGCCGAACATGCCGAGTTCTTTCGCCGCATCGGCGTCGCTCATTCGCGCCAGCGCGTCGGTTTTGAGTTTCCAGAGTCGCATAAAAAAAACCGTTAGGGCGTTTATCATTGGAACGGGGCTATCGTCTTTGAGCATCATCAAAGCAATGCCCGATGCTTGACGCACATTTCCCTCCGCCAGCGCTTTCTGAAGTTCAAATACCGTGTATTCCCGCGATACACCGACGACTTCGGCGACATCGTTGTAAGTGAACGTCTTGTCATCACGTTCCCCAGCGTAGAGTATCAGTTTGTCGATTTCGTTTCCAAGTTCACGTGCAGCTGTGCCGCCGTAAGTAACGAACAAATTGAGCGCATCAGGCGCGAACCGCCAGCCAAAGCGTTTGGCGTAGTCATCAACGAAGCCCGCAACATCTTTGAGCGCTTGAAATTCGTAGCGGACGGACTCGAGCAGCGCGTAAGGTTCTTTAGCGAGGTCTTTTTTGTCAATCTCGCCAGCGGTTAGAATGAGCGTAGTCGTCTCCAACGGCTGTTGCAGGTAAGCCGCAAACGCGGCCAGTTGAGCCGCTTGCTTTTCCTTTGTGGATTCTTTTCGAACGCGGTCAAATCCGCGCACCACGACAAGCCGGCGCTCCGCAAACATCGGATACGACGAGGCAAGCGAAGCAATGTCGCCAAGCGATGACTCTTGTCCATAAAGCAGTGATGTGTTCATCTCGCGCGCCATCTCGTCGGCAAAGAGCGTCTGTTTTGCAAGTGCAATAAGCTCTTCAATGAAAAACTCTTCCTGCCCGTGAAAAAAATACACAGGGTCAAAGCGTTTCTTTTTGAACGCCGCTTCTAATTCGCTAAACGATGCGCGTTTCGCCATGCTTGCAAGAAAATGCGGTTGAAGGTTTCAAAATCCCCAGAACAGACCTGTGCAGTCATCGTGCAAGTAATTTAAACGCGATTTTTCCGCCCATATTTTGTTTGAACGCCAAGTTGAGGAAGAGAAGCGTCATTGCTTCCAAGTGTCGGGCTTGTGTGAGGTCGCCGCAGTCAATCGGCTCAAAGCCACTATCGGCGATGAGTTGATGAACAATTTTTTTTGCTGCCGCGTCATTGCCGCAGTAGAAGCCGGTCGCCTTCGTATTGTTGTAATCAGGTGCGGGAAGAACGCCAGAGCCAATGCTGTTGTAGGCTTTTACAACATGCGACTTCGGAAGCCACGACTGAACAAGCTCGCCAGCTGACGTCGTTGCTGGAATCGAGAGCGAGACATAGTCAGGCGCGAGGGCATTAGTGCAGTCAATCACAACTTTGCCTGCGAGCAGCGGCTCTAACGAGTCGAGCAGCGGCTTCGTTGCCTCCCAAGGCGTGCCGATGAAAATCACTTCGCCGAATTTTGCAGCGTCTTCGTAAGACCCGCCGCGCATATTGACCCCGCTGGAAAGCTCGATTGCCTTTTCGGGTGAGCGCGTGCCGAAGAAAATTTCATGACCTTTTTTCGCCCAGAGCTTGCCAAGTGTGCCGCCCATGCGCCCCGCGCCGAGTATGCCGATGTTCATCCTGCCAAATGAGTTTTTGAAAGTTGAGTGAAATTACAGTTGTCGTTTTGGAATCTCGTCGTAAATGCCCCCGTAAGCCGCTTGCTTGACCGCATTGGATACCAAAAAATCATGCGGAAATCCAAGTTCAATCGCGCTCGCCTCGTCAAGTTCGTGCATCGCGTCGTCTGGCAGCGTGAGGTTCAAGATACCCAAATTGTCGTGAAGTTGTGCGGCAGTGCGTGCGCCAATAATCGGCACGATGGATTGCGCGCGCTGGCGTGTCCATTGAAAAGCAACTTGCGCGGGCGTTGCGCCGATTTTTTCAGCAAAGCGCATCACGACTTTCGCCAACTCAGTTGCTTTCTCGGAACGGCGCGCGCTCGTTGCAGGCACTCGACCGTTTTCGCCTTTGAGATACTTGCCTGTAAGCGCGCCGCCCGCAATGGCACCCCACGGCGTTACGGTCAGTTCCAATGCTTTTGCCATCGGCAGCAAATCGCGCTCTGGCGAGCGTTGTAGCAAACTGTATTCAATTTGAAGTGCGACGAACTGCGTCCAACCGCGCAGGTCAGCGAGCATATTCGCTTGCGAAACAATCCATGCAGGCGTATCTGAAATGCCAATGTAATGCACAATGCCGCGAGAGACAAGGTCGTCCAAGCCACGCATAATTTCATCGACGGGCGTGGTAGAGTCCCACATATGCAGCCAGAGCAAATCGATGTGGTCGGTGTTCAAGCGTTTCAAACTTTCGCGGACGGAACGCATAAGGTTTTTGCGATGGTTGCCGCAGTAGTTTGGGTCAGCAGGCTTGTCGTAGAGTGTATATTTGGTAGCAAGAACAAAGTGGTCGCGGTCGCCGGCGATGAACTCCGAAAGAAATTTTTCGCTGGTGCCTTCGGTGTATCGATTGGCGGTGTCCAAAAAGTTTCCGCCCGCGTTGGCGTAGGCATCGAAGATTTTTTTGCTCTCGTCCTTATCGGCGCCCCAGCCCCATTCCGTGCCGAAGGTCATTGTGCCGAGACAAAGCTCCGAGACGCGCAGTCCCGACTTGCCCAAAAGCGTGTATTTCATTGATAGCTTGTGTTTCGAGGTTTATATGGTCGCTGCGACTTGAGTGAAATTCCCTTGTGCGCTGCAGCGTTTGACGACTGACATTGCACTACAAATAAGGCATATTCTTGTGTAAATGTCAAGTAGATGCTATTTTGAGCCGTAGGCACTTTTATGAAACTAAATAAATCAACTATGAGCAACCGAGAGTTTTGTCCTGTAACAACGACGCTCTCCGTCATTGATGGGAAGTGGAAAGTGTTGATATTGTGGAACTTGAAAGGCAAGACGCGCCGCTTCGGCGAATTAAAACGGCTCATTACGGGCGTAACACAAAAAATGCTCACCCAGCAACTGCGCGAGTTGGAGACCGATGGACTTATCAGCCGAAAAGTTTACGCAGAAGTTCCGCCGCGCGTCGAGTATTCCTTGACCAAATACGGCGAAAGCATGATGCCGATTTTAGAAGCGATGTGCAAATGGGGCGTTGAGCATCGACAAAAGGTAGAGCGCGCGACGCTCAAAAAAACAGCTTAGTTATTTTTCAAACGGGTGTCCTAAGTCGCGCGGCGGCGTGGATTTCCCGATGAAGCCGACAAGCGCCAAGAGCGTAACGATGTAAGGCAAGGCTTGAACCAACTGTGTGGGAATAGCATCGCTTTGCAAATTGAGCTGAACTGCCTCTGTGGCAGCAAAAAGCAAACTGGCGCCCGCTGCGCCAAACGGCGTCCACTTTCCGATAATCATTGCGGCCAGCGCAATGTATCCGCGTCCCGCCGACATATCCGCCGTGAAACTATGTTGCTGAAACGCCAAGAACGCGCCTGCCAGTGCCGCCAACGCGCCCGAAATTAAGACACCCGAAAATCGAATAACGTTCACATTCACGCCCAAAGAACCTGCTGCCTCAGCGTTATCGCCTGTTGCTCGCAAGCGCAGACCAAATGGCGTTTTATAGATGATGAGGTGCGAGAGCGGAAACGCGACAAGCGCAAAGAGAAAAATCGGGTCGAGCAACACAACAGGAACATCAATGCCTTCAATCCGTTCTGAATTAGATGCGCTGCCGAAAATCGCTTTCAGAAAAAACTTTGTCATGCCGACAGCGAGAATGTTGATGGCAATGCCGCTGACAATTTGATTTGCCTTCAGCGTAATGGTGATATAGCCATGCAGCGCAGCGACAACGATGCCCAGAGACAGCGCACATAGCACGCCGACAACGGCGGAGCCAGTTTCATACTGACCAATGACCGCGCCAAACGCGCCGAATAAAATAAGTCCTTCAAGTGCGAGATTGACGACGCCACTGCGCTCTGAATACGTTGCGCCGAGCGATGCGAGCAAATACGGCACGGCGATGCGCAGCGTTTGCAGAAAAAAGACAATCAAAAATTCAATCATTAAATTAGAGGCGATGTGTTGTTTGACGCACAAAAGAACTTGACACTCTGCGATTGAAACTGTAAATTCTTGGCGTTTAAGGCGTTGCAAAATTACGCTTTTGCAGGGTCAGTTTTACAACACATCTCAATGAGAGGAAAAAACCATGCGACTCCTAACGCGCTCCGATTTTGACGGCTTGGTCTGCGCCGTATTGCTCAAAGAAGTCGAGCAAATTGACACAATTGAGTTTTGTCACCCCAAAGATATGCAGGACGGCAAAGTCAAAGTTACCAATCAAGACATCATCACCAACTTGCCGTATCACCCTGACGCGGCGATGTGGTTCGACCACCACGCCAGCGAAGCCTCGCGCAACGAAGAAATCACCTTCAGAGGTCGCTACGAAGTCGCGCCGAGTGCCGCCCGCGTGATTTACGACTACTACAACATTCAAGGCAAGGCAGAAAAACTACAGCGATTTAAATCGCTTATTACCGAAGTCGATAAATCCGATTCGGCGCATCTTTCGCCCGAAGATGTTACAAATCCGAAAGGCTGGGTGCTGCTTTCCTACTTGATGGACCCGCGCACGGGCTTGGGCAAGCAGCACGACTACCAAATCAGCAACCGCGACTTGATGCTCAAACTCGTCGAGTGGATGTCGACAAAAGCGCCCGAACAGGTATTGGAAATGCCCGACATTAAGGAGCGCGTCGTGCGATATATGGAAGATGAACAACGCTTCAAAGCCGCTCTGGAAAAACATTCTCGACAAGACGGCAACGTGGTCGTAACAGATTTTCGCAATGTCGATACGCCTGTTGGCAATCGGTTTTTAATCTACACCTTGTTTCCGACGGCGAACATTTCGGTTCGCGTGATGGACGGCAAAAAAGGCGAGTTCGTGGCAGTCTCCGTTGGGCATAGCATTTTCAACCGCACGTCGCGCACCGACGTCGGTGCGTTGATGGCGCGCTACGGCGGCGGCGGACATCGAGGCGCAGGCACATGCCAACTTCCGCTTGCCGATGCCGACGAGAAAATCCGCGACATTATCGCCTCGATTAAAAAAGACAGCTAAGTTTATTTGTTAGGTGAAAATTCAAAATGATGATTCCCACGACGGCACAACGCTTAGCGGCTCGCATGCCTAGCGGCAACCGCCCAATAGTAATGCGTCAACGCTGGGAGTCCTTGCTCTTTTTGCACTGGCAAGTCCCGCCTGACCTCATTCAAAAAACGCTGCCCAACGGACTGTTCGTCGATACCTTCAACGGTGCGGCCTATCTCGGCATCGTTCCATTTTTTATGCAACATGTACGTCCCGTTTGGTTTTTCTCCGTCCCATATCTGTCGTTCTTTCAGGAACTCAATGTGCGGACGTATGTGCATAGCGCGGACGGAACGCCGGGCGTCTGGTTTTACTCGCTCGATTGCAACCAACCAGTTGCCGTTTGGATTGCGCGAACGTTTTTTCACTTGCCGTATTTTAACGCGGCAATGTCCGCTCTGCGACCAAAAGCGACAAATGCCGTAACACAATACGCTTGCACGCGACAAGGCACAACCCAAACGGCGACATTTAGTTACGGCAGTGTGGGCGACTCGCGCGAATCGAACGTGGAATCGTTGGAGTTTTTCCTGTTGGAACGCTACTATCTGTATGCGCACGACGCCAAGAGAAATGCACTGTTCAGAGGGCAAGTGTCGCACACGCCGTATCGTTATCGAGCGTGCAAGGTCGAGGAACTGTCTGTCGTTCCGGCGGTGCTGGACGGGTTTAGCATCTCTGGACGCCCGATACATCAATGCGTGTCGGACGATGTCGATGTCAAAATCTATGCGGTTGAAAAACTTTTTGCGTGAAAAAAGGCGCGACAGAATTTGCCCTTCGCACACCCTTACAGACCGCTCACTACTAACGGGTTAATTGTAAGGCGTGAGATTCGCGTATTTGACGACGAGCGTTTTTTCGCCTGCAGTTTTGAAAAAGACGCGCACTTTAGCGTCGTCGCCCACGCCTTGCAGCGCAATCACTTTGCCGCTTCCGAAAATTTTATGCTGAACTTTCATGCCGATGGAGAGCGCAGGCGAAGTCGGTGAGGGGCTGGGTTTCGGCGATGCAGATTTTCTTTCTGGTCGTTTCCAATTGTCCGAAAAATCGCTGAAATCCTCGTAAGTCTCTTGGCTGTAGTCGTCGCGCACAATACGCTTCTTTTCTTTTTCGGCGGCGCGTAGGTCTCGTAGGAATTGTCCCGATTCCGTTTGCACGACGTCGCCGTCGAGTTCGTCAATAAAGCGTGATTTCAGCGTAGGTTGCAAGTTGCCGAATCGATATCGGCTCTTGGCGTAGGTAATGTGCAGTTTCTGCCGCGCCCGCGTAACCGCAACGTAAAACAGCCGCCGCTCTTCTTCGAGGTCTTTCGCGTCGTCAGGGTTGAGCGGAAACAGTTTTTCCTCCAAGCCGCTCACGAACACGACGGGAAACTCCAAGCCTTTTGCCGAATGAATGGTCATCAACGACACCTTATTGTCGCTCTCGTCTTTATCTTCGGTTTCATTAACAAGCGCGACATTTTCGAGAAACGTTTTGAGCGAATCATCGCCCTCGTTTTGGTCGCTGAACGATTTAGCGAGTGAGAGAAACTCTTGAAGGTTGTCGTATCGCGCGTTTGCCTCCGACGTGTTTTCTTGTTTCAAGAGCTCCAAAAGGCGCGTTTTCTCATACAACTCCGCCACGACTTGATACGCCGAATACTTTTTCGCCGTTTCCTGCATCGATTCAATCAGCATTCGAAATTCGCCGAGCGGCGAGATGAGCCGAGCTGGCACATCGGGATACATTGCCGCGCGTTTCATTACGTCATAAATCGAGACGCCTTCGCTCGCCGCAAGTTGGCGCAGTTTGTCAAGGCTTGTCTCGCCGATGCCCCGTGTTGGCACATTGATAATGCGCAGGAGCGATTCTTCGTCCTGTTCGTTCAATGCAAAGCGCAGATAGGCAACGACGTCTTTAATTTCCTTGCGCTTGTAGAACGAGATGTTGCCGAAGATTTTGTATGGAATGGCGTTGGCGCGGAGTGCGTCCTCGAGCGCGCGCGATTGCGCGTTGGTGCGATAAAAAATCGCAAAGTCTCGATTTGAAAATCCTTTCGTGAGTTTGAGATTGCGAATTGCAAAGGAAATTTTATCAGCTTCGCGCCGCTCGTCGTCGGCGACCATCAGCGTAATCGGTTCGCCCGTCTCATTCTGCGTGAAAAGTTTTTTTTCTAACTGCTCTCGATTGCGTTTGATAATGGAGTTGGCAGCTTTGAGAATGACTTTTGTGCTGCGGTAATTTTCCTCGAGCCGCACCGTTACCGCATCGGGATAATCTTGCTGAAAGCCGAGAATGTTTGAAATGTCTGCGCCGCGCCACGAGTAAATGCTTTGTGCGTCATCGCCGACAACACAGATGTTTCGATGTTTTGCCGCCAGCATTTTCGAGACGAGATACTGCGCACGATTCGTGTCTTGATACTCGTCAATCATCAGGTATGCAAAGCGCGACTGATAAAATTCCAAAATGTCGGGGCGCTGCAAAAAAAGTTCAATCGGTTTGATGAGCAGGTCGTCGAAATCAAGCGCGTTGTTTTTTCGCAACCGCTCGGCGTAGCGGCGATAGATATGCGCAATTTTTTCGTCGACGTAATCTCTGGCTGTTTGCTCGAACTCGGCAGGCAGAATGAACTTGTTTTTCGCGGCGCTGATTTTCGACTGCACCGTGTTCGGCGAGAGCGTTTGCGCGTTCAGACCGAGTTCGGTCATAATGTCTTTCATCACGCGCTGCGAATCTTCCGCATCGTAGATGGAAAAATTCGATGTAAATCCTAACGCAGAAATATGCTGTCGAAGCAGCCGCGCGAAGTTGGCGTGAAATGTGCCAATCCAAAGCCCATCTGTCGAGCCATTGCCTAAAAGGGTCTCGATGCGCTCGCGCATTTCGGCGGCGGCACGATTGGTAAAGGTGAGCGCGAGAATTTGGTGTGGCGATGCGCCAACACTGTGAATTAAATACGCCGTTCTGTAAGTAATGACGCGGGTTTTGCCGCTTCCTGCGCCAGCGATAATCATCACCGGCCCCTTGGCAGATTCGACAGCAACGCGCTGTGCCTCGTTAAGTTCGTTCAGTAAATCGTTCAACGGTGAAACAGTTTGGTTTACGTTGCTGGGCGCAACGCGGGTAAAGAAACAGAATGTCGCGCCAACTGCAAAACGCTTTTTTACTCGTAGATTTTTCCGATGTAGAACGCAACGCCGAGTTTAAGTGTGTTGACCAACAGTGGCGACTCGCTTTCAAACGGAAAGAACTGGCGGTCGCGTCGAAGCGCATAGAGCGTAAAGTTAATCGCGCTTTTGAGAACAGTATGCGCAATCGGCAAAAGGCTTGGCGCACCGCCGAACACGGCATCGATAAAATATCCCGCGCCGATTTGCATGCCCATCTGTAACGCCTGAGCGCCTAAAAATTGTAGAAACACAACTCTTGGAAAGACCAGCGTTTGCTCGTAGTTGAAATCAACTGCAAATGACGACGCAAGCTGTATGTTCAGTCCAGCTGCGCTCGATACGCCAAACCGTAATCCATTAAATCGCTCCAATTTGCTTTGTTCATCGGGGCTTGCCAACAGTCGACCAAATGAAGGAACCGTGAGCAGCCATGCACTTGTCAGCGTTGGCGTAACGGCGGCTTGTTCCAATTTGTAACCAACGCCGTCTTTGATGCCAAGTCCGATTTTAATTAAGCTAAGTGTGGTTGTTTGGGTTGTCGTGTCGGGCGGTCTCGAAATTGCGCCTGTATAACTTGCAATCGCGTGCGGATACGCAACATCCACCAGCAACGACGAATGCCGCGAGTCCAAAAACCGTTTCGCGCCCAGCGTTGCCTCCAAAGAAAAATTTGTTCCAGCAACGGCGGACGACGACCTCGCCGACGGCGCCGCAAAGCCATAAGACGCTTCCAGCGTAAATCGACGAAGCGGCGTTTCAATCAGCGAATAGGATTGTGCCGCAGCAGTTCCGGCGACAACCAACATCAACAACACACAAACCCTCATAGAATTTTTCTTGAAAAGAAAAGCAACCTCTGGCACTTTGCCAAAGGGCGTTCTTCGAAAAGCGGACTTGGCTTGATGCAACAAGGGCGGCAGCACGCCAAAACAAGGGGACTAATCTTTCGCGTTGTTCGGCAAGACGAACTTAATTTCAAGGCAGCCGTCGGGCAGCATTTGCGCTTCTTGCGGGTTGAGTCCAGCGAGCGAATCGGGCAGAACAATGTCGCGGTAGCGAGTGCCGACGCGCAGCGTGAGCGTTGCTCCCAACCGCGAGAGTTCAAGTTTGTCGCTGGGCGCAAAGGGCAACTTCACACGCAGAATCGAGGCGCCTTCTTCCTGTCGAACCGAAATGGGCTTTTCATCGTAGAGCAGTTTCGCTGGGTCGGTGTCGCCGTAAATTTTTTCCGCCAGCAACCGCAATCGCTCCATGCCTGTAACCTCGCTCTTAAAGAGCGGCGCTTTGAAAATCGGCATCGGCGAAAAATCGTTCTCAATTGCATCGAGATATTTTTTCTGCGACTCATGCCATTCGGCATAGTAGCCTTCTTTGGCTTCATCAGGAATAACGCGATTGACAATGGCGGCGTCGACATGCATTCCATACAAGTTCAGATATGTCATAGCGCGTTGCGATTCAGCGATGACCATTTTTTCGGGATTCATCACCAACCGCGCCGAGGTAACGGCTTTTTTGTCCATAATTTCGCGAATGTCTTTGAGTCGGTCGAGCGACCTATCCCACATCGTCGCCACGTTTTCAGGCGCGACGATTTTATCAAGTCCCGGTGTTACCTTCGAGATAGGTCGAAGCACAGGCGCCATAATGAACTTTTCAATGACACGCGTTACTTTCAAGAGCCATGCAAGCACTTCGGGCAGTGAGAGCAGGCGCAGGGTCTCGCCTGTTGGCGCCATGTCGACCACAACCACGTCGTAATCGCCCTTGCCGTGAAAGTCGCGCAGGCGCAATAAGCTGAAGAGTTCTGCCATGCCCGGAATTGAGGCAAGTTCGCCCGCGATGGTTTGTTCTGCGCCAAGCGTCATCAAGAGACTTGCAATGAAATCCCGAATTGCGCCCCAGTTATCGTTCAGTTCTACGTAAGGGTCGACTTCAATCGCATCGAGCTTTGGCAAAACATGTTGCACTTTTCCCGAAAGCGGCACGCCGAGCGAATCGGCAAGACTATGCGCAGGGTCGGTTGACATGATGACCGTCTTATAGCCAAGTTCCGCGCATCGAATCGCTGTGGCTGCCGCCGAACTGGTTTTTCCGACACCGCCTTTTCCTGTAAAAAAAATAATTCTCATTGTCGCTCGCTGTTCTAACCGTTCATTTCCCATGAGGTCAATGAAGTTACGGCTTTTCGCGGAAGTTTTTGAGTCAATGAGGAGTCGTTGTAAAAAATAAAGGCATTCCGCGAGCGCGGAATGCCTCCCCTCATCACCCAAAACAAAACACAAAGATAACTATGATGTTATCCTATACAGTGTATCGTCCAAAATCGTGCCAAAACTGCTTTCCCTATAATTTTCTTATGTTTTCAGTATTTAAAGGCAATAAATCGTCCTTTTTGTATCACCTTTTGTAATTACCGAATTACTTTTTGAATGGTAAAAAGTGTAATTTTGTGCAGCTCGTCACACCTCTTGCGCCGAAACACCCCTGTAATGAAGCAAGACAAGCGAGGGGAACAAGTTGGAAGCGCATTCCGTCTTTACAAAAACGCCTGACGCGCCAAACAAGTCAGGGCAAGATATGAGAAGACACATCGTTCTATTGTATGGCAGCACCGTTGAAGATTACATTCAAAGTTTACCTTGAGGCGCAAGAGCGTTGGACGCCCGCTACCGAACTGCTCGGCAGAGCAGAATTTGTAGTCGACAGTTATTTGAGGCTCAACCATCTGACCTGTTGTAGTTTTCAGGGAGGATTCTTTATCGATATCGACGGCAAGCCGTGGTCGGACGAGAGCACCGTAGATGAATTTCAGATGACAATGACATGGCTTCACGCGCTGACTCGTCTTTTTGAGGGCGCGCCGCAAGCTAAAGCTGCCCCTTGGGAAGAGTCAGGAATGACGCTTACGCGCATTGGCGATGAACTGGAACTGCAAGATGTGCATTATAGCGGCGCGATTGTGCTGCCGAAAGTGCGCGTCCTAATGAGAGAGTTCTCGCAGCAGATCCTCGCCGAGAGCGCTAAGTTTGCCAAACTTGTCGCTGAACTTAAAGCAGATGTAGAGCGTCGGCGACGGCTCGGCGTATCGGAAGCCGTCGAGCAAAAATTCAAAGAAATCGAGGATAACTTGCCCGTCGGTATTGACTTGCATGTTGCGGAATTAGCAAAGCGTCTCGACTGTGCGCTGCCACAGCTCGGCAAGACCGACGCCTAACAACGCACAAATGACCACCACACCCTGACTATGACGGATTCAAGCGAATTGCCCGACGGCGCGAACTTTTACTGTACGCTGACATATCGGGCGCGTCGTTTGCAGGCGAATGTTACGGCGAACATCTGAGCTTGCTCCAAGAATTTTCTTGGCCGGCGACTTAAAACGATTGAGCGGCGCGGCGCGTTGAACTCAGCGACAATTAAATGCAAACATATGTCCAAGAAAAAAGTAGTGGTTGGAATGTCGGGCGGCGTGGATTCGTCCGTTGCGGCATGTCTCTTGGCAGAGCAAGGTTACGACGTTATCGGCATTACCATGAAGACATGGGATTATGACCTTGCTGGACTGGGCAAAAGTTCCAACAAAGAAACCGGCTGCTGCTCGCTCGAGTCCATCAACGACGCCAGAAGCGTGGCGGTCTCGCGCGGCTTTTTACATTACACCATTGATTTCCGCGACGACTTCGGCGACGCTGTGATTGACTACTTCAAAAGTGAGTATCTGCACGGCAGAACGCCGAACCCCTGCGTGATGTGCAACACGAAAGTCAAATGGGACGCGCTCTTGCAACGCGCCGAGCTCTTGGGCGCAGACTACATCGCCACTGGGCATTATGCGCGCGTCCGTTACGAAGACGGTCGATACAAACTCTCCAAAGGGCGCGACCAAAACAAAGACCAAAGCTACGTGCTTTGGGGTATCTCGCAACGTGCGCTCTCGAAAACGCTGTTCCCGCTTTCAGAACTGACCAAGCCCGATGTGCGCGACTTGGCTCGGAAATTCGGCTTGAAAGTAGCAGATAAAGGCGAGAGCTACGAAATCTGTTTCATTCCTGATAACGACTACGAGCGATTTCTCAAAGAAACCGTCCCGAACTTGGAACGCGACGTGCACGGCGGCAAAATTCTTGACCGACAGGGAAACGAGTTGGGCGAACATCGTGGCTATCCGTTTTACACGATTGGTCAACGCAAAGGCTTAGGCATTACAACGCCCGAACCCGTGTATGTTACGGAAATACATCACGAAACGAACACCATCGTGGTCGGGCGCGATGAAGACCTGATGCATCGAGAACTGACCGCGAACCAAGTGAATTGGATTGCCATTGCAGACTTGCGCGAACCGCTTCAATGCACGGCGAAGATTCGCTACAAAGACACGCCTGCGCGCTGCACGGTCTTTCCGACGGAAAATCCCACCGTGGCGAAAATTCTCTTCGATGAACCCAAACGTGCCATTACGCCCGGTCAAGCTGTAGTTTTTTATCACAGCGACGATGTTTTGGGCGGCGGATTTATTGAATCTGTTGCAAAAAAACCTTCGGCATAATTTTTGAGCAATCACGGTTGGTCGGCTGAACCGTCGTCTCAATGAACCGTTGGGAGAATTTGGCCGATTTTCTACAAAACAACTTTTTTCAACCTGTCCAAACAACACAATTTATGTCGCACACGCTGCTCTTCGTCGATGATGAACCGCAAATCGTCCAATCACTCAGTTTGCTGTTTGATGATTACACCACACTAACGGCAAATAGCGGTATGGAAGCTCTGGAGATATTCAAGAAAGGCACCCCGATTGATGTGATTGTAAGCGACCAACGCATGCCCGGTATGCTCGGGATTGAACTCTTGAAAGAAGTCAAGCGCATCAGTCCTACCACTGTCCGCATTTTGCTCACTGGGTATTCCGACCTTGAAGCCATCATTGAGTCGGTCAATACAGGCGAGATTTTCCGCTATGTCAATAAGCCATGGGCTGGCGCGAAATTGAAAGATACAGTATCTCTGGCGTGTAAATATGCCGACCGCTTAAAGTCGACGCCTATGCCTGCACCCAAAGCAACTTCGGCAGGGTCAAATTCTTTAGGATTGCTCAGTGCCTTAGGCGTAAATGTTCCAACGCCGACGGCGGGCGCGAAAACAGAGATACTCTTCGTCGACCCGAAGCCCGCCAACCTTGCCGCTTACAAAGAATTGCTCTCGACGAACTACACGGTGCATACTGCGGCCACTGCCGCCGACGCATTCGAGGTGTTGAAGCGCGCGCCCGTCTCGGTGCTTATCTCCGAAGTGAATTTAGGCGATACGAGCGGCATTGAGTTTCTGGCGGTGGTCAGCAATGAGCGTCCCGATATTGTCTCCATTCTCGTCAGCGACAGCCGCGATGCGGGCATTGCCATTCGGCTCATCAATGAAGTGCAAGTCTTCCGCTATCTCATCAAGCCGTTTCAGCGTGAGCTGCTCAAAAGCGCGATTGAACTTGCGGTCTCCAAACATCAAGTTTTAGTTGACGCGCCCGTCTTGAACTCGAAGGCGTATTCGGGTATCGCGCCCGCTGGCACGCTCTCGCAGGGCGATTCCAAATCGCTCGAGGAAGCGCTCTCCAAAGTGCGTGAATTGATGAAATCCAAAGCGACGTATTAATAGCCATCGCGAAGCGTCGCTGAACTCTGTGTTCGCAGGCGCGAGGACGATGCCTTTTGAGAGAAAATGTTTGCCACAAATTTCGTCAGCGCCGCCGTAATATCGTAACGTTGTAACGACCAGACGACATGATGGCGTTGATGGCACTGCCGTTACAATCGCGCCGAACCAGCCCGACCATGCGCCAAATTTGAACGCAAGGAACGGCTCAAGGTCAATCCCGTCAAAAGAATTTCAAAGGCGTTTCACCGCGCGGTCAGTTTGACGACGCCGTCAAAGAATTTCAGTTCGATGTCGTCGTTGCGCTGAATTTCATTGACGGAGCGGACGAGGTTGCCATGCTTGAACGCCAACGCGAATCCGCGTTTCAAAATGCGCTCATGACCCAATGCGTCAAGCGTTTGGAGTGCCGCGCGAACCGCCGTTGCTCTGGCGTTGAATTTTTCCGTTAGCCCGCGCTCGATGCGTTCCATCGCATAGTCAAGCCGTTGAAGCGCCGTTTCAATGTCCCGTCTCGGCTTATTGAAGGCATAGCTGCCGACGACGGCGTCTATCTCCAACGCCTTGCGCTCGACGTCCGCAAGCAGCAGAGCGCTAAGTTCACGAAGCGTTGTTTGGATGGAGTCGAGAAGTTGGTCGGACGGCGGTGCGACGAGTTCCGCTGCCATTGAGGGCGTGCCAGCGCGGACGTCGGCGACAAAGTCTGCAATGGTGAAATCGGTCTCGTGTCCGACCGCACTGATGATGGGAATTTTTGAGCGATAAATCTCACGCGCCAATCGCTCGTCATTGAACGCCCATAAATCTTCCAACGAGCCGCCGCCGCGCGCAACGATAAGCACATCGGGCTTAGGTAATGAGGAGTGTGGCGTGAGCGCGTTAAAAAATTTTATCGCTTGTATGAGTTCTTCCGCCGCGCCCTCGCCCTGCACACGCACAGGGTAAAGAACCACCGTCGCTGCAGCATAGCGGCGTTGCAAGATGCTGCGAATGTCTTGAATGACCGCACCCGTCGGCGAGGTAATGACGCCAATTGTTTCGGGCAGTCGTGGCAAGGGCTGTTTATGATACTCCTCGAACAAGCCTTGCAAGCGGAGTTTTTCGACAAGCCGCGCAAATTCTTGTTGTAGAAATCCTTCGCCGACGGGCTTGGCAGAGTCGCAGATGAGTTGATACCTTCCCGACGGCGCATAGACCTCGACGTGACCTTTGACGCGGAGTTCCAGCCCGTCTTCCATTGCAAACGAAAGCCGCTGCGCCACACTGCGCCAAATGATAGCATTAAGTTGTGCTGACTCGTCTTTGAGCGTAAAATACAGATGCCCCGACGAATGGCGTTTGAAGTTGGAGACTTCGCCGCGCAAGTCGACGTCGTAAAATTCAGTCTCTAAGGCTTCTTTAATTTTCTCGGTAAGCTCGCTGACGGAATAGATGAAACGCTGCATCTGTGCAAGAGATTTAGTATGTTTAAGAGTGAAGTTTAATTCAAGTTATTTCATTCCAAAAAGTGGTATGAGCGTCAGTGCCGACATTATTTCAAAGTCGCTTGCGCCCGCCTTGGGTTTAGATGAGGCGACAGTGGAGGCGTGGGTTTCCACCGCGCTGCATCGCGCTGTTGAAGAACTGATGTTATCGGGCAGTGTTCAACTCGCCAGCATTGGCATCTTGAAAAAAACGCATGTGCCTTCTGAACCGCACGACTTCGGTGACGGCAAGTTTGGGCTGATGCCGCCGCGCGCGCGCGTCGAACTCCTACCCGTTGAGGGCGAAGGCGATGACGGCGGATTTATTTACGACGTTGCGCTGGGCGATTTAAAACTCGACGAAGACGCTGCGGAAAAATTCGCCAAAGGGTTCGCGCGCGTCGTTGAGAAAGTGCTTGAAGCCAAAGGCTCGTTGGCATTGGGGCGGTTGGGCGCATTGATTCGTTCCAGCACTGGCGAACTGAGCTTTCAAGAATCCACGTGGCTGGGCGATTTTCTCAACAAGCCATACAAACATCTCGCGCCCGTGATGATTTCCGGCGATGATGATGTTTTAGAGAAAAAATCAAGCGTAAAGGAAATTGCCCCTGTGGCATTTAAGCCGTCAGAGTTCGGATTGGACAGTCCGCCTGTGCCGAAAAAGCCCAGCGTTCAGCCCGATGAGTTTTCATTTTCTGCGCCGAAAACTGCCGCCGAAAAAAAAGACGACACAAAGTTCGACCAAGATAGAAAGCGCGAACGCTTTCAGCCGCCCGTCCCATCGCTCGATGAGCCGATACTTAGCCCCGTCGAGAGTGCGTTGAAAAAAAACGACTCCACATACCAATTCAAAGTGCCAAAGCCGATTCAGGACGAACCGCTGCCTAACTTAGATGCGCTCGCTGTGGAGTCCGCGCCGAGCGACACCAAACGGCTGCTTACTATCGGAAGTAGCACGGCAATTGCAGTAGCCTTCGTCGTCGCGATGTTCTGGTGGCTCAATCAACTGAGTCGCCCGTCGTCCGACACTGTTGACACGCCGAACCCTGAGCGCACCGCCGAAAAATCGGTCGAGAAAAAAGAATCGGCGAAATCAAAAACGGAATCGAGCAAAACCGATGCGCCAGCGCCTGAACCGAAAACGGTTGAGGAAAAGAAATCAGAGACGCCGAAATCGGAGACGAAAGCTGACCCAACAATCGACCCGAAAGTCAAGCCGACGCCCGACCCGAAAGTTGAACCGAAAAGCGAGCCGCCGAAACCCGTTGCAAATACAGGGCTTCCCGCCGACCTCTCGACGCCAGTGAATGAATCCAAAGGGGGCTGGGCGATTGTCGTTGCCTCGCGTCCAAGCGAAGCAGAGGCGAAAGCCGTCGCCGCGGACTTCGCTAAAAAAGGCTTTGCAACCAGTATCAAAGCGCGAGAGGTGAACGGCGAGACACGCTACCGCGTGCGCGTCGGGCAATTTGAAAAACAAGCCGATGCATTGAAAGCCATCAAACAAAATTCAACGCTTCTGCCGCAAGGCGCGTTCTTAGACAAAATTCAGTAATCACATTTTGAACGGAGCTATGAGCAGTATGATCAACGACGAAAAATTTTCAAGCCTCTTCAACATTTTAAGCGACGCGCAAAAAGATTCGCCTGTCGAAGAAACCAATCTGCACCCGCAAACGATGTGTCCGGCGTTTGGCGGCTTGCGCGTCGTTACGCGCATCGACGGCGCGCAGGTCTGTATGGCGACGGACAAAGGCTGTATGTATGGACTGACATTTGTAACGCATTTTTACGCCGCTCGAAAATCCATCGTCTCGCCTGAACTGATGTCGACGCAGCTTTCAAGCGGCTCGATTGTCCCCGATATTCGCGCCACGATTGAGGAAATCGCCAAAGACGAAACCGTGCGGCTGATTCCTGTGGTAAGTTTATGCGTTGCCGAAACGGCTGGTCTTGCCGAAGAGTTGCTCCCGAAAAAAGTTGGAAATGCGGAGGTCGTGTTGGTGCGATTGCCCGCGTATCTTATCAAATCGCATCCCGAAGCCAAAGACATCGCCTTAGAATCGTTACTCAAACGCCTTGCAGATTTTTCAAAGAAACGCGAGAAATCGGTGTTGATTGTCGGCGAAATTTTCCCGCTCGATGCCATGGCGATTGGCGCGGTGTTGCAAAAAATCGGCGTTGAATCCGTCATCACGTTGCCCTCTCAACATATTGATGATTTCCGCGAGGCAGGCAGCGCAAGTGCGGTTGCTGTGCTGCACCCGTTCTATGAACTCACCGCTGAATTTTTCGAGAAAAATAAAACACCGATTATCGGTGGCAATCCCGTCGGCGCAAATTCAACTTACAAGTGGATTAAAGACATTGGCGCAGCATTGAAGTTGGACGAGGCACTGGTCGAGCGCGTTGCGCAAGAGGAAAAGGAAAAAATCAAAGCGGCAATTGCAGCGCGCAAATCGGGCGGCACGGTGATTATCGCAGGCTACGAAGGCAATGAATTTCCGCTGGTGCGGCTTTTGCTCGAGTCGGGCGTCGCCGTGCCTTACGCGTCTACCTCGATTGCGCATACCAAACTCGGCGACGACGACCACCGCTTACTCACAATGCTCGGCACAGACTTGCGCTACCGAAAATACTTGGAAGAAGACCGCCGTGCGATTTTAGAACATAAGCCCGATTTAGTTGTCGGGACGACATCGCTCGACAGTTACGTCAAAGAACTTGGGATTCCAGCAGTATATTACACGAACATCGTGTCATCGCGCCCCATTTACTTTGCGCAAGGTGCGGCGACGATGCTCGACCTGATTCAGTCGCTCATTGCTAAGCGCCCTGCCTTCGAGAAAATGAAGACATTTTTTGACGCCTAATCTTATGCCGCTTTCACGCCTTTGCGCACATCGTAAATCATCATCATTGGCGTAACGCTCACGTCGGTAAAGCCAGCGTCTCTCATCATTGTCGCTAAGTTGCCTGCAAGAAACGGCTCTGCATAAGGCTCGAGGAACATACTGCTGCTAATCTGCCCGCCGAGCTTCGCCAGCCCGTCGCCCTGCGCGCCGTCAAAAACCAAAAAGACGCCGTTTGGTTTCAGGAGCCGCAAGGCTTCGCGCATCACGCTCAAGCCTGCATCGGGCGGCATTTCATGGAATAGCAGCGATGCAGTTACGGCATCAAACGAGGCATCTTCAAACGGCAGGTGTTCGGCGTTGCCGTGAATGAACGAAACATTAGAAAGGTGTTTGGCTTTCAATTTTGCAGCAGCGACCATATAGGGCGAAAGGTCTGCGCCGATGACATCTGCGTCAGGCAGACGTTCGGCAATAGCGCGCGTTGCGGTGCCAGTGCCGCAGCCTAAATCCAAGACGCGCTTGGCGTTGGCAGGAAAATAGGCGGCGAATTCTTTGCGCAGGAAAGATTCACTTGGCACAAGAATTTTCTCGGTAATCGGGTCGTAAGTAATCGCTGCGTCTTTATTGAGGTAACCGCCGTCGACGCTGTGAAAATCTTGTTTGTAATAATCGGGATAGGAGACGGCGGGATTGGCAAGTCGGTCGCCTTCGGCTTTTAAATCAATGTTGTCGAAAATTCTTTCGGTCAGGAGCGGACGCATCCAAGTTTCATTGGATTGCAGAAAACTCACAATGCCTTGTTGAAGCGGGTTCAGCGCGATTTTCATACTGCAAAGCGGGTTAGAATTGAGCAAAATTTTGTATCGCCTTTTTAACCCAAACCTGCCGCGCTTCGTTTCACAGAAGGTGCTTTTTCGCCGTCCGTTTTCCACTAAGCGATTCGGCTCAGTTGGGCGAAGCGCTCTGATGAGGCTCTTTGCTCTTTCAAGCGTCGCAAGCGCGCCTTGATATTGACCGGCTTGCTCTTGTAACGCAGTCTTTTTGAGCAACAGCCCGACAAGATTTTCCGACTGACTGATGGCAGGCTCAGATGACGCCAGCAGAACTCGCGCATCGTTGTATTGCTCTTGGAAGAGAAGTTCGTCAAGATTACATAAAAGCGCAACCTCTCCGGCGCGCTGCCGAGATGCGGAAAGTTGTCTGCGTGCATTGAAGACTGCCGTCGTTTGCTCCGCCCAAGCGTTTATCAACGAGAGAAGCAAGACGAGCGCATCATATTTGAATTTAACGATGGCGAGATGAAACCGATTCTAACGCTCACAAGCAGCGTGTTGCTTAGCGGCGGCGTTGATTGCGCCATGGCGGTCGCACTAACGTTGCGGCTAACATGCCGAGATTAAAAGCGTCAGGCACTTGCGCGCTGAATATATCTTGAATCCGAGTCGCTTGTTTTTTTGGCTGCTAACTCGACAAAAAATGTCGTGCCTTGGTCTTTGCCTGCGCTCTCTGCCCACACCCGTCCGCCGTGCAGTTCTACTAATTGCTTGACAATCGATAGCCCAAGTCCCGTTGAACTCTCGCCGCTTGTTGGTCGAGCCGATAAGCGTTGAAATTTTCCAAACAGCTTTTTCTTGTCGTCGTCCGTTAAGCCTTGTCCCTCGTCGCGAATGGAAATCAGAATACAGGAGTCAGAAGACGGAAGTGTGTTTATTGCGTCTGTTTCCGGTCGTCTGATTCCTGTATTTCTCTTCATTTCCACATAAATGGTTTTTCCCGTCGGAGAGTATTTGATGGCGTTGCTGATGAGATTATCAAACACGTCGCGCATGCGTTCTGCATCAATGTCGGCAAAGAGGTTCGGCTCAATGTCGCAAATGAACTGTTGATGTTTTTGCTCGGCTTGCGCGTGATTCTGCTCGACGACCAACTCGAGGAGTTGCGAGACCGAGGTGTCGCGTTTGTTGAGCTCGAATTTGCCTGATTCAATTGCAGCACTTTGAAGCAATCCTGAAATCAAATTCAGCATGCGTGTCGAGGCGCGTGTGATGGCGTTAGTCATCAACTCAACTTCCGGGTTGCCGCGATTTTTTTCTTCAATCAACGCTGCGAATCCCATAATGCTTTGCAATGGGTTCTTTAAATCGTGCGCTGCAATCGAGAGCAGTTCCGACTTAAACGCGTTGGCCGTTTGCGCAGCGTTCCGCTCGGCTTGTGCAATAAGCCGTTCCTGTGCAAGTGCTTGATTGAGCGCCGTCAAGGCTTGATTTTTCCGCTGTTTCTGGCGATACCCGTTGGCGACGAGCAAAGCGATGAGTGAGACCAAAACGACGCCGCCGATAAGCGAATTTCGGACAAGGTCTTGATTCTCGTTTTCTTTTTTAAGCATCTCAATTTGGCGTTGCTGCTTCTCGCGCTCCAATTTCGATTGCAAGGAGGCAATGTTTTTCTGCATCTCAATTGAGATGAGGGAATCTTTCAACGCAATGAACTTTTGTTGATACTGCCAAGCTGACTGGAAATCTTTCTTTGCACTATAAATGGCGGCCAGAATCCAACACGCATCTTTGATTTCACTACGCCCGCCGACCTCTTGCGCCAGCTCGAGGCCCTTCCGTCCGTAGCGCAGCGCATTGTCGTAATCCTGCATGGCAAAATAGACGCCGCCGATGTGAACAAGCGACTGTGCCACATACAGCCGCACCCCCAGTGACTCTCGAATTTCCAATGCTCTGAAATGAAACTTCAACGCCTTATCATTTTCGCCGCGCAGGGCGTAAATCTCTCCCAAATTGTTGAGTGCCAAATCGGCGTAGCGCTTATCGTTGATGATGTTGCTTAGTTCAAGTGCCTGTTCGGAATAGGTCAAGGCTTGGTCATAATCGCGCCGAAGTTTATAGCTAATCGCGATGCCGACAAGTGCGGAACATTCACTGTCTTGTAAGCCAATGCTGCGGCTGAGCGTAAGGGATTTTAAGCCATACTCCAGACCGTCGTCGGGCAGGTGTTGAGAATTGTAGACATCGGCGATGTTATTGAGTGACCAACATAGTCCGCGCGTGTCGCCTATTTCTTCGCGCAGCCGCATGGCGGCGAAGTGATATTCTAACGCACGGTCGAAGTTGCCTTGGTAGTTATTGATACTCCCTAAACTATGGTAACACCATGCAACCCCTGCTTTATCCCCAACGGCTTGGTATGCCGCAAGGCTTCTTTGCCGCATAGGCAAGGCATCAGCGTATCGACCTTGCCGCTCCGCCACATAGCTCAATGCGTTGAGTGCGTTGGCAATGCCGTGTGTATATCCAGCGGCTTCGGAGAGTGTCAGTGATTCTTGGGCGAAGCGCACAACGCTGTCGTGGGATGTGCGCCAATAGAGTCGGGCGAGGGCGTAGAGCGCGTCGGCGCGTAACTCAACAGATGACGCACTACGATAAATCTGCTGTAAGCTATCGTATCTGGCAGAAAGCTCAGGAGTTTGTTCCTGGGCGTGGCTCTGTATGGACAACAGAGCTGCCCACAAACAGACCCAGATATGACAAGCTGAGAGACGCATTGTTGAACATTTACTCAAAAATATTGCTCATACTGTTGTAGTGCTGTTAAGTTTCGCAGGGCTATGGTTGGATGATGCCGACCTGCGCGGCGCGCACCCAGCCTTTGTTGCCGTCGGGCAGTTTAATTTCAACCCAGTCGCCTTCGCTTCTTGCAAGTTGCACTTTTAAGCCCTCGTGGACAACGAAGAGCGTGGTGCTTTGGTCTCGCGGCTCGCTTTTGGCGCTCAGTGTTGGCGCAACCGTAACGCCTTCTGTCGTCGAACTCTCGCGATATGCTTTTGCGATAAACATCGTTCCGAAAAAGGCAACAAATATCATGCACAGCGTTTGTGAGACGCGAAAAATGATGTTATTCGACAGAAAATTTTTAATGCGCAAAATCACAACGCCAACCAAGAGATACACGCTTGCCGCAAAGAGAAACGCCGCCGCGCCGATTGAGAAGACGCCGAGAAATTTCGATGCGACGGCGTCCAAAAAAAACGGCGGCATCTGCGGAATTTTATCCTGAGTGCGAAGCCGCGCGATTTCTAAATTGTTCTGCACATCATCGTCCTCGCCTAAAAATCGTTTCGCTTTTTCGTAATAAAGAATTGCTCTGCCGATAGCGCCTGTTTTGTAGAACGCATTGCCGATATTGAAATACAGTTCGCCGCTCTGATAGCCAAGCGAATCGAGCAACAGATATTTTTGTAAGGCTGCGCCGTAGTTGGATTGCTCATACAGTTTGTTGGCGTCGGTAAATTCAGCCTCCGCATTGAAGTCCTGCGCAAAGACTGGCGGCACGACGAGTTCGCCTGCACAAACAGCCGTCGTCCATAGAAGCCCGAAAACACAGGCAAAGAGCGCGATACGGGTCATAGTTACGCTGTGCCTCCGCGCCATTTTGAAAGCGCAGAAATCGCTTGCTCTGCGTCTGCGTAAATCGCGTTTAGGTCGTCTTGTGTCTCGGCGGCGGGCGCATAGCGGTAGTAGTCCGACTTCTGCAAGACGCGCATACACTTTTCAATCACATCGTTTGGCACGGCTCTCGACTCGAGCAACTGTTTAATTTCGTCTTTCATCAAGGCGTGGTCGTCGGTGTTGAATTTATTGCCGATGAACTTCACAAGTGCGTTTTCCAATTCGGCGAAAAATTCTTTCTGCTTGTTTTCTTGCAAGAACAGGCTGGCGGCTTTGAGCCGTTTCTTGGCTTCGGGCGAGGCTTTGTAGAGCCGAGCAAATGCCACGTCGCTTTGCAGGCGTTCATCGCGTTTTTGTTGCAACAAAACAAAAAGCAGTGCGGCAAGCGGCACAAGAAACGACGAGTAAAACCAGACAGATTTATAAATCGGCACAGTGTCTTTTTGCAGTGTAGCGGCGTTGGTTTTGATAAAACGTATGTCTGTGCCAAACTTGGAGACCGCTTGCTTGTCGGGCAAATTCGCCGCCGCAAGTGCAGCAGCGTCCTGCTCGACTTCTACCTCAAATTGACCAGAGGAGAGCGTGATGTATTTCTTTTGGTCAGGGTCGAAGAACGAGAACTTAACGCTGTCGAGCGTGAAGCGTCCGCTTGCTCTGGGAATGGCGACAATCTCGACCGTGCGTGAGCCACTCACGACGCCAGCGTTTCGATTTACTGTCTCTTGCACTTTCGGCTCATACTTCTCGAACTCCTGCGGCAAATTGATATTGACATCGGGCAGCGTCTTGATATTGCCTTCGCCGGATATCTCGAACTTGAAGGTCATTGGTTGTCCCGTCTTGACCTTGAACTTGTCGAGCATAGCGTGGAACTTGTATTTGCCTACGGCACCTGCGAAACTTTCGGGCTTCGGGTCGGGAAGCGGCATCACATCGAACTTAATTGCAGGCGAATAAACCGGCACCTTTTCTTTTTTGCCCATTGAGCCGAGAAACGAATCCATATCCTCAAGGAGCGACAGCCCGCGATTGCGCTTAATTTGCGAGACAAGCACATCGCATGTGGCTAAATACGGCGAGACCTCGAGCTGTCCCGCTCGCGTTGGAAAGAGCTGCATTTTTTTAATCGTTGCCACGCGGTAGAGCGACCCATTGAGAAACTCCGTCGCCGTCGGTAAATTTTTTCCCAAATCGAAATTTTCCACCCAAAAGCCTTCGGGCTTGATGTCCTTTTCGGTTTCGTAAGTCGAGATGTCCAAGCGGTAGTAAAGTTTGTAAGTAACGGTGGTGCCTTCGCCGACGTAGAGTTTCGTTTTGCTGACAACGGGTTTGATGAAAATCTCCGTCTTGGCAAGTTGCTTCAGGCTGCCTTGTTGCGCCGCCGCGTCGTCCTTGACAACTGTAATCTCAACGGCGTTGGTCGTGTAAGTTTTGTCGCCGATTTTAACGCTGGCAGGCGGAATGGTCAGCGTGCCTTCTTTTTTCGGAATCAAGGCGTAGCTGAGCGATTTGGATTGCGTGACTTGTCCGTTGATGATACTGAAACTGGTCGATTGCGAAATGCCCGTATTAGCAATGTCAAACGCGCTCGATTTTCCCAACTGCACGCTGCCGAACTCGCCGTTGCCTTTGAGTTCAATGGTGTAATAAAACGGCTCATTTACCACAGCCGTCGGCGGAGCGGACGCCCGCACCGACACCTCTTGCCCAAACGCGGGCAGCGCAAGCATAACAAACAAGACAAGGATACTTTTTTTCATAGACAGGTAGAAAAAGTTAGCTTATTTTTTGACCAACTGACCAGCGCGTTCCGCCGCTTTCACGACAGCCTTGATGAGCGTAACGCGCAAACCGCCAGCCTCGAGCTCTAAAAGCCCGTCAATCGTTGTGCCCGCAGGCGTCGTTACGCTGTCTTTTAAGAGCGCAGGGTGCTGTTTCGTTTCTAATGCTAATTTCGCCGCGCCCATTGTCGTTTGTGCAGCCAGAAGCGTGGAGACGTCGCGCGGAATGCCGAGCTTCACGCCGGCTTCGGCAAGCGACTCAATCACAACATAAATGTATGCCGGACCGCTCGCCGACAGGGCGGTAACCCCGTCGAACAAACTTTCATCGAGCATCACCACTTCGCCAACAGCGCGGAAGATTTCTTCAGCCATGGAGAGATGTTCTTTCGTTGCAAATTTGCCCTTGCAAATCGCCGTCATGCCTGCATTGATGCTCGCTGGCGTGTTCGGCATGGCCCGAACAACGGGAATTGGTTTTTCCAAACGCTCCTCAATGTAGCCCGTCGTAACCGCTGCTGCAACGCTCAACACAAGTTGACTGGGCTGAACTACAGCGCGAATATCGTGCGCCACGCGCTCCACGTTCTGTGGCTTGACGGCGAGTAAAATAACGTCGCTCTCTCTGGCAACGGCGACATTGTCGAGCGTTGCATCAATACCGAGCTTCGACTTGACACGCGCAATGGAGTCGTCGCGTTTGACGCTACACAAAATGTTTGACGCCGATAAAACGCCGTGCGTCATCAAGCCTTGCGCAATGGCTTCGCCCAATTTTCCCGCGCCGATAATTCCTAATTTTTTTCCTGAAAGCATTTGAAGGTTGCAAACTGTGTTACCAATCTTTTTCGGGTTTGGCTCTGCCCAGTGTTTTCTTGACCTGATATTTTTTCAGCATATCCTTTTCATTCTCTTTCAGCGCGTTGAGTATTCGCTCTGCTTCTGCCCGTGAGAAATTGGCTTTTTCGGGCTTGGCAGGCTTTTGTTCTTCTTTGCTTGGGTCATTCTGTTGCTCTTGTTGGTCTTGCTTTTGTTGGTCTGGTTGATTTTGCTTGTCGTCTCGTTTATCGTTTTTCTCGTCGTTGGGTTTGTCTTGGTCGTTTTTCTTATCGTCGTTTTTCTGGTCGTTCTTATTTTGGTCTTTTTTCTGTTGCTGTTTTTGTTCCAGTTCGCGCAGCATCGCACGGGCAAACTCGTAATTGTGTTTGGCGTCCGCATCTTTCGGGTTCAACGCCAAGGCGTGTTTGTAGTTCGCAAGCGCCTCCCGAAGCGCGTCGGGACGCTGTTCGGGCGTTCCCGCTTTAGCTTTTTTGAACATCGAGTTGGCGATGTTGTAATAAGCGTCGGCGCGGAGCAACTTATCGAGCGATTCATTTTTCGCGACGCTTTCATATTGCTTCATCGCGTCGTCGAATTGTTTTTCTTTGTAAAGCGCGTTGCCCGTGTTGAATACCGCTTCTTTTTTCTCTTCAAATGTCTCAGCGCCTGTGATGACTTTCTCGTATTTTTTTTTCGCTTCGCCGTAGTCGCCACGATGATATGCGTCATTGCCTTGCCGCAGGTCGAGAAAGTGCTGCCCTTTCGCCGTCGTGCAAGCCATCAGCCAAAGTGCCGTTGCAAGAAAAACACGCGCCATTCTTAACAGTTGATTTAAGGGTTTATGTTAAGGATTCAATTTAAGGATTCAATTTTCGCCAATCGCCAACGAGGGTTTCAAGCATAAGCAAGAAGAGCCCGATGCTCAAGAAAATTTGGAATTTGTCATCGTAATCTAAAAACTCTCTGGAAGCGAGTTCCGTTTTTTGCAGCCGTTCCAGTTCGGAGACAATGCCGTCCAAATTTGTCGTTTGTGCATCTAAGTGGTAGTAACTTCCGCCTGTTTTATCGGCGATTCGACGTAAATCGGTCTCGACGAATTTTGTGGTAACAATGCCGTTCTTATCGCGCTTGAAATCGATGCGCATGCCTCGCTCATTGAAGACGGGAATCGGCGTGGGTTGCTCTGTGCCGACGCCAATCGTAAAGACGCGGATTTTTTGGGCAATGGCTTCGTCGACGGCGGCGTCGATACCTTTCTCGAAATCTTCGCCGTCGCTAAAGAGCAGCACAACGCGGTTGCGCGTGACATTTTTATCGCTCGCAGCAGCAGGACCTTCAATGCCGCGAAACGCTGAGGCGGATTCTTCAATCGCTGCCCGAAAATTTGTGCCTTGTGTTTGAATGGCGTCGGTCGAGACGGCATCGAGAAAGAGCTTCAATGCACTTTTATCGAGCGTCATTGGGCATTGCAGAAAGGCGTCGCCCGCAAATGCCACCAGCCCGATGCGGTCTTGTCCAAGTTTATCAATGAGCTTGCTGATTTCATATTTCGCTTTGCTCAATCGGCTGGGCTTGATGTCCTCGGCAAGCATGCTGTTCGAGACATCGAGCGCAATGACAATATCAATGCCTTTTTTCTTAACCTCTTTGAGCCGCGTGCCGAGCTGCGGTGCGGCGAATCCGACCAGCAGCATCGCCGTGCCAAGCACAATCAAAATCATCTTCCAAACAAGCCGCGCACGGCTCTGCGAGGCGGCAAGCACAGTGATGAGCCGTTTTTCCCCGAGTAACTCCAACGCGCGAAATCGCGCCACAAGCGCAAGTATCAACAGAAACAACAATGGAACGACCGCAACCACATAAGGCAGATGTTCAGGATGACCAAAGCGCATAATGAGTTCATCTTAAAGTGAAGTATCAAATATACATTGCGGCGGCGGTTTTCTCGTTAAAGCCACCTTGCTCGACGCCGACAGAATGACCGCCAAACTATGAAGGATGAATACTATTTCATACTTTGAGTAGTAACAACAAACGCTGCTTCAGTCAACTAATCAGTGGAAGCTAATGAAGACCACATCTGCTGCTCTGGGATTTTTCTTAACAGTTTTATTTGCGTGGAATCTGAACGCACAAACGCCGCCCCCGCCTCCGTTGGGAACGCCTCAATCTGAACCGCCGCGCCCATCGGGAACATCGCCTGCCTCCGGCAGTAAAATCAAGCCTTACGCGGAAGTCGTGAAAGGCGCAAGAACCTTGAAGGGCATCTTCGATGTGCATCGCATTGAGGACAAAGTCTATTATGAAATTCCGCAGAAAGAATTGGGCAAAGAGTTTCTCATCGTTGCGCAAGTCTCTAAAACGCAAGCCAGTTACGGATACGGCGGCACGGAACTCGCCGACCGCGTCGTGAAATGGGAGCGCAAAAACATGATGGTGCTTCTGCGCGATGTCTATTACGGACTGCGCTCGACCGACGGCAACGTGGCGCAATCAGTGGTCAACTCGAACATCAACGCAATTTTGATGAGCTTCGACATTGCAGCGTTTGGCAAAGATTCGTCTATTGTCATTGATGTAACGCCAATGTTTACCTCGGATATGCCGGAATTTTCGCCGCGCCAACAAAGCGTCGCCTTTGCGCCAAGCTACGACGCACAGTCGCTCGACCCGAAGCGCACATTTATCGAGAGCGTCAAGGCGTTTCCGACCAACATTGAAACCAGAGCGGTGTTGACCTATCGCTCCAACCCAATCGATTTAAGTCGAGTCCTGTCCTCGCCAGTGCCGCAACCAATTCGACCGAAAGCCGATTTCTCCTTAGGCTCTATTACGGTAGAAGTTCATTTCAGCATGGTGCGCTTGCCCGACGTGCCAATGAAACCGCGCGAGTATGATTCGCGCGTCGGGTTCTTTACGGAACGCTTCGTCGATTACAACGACGCCAACGACGGCATTAAGCCAAAACAATACATCTCGCGCTTCCGCTTGGAGAAAAAAGACCCGTCGGCGGAGGTGAGCGAACCGATTAAACCAATTGTCTTTTACATCGCGCCCGAAGTGCCTGCCAAGTGGCGTCCTTACATCAAGCGCGGCGTCGAGTCGTGGCAAAAAGCCTTTGAGAAAGCCGGATTCAAAAACGCCATTCTCGCCAAAGATGCGCCTGACGATAACCCAAACTGGGACCCCGAAGACGCACGATACAGCTCAATTCGTTGGCTGCCGTCCGCTATTCAAAACGCCTACGGTCCGTCTATCCGAGACCCACGAAGCGGCGAAGTGTTGGACGCTGACATTAAGTTCTTCCACAACATCAGCAAGCTGTTTCAGAATTGGTATTTCTTGCAAGCAGGTGCGGTCGATGAACGCGCCGACAAAATGCCTGTGCCGGACGACCTCTCTGGCGAACTCATTGAATATGTCGCCGCGCACGAAGTCGGACACTGCTTGGGCTTTCCGCACAACTTCAAAGCCTCATCGAGCTATACGGTCAAACAACTCCGCGACGCCCAGTTCACTGCGCAGTATGGCACTGAAGCCTCGATTATGGACTACGGTCGGTTCAACTACGTGGCGCAGCCCGAAGACAAACCGCGTCCGCGCTTGATTCCGATTATCGGACCATACGACGACTTCGCCGTCGAGTGGGGCTACAAACAATTCATCAATCTCACGCCCGACCAAGAGAAAGCCAAGCTCAATGAGATTGCCATGCGTCAAATTAAAAATCCGATGCTGCGTTTCGGCAGGCAGGGCGACCCTTATGACCCGACGGCTCAAAACGAAGACATTGGCTCAGACCCAATTGAAGCCACAACACTTGGCTTGAAAAATCTCGCTCGCGTCTCAGGAAAAATGCTCACCGCCTTTGCACGCCCAAACGAAGATTATGACAAACTCAAAGAAATTACGGTCGAGTTTTTCACCCAACGCTCGTTTGAAATTGGACACGTGGCAAGCCTCATTGGCGGCATGGTGGAGACGAATTACTTTTACGGACAAGGCGACAAAAACTTTGAGCCAACGCCGCGCGCCAAGCAAAAAGAAGCCATGGCATTTCTACAACAAAATGTCTTTCAACTGCCGAAGGATTTGATGCCACAAGAGATTATCGACCGCATTGGCTCGGTCGGCTATGGGGACCTGATTTTGCAACATCAAGCGCGGGCATTGCGCCAAGTGTTGAACCCTGCGCGAACAAAAGCAATGGTCGATTACGAGATGACGGGAAGAGGCAACTACGCGCTGGTCGAGATGGTCGGCGATTTATCCGACGGCATTTTCAGTGATGTCAAATCGGGCAAGGTCTCGCAAATGCGTCGCAACTTGCAGCGCGAATTGGTCAGTCAGCTTATTGCAAAAGTGAAGTCTGCGCCGCGCCCGCCGCTTCCGGGATTCGTCTTGGTGTTTCAAGAAAGTTCAGAAATGAAAGCGGTCGCTCGCGGACAACTGGAAAAGATACTCAATCTTGTTCAATCGGCGCGCGGCGCGGACGACGCAACACGCGCACACCTGAGCGACTTGCGCCTCACCATCAAAAACACACTCGATGAGAAATGACTGCACCCTGACCAACCCGTGATGACAACGGCAAAGAGCCTGTCGCCGTCGGGTGTTGGCAATCGCTCTATATCAGAAAGATTCGTTGAAAAGTGTTATACTTGCAGTTCGTTAACTCGCAAACGTTTAACTCATAAAACAGGTATGAACAAGAGAACCAAGCAAGCCGCCAAGAAACATCGCAAAGCCATTGCACGCGCGAAAGCCAAGAAAAAAGCGGCGCTCGCCAAAGCCAAGAAACCGACTGTTTCAAAAAACGCTTAACCTCGATTCTGATATGATTGACTACAAGAGCCTGCCCGTCGGCAAACAAGCGCCGAAAGAAGTCAATGCCGTCATTGAAGTGCCGAAAGGACAACGCAACAAATACGAGTTCGACCCCGACTTAGGCGTCTTTAAGCTCGACCGCGTGTTGTATTCGTCCGTGCATTATCCGGCTGCCTATGGGTTTGTGCCAAGCACGCTTGCCGAAGACGGCGACCCTGTCGATATTCTCGTCCTGACGCACGGCGAAATTTTCACTGGCTGCCTAATCGAGGTGCGCCCTGTGGGTCTGCTCAAAATGCGTGACGACAAAGGCTTGGACGACAAAATTCTCTCTGTGCCGATTAACGACCCGATTTACAACAATGTGCGCCGACTTGCCGATGTGCCGCCGCATTTGCCCAACGAAATCGAGCATTTTTTTAACATCTATAAGCAACTCGAGGGCAAACACGTCGAGAGTTTCGGATGGCACGACTTTTTCGTCGCCGAGCGCGCAATCACGCAAGCCGTTGACCGATTCAAAGAAGAGCAAGCAAAGAAAAATGGTCATGCGGGCGTTACTGCCAAGCCGAAGCAAGTGAAAATTACCAAACCGAAATTAGTCAAGCGTGGATAAGACTTAACGGAGCCGCAAAGGATGTGAAACGATGAATATTCGGGAATTCAACGAACTCTCGCCAGAAGAGCAAGCAGAGATTCGCGGGAAAGCCAGAGCATTTACGTTTTTCGCTGCGATTGCAATGATGCTTTTAGGGTTCAGTGCGGCTTACGAGAGCGTGGTAATCCTGACGCGCGAAAAAGCAATGCTCGTCGACCGATTCGGCACAGATGCCGAGCGCGTCTTTAATTCATCGCTCCTCACGCTGCCCTTGGGCGGCTTTGAAATGTTTTGCGCATGGGCTGCAATGCGGCTGCGCTATGTCGGCTGGCGGTTTGGCTTTTTTGCTACGGTTGTGTTACTGCTCAACAGCATTGTCAGCAGCATTGTCTTTAATGGCACACCGATTACATTTAGCACGATTTTAACTGCAGTCCTGTCATTGCTCATTTTCATCTTGCTCTACAAAGGCAAAGACGCCTTCTCATCGTCCGACGCATCGTGAATTTTCCTTGAATCTAACAAACTGAGGATATGTCGAGATACGTGGTTTATGTTTGCACAAATACGCGCTCCGAGACCAACCCGAAACCGTCGTGCGGGCGACGCGGCGCAGACGCGCTGTTCCAAGCAATGAAAGACGGCCTTGAAAAAAGCGGTCTGGACACTGTCGAGCTTGATACATCAAGCTGCTTGGGCGCGTGCGAGAACGGCTGTTCCATTTTAGTGCATAGCGATACAACTTGGTATGGCGGCGTTACCGAAGCCGACGTGCCGGAAATTATTGAGCAACATTTCAAAAATAATCGTCCCGTCGAGCGGCTTTTTATCAAACGCCTGATGCGCCGCTTGGCGAGTTAAAATGAATGAACTACTGCAAATGAACGGTAACCAACGGTCAAGCGTCAGCGGCTGTGGCGGGGTCAGGAATGTGAACGCGACGAAGAACGGCTTAAATTATCACCTGTTAATGATTCCTAAACTCAAAAAAGGAGAAAACCAGTATGTTGAAAATTGGAGATGTCGCACCAGAGTTTGAATTGGACAGCACGGACGGCACAAAAGTCAAGCTTTCGGATTTCAGGGGCAAGAAAAATGTCCTGCTCTCGTTCTATCCGCTGGATTTTACGCCCGTTTGCACGGCGCAAAATTGCAGTTACAGCCAAGACCTCAGCGGCTTTGAACAATACGACACAGTCGTGCTGCCAATTAGCGCGGACTCAAAATTCGCGCACGCCGCGTTCCGCGAAAAATATGCAATGACGCATCACCTACTGAGCGACTTGCACCGCAGCGCAATTAAGTCCTACGATGTGCTCTTCGAGCCGCTCAATGTCAGCAAACGCGCCTACTTTTTAATCGGCAAAGACGGCTTGCTCAAATGGATGCACATTGAAAACGAACTCAAAGACAGCCGCACCAACGAGGAACTGCTCAACGCCGTGAAGTCGCATGTGAACTAACCGCGACAATTCTGTTTAAGAGAAAAGCTGCGTTGAACAGGGCGGCTTTTTTGGTCGTCGGTTTTTTTCTTGCGCGCCGAAGCATTATATTCGCGGTCTATTTTTGAAACAATTTCCGAAATTTCAGACGCATTAGAACGATGTCGAAAGTCTGTATTCTCACGGGCAAGAGTCATCAGTATGGCAATACGGTTTCGCACGCTAACAACCATCGCCGCACCCGCTTTGAGCCGAACCTTCAATACAAGCGCATTTGGCTCGAAGAGGAAAAAAAATGGGTGCGCGTTCGCCTCTCGACCAAAGCCTTGAAGCAATTGACGAAAAACGGCACGGCGGAACTCTCCAAACTCCTGAAAAAAGCCTAAGCGCGTTTGGAACGCCGCCGCGTATTGCTGGCATACTCTGTTAGTGTTGATGAAGCAGGTAACGATTTACACCGACGGTGCATGTAGCGGCAATCCGGGCGAAGGCGGTTGGGGCGCGGTTCTCATCTTCGGCGAAAAACGCGCCGAGCTCTCTGGCTACGAGGCTTCCACAACGAACAATCGCATGGAAGTATACGCCGCTATTCAAGCGCTGGAACAATTAAAAGAGCCGTGCGAGGTTGACCTTTACAGTGATTCGTCGTATCTCGTCAATGCGTTTGAGCAAGGCTGGCTTGCGTCGTGGAAGCAAAATCGCTGGCGCACCGCCGCCAAAAAGCCCGTCCAAAATCAAGACCTTTGGGAACGACTCGACGCGCTGACAACCAAACACCGTGTCCGATTTCATAAAGTTAAAGGACACAGCGACGATGAACTAAACAATCGTTGCGACTTTCTCGCCACGAATGCGATTCGAGAACAACGCGAACTGTCGCGCGGCACATAACCGTCGGAACCCAAGCGTTCCTGTCTTATACTTCGTAATCGAACTTTGCAGTATGTTGTTGTAACGCTATGTCGGAAGAAACACGCACGCCGCCTGAAAACTTGCCTGTTGGGAGCGACCCAATGGGAGGGCTGTTTCCGCAAACGCCTGCGAGCCGTATTGGCGCGTTTGTGTTTGTCGGTATTGTTGTCTTGTTTTTCGGTTGGATTGCCCTGCGCATCAATCTGCCGCAAGAGCGTCCAGCTGCCGAGCCGCTTCCCGCCGCCATGCGCGCTCGACTCGTTGGACTGCCGCTCAACGCCAACGTGCTGGTGTATCTCGGCATGAAAGAAATTCGTGCATCTGACTTTTGGACAACGTTTGTGCCCGATTCGGTCAAGTCGCAGCCGATTTTCGCTGACACCACTTCGCTGGGACGCTTTGCCAAAGCCACTCGATATAATTTCGTTCTCGACACCGATACGGCATTTTACGCCGAAGTCAATCGCGTTGGTCTTGAAAACCGCTCGCTTGGTGTGCTTATTGGTCGCTTTGATGAGAAGCGCGTGAAAGCGTTTCTTGCATCATCAACAGACAGCCTTCGCGCGGGCGACAGAATGGCATATCAGATTGAACCAAGGCTTTGGATGTCGATGGTCTCGCCGACGGAAATGGTGATGACAAGCCATGCAGACGTGGCGTCGACGTATCTTCAGCCCCAAACAGATTTTTTTACGGCGGATTCTGTAATGCAACCACTGATTGACCGAGCGCAGTTTAAATCACAGTTTTGGGTGGCATTAGGGTCGGCGCGGTGGGCGTTTGGCGCGCTGCAAGGTCTGACGACGTCGACCCAAAATTTGAGCAGCACAGGCAATATCCGCCGCATTGAGCAACTAGCGCTGTCTGCAAAACTCACCGACGGTGTCGAGGGACAAACCGAATGGATTTATGAAAATCGCACCTCAGCATTTTTCGCTGGCGGCTTAATTGGTATCGCGCTTTGGGTGTCAAGAAATTTTAGCGGCAGACAAACGGAGGCACAAAAAAAATTGTTAGGCGCGATTGAACTAACCCAAAATTTGGAATCGCTGATGTTTCGAGCATCAATTTCCAAATCGCTGTTAGACGAGCTTCGTCAACCTAAACCTTAACCTAACACTGGTGTGGTATGAAAAACGCTTCTCTTTACAGTCTTCTCTTTTTACTTGTTAGCATTGGCGCGTCGGGATGCGGTAGTTCCGAACCAGCGCTGAACATCGGCGATGTCGCGCCAGACTTTTCGCTGCAAAGCGACGACGGACGGACGATTAAACTCTCCGACTACCGCGAAAAAACGGTCGTGCTGTTCTTCTACCCAAAAGACGAGACGCCCGGATGCACCAAAGAAGCCTGTGGATTTCGCGATAGCTTCTCGGCGTTCAAAGACGCGAGCAGTGAGGTCTTTGGGGTGAGCGTCGATGGCGTTGAGTCGCATCAAAAATTCCGTGAAAAAGAAAAATTGAACTTTACGCTGCTGTCCGACGATAAAAAGGAAGTCTCCAAAAAATACGGTGTCTTGGGCGTTATGGGACTTTCGCAGCGTGTTACCTTCATCATCGGAAAAAACGGCGTCATAAAGAAAATCTTCCGCGACGTCAAGCCTGAATCGCATGCTCAAGAAGTGCTTGCTGTCGCCAAAGCGATTTAATGCCTCACGCTGTGCGCGCCAATGAAAAAAATCATCATCTCAGGTGGACGCCTTGAACTGATTGAGTCGCCACCATTGGAACTTCACGACGACGAGGTCGAAATCGAGGTCAAGGCGGCTGGGGTCAATTTCGCTGACATCAAGATTCGACACGGCTACATCGCGCAGCCTGATATTCCGCAGCCCGGTTTGGGCAGCGAAGTAGCTGGCGTCGTCACTCGGACAGGGCGCGATGCGCACCGCTTCAGCATCGGCGAAAGAGTGTTTGGCGTTTCGCACGACGGCGGCGGATACGCCGAGCGTGTCGTGATGCGCGAGTTCAATGTGTTTCGTCTACCCGTGTATATGACCTTTGAAGAGGGCGCAGGGTTTCCCGTCGCCTTTCAGACCGCATATCACTTGCTTCGCACTGCCGCACAAGTGAAAGCCGGCGATACCGTATTGATTTACGCTGCTGGCGGTGCGACGGGAACGGCGCTTGTTCAATTGGCTAAGCTCTTTGGCTGCTATATCATTGCGCAATCCAGTTCACCCGAAAAGTTACAGCGCGTGTTGAAACTTGGCGCGGACGCTACCACAAACGCCTCAACTGCGACAATGCCTGATGCGCTGGCGCGTCTTGCGCCCAACGGTGTCAATGCCATCTTTGACGGAAATGCGGGCGCGGACTTTGCAAAAAATATCGACCTGCTGGCAATGCGCGGAAAGCTCGTCTTGTTCGGCAACAGCGCAGGCATGCCGCCGCCGCTCGATCCATATCCGCTCGTCTATCGCTCGGCGCACATCGTTGGGTTTTCAATGCGGTCAATTACCGCTGAACCCGATGTGTATGCGCGAACCTTTGATGACCTCTTGGCGTGGCACAAGGCCGGAAAATGGCACGTTGAAATCGGGCATCGGTTTGCGCTTAATGAGGCAATGAAAGCGCATGACCTTATTGAGTCGCGTCAAAGCTACGGCAAGGTGATTTTAATTCCCTGAAACGCACGCCGCGCACTTCCATAAAAATCATAAAGCCTCGATTGTGCATCGAGGCTTTATCTTTTTGAGAAGTGTCTGAGAGACATAATTTCTCGACGTTGTCGTCGTTCTTTCCGTCCTTCACTTCTCGTTGTCATAGTAGCCTTGCGCGATTCGGCAAGACTGAAATGTGCTTGAAAGCGCGTCAAGTTAAAAAATCATTTTAAAAAACAAACATCTTTCCAACTTTTTTTTGTGTGCAAAATCGGCTCTATCGGCTGCGACGTTTAGCCAAGAGAAGCGCCCGAACTGTTGCCAGATCCTCGGGCGTATCAACGGCGCGCGACTCATATTTCGTGATGACACATTTCATTCGGTAGCCGTATTCCAAAAGCCGCAGTTGCTCTAAGCTTTCGGCTTTCTCCAACATCGTCGGGCGCAGCGATGCAAACTCCAACAAGGTGTTGCGGCGATAAACATACAGCCCGATGTGTTTGTAAAAGGTTGTCTTTGCATCGGTGTTGCGCTGAAACGGAATCGGGCTGCGCGAGAAGTAAAGCGCAAAGCGTTCTCGGTCGAGCGCAACTTTGACGACGTTGGGGTTTTTCAACATCTCGTCGATGCCCGTCGTGATTGGCTTCACGAGCGTCGAGCAGTTAGCACGTTTGTCGTTCAGAAGCGGCTCAATGGCTTGGTCAATCATGGCAGGATGAATAAGCGGCTCGTCGCCTTGCACATTAACGAAGATGTCACCATGTAACTTTTTTGCTGCAAACGCCACACGGTCGGAGCCGCTTTTAAGCGAGGCAGGTGTCAGCATCGTTTTGCAGTCAAAGGGCGCGAGCGCGTCGCTAATTTTTTTATCGTCGGCTGCAACAATAACGTCGGTTGCAAGTTGGGATTTTTTCGCCTGCCGATAGGTGCGGGCGACAAGCGGAAGTCCATCAAGGTCGGCGAGCATTTTTTCAGGCAAGCGCGTCGAATTTAATCGGGCGGGAATGACAATGATGATTTTCATTTGAGCGCATTTGGCGATTCAAGCATCAGCGTAATCGGGCCATCGTTGATGAGTTCGACCTGCATGTGCGCGGCGAAGCGTCCCGTTTGAATGTTGAGCGATGACTGCCGAAGTTTTTCAACGAATTGGTTGTAGAGCGGCTCGGCGATTTCGGGTCGAGCCGCATCAGTGAAACTTGGTCGATTGCCTTTTCGGGCATCGCCGTAAAGCGTGAATTGCGAGACTGCCAAAATGCCCCCTTGCACATCTAAAACAGAACGGTTCATTTTTCCGGCGTCGTCCTCGAAGACACGTAGGTTAAGAACTTTACTCGACATCCACTCGAGGTCAGAGACGCCATCGTTTGGCGCAATGCCCACGAAGAGAAGCAGCCCTTGCTCGATGTTTCCGATAATCGCGCCGTCGACTTCCACAGAGGCATGGCGAACTCGTTGAACTAAAACGCGCATTTGTTACTCATGCAGGCTTGATGTGCATGTCAATTGATGTTTGGTCGCATCGTTGCTTATTGAAGCAACGTTGGTTGTGGCGCAGCAGAGCGGCTATGTGCTTGTCTATTCAATAGTAAAGCCGCCGTTATTACAGAAGGCGATGAACTGTTGCAAGTGAAGTTTCTCGGAGGCGGATTGTTTGGGAAGCGCACGGCGCAGCGCGTCGGCAAGGCTGGCAGCGTCGCGTTGAGAAATTGAGCTGCCACCCGATGAAAAGTAAATTCGTTCCCACGGCGCGTCAGGCGCATCGAGCGGTGTCCAACCGTAGTCTTTGGCAAGCAGCAGCGTTTCTTCCCACTGATGATTTGAAAAGTAAAATCGTCCCGATGCGCTGACAAGGTCTATCGCCATACACCCGCATCCTCCGCTTCCTAACGATCAAATTTACTTCTTATTTTCACGACGGATAATTTCGCGCTCGTCGAGTTCCTCAATGAGCTTCCCTTGTGCGTCGTAAAATTTTTTGCCGACCTTGCGGTTATTCTTCCAAAGGGTGATTTCAACGAGCGTGCCTTTTTCAGAGTAAACTTTTTCTTCGCCGTTGAGTTTGCCATCTTTGAAGAGTTTCCAAGTTGCCATTTTGCCGTCAGGATAATAGCTCTTGAACTCGCCGTCAATGGCGCCATCGGTATAATGGCATTCCGATTCCAACCCGCCATTTTCAAAATAGACTTTGCGCACGCCGTGCAGTTGTCCATCAGTGTTGCTGGGTGTTTCTTCCTTGATTCTGCCGTTTGGATAATAGGTAAAGACTTTGAGCGGCGAGGCAAGCGTGTCTGCGTTGTAAATGGCTTCGGTTTGAAGTTTGCCGTTTTCGTAGAACTCGCGCGTCAATCCTTGACGCAGCCCATTGGCAAAACGTGTCTCGGCCCTGAGTTGCCCGTTCTCAAAATACTCGCGGCGCACACTGTCGAGTTTGCCATTGCGATAGTATTCTTCAGCTTGAAGCATGCCGCGCTCAACATTCGGGTCTTTCGCTTGGAAATAGACACGCATCATGCTGTTCGATTCGTCGCCTATCAGCTCGGCGCGAATTTGCTTCTGATTCGGATAAAAAAGTCGCTTAATGAGTGTTTGCGGAATGGCGTTGGAGACTGCGTTTGTGGAAGCCGATTTAGCCGCGTCGTTCTTCGTCAGCCCTTGCCCAAAAACACACACGGGCAAACACAATATCATGACGATGGCAAGTCGCTGCATCTTCGGTATCATTTTAGGGTTTATGATGAAATCACTTTTGGCACTTTGAAAAACCGGTCTTGACTGTCGGGCGCATTTGAAAGTGCCTCGTCGTTTGAAATAGATGGACGAATTACATCGTCGCGCAAGACATTCACGCGCTCATTCATATTGTCGAGCGGTTCAATCGTGCTGGTATCCAACTCGTTGAGTTTATTGATATATGTCAGAATACTGTTAAGCTCCGCCGTCAGTCGCTCTTTTTCCGCGTCAGGGAACGACAGGCGCGCCAGCGTTGCAATATATTCCACGTCTTTTATTGAGACTGACATAAATATCACCAAAAAGTGTAATCGCTAAATTTACGATAAAACTTTCAGATTGCGATATACGAAACGTTTCTAACCAGCGTTCATATCGCTGGTCGTATATCCCACTTGTGACGTTTCGGCGGCACCGAAACAGGGTGAGGTCATGCTGCGCTCCGCTCAGCAGGACAGGCAAAGGGTCATAGCGAGCACCGTGCTTGGTCAATCCACAATGTCTGTGGCTAATTTATGCTCGAGCCAGATGACAGGTAGAACATTGTGATAGTCTCGGTGAGCGGCTTTGAATGTCGTCAAGGCTTCTTTCATTTTTTTGAGAGAAGATGACTTAGCGTGCGGTTGTGATTGAAAGAGGCGAATGAGCTTGCGATAAAGCAACGCCAGTTGTCGCGCACTTTTGTGCTGTGCGTAAGATTTGCGGCGTTGAAAGCGTTTAAGGAAGTTATCAACGGCGCGTTCTGCTGCCAAAAGGTCTCTTTGCTCGATAGAAATGGCAATGGTTGCAAAATGGAAATAAAATTGGATATCGAGAGGATGGGAGGACAAAGATGTTGGAACAAGCGATATTGCCTCATCGGGTTCCCCCAAAAAAATGTGGCAGTAGCAGCGCATGACTTCGGCGCGATGGCGGGTCATCTCGCCTTTTGACAGGGTGTCCCACTTCGCCCGAAAAATTTCTAAGGCTTCTTTGTAAAGAGCGCATTTCATCAGCACGCTGGCGTAATTAAAGGCAAGCGAGGCGCCAAATTCTAAACCGTGCGTCTGCGAGAACTCGAAGGCTTTTTGATAATACTGCAAGGCGTTTGCGTAGTCGTGATTCAGCATATAGGCTAATCCCACATTGCCCAGCGCAAATAGCTGTTCAGCACAGATGCTTGGCAAAACACTTGGCAGGGAAAAAATGATGGTCATGGCTTGTTGCATCGAAGCAATATCGGCGTGCAGAGACTGCGCAAAGGCTCGCGATTTCTGTTCATAGTATTCAGCAAGCGGCGGACAGACATCAGTAAAATCAACCTGTTTCAGGGCTTCCCAAGATTTGGCGTGTTCATACGCTTGAAGGTAATGCGATGCCACGGTGTAGATAGAGCCCCAGTGCGCATGTGTTGTCGCATAGTAATTTTTCAAATCGGCTTTGCTTGCTTCAATCGTAGAGAGAAGGTGCTTTAAGGCTTGCGGTTTATGGGTGCGCGATTCCCATAGGTGCTGAAATTGAAGGTTGTCCAATGCAAGCAGTGTCTCGAAGTCGCAGTTAGAAAGGGCAGTGGCGCGTGCTTTGCGGTAATTTTCCTCAAACTCCCTCCACAAGCCTCGCTGCAACAAGGCCGCCAAGAGAAAGCGTGCATGCCATAGTGAATTTTTTTCAAGCGTGTTCAGGCATTGGCGTTCAGCAAGAAAGCGCTCGAGCTGCTCGGCTAATCGTCGACAGTCGTTGCGAAAGCGTGTGTCGCTGGCGGGCGTGTAAGGCTCATGGTAGAGAGATTCAATGAGTTGGCGTTTGCATCGAGAGAGCCGCCGTTGTTGCGATGTAATTTCTGCAAGTGCATCATAGAGATGGAGCAAAACAGTCTGTGATGCTTCTAATCGTGCCCTCAATATCTGACGCTCTTCCGAAGAGAGCGAAAGGAATAACCGTTCAACTTT